>Ga0209829_10001385_pt1 | contig 19781 bp, 12 predicted proteins | sample C_140205_EF_Meta_FD_187311 | JGI IMG/M metagenome (GOLD analysis project Ga0209829, IMG submission 187311) | Freshwater microbial communities from Lake Croche, Canada to study carbon cycling - C_140205_EF_MetaG (SPAdes) (version 2) | ecosystem: Environmental > Aquatic > Freshwater > Lake...
ACCGAGGCGCAGGCGAGAAGATCCGTTCCATCGACCGAGTAGCCGGGAATGCCATAGCCGCGCGCCCGGTCCACCAGATCCGCGCAGGCAAACTGACGGTCGGTCGGCGTCGAGTAGGCGAACTGGTTGTTCGCCACCACGATGACCAGCGGCAGCCGCTCCATCGCCGCGAGGTTCACGCCTTCGTGAAAGGCCCCGGTCGAGGTCGCGCCATCGCCGATGCAGGTCGCGCCGACCACGCCCGGCAGCTGGCCTTTCAGCCGCCTCGCGAAAAGCATGCCCGCCACCACCGAAACCTGCGCCCCGAGGTGGGAAATCATCGCCGGCATGCCATCGAGCGGTCGTCCGCGATGGATGTTGCCGTCGCGTCCGCGCATCGGGCCGAGCACCGAGCCGAGATAGGTCCGCGTGCAGTCGATCATCGGTTCGCCGAACGCCGTGCGACCGGCCTGGTCGCGGATCAGCGCGGCGAAAATGTCCGTTCCCTGCAACAGGGCGGCGCCGAGGCTGGCACTGACGGCCTCCTGGCCCCGACCGAGGTAGACGCCACCGACAATCTTGCCTGCCTTGTAGAGGCTGGAGAGCTTGTTTTCCAGCAGCCGCGCGCGAAGCATCGCGCGAAACGCATTCCGGAGATACTCCCGGTCGATCACCGCCCCAACGGCGGAAGGTCTAACATCCAATTCAGGCACGCCGCCACGCTAGGCAGCCAGCGCCGGGGCGGCAAAGAGAAAGTTCCGCCGGATTGGGTGGGAAATTCTGGATTCCGACGGATGGGGAGGGGGCTGGAAAGAGAGAGCTGGAGCGAGGTGATTCATTTCGCGGCGTCAGCTGAGTGGCGCTTCACCGACATCGTCCCTCCGTCAAAGGGCAGCTGCCAGCGACTCAGCAAAGCCCGCGCACGAACTTCGTAAAAAACTCCGCACCGGCTTCGAGTTGGGCGATCTCGATGAACTCGTCGGCCGTGTGGGCCTGATCGATCGATCCCGGCCCGATGCAGATGCTTGGCACGCCACCATGGGAAAGATGGGCGGCATCGGAGAACCACGGAGCTCCGGCCAGTCCGCAACTTGTATCGGTCGCCAACAAGGCCTGGATCATCGGATGATCGGCGGCGGTTTCCATCGGCGGATTCTCATGGGGCCTGACGATTTCCAGCGGAAGTCGAAGCCGGGCAATCGTTTCGGTCAGAAGCCGAAGCGCACCACCGGATGCGGCGAGGGCAGGAGTGATGCGGATGTCGATTTCCGCCTCGGCCAGGTCCGGCACGATGTTCGGGCGTGAACCACCGCGGATCAGCCCAACATTCATCGTGCTGTGGCCAAGCACCGGATGCGTAAAGGTCGCCAGCTCTGGCACCAGTTCGACATCGAGTCGATCCAAGGCGCGCGCCAGTTTCATCACCGCGTTCTCGCCGCGCTCCGGTTGCGAACTGTGAGCCGCTTTTCCAGTCGCCCGCAGAGTGGCCCACAGCGAGCCCTTGGTGACGTGGACGACCTGCATCGACGTCGGTTCACCGACCAACGCGAAGTTGTAGTCTCTGCCGTGCTTTTTCACGAAATCCTTCGACCCCCATTGGCCTGACTCCTCGGCCATGAAGGCCACGAAATCGAAGGCCACCGGCGCGTTGGCGAGCAGGTCCCGGCACTCATGCAGGGCCCAGAGCATGGCCGCCATCGGGCCTTTCGTATCGCAAGTTCCGCGACCCCATACCCGCCCGTCGCGAATGACCGCGCCGAAAGGATCGATCGTCATTCCAGTCACACCCACGGTATCGAGATGCGGTCCGAACAGCACGCGCGGGCGTCCGTCGAGCGGGGCAAAGCGTGCGATCAGGTTCGGCCGGCCGGGCTTGATTTCCTCGATCGTGATGTCTGCGCCCAGGGCCTCCAGCCAGCCTTTGAGATGGGCCGCCATCGCCGCCTCGCCGGTTTGATCGGTGCCGGGGGCATTATCAGGATTCACCGATGGAATGCGGACCAAGTCCTGAAGCAGGCTGACAACACCAGAGGGCATGGCTGTTTCATAGACGCATCCTGGCCGCCCGCAAAGTCCGGAGTCGGGAAGTTCCAATTTCCTGCGAGGAGAGAGAATCGCGTGCTCTTTCCCTGCATTGGAACTTGGCCCGTGGCACCTGGAACTTCACTCTCCCGGCATGCCGCCGAAAAAGCCCGTCATGATTTTCGCCCTCATCCTGCGGGTGCTGCTCGGTTGTTGGTTCGCCCTCACTGGCGGGGAAAAACTCTTCGCCACCGGCCTGGCGCAGTTCACCCGCGACGTCGCGAACTATGGCATCCTGAAAGCTCCCTGGGATGCGGTCGCCGCCTACACCATCCCGTGGTTCGAGCTCATCGCCGGCCTCTGTCTGGTCATCGGTGTCCTGCGGAAGGCCTCCATCCTGACCATCGCCGGCTTGGTGGCGGTTTTCTCCTTCGGCGTCGGCCACGCATGGACTCAGAACCTCAATATCGCCTGCGGCTGTCGCGGTGGCACTGAGCCAATGAACTATGGTGCCAAGGCGGCCGAGCTCGGCGGATACTTCCTGATCCTTGTCTTCCTCGCTTGGGTGGAATGGAGGAAGACGGAACTGGAGAATCATGAACGTCAGGCGCTTGCGAAGTCCGGAATGCCAGATTAATTAAGCGGGCGACGTCAGTTCCAACTGTCTTTCAGCACTGGCTCGCCAGGACAAGGGTGGAGCAACGCGGTGCTGATTCGGGACGAGATGTTGAGAAGAAAAGGGAATGACCGCTGTGCCGTCCAAGGCGAGGTGAGCCACGTTCCAAGAGCCCACTAGGTGGGAGCGTCCGGCGTAGGTGGTCGTCCTAAAAGGCGTGACCTGATTGGCCGGAGTAATGCTCCCGAGTATATAGCATAGGTTCGGGCACGCTTGCCAGAGTGGACGAACACAGCAGTCGGGGGGGACCTTAGGCAGGTCGTCGGATCAGGCAAACGAAAAGATGCTCGGCGTGACCTGCTAGCCCAGTTTTCCTTGAGGTGGAGGTCGTCGAGGGTGGATTGATTCGCCATGCGGAAAATCGCATGGCCCGCCTTTTGCGCTTCGGTGGTGGCTGCCTTCGTGAGGCTCGTGGGAGTGGGGACAGGAATGTCCCTACTCCTTATTTAGTGAAAGCTAAGGAACTCGCCGCCAATAGGCTTGGCATCGGGGTTCGTTCAAACGTATAACGTGACTCTTCATGGCTGCCAGCACTGTCACCTTCGACCGTTTGACACGGAAGAGGCTTGTCCAGGTGGTGCGTGGCTTCTTGGCGTCCGATGCCGGTGGAAAGGGCCGGAAGCTGGCGATTGTACTGATTACCTTGATGCTGGTGATCAATGCCTTGAACGTGGTGACGAGCTACGTGGGGCGAGATTTCATGTCGGCGATCGAGCGTCGAAACCCGAGTGTTTTCGCGCAGCAGGCGATCCTTTACATGGTGATGTTCGCGTTCTCGACGACTGCGGCGGTGTTTTTCCGATTCTGTGAGGAGCGGCTTGGGCTGCTGTGGCGGGAATCGCTGACCCGGCAGCTCACCGAAGCGTATCTGACGCACTGCTTGCGGCGGCAAGGCGATGCCGCTCGGGTGGCAAATCCGGACCAGCGGATCGCCGAGGATGTGCGGGCGTTCACGACGACGTCGCTGAGTTTCGGCCTGCTGCTGCTCAATGGCACCTTCACGGTCATCGCGTTTTCGGGAGTGCTATGGTCGATCAGTCCGCTGTTGTTTGTGGTGGCTGTCATTTATGCGGCGGGTGGCTCGGCGCTGGCGATTCGTCTGGGTCGGCCCTTGATTGGTCTGAATTTCCGGCAATCGGATCGCGAGGCGAATTTCCGGTCGGAACTGGTGCATGTGCGTGAGCATGCGGACGCGGTGGCGCTGACCCGCAACGAGCCCTTGTTCAGCCGTCGGCTTTCGCAGCGAATCGGGGATTGGGCGTCGAACATGCGGCGGCTCATCGCGGTGAACCGGAACCTTTCGTTCTTCACGACCGGCTACAACCTGATGATTCAGATCATTCCGGCGCTCATCGTTGCGCCGCTGTTTTTCAGCCACAAGGTGGAGTTCGGTGTGATCACGCAATCCGCAGGGGCCTTCGCGATCCTGCTCGGTGCCTTTTCCCTGATTGTGACGCAGTTTCAGTCGATCTCGGCGTTCGCCGCGGTGATCGCTCGGTTGAGCGAGTTGGCCGGTTCGATCGAGCGTGGGATTGACCGTCCAGTGACGCCGATCGCGGTACGGACCGAGTCGCGGCGGCTGCGGTTTGAGACGATCGTGTTGCTGACGGTGGACACCGGCCTGCCGCTGCTGCGGGACTTGGATCTGGCGATCCCCGAGCGGGCGAACGTATTGGTGGACGGTCCGAACCTGGCGGCGAGGAATGCCCTGTTTCATTTGTTCGCGGGCGATTGGGAACGTGGATCGGGAACCTTGGTCACGCCGGATGCAGGGCGACTGATGTTGTTGCCTGAGCGGCCCTATTTGCCAACTGGCACGCTGCGGCAGATCCTGAGAGTGGAGGGCGGCGACTTCCGGGTGAATGACCTGCGGACCCGTCAGGCGCTGCGTTTGCTGGATCTGGATGACGTGGTGATCCGGGTCGGGGGGCTTGATGTGGTGCGGGACTGGGGCGAGGTGTTGTCGCTGGCCGAGCAGCAGTTGTTTGCCTGCGTCCGGGCAATTGCTTCAAATCCGGATTTCATCGTCTTTGATCGTCCGGGCACGACCCTGAAGAATAGCGAGATCGAGGATGTGCTGATTGCTTTCCGGAAGATGGGGCAGGGCAGCCTGACCCTCAGCGGCACGGGCGAGGCAAGCGGGTTTTTCGATGCCGTTTTGACCATCCATCTGGATGGGACTTGGGCCTATGTTCCGCAGATGCGGGCAGTGAAGGAGGAGCCGGCGGAGCCCTCAGAGACGGACGACGCCGCGGGCATCGAGCGGCAGATCGTTCCCATCGTGATGAAGAAGGCTGACGCCGGGGACAAGGGGGAGCCGGACTTCGATTCCGCCGCTGGGTGACGGTTCGGGCTTGGCGAGGTCGAGCTGCCATTTGCCAGCCGTGAGTTTGAGGGAGAAAGTCAATGCCCCGTAGTAGGTGGCAAGGTTTGTGACACCATTCGTGCGACCATTTTCGAACCATTCGATCGGCAGGCCTGCGGCGAGGACGAGGCTGTCATCGGCCGCGCGTTCGTAGGCGAATAGCCCGGCGAATCCCAGGACGTATTCGGCCCCGATCCAGGTGTGCGGCAGGTCGCCGAAATGGCCGGGGCTGTGGGGATCCTTCCAGGTGATCTCCGGCCACTGATTCCACACGCAGGGGCGGCGGTCCTTGAGCAGGAAGGAGAGCAGTTCAATGGCGTCGCTGCGCCGCCCGAGCCGGGTGAGCGCGGTGACGATCCGCATTTCGTAAGCCGAGTAGTTGTTCCAAGGCATGGCTCCGGAAAGGCGATCGCGGAAGCCCTTCAGGTAGCGGTCGAAGGTATCCTGAAGTCCATCTGCTGGCAGCACGTCGAGGCCATCGAGGATCATCATGGCGACGGCGGTGGCTGCGGGGTCGAAGTCGGCCCACTCGACTGATCCCGGCACGTACGGGATCTCCCGTAGTTCCATGGTGATCCGCAGGGATGCCTTCACGGCCACGATGATTTCGCTGACCATTTCGCGGATCATCGTCTGCTCGCGCTCCGGGCGGTCGAGGTGCTTGGCGAGCCGCTGGATGTCGATCAATCCGCGGATCGCCCAGAAGTCATCCCAATAGGAATGCACGGGGTGGGCAAGGTAGCCTTCGTGGCTGGCAGACTCGGGAAGGAGTCCGCGGAAGCCGCGCTTGTCAGGGTGATCGTAGCCTTCGGCGGGACGGCGCTCTAACAGCTCGCGGGTGTGGTGGATGCAGCGCAGCGCGGAGGGCCAGAGATCGAGGGCAAAGGCATCACCGGCACCGAAGCGGTGGCACTCGGCGATGCCGTGCAGCCATTGGCCCTGGCTGTCATACTCGACCAGCCAGTCGGGGCCGTTTTCATCGACGCAGCAAGGCACGAAACCGTCCTCGCGGAGGTAGGGTTCATACCACTTGATGAAGTCGAAGTAGGGGGCCGCGCTGCCGGCCCTGGCGAGGGCCGCGCCCATGACGACGCCGTCGCGAATCCAGGCACGGGTGTAGCGTCGCGGTCCAGGGTGGATGGCGGCACCCTGGCGGTTGACCAGAATGTGGGCGGCGGCGGTTTTCCATGCCTGGGTGGCGTTTTCCCAAGCCGGAGGGACATCGAAACTGGTGGTATCGAGCGCCGCTCTCCATTGGCGCTTTGCAGCCTTCAGTGAGTCACAGTCGGGCAATTCAGACGTGGATCTGAATGGTAGGAAGACGGATCGTTGTTGGGAACCGGAGGCTTCCACATCGAGTTCGAATGTGAAGACCGCCTCGGCCAGACCGAGGGGATCGACGACCTTCAATTCGGTTGGCAACCCACCGTCGCGCAGGCGGTCAATGACTGGACCAGCGGCGAATGGACGGGCTCCGACGTGGTCCGGCGCGTCGAGCGAGATCACTTTCCGGGTGCCGTTGAGCAGACACGAGCAGCCGTCGAACTCGATCGAGGAAATCGTGCTCTTGCCACCGAGGAGGAGGTGGTGCTGCCAGGGCGGTGTGGCTTGAAATGGACGGACAACCAAATGCAGGCGGATTGTTTTCGCGGCAGCCGAGGAATTCCGCACGATGTAGCGGACGATCGTCCCTGCGGTGTCGCCAACGCCGGTCGGTTCGGCAGCGATTTCCAGATTCAGGTCGTCGCAAGTCCAGTGTGAGCGGGGCAGGGGCATCCAAGTGCTCTCAAGCGACTGGTGAATCACGGCGTCGTGCCAGGTCCAGAGGCGCTTGCCGTCGTGCAGGAACGGTTCGATCGTGGGACTGGCGGCATCGATTTCCACCAGGCCTTCTTCATTCATCATCGCACGCGGTCCGCCGTCCGGGGAGCCGACCGGCGTGAGCAGGGTCTGGCGTCGCAGCCAGTATTTGGGAAAGGCACCGGGCTCGCTGGTGGTGGCGCTGCTGTGAAGGAACTCGTCATCCGAGCGCGAGAATTCCGGGCCTTTCCACTCGATGCGGGAGAGGGCGGCCCCCGCTTGCAGGGAAATCCGGAGGCGTTGGGTGGGCGGGCAATGCAGGGGGATGGGCGTCGTGGTTCCGGCCACCATTTTCAACTCGAGCACTTCACGCCAGTCGCTGCCGTGCAGGGTTTCCACGATTAAATCGCGGGCGCCTCCGGGCAGCCAATGCAGGATCATCCCGCCGATTTCCCGGGGTCGACCGAAGTCGATCTCGATCCAGGGTGACGAGTCCTCGCGACTGCTGACCCAGCCGGAGCCTGTCTGCAGGTTCTGTGGATTTCCAGACGAGGCCTGAAGCGAAACCGCCTCCAGAGGACCGGTATCGACCCATCGGAAATCCTCGATCCAGAGCTCACCGGCTCCACCGTCGCCGGCGGCGATGGCGAATTCGATCACGCCGATCTCGGAAGGCACTCCGCCGCCGGCCGGGCCCCAGGCGAAGGGCATTTGGCTGCTGGTGATCACCAACTCCCGCCAATCGTCGGAAACCCGCAGCGGCTCCGCGCTCCAGCGCCAGACGTTGGTGCCGGAGGGATCGACGATCTTGAACTCGAAGCGGTTTGGCGGCACCTCGCCACGCAGGCGGAAGCGGAATTCCCAGGTTTGCGAAAGCGGGATCCGGATCTCCTTGCGAGCGACCACGAAGCCACCGCCGCCCTTGAAGTCGAAGGTCATCCTGAGAGCCAGACCGCAGGGCGACTCGGGGTTGTCCAGCGTCAGCTCTGCCAGTCCGGACGCCACGGGTATCCACGACTCGGGAGCTTCGAATCCATCCACGACCACCGGTTTTTCCACATATCCTGGCACACCGAGGCGAATATCAAGTGGATGGGGCAGGGGACCAGAAAAATGGAACTTTGGGTGGTCGCGAAGATTTTGCAGACAAACCGACCGTTCGCAGGCATTTTTCCTATGGATGGAGAAGTCGTTGGCAATCGAATGGAAACAGTGGCTGACCGTGAATGGTCCGCGGCTGCTGCTGTTCGCCCGTGGTTGGAGCCATTGCAAACACGATGCGGAAGATCTCGTGCAGGACGCGATTCTCCGCCTGTGGCACTATCAGGCCGACAAGGGCGCAACGCCTCCCGACCTTCCGCTCGCCTTTTCCACGATCCGATTTTGCGGGCTGAACCACCACCGCTCTGAAACCCGCCGCCGGAACCGCGAGACCTCGGTGATCTATCTGAATGACTTCCAGGACGTCTGGCTCGATCCGGTCATGGAAGAGGATGAGGAGGCCGTGTTTCTTCGGGAAGCGGTCGAAAAGCTCAGCCCCAAGCTCCGTGAGGTCGTGGTGCTGAAGGTGTGGGGCGGCCTGACCTTTGCCCAGATTTCCGAAACCCTCGCCATCTCCCCGAATACCGCCGCCTCCCGCTACCGTTACGCCCTCGATCAACTTTCCCACGAACTCCGTCGCCTCAAGGAAGCCCGCCATGCAAGCGCCTGATCCCATCGAATCCGCACTCGCCCGCCTGATGCCGATCGCCATGAGCGCGTCCGGTCAGCGCTCGATCGAGGAGATGCTCGACGAACTCGCCGCTGGATCGAAGGTTGTTAGAGTTCGTGACTGGCGCAGGTTGCTGGTGGGGCTCGGTATCGCGGCGGCCGTCGCCGCACTGGTCACGCTTCCCGGGCTGTTGCAGAACGGAGCTGAAATCGTCTCCTCTCCCCAGGTGCGCGCCGATGTGGCGTCGCTCGGCCGGGTTCACCTGGTGGAGCAGTCCGAGCGGGTGGAGTCGATGTCCGATGAGGGTTGGGTGGCCGATTCCGATGGAGCCGCCATGCAGGCGGTCCGTCTCCGGATGGTCAGCGAGGACACCGTTCGCGACGAGGAAACCGGTTACATGGTGAAAGTGTCCGAACCGCGTAATGAGATCCTGTTGATGCCGGTCACCGCCTTCTGAACATGAAAGCTTCGTCATTCATTTTCCTGATTGCCCTGCTTTCCCCCTTGATGGGCGAGGAGCCAGCGGCACTTCCGGTCGAACCCGCGCTCGTCCCGGCAAAGCGACCGGTGGAGGGTCCGCCGTGGCTCGGATTCCGTGTGGCCAAGCCGGACGAGGCGACCCGTGCGAATCTCCCGGATCTCCCGGCCGGCATTGGCTTCGTGATCCAGACGATCGATGCCAAGGGACCCGCAGATACCTCCGGCCTGCAGCCATTGGATGTGATTTGGAAGCTCGGTGACCAGTTGTTGGTCAACGAGGCCCAGCTCGCAGTCCTGCTGCGTTTGAGAAAGCCCGGTGACGTCGTGCCGCTTTCCATTTTTCGAAGTGGGCGTGCGACGGAGGTTTCCCTCGTTCTTGGAGCTTTTCCCCTGAACCGTCCTCTCGGGGTCGGCCCGGAACTCGATCTCGCGCTGATGCCCGGCGAGGGGCGCCGGTCCTATTCGGTCAATCCGGAGAACCGCACCGCCAGCCTGACCGCCGAGGAAGGCAAGGCCGTACTGAAACGCATGCTTGATGGCAGCGGCTACGAACTGGAGATCCGCGATGCCTCCAGCGCGCTTGTGTTCAATGGCAATCTGCCCGCCGATGGTGACGCCTCCGCGGTGCCGGAAGCATGGCGGAGAAGGGTTTGCGCGCTGCGCCGTGGGCTCGACACCCTGCTCGATGGCAAGATGGAAACCCTCCGTCCGCCCCGTCCACGGGTCGTCCCGGTGCCCTCCGAACTGCGCTGATTCTGTCACAAAAGGCATTTAGACTTGGAATGCCTTGCGTTTTGTTCGGGTGCTTCCCATCTTTTGCGTCATGCATTCTGATGTGGCACGTTTGGTTGAAGCTGGACGCATCCCCAAGCCGGTAGGGGAGCGATTGACTCAACTTTCTCCCGGAAGTTTCTGTCTTCACAAATCCTGGGGGGCTGGTAAAGTGGTCGACTGGGATCTTCCCAGTAAAAAGGTCACCATCGACTTCGAGCGCTCTGCCGCTCAGACGATGGAACTTCAATTCGCTCTCCAGAAGACCGAGTGGATCCCTGCGGACGACTTCCGCGCGAAGAAGGTGGAGCAGCTTGAAGAGCTCCGCGCCCTTGCGAAGAAGGACCCAGTCGAACTGGTGATCCACCTGCTCGAAAGCCACGGCGGCACCATGACCGGCGACGCTCTCGAAAAGGAACTCTCCGGCGCGGTGATCGCGGTGGATGATTTCCGCAAGTGGTGGGACAACGCCAAGAAGGCCCTGCGCGAAAGCCGCCGGGTGGTCGTTCCTCAGAAGCGCACCGAAGCCCTGATGCTTCGCGATGGCGACCGCACACCGGCCCAGGCCATGGTCGCTGACTTCGATGCCTCCCGCGACCTGAAGGGCATGATCAAGGCACTCGAAGCGATCGCCGCCGACATCCGCGCGTTCGATGCCGATCTTGACGCTCTCAAGAAGCTCATCAACGACATCGACGAAGGCGCCCGCAAGTCGGCCCGCGTTCAACTCGGGCAGTCGCTCCAACTCCTCGCCGCTCGTGACGAGGTGATCGGGAACAGCAAGCACATCGAACTCGATCCCACCGCGGTTCGGATTTCCGACATGCTGCAGACCGTCGAGACCCAACGTTTGGCCGACGAGATCGGCCAGCTGCCATCGATCCGTCAGCGCACGATTTATGAAGCCTTCCCGGCCGCGTTCGGTGAAGGTTGGGTCGAACGCATCGTGCAGGTCTTCGATCGTGTCGGTGCACGCGGCGTTACAGAAATCGCCCGCCTGCTGGTCGAGCGGGCCGAACTCCCGGCACTCGCGATTCACCTCCGCTCCGCCATCGCCCGCCGCGCCCTGGGCCCGGACGCGCTGATCTGGATCTGCCGCGAGCGCTCCGCAACCGCACAGGACGTCTTCAGCCCGGAAGTCGGCGCCTCGATCCTCAATCTCCTCGAGAACGACCATCTCGCCGACGGACCCCGCAAGACCTCGCGTCTGCAGACCCTGATGACCGAGGACAAGAAGCTGCTCAGCGATCTGGTCAGCATCATGGACGTCAACGAAGCGCGCAACTTCGCCCGCCGCATGCTCGAGTGCGCGGTCTTCGGTGAGCTTGAGAAGAAATCACTGATGGCCCGCGTCATCAAGGCCAAGCCTGAGACCGGCGAGCTGGTTTCCGGTGAGTCCTCGAAGCGCGAGGAGGACCTCCTCGTTTCCTGGGAAAGCCTGGAACGCAAGAAGACCGAGCTCGACGACATCATTCGCACCCGCATCCCGCAGAACACCCGCGAGATTTCAGTGGCCCGCGAGCACGGCGACCTTCGTGAGAACTTCGAATACAAGTCCGCCAAGGACCACCAGAAGTATCTCAACAACCGCAAGACCGAGCTCCAGAAGGAAGTCAACCGCGCCCGCGGCACTGACTTTAAGGGAGCCGACGCCTCCTTCGCCAACATCGGCACCATCGTCACCGTCGCCAACGACAAGGGCGAGGAAACGGTCTATTACCTGCTTGGCGCCTGGGACTCCGATCCGGAAAAACGCCACCTCTCGTATCTCTCGGAACTCGGTGCCGCATTCTTCGGCCGCAAGGTCGGCGAAACCGTTGAAGCCCACGACCCCGTCACCGATGGCAAGCAGACCCTCAAGGTCGTCTCCATCACGCCCTACAATCCCTAACGGGAAAATCCGAATTTCGAAATCGGAAGCACGAAATCAGACTGTCTTCCGTTTCGAATTTCAGATTTAGAATATCGAATTTTCTCCTCCAAATATGGACTACACCACCATCGTTGAAATCCGTGCCCGCGAAGTCATTGACTCCCGTGGCAATCCTACTGTCGAAGTTGATGTGCACCTTGACGGCGGTGCCGTCGGCCGCGCTGCTGTTCCCAGCGGTGCCTCCACCGGCGAGCACGAAGCAGTCGAACTCCGTGACGGAGACAAGGCCCGTTACGGCGGCAAGGGCGTTCTTAAGGCCGTTGAAAACGTCAACTCCCGCCTCGCTCCCGCCCTCCTCGGATTCGATGCCACCGCGCAATCGACCATCGACAAGGTGATGCTCGCCCTCGACGGCACCTCCACCAAAAAAGAGATCGGTGCCAACGCCATCCTCGGCGTCTCCCTCGCCGTCGCCAAGGCCGCCGCCCAGCAGATCGGGCTTCCGCTTTACAAATACGTCGGCGGCCCGAACGCCAAAGTGCTGCCCGTGCCGATGATGAACGTCATCAACGGCGGTGCTCACTCGGACGCCCCAATCGACTTCCAGGAGTTCATGATCGTGCCGATCGGCGCGCCGACCTTCCGCGAGTCGATCCGCTACGGTGCCGAAGTGTTTCACTCCCTCAAGAAGGTCCTCCACGACCTCGGCCTTTCCACCGCCGTCGGTGACGAAGGCGGCTTCGCCCCGACGCTCAAGAGCGCCGAGCATGCGATGCAGGTCCTTTGCCAGGCCATCGAAGCCGCTGGCTACAAGGTCGGAGAAGACATCGCCTTCGCGCTCGACGTCGCTTCCTCGGAATTCTTCGACGCCAAGCAGAATGCCTACGTCTTCAAGAAGTCCGACAAGTCGGTCAAGTCCGCCGCCGAACTGGTGGACTTCTACGCCGATCTCCAGAAGCGCTACCCGATCATCTCGATCGAGGACGGCTGCGCGGAGAACGACTGGGACGGTTGGAAAATCCTCACCGACAAGCTCGGCGCCAAGACCCAGCTCGTCGGCGACGACCTCTTCGTCACCAATGTCGATTTCCTCTCGAAGGGCATCAAGATGGGTGTGGCCAACTCGATCCTCGTCAAGGTCAACCAGATCGGCTCCCTCACCGAGACGCTCGACGCCGTCGAGCTCGCCAAGGAGAATAGCTACACCGCCGTGCTTTCGCACCGCTCGGGTGAGACCGAGGATTCTACCATCGCCGACCTTGCCGTCGCCACCAACTGCGGCCAGATCAAGACCGGCTCCATGAGCCGCTCCGATCGGATCGCGAAGTACAACCAACTCCTCCGCATCGAAGAAGAGCTGGGAGACGACGCCATCTACGGCATCAGCAAGCTCAAGGTGCTTGGCTGATTCTACGAGTAAGCCATCTTTCAAAGGCCGCAGCGGAGTCATCCGCTGCGGCTTTTTCTGTCTCGGGCAGGGACCTTTCTCCGCAAAGGTCAGGCGGGGGATAGCAGATATGGGGACAAGGCCCATCCAAACCGATCAACAACACGACGATCCTCCGCTGGCATCAGAACTCGAACCCGCGTGATCGCCGAGCCTGCCCCGGCCGGACCGCCCGGAATGCTCCAAGCCGTCATCACGGCGATCAGGAATGCCACAGGCCCGGCTGGCATAGCGCCCAAGCGCAATTCGAGTCCCTGCCTTTGGTTGGTCAGCCTCTTCATCCGTGTGCATCCTGTCCATTTGACTCAAATCGAGGGGGATCAAGTGTGAGTCTATCTCGTATGGCTCGATTGCGCTTGAACAGTCCAGATTCGAAAGCCCCCTGGTCCTATTCGTGTCAATGCTCGTTCATTCGTGGTTTCTAGGTCTATTCCACCAGCTTGACCGTGGTGATCTAACGGAAGATCACTCTCCTCACTGTCGAACCAACTTTCTGGAGAATAGAGATACCTAACAACCACGGGGTTTCGGAGCAATCATGCCGGAAAGCCCCGCCAAGACCGTTGGTTGAGCGAAGTCAGTGCGCTAGCGCAGATCGAGCCAGGGTTGAAACTCCGGCGGAACGGGGGCCTCGAAGTCGTGGCGGACGCCTGTAATCGGATGGTTGAAGGAAAGCTTCCAGGCATGGAGCATCAAGCGGTCGGGGAGGCCGGGATGCTTGGATGACTTTCCATAAATCGGGTCGCCGAGGATTGGGGTCCCGCGCGAGAGCAAGTGGACCCGGATCTGGTGGGTGCGACCGGTGTGCAGTCGGCAGAAGACCAGTGCGGTGAGTGAGGACGGATCGATTGAGAGGATTTCATAGTCGGTGATCGCGGCCTTTCCGCCCGGGGGATTGACGACTGCCATCTTCTGGCGGTTCACCGGGTGACGGCCGATGTTGGAGAAGACGGTATCCTTGGCGGGTTTTGGGATGCCGAGGGTGACCGCGAGGTAGATTTTCTCCATTGTGCTGCGTTCGGAGAACTGGGTGACGAGCGACTGGTGGGCGGCGTCGGATTTCGCGACTACGAGGCAGCCGGAGGTGTCCTTGTCCAGGCGGTGGACGATGCCCGGGCGCTTGACGCCGCCGATGCCGGACAGTTGGCCCTTGCAGTGATGGAGCAGGGCGTTGACGAGGGTTCCGTCAGGATTTCCGGGGGCGGGGTGGACGACGATTCCGGAGTCTTTGTTGAGGACAACGAGGTGATTGTCCTCGAACAGGATGTTGAGCGGAATGTCCTGAGCGGCGGCCTCCAGTGGGATGGCCTCGGGAATCACCACGGAAATCACGCTGCCAAGCTTCACGGAATCGCGGGGTTTGGCGGGCTGGCCGTCGACAAGAATGGCGTTGTCCTTGATCAGCGCCTGAATGCGGGAGCGGGACAGATCGGGCAAGCGGGCAGCCAGCCAGGCGTCGAGGCGTTCGCCCCCGTGATCCTCGACGTGCAAATTCATACGGGCATTTGGCGGGGCGTGCCGAAAGATTCAAGTTTGCAGAACGGCCACCCTTAGATTTAGGGTTCCGTCATGCCGAAATCCGAAGCGACCATTGCCTATTGCCACGTGTGTGGAGCGGCGATGGATGTTTCAGGGGTCGCCCCGTTTTCGAACGTCGAGTGCCCGGAGTGCAGCGAGCACACACGGGTGAAGAGGGAATTCGGCCCCTACACGCTGCTGCGCCGCCATGCGATTGGTGGCATGAGCGTGGTGTTTGTGGCGCATGACAACACCTTGGACCGTGAGGTGGCCTTGAAGATCCTGAACGAGGACTACTCGGCCGACGAGCGCCGGATCGCCGCGTTCGAAGAAGAGGCCCGCATCACGGCTTCCATCAGTCACCCGCATGTGGTGCGGGTGTTGACGACCGGGAGGGCGTTCGATCGTTTTTACATTGCCATGGAGTTGGTGACGGGGGGGCATTTGGAGCATCAGATCCACGAACGTGGGGCTTTGCCTGAGCTGGAGATCCTGCCCTTGGCAATTCAGGTGGCGGAAGGGCTGCAAGCCGCGCATGCGGCCGGGTTGATCCACCGTGACGTGAAGCCGGGCAACATCCTGCTGGATGCGGCGGGGAACGCGAAGATTGTCGATTTCGGACTTTCCCTCGTGACGAAGGGTGGAAAGGCGACGGCCGAGGAAATCTGGGCCACGCCTTATTACGTGCCGCCCGAGGCGCTCGAGGGTCTCGAGGAGGATTTTCGCTCGGACGTCTATGCATTTGGCGCGACTATCTATCACGCGCTGGCGGGCGCTCCGTCATGCTCGGAGGAATCGATGGTCACCCCGGTTCTGCATGCGGCGAAGCAGCAGGTGAAGCCGCTCGCGGTCGCAGCACCCTGGCTCTCACCTAGCACCTGTGCGGTGATTGACCATGCGATGGCCTATCAACCAGAGGATCGATTCAGGTCTTATGATGAAATGATCGCGGCCCTCCGCATGTCGCTGCAGCAGGTCAAAGCAGGACCGGTCCTGCAGGTGGTCGATCTGAAAACGCTTCGTCGCCAGCGGGCGGCGAAGGTGAATCGGCAGATGATTTTATGGGGCTGCGTGGCAGTCGGGGTGGCGGCGCTCGTCGTCGCCGTGGCGCTGCTGACCCACCGGGGAGGGGACTCCGTGAAGGTGCTTCCAGCGGCGGATCCCTCATTGGAAGCAGTCCCCGTAGCGGACCCCGGTGGCTCGACTGATCCTGCGGCGGCATCGCGTATCGGGCGTCGCTACCTTGATGCCCACGAGGCGCTGACCAAGGGTGATTTTGAAAAGGCTTCGTCGGAGTTTGCTGCTTTGCGTGATGATCCGGAAGTCCAAGAGCCGACAGGAACCTGGGCAGGGGTGGAAGCGGTGGTCACCGCTTATCTCAATGGCCAGTCATCCGATGCCCGGCGTGAGGCCAGAGCGACCTCCAAGCATCTTGATGCCGCAACCTTGGCGAATCCGGCGATTAAGTCGAAGCTGCAAGGGACGCTTCCAATTCTGGATGATTTTCCCTCGATTTCGCCCGATCAGCTTGACCCAAGCGGAGTCGGTGCGCCCGGCATGATGGCTTGGATGCTTTGCGGCCTCAAGGACTGGGAGCAGGGCCGCATGACCGAGGCGGTGGAGTTTTTCGAGGCGGTTGGGTCGGTCAACTTGAAGGAATCCGACGCCTGGGCGCGCTACTATCAAAATCTGGCCAAGCGCTATATCGCCGACAGCGATCGTCTCAAGGCCGCCGAGGTGACCACGCTGCCGACCGACAAGGCAGCCTGTGAAAAGAAAGTGGAAGACCTGAACCGGGTGCTCTTTTCCCTCGAAACCAAAGGGCGGGCGCGTTTCAACGTCCGGGAGTGGCAGTTGATGCTCACCCGCCAGATCCGAACGCTCGAGCAACGGCCGGTGGTGAAGTCTGTTCCGCCAATCGCGCCTGATCTTGCCGCCAATCGCGGACAGATTGATGCGATGTGCAAGGAGTTCCGCTTTTCAGAAGTCGTGGACCTTTTGAAAGCAATGAAGCCCGCCCCGGCGGAGAAAGCACTTCGTGATTCCATGCTTGCCCTGTCGGAATCAGCCTCGACCTTCCTTGCCGATCTTGAAGACGGTCTCAAGCATTCCGATCCTCCCATTGAGCTGAAGTTGAAGGACGGCTCAGCAACCTTCACCAAGGCGACGGTGCCACGTTCGGGGCGCTTGGAGGTCACGACCGGAGCGGGGGCCAAGCGTGAGGTCGCTTGGAACGAGCTTTCAGCGGATTCCATCATCGATCTTCACCGGGTTCTTGTCGGAGCGGCAAAGACCGACCTCGACAAGTTGCGCCGTCACGAGGCTGCCATTGCCTTCGACTGGCTCGCTGGAGACCGCGTCCGGGCCGTGACTGCGGCCGAGCGACTATCTGATTCCTATTCGGTGTTCAAGAAGCGCTGGGACGCCATCGCTCCGGGCCTGAAATAGTCCAGGCACCGGGGCTTGCACCCCACGCCTGGGTCCGGTAGCTATCCGCATTCCCCATGGCAGCTGAATACACCGAAGCCGACATCCGTTCCCTCGACTGGCGCGAGCACATCCGACTCCGCCCGGGCATGTACATTGGCAAGCTGGGCGACGGGACCTCGCCCGACGACGGACTCTACATCCTGCTCAAGGAGGTCATCGACAACTCGATCGACGAATACATCATGGGCAACGGCAAGGAAGTCCGCGTCGAGATCGACGAGGAAGGGCGGGTCGAGGTCCGCGACTTCGGTCGCGGCATTCCCCTTGGGAAACTCTTCGACTGCGCCGCCCAGATCAACACCGGGGCGAAGTACGACAGCGAGGCGTTCAAGAAGACCGTCGGTCTCAATGGTGTCGGCATCAAGGCGGTCAACGCGCTTTCAAGCTTCTTCGAGATCCAGTCCTGGCGTGAAAACGAGACCAAGGCACTGGAGTTTTCGCAGGGCATGCTCGCGGTCGACATGAAACATCCGCGCCGCGAGGAAGCGCCGAACGGTACGCGACTGGCGTTTGAAATTGACCGCGCGATCTTTCCCGCCAAGTCGAAGTTCAAGGAGGCGACCGTCGAGAAGATGTGCCGTTATTACTCCTACCTGAATCCCGGGCTGTCGGTTGTGTTCAACGGCAAGAAGTTCAAGTCCAAGGACGGCCTGCTCGACCTGCTGCGTGAGGAGATGGAAAGCGAGGCGCTTTACGAACCGATCCATCTTATCGGCAAGGACATCGACATCGCCTTCACCCACACGCCGGAGTCCAGCGAGGAGTACTACACCTTCGTTAACGGCCAGAACACCACCCAGGGCGGCACCCACTTGCAGGCCTTCCGCGAGGCCTTCGTGAATGCGATCCGTGGCTTTTATAAGAAGCAATACGAACCGTCCGACATCCGCGCCGGCCTGGAAGCCGCCATCTGCGTGCGCATCGAGGAACCGGTGTTCGAGTCCCAGACCAAGACCAAGCTCGGCTCGGCTGGCGTTTCCCCGAATGGCGAATCGCTCCGCACCTTCATCGGAAATTTCCTCAAGGAGCACCTCGACAACTATCTTCACAAGAACCCGCGCGTCGCCGAGGCGATCCAGAAGCGCATCCAGCTCGCCGAGCGTGAGCGCAAGGATCTCAAGGGTGTCCAGAAGCTCGCCCGCGACCGCGCCCGCCAGGCGAAGGTCCACAACAAGAAGCTCCGCGACTGCCGCGTGCATTTCGACACCAAGCACAAGCGCCGTGAGGAGAGCACGCTGTTTCTAACCGAAGGAGACTCGGCCTCGGGCTCGATCACCAAGAGCCGCGACGTGGAGACGCAGGCCGTGTTCTCGCTGCGCGGCAAGCCGCTCAACACCTTCGGGCTCGCCCGGAAGATCGTGTATGAAAACGAGGAGTTTGCCCTGTTGCAGGCCGCGTTGAACATCGAGGGTGGGCTTGAAGAACTGCGTTACAACAAGGTCGTCATCGCCACCGATGCCGACGTCGACGGCATGCACATTCGCCTGCTGCTACTGACCTTCTTCCTCCAGTTCTTCCCCGAACTCATTCGTGACGGGCATCTTTTCATTCTCCAGACCCCGCTGTTCCGCGTCCGCAACAAGAAGGAGACGATCTACTGCTACGACGAGGAGGCGAAACAAAAGGCGCTGACCAAACTCGGCAAGACTTCCGAGATCACCCGCTTCAAGGGCCTCGGTGAAATCTCGCCCGACGAGTTCAAGTTCATGATCGGAGCCGACATGCGCCTCGATCCAGTGGCCTACGAAGAGGGCAAGGGCGTCAAGGAACTGCTCGCCTTCTACATGGGCAAGAACACGCCCGACCGTCAGGACTACATCATCGAGAACCTCCGCGAGGACGTCGACCGCCAGGTGGCCTAATGGAGAGGGGACATTCCTGTCCCCAGTCTATCATCCATCGCCTCGTAATCCCAAGGCAAGAGTCGGACAGCTACCTTGTGCCGCCGGGACAGAGGCTTTCATCACGGAGGATTGCATCCGATTTTAGGAGTCGCGCCCTTCCAGGGCTGCCGTGGGCAGGGACCCGACCTCCGGGCGGTCCGGTGGGGGACAGTCGATATGGAAACCCGGCGCTTCCGAACCTCACCATGTGGTTTCTGAAATCGGCAGGGTGGGGGGCGAGCCGCTGGGATCGTTGGACCTGCCCCCGCCGGACCGTCTGGAGGCCGGGTTCCTGCCTCTGGATGGGTCATGGAGTGGGGACACTCCTGTCCCCAAGTTTCATCTTCCTGCGCGGAAGACACCACAAGAGTGTGGTGAATCCTGAGGCTTTGCAACCACGCCCACAATCGACTTGGATTCCCAGCCTCCAGGGTCCAGAGTCCCCCCATTGAATGTGGGAATCAATCTCCGGACGGTCCGGGTCGCCTTTGCCCCCTGCTCACCGACCGGTCGGTGAGCACACCCCAAACCCGACCGGTCGTTTAAGAACACTGTTAGGCAAAAATGAAGACACGCCACGCCACTTTAGATGATGTGCCAAATCTTTGCGAACTTCTTAAGCAACTTTTTGAGCAAGAAGCCGAGTTTAGTGCCGATTCTTTTTGTCAAGAATCTGGACTTAGGCTGATTTTAGAAAACCCATTTTACGGGCATATTATAGTTGGTTGTGTTGAAGGTGAAATTGTTGGTATGGTAAATTTACTTT
>Ga0209829_10001387_pt1 | contig 19775 bp, 14 predicted proteins | sample C_140205_EF_Meta_FD_187311 | JGI IMG/M metagenome (GOLD analysis project Ga0209829, IMG submission 187311) | Freshwater microbial communities from Lake Croche, Canada to study carbon cycling - C_140205_EF_MetaG (SPAdes) (version 2) | ecosystem: Environmental > Aquatic > Freshwater > Lake...
GAGGGACGGGCCGGCGGGGGCGACGACGAGGGCGCCATCGTCGTCAGGGGGGGACGGCAGCGGCACGATCGCCAGCCCGACCCGATCGGAATCGCTCCGCGCTCCGCGCCAATCGATCCGGCGGTCGAACTGGGCGAGGAGGAGATCGAGACGCTCCGCCAGCGGCAAGGCCGCGAGGTCGGCGGCGGCGAGATGATCGTGGGGGAGGTCGTCGAGTCCGGCGAGGTCGATGCTGGCATTGAAGGCGATTTCCGCGAGGAGGTCGCGGGGACGCGCTCCGTCGCCCCAGGCCCATGGCGCGCGCCGGGCCGCGAGACGGCGCAGCGCCGGCGGGAGTGACGCAAGCGTCCGCGTCCGCTCGGTGTCGGCGGCGACAAGCGCCGCGGCGTGGCCGGGGACGATCCGGATCGACGCCGGGAGGATCGCGCAGCGTCCCCCGAGTGAGGCCGCGATCTCCCCAAGGAGATCGACGAGGGGGGTGGCTTCGGCCGCGATCGTGATCGGTGTGTCGGGATCGAGGCGGCGGTCGAGGATCACCGGCCGTCCGGTAAGCTCGGTCAGCCGCCGACAGACCGACCGGGCCGGCACGCCGCGCCAGGTCGCCGTCACGGTCGCGGGCCGGTCGCTTGGCTTCCGTTGCGACTCCTGCGCCGCCGCGGGGATGCTGCCGAGGCCGAGGGCCAGCGCCACGACCCAGCGCCAGCTTGTTCCCCTCCGGCCGTGGCCACGGGGCGCTCGTCCGCCGCTCTCAGGAAAGGGGAGGGGCATCGCGGTGGCACCGTGAGGATCGGCAACGGGATCGGGCGATCGCGCTGGGAAAGAACAGTATAGTGATGGCCGCGCGGATCGCCGCCGGAGGAGGAGACCGTCTCCGCGGACCCCGAGGGTGGGGGACGCCCGGCCGAATGCCTCAGGAAGATCGATCGATGAGCATCGACTCGGCCTCTGGCGGGGATGAGTTCCCGACCGCCGTTGATATCGTCATCCTCGGGGCGGGGATCAACGGGGCGGCGCTGGCCAGGGAGCTCGTTCTCAACGGCTGCTCCGTCGTCGTCGTCGACGACGACGACATCGCTGCGGGGACGACCCGGTGGTCGACCAGGCTCGTCCATGGGGGACTGCGTTATCTCGAATACGGAGAGCTCGCGCTGGTGCGCGAAAGTCTGGCCGAGCGCAACCGCCTCCTCCACCTCGCCCCCCACCTCGTCCGCCCCCTCGGGTTTGTCGTCCCGGTGTGCGGCTGGTTCGGCGGGCTCCGTGCCGCCGCGGCTCGGATCCTCGGCTGCGAGTCGCTCGCCCGGCGCTGGGCGGGGACGTGCGGTCGGGGAGGGATCACCGTCGCCTGCGGGCTCTGGCTCTACGACCTCCTCTCGACCGGCGCCCTCTGGCCCCGGCGCTGCCTGGTGCCCACAACAGCGGCGGGGATGCCGGCGGTCGACGCCGGCCGCTTTCCGCTCGCCGGGGTGTATGACGACGCCCAGATGCGCTTCCCGGAACGTTTCACCGTCGAGCCGGGGTGTATGACGACGCCCAGATGCGCTTCCCGGAACGTTTCACCGTCGAGCTCCTCGTCGACGCCCGGATGATCGCTGCGGAGCGGAGTCTCCCCTTTGAAGTCCGCAGCCGGCACACGGCCCACCTCGAAGCCGACGGCCGACTGCGGGTCGCGCCGCTGGCTGCCGCAGGAGGGGCGTCGACTGCCGCCGGCGTGCTCCATCTCACCCCACGGGCCATTGTCAACGCCACCGGTGCCTGGGTCGATCGGACGCTCGAAACGCTCCTCCCGGCGCGCCTGGGGGCTGACGGCGCGCCGTTGATCGGAGGAACGAAGGGGAGCCATCTGCTCGAAACGCTCCTCCCGGCGCGCCTGGGGGCTGACGGCGCGCCGTTGATCGGAGGAACGAAGGGGAGCCATCTCCTCGTCGATCATGCAGCGCTCCGCGCCGGGCTGGGAGTGCACGGGGTGTATGCCGAGGCGGAGGATGGCCGGCCAGTGTTCGTGCTGCCCTTCGGCGATCGTCTCGTGCTCGTCGGCACGACCGACATCCCGTTTCACGGCGATCCGGCGGCGGCTCGCACCGACGGAGAAGAAATTGACTATCTCCTGGCCGCGGTGCGGCGACTGTTCCCGGACGCGCCCCTGTCGCGGGGCGCCGTGGTCCAGCACTACTGCGGCGTTCGCCCGCTGCCGGCACGGCGCGCCGACGGCCGCTCTCCGGCGGGGATCACGCGCCGCCATCTGCTCATCCGCCACCCCCAGGCCCCCCTGCCGCTGTGGTCGATCGTGGGGGGCAAACTGACGACCTGCCGGAGCCTCGCCGAGGGGGCGGCCGCCGAGATCCTCGCGGTTCTCGGCAGACCGGTGACGGCGACGTCGCGGTCGCGCCCCCTTCCCGGGGCCTGTTCGCCGCGGGAGGCCGAAGAGCTGGTCGGACGCTTGTCCGCCCGCGCCGTTGCGGCCGGGCTGCCGGGGCCCGCAGCCGAGGCGCTCTCCCGGAGCGTGGTCGGCCTGTTGGGTGCCCGAGCGGAGCAAGCCCTGGAGGCGAAAGCCGGGGCGTCGGCGGCCGACGCGTTCGCCCTCCTCGCCGGCAGTCGGCTGCCGCGGGGGATCGTGCGATACTGTTGCGACGAGGAGTGGGGGGGAACGCTCGCCGATCTGGTCGAGCGGCGGCTCCTCCTCGTCTTCGATCCCGACCTCACGGTGACGACGCTGCGGGCAATTGCCGCGGAGCTCGTCACGGAGGGGCGGCTCGGGGCGGAGTCGGTCGACGGCGAGATTGCGGCGCTGGTGGCGCTCATGGCCGATCGCTACGGCAAACGGCTCGTGGGTTGATCCTAACCGACCACAAGCACCAGACCCACCAGGAGAGCGCGACGATGGCAACCGATTCAAGGACCGGGGAACGGATTCTGGCACTCGATCAGGGGACGACGTCGAGTCGGGCGGTGGTCTTCGACCGCGACGGACTCCCGGTGGCGACCGCCCAGGAGGAGTTTCCCCAGCATCTGCGCGCGGGCGGAGGGCCGGAGGTCGATCTGGCGATCGTCGAACATGACCCCGAGGACTTGTGGCGGACGACGCTGGGCTGCGCCCGGGAGGCGCTGGCCCGCGCCGGTGGAGCGGGCGTTGCGGCGATCGGGATCACCAACCAGCGGGAGACGACGATCCTCTGGGAGCGGTCGACCGGTCGGCCGGTCGCGCCGGCCATCGTCTGGCAGAGTCGGGTTTCGGCACCGATCTGCCAACGCCTCCGGGACGCAGGGCTGGAGCCGGAGATCCGCCGCCGGACCGGTCTCCTCCTCGATCCCTACTTCTCGGCGACGAAGATCGTCCACCTCCTCGAGACGGTGCCGGGCCTCCGCGCTGCCTGCGAGCGCGGGGAAGTGTTGTTCGGGACGGTCGACAGCTTCCTCATCTGGCGGTTGACCGGGGGGCGCGTTCACGCCACCGACCCCACGAATGCCAGCCGGACGCTCCTCTACGACATCGACCGCCTCGCCTGGAGCGACGAGCTGTGCGGGATGTTCGGCATCCCACCGCGGATGCTCCCGGAAGTTCGGCCGTCGAGCGGGGATTTCGGCACCACGCTGAAGTCACTGCTGGGGGGCAGCGTGCGGATTGCGGGGTGTGCCGGCGACCAGCAGGCGGCCGCCTTCGCGCAGGGGTGTGTCGAGCCCGGCGCGGCGAAGAACACCTACGGCACCGGCGCCTTCCTCCTCTTCTCGACCGGCGGGCAACGGGTGCAACCGGCCGACGGGCTTCTGGCGACCGTGGCCTGCGGCGCCACGCCGGGGAGCGTCACGTGGGCCCTCGAGGGATCGGTGTTCATCGCCGGCGCCATCGTCGGCTGGCTCCGCGACGGCCTGGGGATTATCGCTCACGCCGCCGAGGTCGAGGCGCTCGCCGCGAGCGTGCCTGATTCCGGTGGCGTGGTCCTCGTGCCGGCGCTCACCGGTCTCGGCACGCCGCACTGGGATCCGTTCGCGCGGGGGCTGATCATCGGTCTCACCCGGGGCACGACGCGGGCCCACATCGCGCGGGCTGCCCTCGAGGCGGTGGCGCTGTCGGTGGCGGACGTTCTGCGGGCGATCGAACGCGACGCCGGGGTGACGCTGCGTGGTCTCCGCGTCGACGGCGGTGCCAGTGTCAACAACCTCCTCCTCCAGATCCAGGCCGACGTCCTTGACCGTCCGGTGGAGCGCCCGGTCGTCGTCGAGACCACCGCCCTTGGGGCTGCGCTCCTGGCCGGGCTGTCGGTGGGGGTCTACCCGGCACTCGATGCGGTCCCGGCGGCGACCCGGGTGGAACGCTGCTTCCTTCCGCAGATCGACGGAGCGACCCGGCGGCGGATGGTGTCGGCCTGGGATGACGCCGTGGGCCGGTCGCGGCAGTGGGCCGTACCGCGCGGGTGACCAATCGCCCCCGCCGCTCGACGTGGCAGGCGCCGCTTTAGCCCCCGGTCAGCGGAGGCTCGTGCCGGACGGTTGCTCGGCAACCTGAACCCGCTGCGCGTATTTCTGCGGATCGGCCTCGAAGGCCGCCTTCGTGTCGGGCGAAGAGAAGAGGTAGATCTTCGAGCGGTAGGAGACACCGTACTGGCGCTGGCCGGTCACCTTCCGGCCGAGATCGATGGCGAGCACCGGATCGTCGCCGGAGAGTCCCGGGGCGTAGCGATCGGGATTGGCGAGGAAGGCCTTCTGTTCCTCCGGGCTGGCAAATAGATACGTCCGTCCGCGGTGCCTCACCCCCCACTTGGCGCGGCCCTCGACCCAGATCCGTTTGTCGACAAGGCTGACCGCACAGTACCCCTCGAGCCCGACCGGCATCGATCCCCCCGGTTCGCTTCCCGGGATGCCGGTCGAGGGCATCTCCGCGGGGATCGCCGTTTCGGCCGCCGCCTTCGGTGGCTTGCCGATGAGGCTTGTGAATGGCTTTTGGACCGTGGCCCAGAAGCCTGTGGCCTTCTTCTCAACCGGGTCCGCAGGCGCGGTGGCGGCCGGGATGGGGTCGGCCGGCTTCGGATTCAACCAGCTGGGGAGCGCCGCGGCGAGGCCGGAAGGAGGGGGGGCGGGCGCGGGCGGGGCCGCCGGCTCGATCGTCGTCGCTGGAGGCGTGGCCACCGGGGGCGACGCGGTGGGCCCTGTCGACCCCAGTGGGGCCGGGGCGACTTCGGCGGGCCATTGGGGAGGCGTCGCCGTCAGGGTCGGGGCCGAGGCGGTCGGATCGGTCGGAGGAGGGGCCACGACGGCCGCGGCTGCCGATGGGCCGGCGAGAGGGGGCGCGGCCGGATCGGCGACGGCCGCCTGCTGGGGCACCGGGGCTCTGGGCAGAGGCCCGGCGCAGGCGACCGCGGCTTCCTGCGCGGCCCGTCCGGCGGCGGCCACAAAGGCGGCGGAGGAGGGGGGGCAGTCGAATCGGGCGAGCACCCGCTCGTCGGCGTCGATGACGCACGCGCACGGGAGGTGAAGGGTGACCTGGAGCCGCTTCATCGTGTCGGGATCGGCGTCGACGTCGATCCGCACCGGTTCAAAGCAGGCCGTCAGGAGGGCGACAGCCTCGTCGGAGGCGAGGAACGTCTTGTCGTGATTGATGCTCGGTTCGAACCAACTGGCGACGAACAGGACGAACACCGGACGGCGGCTGATCTGCGAGGCGGTCTTGGCCTGCGTGAGATCGGCGTGCCAGGGGACCGCGGCGGAGGCGGCCGTTGGCAGGCCCACCATCGCCATCACGGCGCAGGCCCGAATGAGGGCGTGGAGCGGGGCGAGAAACCCTCGGTCGATGCGGGATGCCATAGAACGCTGCCTCGGGGCGGAGTGACACCGAGTGGAGTTCGGTGCCGATCGTCGTCTCGCACATGCCGTGGTCAGGGCCTTTGCTGCCCTCCGTCCACCTCGTCGACGGCTGGAGCCGCCACGGGTTGTTCCCGGCCGGAGCGGATCGCATCCGGCGATGTGGCGCCTCGACCACATTCAGGTATCGGTCATTCCGGTCAGAGAAATGGTGTCGATTTTCTGGATTGCACCGGTATGGCCGAAGGGGGCCCCCAGACGGCCCGATTCAGCGGGAAGGCCCCCCGGCTGGGCGAGCAATCCTCAAATCCTGGCCAATGGAGACGCCGGAGGGGGGGCAATGGATGGTGGCTTGACATCTTCGGCCGGGGTCCTGATACTTTCCGCATCGATTGCGAATCCGGTTTCCTCTGTTCCGCGAGATTCTTCCGGGGACTGGGAAAAGGGTCGCAGGGATGATCCCTGTCGGGCGGGTCCCGCGGGATCAGGAGGGGGTGGCTCGGAAGTGGCTATGGCCAGCCTTTCGGTCCGTTTCCACACGTTTTCTCCCGTTTCCTTGAGGGAGCCCCGGCTGTTCCGGTTTCCCGCTTTTTTTGTAGAGGAACTGGGTTCCGTACTGGAACGTCGGTCCCATCATGGGCGTGGGTTGAGCCTCGGCTCCCTCGACGACCACCCCGGACGGTCTGCCTTCGACGACGGTCGGTCGCGACGAGTCTCGCGTCGATCTCCGCTGTGGGTGATCCGGTTCGGCTCCGTGGTTCGGGTGGGTTTCCGGGGAATGGTCGCCGCTCGGTGCGTTCGCCGTTGAAGGGCTTTTTCGGCCCGGATGGCAGGCGTTGGCGTTGCCACTGCTCGATTCGTGGCTCTTGCTCAATACTCCAGGTCGGGGAATGTCTCCTCGAATCCCGTACCGGCGGTAAACCCGCCGGTACACAGCGGTCGCGGTGGCTTGTCTTCGGCCTTGGTCGGGTTCGGCTGTTGGCGTTAATGGCCTGTCGGCCCGGGGATCTCCTCCGTGGAGGGGGCCTGTGGCGGGGCCGCTTCTGGTCCTGGATTTCCGGAGTCGGTGGTCTGATCTCCGGAGTCGGTGGTCTGATCTCCGGAGTCGGTGGTCTGGCCGGGGTGGCTGTTGGTGGTCTGGTCCTCCGCCGTGGGTGGAGGCTGCGAAGGTTCCTCTGACGGGTTTGGTCGCGTCGGGTTTGGTCGCGTCTATGTCGAAGCGCAGGAGATCAAGGTCGCACGGCCGCCAAGGGGGCGGGTTCGGTCAGGGAGGGCAGCCGGGCGGTCAGCAGCACGGCGGCGGCGGTGGCGGCGGCCAGGGGGGCGGCCAAGGGGGTGGCCAGGGCCAAGGGGGCCAAGGGGGCCAAGGGGGCTATGGCGGACGCCGCGGGCGCGGTCGCTTTCGGCGCGGTGGTGGCGGCGGCGGCGGCGGGGGTGGTAGCGTCGCCGGGAGCATCGCCGGGGCCGGGGCCGTCGGCATGGATGGCGAGGGGATGCGGCCGCCCGAAATGGAGTCAGAGGTCGGTGAGAACGGCGAACCGATTCCGCTCGAGGCCGGCAACGGCGTGCTGGAGATGCACCCCAACGGCTACGGATTCCTCCGGAGCGTCGAGACAAACTACACCCGTGAGCGGACCGACCCGTTCGTTCCCGGCACGATGATCGAACGCTACCGCCTCCGCGAGGGGGTGTACATCAAGGCGATGGTCCAGCCAGGGCGGCGGCAGCAGGGGCCGCGCGTCAAGGAGATCGTCGAGGTCGAGGGGATGGCGCCGGACGACTATCCGAAGGTGAAGACTTTCGACCAGCTGACCCCGATCAATCCCGAGCACTGGCTCCGTCTCGAGACCGGCCAGCAACCGCTCACCACCCGGATCATGGATCTGCTGACGCCGTTGGGGAAGGGGCAGCGGGCCCTCATCGTTGCCCCGCCGCGGACGGGCAAGACCGTGCTCCTTCAGCAGGTTTCGCAGGCGGTGTCGACCAACCACCCCGAATTGTCGCTCGTCATGCTCCTCGTTGACGAACGGCCGGAGGAGGTCACCGACATGCGGCGGACGGTGAAGGGGGACGTGATCGCCAGTAGCCTCGACTGCGATGTCGAGAGCCACGTTCGGCTCTCGCAGTTGGTGATCGAGCGCTGCAAGCGGATGGCGGAGGCCGGCAAGGACGTCTTCCTCCTCATGGACTCGATCACGCGCATGGCACGCGCCTTCAATAAGTGGGTCGGGAACACGGGCCGGACGATGAGCGGCGGCGTCGACATCAAGGCGCTCGACATCCCGAAGAAGCTGTTCGCGACGGCCCGCGTCTTCGAGGAGGGGGGCTCGTTGACGATCGTCGCCACGGCGCTGATCGACACCGGGAGTCGGATGGACGAGCTGATTTTCCAGGAGTTCAAGGGCACCGGGAACATGGAGCTCGTGCTCGACCGGAAGCTCTCCGATCGGCGCGTCTGGCCGGCGATGGACATCTCCCAGTCGGGTACGCGCCGTGAAGAGAAGCTCCTCGATCCCGATACGCTCCATGCCGTGACGATGCTGCGGCGGACGCTCTCGAGCATGCACCATGTCGATGCCATGGAGCAGCTCACGAAGCAGCTGGCGAAGTTCAAGAGCAACCGCGAGTTCATCTCGCTGATTGCCAGTTCCCGCGAGTGACAAGGCCCGGGCCGGGCCACCGACACGTTAGGGTTGGAGGTCGCCGGCGGCCTGCAGCCGTGCCAGCCAGTAGGCGTATTGTGGATCGCCACAGCGGAAAGAGAACACGGCATCGGGGAGCCGTGCCTCCCCCTCACCCGCAGAGCGAACGCGGACAACGACAGCCCCGTCGCTCCGCTGCTCGATGCGGACATGACTCTCGGGGATCGGCGAAGGCTCCGAGGGGGGCGTCATGGAACGGTGCCTCGGTTGAGAACCGGGTGCGGGAAACGCCGCAGGATTGCCAGATAACGCAGGCTGCTCGAGGTGGGGCACCGCCGCAGGGGCGCGGAGGCGGAGTTGGCAGACTTCGTCGATTATGCCGACCCACGCCTGGAAAAACTAGCGGGAAGGCACCGCAAAAGGGGGGAATCGAGGGCTTTTGACAGCAGCTTCCCACGAGCCGTATATAGTGTTGATTGATTTTCCGTCCGGGAGCACACGTGCATGACGCCCTACGCGTCGTTGGCTGATGATTTCTACGTCAACATGAACTTGGCGACGGAGATGGAACTTCCCTCGCAGCGCGAGACGATTCTCCACTTCTTCGAGTGCGTTCAGAAGAAGTACCCGGTAATGCGGAAGTTCTATTGCCGCGATAAGCGGGATTTCGTGCTTGAGGAGGACAAGGACCAGGGGCGGTACCGATGGGCCGCGGTGGAGTCGAAACGGCTCTGCTCGGGGCAGGTCAATCCGTCGTCCCTCGATTCGGTCCTCGACCAGCATCGGCTCGTTGTCGACCTCGCCCCCGCCCTCCTCTCGGTCAGTCCGCTCGACTGCGAGGCCCTCGACCTCCTCTTCGGCTTCGACTTCGCCTACCGGGGCAACCACAACGCCCTCCTGGCCGAGGCCCTCGGTGTCGGACCGGCGCTCGACCGGATCGCCGAGATCCCCGGATCCCGGGTGATCAACTTCGAGCCGTCCTTGACGGTGGCCTTCGACGAGGATTGCCGGACGCAGGTCCGGATCAGCACCGAATCCCGAACCAACGCCTTCCAGGTGCGGACGGGGGAGTTTGCTGAGGAGCAATTAAGCGTCTATGTCACCGCCCGGCAGTACGGCAGCCTTGATCCCCAGACGTCCTACGTCGACGCCGTCAACCGGCTCGCTCAGATCGCCCAGGACGTCGTCGACAACTGCGTCATTGAGCAGATTCTCAAGCCCCTGGCGCGGACGATCGCGCTGAAGTGATCCGGGCCACGCCGGCGTCGTCCGATTCGCGGCTTGCGGATCGGACGACGCCCGGCTGGGCTCGATCGGGCGGGAAAGATTTGCGGAAACGCAAATCAGCTCCGGCCCCGGGCCCCATCGCGGCGACCGCGGTCGTTGTCGTCTCCGCCCCGCGGTGAACGATTCCGGGCATCGAGGTTCCCGGCGATCACAATCCCAATTGCCTCGACCCAGCTCGGCACATCGGTGACGCTCGCGAGACCGCTCTCCGCGAGGATCTCGTCGTCATCGCTGTGGCGCGCTTCCGAGCGCAGTGCCGGTTCGCGGCCGGCCTCCTCGATCCCGAGAAAATCGAGCCCTTCGTCATCCTCGTCATATCCGCCGGCGACGGGGGTAAAGTCGTCTCGCCGGCCACGCGACAGACGCGACGTCGAGCGGAGTTCCGGCTCCGGGCGGCGGCTCCGCCCCGTGGTGCCGCGCCGCGGGGAGCGACCGCGGGTTTTTGCTTCTTTAACCCCTTCGGCTCCCGTCTCGCCAGTGCTAGAGCCAGTGGCGGAGCTTCCGGTCCGGGGTGTCGAGGTCTTCCGTTCGCCCTGTCCCCGACGGCGGCGTCCGCGTGTTTCTCCCTCGCTGCCACGGGCGCCGTTGGGTGCCGGGCGGGGAGGCACTGGGGCCCGGCCGTAGCCGGCGGGGAGCGGTTCGTCCTCGGCCACGTTCGCGTCGCTGCGGTTCAGCGGTGCGGCGTCGTCGGGCGTTTGATCGGCCGGAGCGCTTTTCTCGCCAGTGCTTTCCCGCCCGCTGCGCCGACGGCCACCACGCCGGCCACGCCGCCGCCGGCGGCGCCCCGATTGTTCATCGCTCGAGTCGCCGTGGGGCTCCCCGTCGGCCTGGCTCCGCTCCCCGCCATCGGAGGCTTCGCCGGCCGGCTCCTGGGGTTCCCGATCGAGGCCTCCCCAGGCGTCGTCCTCGACGCGCACCGGCCGCCGGGCAGGAGCCCGGTCGGTGCTTTGCGCCCGCGCCTGCAAAGGGCGGTCGACCGGCGCGTCCCAATCGAATCCCGAGGCGGGGCGTTCTTCACGCGGCGGCTGGTTCGAGCCTTCCGCGTCGTGGCCACGCACCGGCCGACGCTCCCCATCATCCTGGCGACCATCTTGGCGACGCGGAGGGGCTGGCGGGCGGCGCTCCTGGCGTGCATCCTCGCCGGCGGGCCGGCGGGCCTCGATGCCGAGGTCGTTGTCGCGGGTGTCGAGGTCATCCCCTGGGCTTGCGGCATCCTCGGGGTGCCCTGCGGCCCCCTCGCCACGCGGCGCCTCGTCGCGATCGCGGCCGCCACGTCCCCGTCCACCGCGGCGGCCGCGCCGCCGGCGGCCGCGCCGCGGTTCGCCACTGCTGCGGTCTCCTTCGATCCCCTCGCCGCCGTTACGAACGCGATCGTCGCTCGGGGCGCCGTCTTCACCGGCGATGTCGTGTTCCCCGGCGGTGCGCTCGTGAGCCTGAGCAAACGGTGGGCCGTCGTCGCGTACTGGCGCCCGGGTGGATTCCTGCCTCGGTTGGTCGGGTCGCGGGACCGGTGGCCGATCGTCGCTGCGGCGTTCCCCTGCCGCGCTGCGGCGCCCGTCGCCACGCCCACCGCGGCCTCCGGAGCGCCCGCTGTCGCGTCGCCCTTCGTCGTCGCGCCGGCCGCCGGCTGTCGGCCGTTCTGTCGGCCGTTCGCCGCCGGCCGGCCGTTCGGCCGCCCCGCGATCGACGATTGGCCGATCCTGGAAGCCAAACGAATCGGGTGCCGGCTCGCCACCGCGGGCGCGAGGCGGGAGATCGTTGCCGGAGCGCTCCTCGTCGGTACGCCGCTCCCGGGCTGGGCGAGGCTCTGGCTCGCGATCGAACGATTCCGCCGGGGGGAGCGGAGCCCGCTCCCGCGCTACCGGCGGGGCCGGTTGGCGGGGAGGCGGGGCGGGGCGGGAGGGCAGCGGATCGGGTTGCAGGCCCAGCCCAGAGACGATGTCGGACCAATCGGCGTCAGCTCCGGAAGGAGCCGGCTTTTTGGGCTCGGGGCGACGTGTCTGAGCGGCTCGGGGCCGGTCGGGGGCGGGTTGGGCAGCGGGGGGCTGGGGACTGGCCTGGTCTGGCGCAGGAACGGCGCCCAGGCTGTCGGCGAGCGAGGCCCACGGATCGTTTGCTTCCGGCATGGCAGCGATGGATTCCTGGATAACGGTGGTCGCCCGAAAGGGGCGCCCGGAGGCTGGCAAGGATAGCAGAAACCCCAGCGGAGGCGGCAGGGGCGCGGTGGCCGGCTGCCGCGGATGGCAAGCCACCCGGCGCCGCGGGAGGCCGGAAGGATCGCCTCGCCCCCGCGGTCGATCGTCGCGGCGGTGGCGAAGGGGCCGCGGCCGCCATCGCCACCTCCCCGCGGTTATGCCGTGGCCGCGGCGGTCGGCGTGCTCACTTGCGCCGCGGCCGGTTCACCGACACCGTCCCGATCATGCTGCCGTTGTCGGCCACTTCAAACAGCGGGCGGTAGGGGCTGGCGAGGCTGCGACGCGACCGGCAGGCGGGATACCAGACGAGGTTCGTCGAAACGTTCCAGGCCTGCTCGGCGTAGGTCAAGCTGCCGCCGTTGGGGAGCGGCACGGTGTTGGTCGTCGACGGGATCAGATAGGTGAACGTCCCCTCGAGCGCCAGCGAGCGCGACATCGGGGCCCGCACGTGCATGCCAGTCAGGTAGTCCCCCTGACCGCTGGCACCACCCCAGATCTTCATCTCGTTGGCATCCCCGAACTGGAGCCGGTAGAAGCCGGTGTAGAGATCGAGGGTGTCGAAGGAGGCCGAGTTGCCCCGGGCACCGGTGATGAACGCGCCGTTGGTGTTGTTGGCGTTGTACGTGCCCCAGAAACCGAACTCATGGTAGCCCCAGACATAGCTCAACTCACCGCGGACCTGCGCCAGATCGGTGGTGTCGAACCAGTTGTCCTGGAGGTAGTCGTAGACGGCTCCACCCTGGAGGCCGCGCCCCTCGAAGGCGCGGGTAAAGAACCCGGTCGTGACGAACACCTGATTGCGGGCGTTGGTGTTGAGCAGCGTGTTGCCGTTGGCGGCGGTGATCTGCGTCCGCTGAAAGTCGGCCTGAACGCCGCGGACGCCGAACTGCCAGCCGAGGCCGATGGCGTTCCAGAACGGCATCGACCAGTTGACGTACTCGTTGAAGCCGTAGTTGCCGTGGAGGCCGAGGTTCGTGGCGTTCTGGAACGATGTCACGCCGGCACCGACCGTCAGATCGCGGTACCACCGCCAGCCGTAGTACGGGCGGCCGAAGCGGCGGAAGTAGGCGCAGATCCGGCCGTCGGGATCCCACATCGGGGAGCAGCCGGGGCAGGCCTCGCCATCCTCGCACGCATAGGGATCGTCGTAGAACGAGGGGATATGGAGATGGACCTCGCCGGTCCACGGGACTGCCGGTCCTTCCATTCCCATCCCCATTCCCATCCCCATCGGCATGCCGTCCTCGGAGTAGATCATCCCGTCCTCGGGGAAGCCGCTGCCATAGCCCTCCATCCCTTCGATCCCGGCCATGCCGGGATCGGTCAGGCCATAGTCGCCCGAGTCGAGCGGCATGTCGCCGTAACCGCCGTCGCCGTCAGCGCCGCCGAACGTCAGCCCCTCCTCCTCCATCGGCATACCGCCGGGGAATGAGGGCTCGACGGCCATCGACTCGGCGGGGGTGGGGCGACCGGGTCGGCCCGGGGCGACCGAGGACGAGCCCGGATTGGTCGCTGCGGCGGCGGGGGGGGGAAGTTCGCCGGCGGGCGTCGGCAGTTGGGCGACGCGGCGGGCCTGGACACGCGGGCGGGGCATCGAGGAGGTCGGCATCGACGAACCTGGAAGCCGCGACATCATCGAGCTCTCGCTGCCGGGAGCCATCGCCAACCGCTGGCCTCCGGGGCCCATCGGCCGCTGGCCCTGGCGGGGATAGTCACCGGCGGCGGCCACCGGACGGACTCCCTCCCGCTGCGGCACGGGCTCCGCGCCAAACATCGGGCGCCCCAAGTCTCCCTGCGGCGCGCGGAACAGGCTGATGCCAAACAGCGACGGCTCGTCGCTGCCGGAGCGGACGGGGGGCTGCGTGGGACGGCCGCTCTCGGCCCGGCGGGCCGGAGCACGCTGGGGCGCGGGAGCCCGCGACATTCCCGCTCGCGGCGCGGGCCCACCGGCCATCTCCGAGGGAAGGGTGCCGGGCGGGGGAAGAGGGCGGGGCGGAAGCATCCGCGGGCGGTCGGCGCCGGGGCTCGGCGGCGCGTCGGAGGCGACCGGGAACAGGGCCGGGTCGATCCGGGCGGCGGCGGCCGGCGCGGCGGAGGGTTGGGGGGCGTTGGCGAGCGCCGCAGCGGGCGAAGCCGCCGCCCGGTGGGGCGTCCAGCGGAGCGCCGAGTCGTCTCCCGGGGCACCATCGTCGGCGAGAGCGGAAATGAAGCCCGGCTGGGTGGCCCAAGTGACCAGCGCCATGGCGGCCAGCAGGCGGATACCGTTCGCGACGTTCATGAACACTTCTCCGAGAGCACCCGCGGTGGACGGCACCTGACGAGCTTCTTCAATCGGAAGAGATATCGGCATCGGCGCGACCGGAACTTCCGTGAAAATCACCGCGACCGGCAGCTCCTGCCCAGAGCCCCCGGACGGCCGGCGGCGGTCACAGGGTGGCGCCCCGTCGGGCCGGGCGGGGCCCCCCGCCGCCTGCCCGGCTTGCCCCCGCCGCGGAAATCCCCCGGTCGACCGGCCGGCCGAGGGCTTTAGTGCTCGAGCGCCCGCCCCAGGTCGGCGATCAGATCGGCGGTGTCCTCGATGCCGAGGGCGAGGCGGATCATGTTGTCGTCGATCCCGAACGTCTGCCGCTCCGCCGGGGAGTAGTTCCAGTAGCTCATCACGAGCGGTTGCTCGATGAGTGACTCGACCCCCCCGAGGCTCGGGCCGATCCGCAGGATCCTCGCGGCATCGACCACGCGCGACGTCTGCTGAGAGTCGGCATCCTTGACGAGGAACGTCACGAGGCCCCCGTAGCCGCGCATCGACGCCTTGGCGACGGCGTGGTAGGGATGGCTCTCGAGGCCGGGGTAGTAGACCCGCTCCACCCGCGGGTGGGCCTCGAGGAACCGGGCGACGGCCAGGCCGTTGGCATTGTGCCGGTCCATTCGCAGGGCGAGCGTCTTCAGGCCGCGCTCGAGGAGGTAGCAATTGTGGGGCGAATTGATCCCCCCCATGATGCCGCGGAGATTCCGCACCGGCTCGAGCCTCTCCCGCGAGCCGATGACGACGCCGGCGAGGAGGTCGTTGTGGCCCCCGAGGTATTTCGTCGCCGAGTGGAGGACGAAATCGACGCCGTCGGCAAGCGGGCGGTGGTTGTAGGGGGTGCAGAGGGTGGCGTCGATGAGCGTCAGCACGCCGTGGCGGCGGCCGATGTCGGCGAACCGCTCGCAGTCGACGATCGACAGGTGGGGGTTGGTTGGCGACTCGCTAACGACCATCTTCGTCCGCGCGCTGATCGCCGCTTCCATGGCGTCGTAGTCGCCCGTCTTCACCTCGCGGAAGCCGACACCGAAACGCGTCAGGTGACGGCGGCAGAACTCACGGCTGCGGTGGTAGCACTGATCGAAAAACACCACCTCGTCGCCAGCGCTCAAGTGCGCCATGAGCACGCCGACGAGCGCCGCCATGCCGGTGGAGAAGAGGACGGCCATCTCGCCGCCGTCGAGGGCGGCGAGTTTGTCTTCCACGACCCGTTCCCCCGGGTTGCCGTAGCGGCCGTATTCCTCGCGGGGGAGGTCCTGCTCGATGAAGTCCAGGATTGCGCGGGTGTCGGGGAAGGTGTAGGTCGACGCGGAGACGATCGGGTCGGTGATGGAGTTGGCCAGTTTTTGTCGGGCCTCGCCGGCGTGGACAGCAGCAGTGGAGGGGCCCACGCCCCGCCCCGAACGGAGGGCCGCGTCGAGCGCGGCTGACGACGGCGGGGGGCTCGACCCGGAGGAACGGTGAGGCTCGGGGCTGGTCATGGGGCTTCCGTGAAGGGGGAAATGGGCCGAAAAGCCCGGTGATTGGGGAGTGTAGTCGGGGCCCGCGGCACCGACAAGGAATCGGGGGCGTGACCGTCTGGCGGGAGAGGTTCGCGTGGGCGCGCGGACAGCGGGAGCGGTAAGCTGTCGCTGTTCGGCCCCGTCGGCGTTTCGCGCGTGCGGACGATTCGGTGGGGCGACCGCGAGGTGATCCGCGCATGAGCAAGTCCACGAGCCGCTCGAAGCCCCCGCGTGCCGGGGGCCGCGGCGAGCCGGCTCCCCCCGCCGAGCCCCGCTCGCTGGGGCCGCCACGCCGGCTGGTCATCTCGCTCTGCTCGCTCGCGGCGGCGGCGGCGATGGTCCGGGCCGGGCTCCTCGAACCGGTCGTCGGCGGCGTCGTCGACGGCGCTGTCCGCAACATCCTCACGCTCATTCTCGGCTTCTCGGCGCTGATGTCGGCGGTGTTGTGGTTCGTCCGCGAGAGTGGCCACAGCCCAGCGCGGAAGCGCGGGCTCGCCTTCGGGCTCCTGGGGCTGGTCGCCCTCGGTCTGGCCACGCTCCGGGTCGAGCGCGTCAGTGGCGATCTCGTGCCGGAGTTCCGCTGGGCGTGGCAGAAGTCGCGCGACACGCTCCTCGCCCGCCCCGTCGCGCCGCCGCAGCTGGCAAGCGTGGCTCCCTGGCAACCGGCTCCCCACGACTTTTTCCGGTTCCTCGGGCCGGCCGGCGACGCGTCGCTTCCCCCCTCGGCCCCGGCACTCGATCCGGGCTGGAAGAAAAATCCCCCGCGCGAACTGTGGCGCCGTCCGATCGGTGCCGGCTGGGGCGGGTTTGCCACTTTCGGCGACCATGCCGTGACGCTCGAGCAGCGCGGCGACGAGGAGATCGTCACCTGTTTGTCGCTGGCCAGCGGAGAACCGCAGTGGCAGGTGGCGGTGACGACCCGCCACCAGACGGTCCTCGGCGGGGCCGGGCCACGTTCGACGCCGGCGATTCACGACGGCGTCGTCTATGCCGCCGGGGCCACCGGCTGGCTCCATGCAATCGATGGCGCCACCGGCAAGGTGCTCTGGAAGCAGAACGTTGTCGCCGACCTCGGCATCGACGCCGCTGCCCATGCCCTCGCGGTGACCTGGGGCCGCGCCGGATCGCCGCTGATCCTCGGCGATGTCGTGGTTGTGCCGGGGGGAGGGCCGCGCGGCGACGGTCCGGTGTCGCTGGTGGCCTACGACCGGGCGACGGGCGAACGCCGCTGGAACGCCGGCGATGACCAAATCAGCTACGTCAGCCCGAGTCTCCTCGAGATCGGCGGGAAACCGTTCCTCGTGGCGGTGACGGAGTCGCAGGTGATCGGCTTCGATCTGGCTTCGCGAGACGAGGCGTGGCGCTTCCCTTGGCCGGGGCACAGCAACTCCGATGCCTCCTGCACGCAAGCGGTCGTGATCGGCCCGAACCGCGTCTTCATCTCCAAGGGCTACGGCATCGGTGCCGCGGCCTTCGATGTGGAGCCCGGCGCGGATGGGGCGCGGACGGTGAAGGAGGCGTGGCGCAACAAGGCCGGCATGAAGACGAAGTTTACGAATGTCGCCCACCACGATGGCCACATCTACGGCCTCTCCGACGGGATCCTCGAGTGCCTGCGGGCGAGCGACGGCAAGCGGATGTGGAAGGGGGGGCGTTACGACCAGGGGCAGTTGCTCCGCGTCGGCGATCTCCTCGTCGTTCAGTCGGAGCCGGGAGATGTCGTCCTCGTCGAGGCGACGCCGGAGGCCCATCGCGAGGTGGCCCGCCTCACGGCCCTTTCCGACCAAACATGGAACTCCCCGGCGATCGTCGGCGACAGGCTCTTGGTGCGCAACGCCGTCGAGGCGGCTTGTTATCGGTTGCCGCTGCGCGGCGCCTCGGCCGCAGAGGCTGCGGCGCCGTCCGGGGCGACCTCCCCTGCGGTCGGTGCTCCGTTGTCTGATCCGCCGCTGGCAGTGCCCGTTGAGGAGAAGCCGGCGGCATGAGCGCTGGCACTCCCATGGCTCCACACCCGCAAGCACTCGCCGGTCGGACGGCGCTGGTCACCGGAGCAACGCACGGCATTGGCCACGCCGTAGCGCTGCGGCTGGCGGCCGCTGGGGCCCGCGTCGCGATCCACGGCCGGTCGGCGGCGGCGGCGGACGACCTCGCCGGTGAGCTTGCCGGTCTCGGTGGCTGTGCCGGCCGGTTCCTCGCCGACCTCGGGGAGCATTCGTCGCTGCCGCGGCTCGTTGAAGATGTCACCGCGGCGCTCCCCGATCTCGACACGGTCGTTTTGATCGCCGGGGCCGACGTCCTCACCGGGGCCGCCGCGGCCTGGAGTTTCGAGCGGAAGCTCGACGAATTGCTGCGGGTCGATGTCGGGTCGACGATGCTTCTCGCGCGGGGATTCGGCCGGTGGATGAAGGCCCGCTGGGGGGGGGAGCAGGTGGCGACGGGGAAGGCGCGTGGAACGATCGTGACCATCGGCTGGGATCAGGCCGAGACCGGGATGGCGGGGGATTCGGGGGAACTTTTCGCGGCGACGAAGGGGGCGGTGATGGCGTTCACGCGGAGCGTGGCCCGGTCTCTCAGCCCTGAGGTGCGGGTCAATTGCGTTGCCCCGGGCTGGATCCGCACGAAGTGGGGCGAGGGGGCAAGCGACGTCTGGCAGCAGCGGGCCGTGCGCGAGAGTATCCTGCGGCGCTGGGGGGAGCCGGCCGACATCGCCGCCGCGGTGGGGTGGCTCGTCTCCCCCGACGCCGCGTTCGTCACCGGCCAGGTGATCCCCGTCAACGGCGGCTTCCGGCGGGCGTGAGTGTGGTAGCTGCGCCGCGGCTGTCATGCCTCGGGTGACCGAATGCGCCGCGATGACCGCAGACGGGCATCAGTCGCCCAGTCTCTTCCGTTTCGATGCCTTCTTGAGCTTCGATGCCTTCTTGAGCTTCGATGCCTTCTTGAGCTTCGATGCCTTCTTGAGCTTCGATGCCTTCTTTTTCGTCGGAACCCTTTTTTTCTTGGATGCAGGCTGGGGCTCTGGGATTGGCTCGGGGGTGGGGGGTATGGACCGCCGCTTCCGGGCTGCGGGCTTGGGGATGCGCGGGGAGGGAGGCGGCGCTGGTTCGTCGGCCGCGGTCCCCAGGTCGACACCGAAAATCGACGCCAGATCGTCGTCGGCCAGGGCGTGGGTGTCGTCGCCCCGGATCGCCCGCGACACCGAGTCCTTCGTGGCGGCGGCGATGAGCTCCCGTTGATCGACACCTCGCAGCAGGAACAACAATTCCGGTTGCGTGTCGAGCCGGTGCCCCACCGCATAGAACACCGCGGCAAGATGCTTGCAGATGGCTGCTCCGTCAGGACAGCTGCAGGCGATCGAGATCTCCCGTGGCGAGGGAAAAAGACCCTCCTGTGGCTTCACTATCCGCTGCATCACGCCGTCCGAGAGACGGCCGGAGAGCAGGTCGAGCAACGACCCGATCGACGCCGCGCAGTCTTGCTTGATCGCCTGCCATTTGACCGGTGGGAGCGGGGCGATGGCGATCGCGACGTCATACACCATCGACCCAGCGACGATCGCCTCGATTCGACCGCGAGTGATGAGGAGATCGACGACCGAGCCATTGCGCACATACGTACGACCGCGTGGGAGACGATTGCTGATGTCGCTGAAGCCCTCCAGGCTCTGGCACCACGACCGGCCCCAGAACGTCTTGGCGATGTCGCGGCCGACGATCCGCACCGGCTCGGGCGCGCGGCCGGCCCAGGTGGCCCGCTTGGCCGCGCGTTTTTCAGCGCGGGCAATCCGCTTGCCGACCGGCGAGTATTCTCCCCAGGAGCTCAACCATTGCATCTTCAGGGCCTTTATCGTCTGGTGATTCGAGTGCCGGCCGATCCCGAACTCGCTGCTCGCGAGTCTGTCCGGTGTCGGTGGTGATTCACCGGACGAGTGGCGACAAGCCTCGCTGGCTGGTGCCGCAGGGATTCGGTGACCGGCTTGTGGGATGACGGACGGAGCGTACTTTTTACCGGCTCGACACGGAGTGTCACCACCATGCCATCTGCATCCGCGCCATCT
>Ga0209829_10001389_pt1 | contig 19755 bp, 19 predicted proteins | sample C_140205_EF_Meta_FD_187311 | JGI IMG/M metagenome (GOLD analysis project Ga0209829, IMG submission 187311) | Freshwater microbial communities from Lake Croche, Canada to study carbon cycling - C_140205_EF_MetaG (SPAdes) (version 2) | ecosystem: Environmental > Aquatic > Freshwater > Lake...
TCCATCGGGCCTTGCAGATCTCCCGTAGCTTTGGTTGGTGCAGATAAAATCCCCAAGCTTAAAGAAGCTCTTGCTGCTGCTGGTTTGCTATAAGCTTTATACGAAAGTTAAGAGCCGTTGCTTAACCCAGAAACTGTGAGTAGTAGGCTGTTGTAAATCGTGGGTGAGCCAGCTTTTTAGGAATGACAAGCTCATCAGGTTTTAGCCATTGTGTCTGGATGGGTGAGGGCTTTCCCCCTAAAGTTTTAATCGCTAAGCTGTTGTACTCTCTTGCAAACATCTGCCACTTGGGGTCATTTGGGTTTGAAAATATGGGGTCAAAAGAAAAAGAGATACCTGGGCCGCTTGAATAGAGCCCATAAGGTTTCTTTTTCGATTCCGGACGATTTAAGAAGTATAACGCCCAGGTATTTGGCACAAATGAATGCTTCTCCTCGAAGGCTTTAGTGAATGCGTAAGATTGAGAAACGACCGCTTTTATTTTAACCAGATCATGTTCGTAATACTGGAAATCCGGGCGGCTTTCATTTGCACTTGGTCTCCAATACTCATTCACCATATCCGCCCTGGAGTAAGTTATTTCCTTGATCAGGGGTTGCAGATTGTTGATGTTGGGTCGTGGGGTCGCACCATGTTGAATATTAGATCGTTTTGCCAAACGCAATGCGTTGAATTGGGGTTGCGAGGAGGCTGGAGTTATTGAACCTAGGCCTGCTTTAAATCGTTGGTCGCAAATGGCATATAATTTGTCCAGAATTACGGATGCAAAAAACGCATCACAACCCTTGTGCAAGCGAATGAGTTCTTCAGAAAGGTCTTCGGGCGATTTTAATTGATGCAAGGAATATTTAGAGGTGCATAGTGTTGCTGGCCGAACTGCAATCTGGCATTCGAGGACAATTCCTAAAAGTCCGAATGAACATTTGAATTCATAGAAACTAGCCCCATCTTCGGAATCAGAAATTGAGCATAGTTCGCCTTCAGCATTGACGTAAGAAAGGGCAGTGACGCCTGCGGAAAAAAAACCTTCTCCATCTAGCGAAGAATCTTTAGTGTCACCAACAGCAACCGATCCAACGGTGGCTTCGCCAACTTCGGCTTGAAAAGGAATTTCGAATCCTCGCGATTGAAGCCATAAATTAAGCTTTTTAAGCCTGCAGCCTGCTTGAACGCGGACAATTTGCCGACCTTTTCCATCCCTTTCCAATCCGATGATTTCATCTAATTTTGTGGTGCACAATAAAGTGCCACCATCGTTGACGATGGTTTGTGAAACAGAAAGCATGGCCCCGACTGGACTTACCGGGGTCGGAAATTGCTTAGTATCCTTGACAACCGCCTGCACATCTTCGTAACTGATGGGTTCGACATAAACCGCCGGCTTGGTGCTGTTGGATAATCCCCAATTAGAGTAAGTTTTTCCATCGCTTTTTAGAATGCCATGAAAAGGAAATGGTGCAGGTTGTTTTATTGGAGGTGTTACAACAGGCTTATCCACCGCACTTGCATTGCTATTTTCCAAGGATGCAATGCTTAAAAGAAATGCCACTTTCATGGCATCGCGCCTAGATTGATGTATGGGATTTGTGTCCTTATTTGGCTGATGTTTTTTCATTTTTTCCAAAAGCTTTTTTGAGTGCAATACCTTCGCGTAATTTGAAGAAATAATCCATGAATTCAATATGCCCGGCAACAGGGCGCTGAGGACTTATAAAAGATACCGATACATATCCCATTTCGTCTTCATCATTTTCGCCAACGAATATCATGCGCGGCGGGTTGAATGGATTAGTGGGGTTTCGGTCTGAATTATCAAAGATGCCTTCGACATGAAGGGTGTCGCCTTTTTTAAGTTGATAATATTCCTTGGTGTAATAACTGGATTGCCAGTTGTAGTCCCAGTTTCTTAAATCAAATAGAAGTTTTCGTTCTTTTGAGTTTTTGGGTTGATGCCAAACCCGGATTTCCTTGCCTAAAAAATGCATGTGGGGCTTCATCATGAATATTTCGCAATCCTGTTCCACCACCCTTGATCCAATTGACTTGTATTGGGAAACACCTTTTGGGATCCAGAGAAATTTTGTGTCAACCAACATGTAATGAACAAATTTCTCCGGCTTTTCTTTGGCAAGCCAGATTGCGATCTTGCTTTTGTCAGTTTCTGGTTTTCCATTGCGATGGTAATGAATCTGCATGATGATTGCAGATTCTGGTGGTACTACCACTGTTGCCTTAGGTGGATATGACATTTCTCCCTGACCAGGAACCCAAACTCCTAATGTGCCGCCCGGGTTCTCTTTGTTCCTTTTGATGTCAGTTGGGTTGGGTTCGAAACCTAGTCCCATACCTGATTCATACCCCGGGCCATAATCTTCATCTCCTGTCCCTGTAGGTTTGAGTTTTCCCAAGCGCTTTTGGGCATCTATCACCACATCTGTTCCATCGTAAAAAGATAATTCATGATGTACGATTCGTTTGTTGCCGGGAATGAATTTTATCTTCTGGAGATTTAGTTCGGTTTTGTTGTTTAATTGGAAGGCGATCATCCTGTAGTGGTCTTCTCCTTTTGCTGCCAAATGAAATTCAGTGGGCATTTCCAAGATAAAATCAGGCGGGTCCTTTTCATCCCAATCTTTTGTTGCAGGAAAGGTCACAGGTTTGGGAGCATCTTTGATATCGCCCTTGGGGCTTCCAATATCTGCCCACTTCGAAAAAACTGCAATTTCGTTTTCACTTAAGGAAAAATCGTACTTGAGGGGTAAACCTCCCCGGACTGGCCAAGGTGGCATTTTGCGACTGGAAACATAATCCTTCATATCATCCGCCCATCGTGTGGCATCTTCAAAAGTTAAAAGTTGAAAGGGGGCTACATCGCCCGGGCGATGACAACGCTGGCAATGTTTTTGCAATAGCGGAAGTACATCCTTATAAAAGGTAACTTCTCCCTCCGTACTGGGTTCTTTCTTTTCTCTATCAAGCGGGCAACCAATCGCTTGGGTCGTTTGAACTTCAACCGGTTTCTTTGCAAGCACCTGATCTATCGCTTCTGTAAGGTGGGCGTTTTTGCTGTTTTTCAGGCGGGTTGTACGGTCTTGGTATTGATCATCAATTGCACCGAAGTATCTTAATTTTTTTTCTTCATCAAGTAAGAAACATTCGGGTGTGACATTAGCTAAGAAGTGATTTGAAACGATGTGGTTCGGGTCGTAAAAAACCTTGAAGTCTGCAAGAAATTCTTTGGTATGTTTATCAAGCTCGTCCGCACTTTCCGAATCACAAATTACTGCGGTAACAATAACCCCCTTGGTTTTATATTTTTCAGCAAGGGAGTTAAGCACATTAATATAGCGGTTCGAAATAGGGCATTTGAAATCAAGGAATGTAACCACAATGGCCTTGGCATCTTTTTGCTCGTGTAATTGCCATTTCTCACCTTTGGTATTAACGAATGCGACAGGAGGGATCACCTTTCCCAAGCGTAATAGGGAGGTAACTTTTTCATCTTTATTTTCCTGAGATTGTACCTGCTTTGGCACAATTAAAAAAGATAGTAGCCCCACCAAGCATGCGAGGGTTGAAATTCCTAGCAACCATTGATTTGTTTTGCTTGTAAATGCGTGTTTGAACTTAGCAAGATTATTCATGATAATGCCCAGTTAAAAAAGAAAACTTCTCTAATAATAATTATAGATAGAGCATTTAAAATTATAGACAGCGTATCATGAACTTGTCAATATTCCCTCAAGGTCGCATCAATAATTTATTTTCTTGGCTGGTGCAGACGAAATTACAAAACCCATTTTGAATGAGTTAAAGCGAGATGGTACAAGGTGTATCAATAGTTTGGATTCGGTTTATTTACCGGTTCCAAGCTTAGGGCGATTTGCAATGCCATGATGAATGATTTTTAAAACACGATCACGCTCTTCCCCTGAAAGAGGAAGCCTTGGTTCGCGAACTCTTTCGGAGCCCAAACCTGCTTCTTGCGCTGCTAGCTTGATATACTGCACAAATTTTACATGAGTATCGAGTTTTAGTAGTGGATAAAACCACTTATACAATTCGCGTGCTTCATCCCATTTACCCGTGCGGGTTAGATTCCAAAAGTATTGGTTCTCTGCAGGGAATGCGATTCCCGATCCTGCAACCCAGCCATCAATTCCAAGAATCGAAGATTCTAATATCAGATCATCCACCCCTACAAAAATGCTGTAACGGTCTCCTACCTCAATTCGCAGTTCAGTGATCCTTCGGGTGTTTGCAGAGCTTTCTTTTAATGCAACGAGATTTGGAATGTTTGCAAGCTGCGAGAATTGTGCAGGGGTGATATCAACAGGATAGCCAACGGGATTATTGTAAAGCATCCATGGCAGATTGGTTGCTGCTGCAACTTTTCTAAAATGGTTCATCGCTTCTGCGCCTTCAGCTTTGTAAACCATTGCAGGCATGACCATAAAACCGTTGGCTCCTAGTTTTTCGCAATCGCGCACATATTGGCAAGCTGCCGCGGTGCTCATCTCAGCAACACCACTCAACACGGGCACGCGCCCCGATGCCATCTTTACAATTTCAGATATAAGAGTTCGTTTTTCTGATGGATCAAGAGTTTGGTTTTCGCCCAGCGAACCCGCCATGATTAAGCCGCTAACTCCGGAGGTAATCAACGCTTCACAATGTTTGGAGGTTGCTTCGATGTCGAGCGACATATCTTGGCGAAATTGTGTAGTAACCGCGGGGAATACACCGGTCCAAGCATGTTTAGGCATGAGAAACTCCTAAGTGAAAGGGCGCTGAAAACAGAGATCAATTTCTGATATTGTAGATAGATAGATGCACTATGGCCATCAGCTTATTAATCCATTGTCGTTATAAAGATTGTTGGGAAGACTGCACTTTTGTTGACTCTTAATAAAAATGTATCTATAAATAATATTATGGAACCACCTATTGTATTACCTCTGACTGTTGGATTAATTGCTTGGGCATTTCTAAGCTTAGGCGCAGCGGTCGCTGGTTTGTACTTCCCTCCTAAAAAAGATACCGAGTGCTGGCGAGCATTTTGGTTCATGAACGGGATTTGGGGCTTGATTGATGGCATCATCGGTTGGGCCAATTTGATTACCGCGCCCGCAACGATCGAGTTTCTACAAAAAGTGCTTACGATTAACAGCGGGTTAGATTTGCTTTATATCATCACCGGTCTGGTTTTATTCACTCGCACTAAACCGGTTTTAAAAGGCTTTGGTCTGGCCATTTTAATTCAAGGCTTATTTCTTCTCATCTTTGATGCAATCTTTTTATTCTTGTGCTATCGCTCTTAATTCTTCACCTAGCAAGTAAAAGTTAGGATCGCCAGACGCCTTCTGAAAGTATTCTTGCCCCTTCGATGCTTTGCTTGTAGAGGTAGGCAAAGGCCTTTGAACCATCTGCCAAGGTGATAAGTTCCAGATTGAATAGGAAAGGTGCGTCTTCCATTTTGTCCAGTTCTACTAGCAATTCGTAGGGGATTTGAAAAAGTTCTCCTTGAACCGAAAAACCCTCCTGTGGTTTTTCAACCATTCCTGGGTAGGTGCCGAGATCCACAAGAAGATAATCAGGCGAAGTGCAACTTTCATTCAAATAATGCGCATTCACTAGCGCGTAGTGGTTTTTTTTATCTCGTTTAAGCGTGCCATAGACAAACAATAATAGGGGATCGTTGGGATTCATTATTTAAGTTTGGCGCCCACAAGTTTTTTAAAGGTGCTTTTGTTGATGGGTGAGAATCGTACCTTGTCGCCAATATTAAAAGCGAAATATTGAGTAAGGATATCCACGAGAAGATTAGGCGTTTGCCCGATGAGATGCCATCCTCCTGGTTTTGGTTCGGGATAAATTCCTGTTTGTATACCAGTAAGGCCGACGGCTCCAGCAGGCACTTTCAATCTTGGAGTAGCAAGCCTTGGGATGCCTTCGAGTTCCTTGGGTAGGTAGCCTAAGTAGGGGAATCCAGGGCTGAAGCCGACGGCATAAACGCAATACTCGGTGTCTGAATGTAGGCGAATCACTTCCTTTGTGGTTAAGCCTTTAAGTTCTGCGACGATTTCTAAATCAGCGCCTAATTCGTAGCAGCATGGCACCTCTACCACTTTGGATTTTTGTGTTGGCGTTGTAATTTCTTTGATTTTTAAGGCTGATGTTATTTCGTGTATCAAACTTTCGAGTGAAATGCAATCGGGCTTGTGATAAAGGGCAACAGCCTTGTATGCGGGCACAGTATCTAAAATCCATTTGTATTCTGCGCCCCGGATGAAACTGGAAAAAGTCTGACAGGCACTTTCAGAATCAAAACGGACAAGAATTCCCATGTCTGCAATTGGCTGGATAATGGCTTTGGGGGCAGTTGATTTATTTTTTGTTGAAGCCATTTTAGTTTATCACTCCAGTACATTATTACTTATATTGTATCAGTAGGCTTTAATTTCAATCTTTTAATTTATGTGAGGTATTATCATGCGAATATTTAGTTTTCTACTTTTTGCGATTCTACTTGGCTTTGTATCTGGTTGCAAAAGTAAGAAGCCCATGGCAGATAAAAATGCAGATGCCACCAAGCCAGCGGTAGCAAAAACAACAATGACTCCGGCTGCAACAAATGAAACTCCTGTTCAGAACTTGAAAAGAAATGCGGTTGCTCGAACTGGTACTGGAAGTAAGCTTCGTCAGGTTTATGATGCATTGGAACTTTATGCAAATGATAATAACGGAAAATATCCCCCTCCTTACACCAAAAGTGCACAAGGAACTCCTTTGTTAAGTTGGCGAGTGCTTATCCTACCCTACATCGAGCAGCAAAATTTGTTTAACAAGTTCAATCAAAATGAGCCATGGGATGGCCCTACCAACAAACCCCTTTTAAGTTACATGCCAAAGATGTATCTTTCTTCGGGAAATAGCGAGGTGAATATCGCTTTCAAAACCACTTTTCTAGCTCCCGTTTCCAAGGAAACTGTTTTTTCTCCTGCAGGAGGGGTTATGAAAAATGCAATAAGTGATGGCCTGTCGAATACTATTTTAGTTGCGGATGTGGATGATGATTTTGCAACGGAATGGACAAGGCCAGTTGATCTTAATGTTAACGCACAAAACCCAGCTCTGGGATTAACCAATAGTAACCCCGCTGGATTTATGGCACTATTTTGCGATGGTTCTGTAAAGGTAGCACCTAATCGGCCACTTCCCAACGTTTGGGCTATGTTTACCATTGGTGGTGGGGAACAGGTTAACCCTTGATTTTGCGAAACCTAACGATTGCTGATTGACCAATCATGATTTTCGGCACATGATGTAGTTTCAAATGTGTTTGTTTTTTTAACCTATGATGAAAGGACTTTTTGATGAAGGTTTTGAAATTGGCTCTTTTGTGTGCAATTTTTTCTTCCCTTGTTTCTGTTGCTTCTGCTCAGGAATCCAAGAAGGAAAATTCTGCAACCAAGCCCGCTCCTAGGGATAAGGGCTGGGAAAAACGACATGAAACTTTTGTTGGTATTGCCAAGCGTGGCAATGTCGACCTCCTCTTCTTGGGTGATTCAATCACTGATGCTTGGGGCGGCGAAGGACACGGCACAAATGGTGGGCACAAAATCTTTACCTCCAAGTTTGTTCCTATGAAAGCTGCAAACTTTGGTATTGGTGGCGATCGTACCCAACATGTTATTTGGCGTTTGCAAAATGGTGAACTCGATGGCATTAAGCCAAAAGTTGTTCAATTGATGATTGGTACCAATAACAGCAATGGTACAGATAATACTGCGGAAGAAATTGCTGACGGTGTTAAAGGCATTATTGACGAAATCAAAAAGAAATCACCAAGCACCAAGGTTTTGTTGCTCGCTGTTTTTCCACGCAATACAGGCAAAGATGATGCTGCAAAGAAAATCCAAAAGGATAAAATCGATAAGGTTAACTCCATCATTTCCAAGCTTGACGATGGTGGCAAGTCTGTGAAGTTTTTGGATATCGGCTCGAAGTTCAAAGATGCATCTGGTGCACTTCCCAAGGAACTCATGCCTGACCAACTTCACTTAAGTGAAAAGGGTTATGAAATTTGGGCAAATGCAGTTGAAGGCGTTATCACTTCAATGTTGAAGGGTGATTCAGCCAAGGCTCCAGAACCAACGAAGACAGTGAAGAAAGTAGAGCCAACTACTCCTGCTAAGCCAGCTCCTGGAACCCCAGAGCCAACAAAGACAGTGAAGAAGGTAGAGCCAACTACTCCTGCTAAGCCAGCTCCTGCAACCCCTGAGCCAACGAAGACAGTGAAGAAAGTAGAGCCAACTACTCCTGCTAAGCCAGCTCCTGCAACCCCTGAGCCAATGAAGACCGTGAAGAAGGTTGAACCAGCTCCTGCTCCTAAGACTCCAGAACCAGTCAAGGAAACCAAGAAGGTTGAACCAGCTCCAGCAGTCAAAGCACCCGCAAATTCTTCTACAACTGTAGCAGATGAAGAAGTTGTTGAAATGAAGAAGTCGCCAATCAGGGATTTCTTTAAGAAGTTGCGCAATCGATAACGGAATTTCAAAAAGTAAGCCGGGGTCTCTTATTATTAAGAGGCCCCGGCTTTTTTGTTTGCATAGCCTTTTCTACATGTTTGTTAGAACTGTAGTTTCAGCTTTCCTAAACGATCTACGGTTTCTTTCATGAGTGCATCTTCTTCAGCTTCATCCTTGGCGATGTAGGTGACCGAAAATCTTAGGAAAGAGCCTGCATCATCCCATGGAACGCAGCACACCGATTGCTCGGTAATGAGGAATTGTGAGGCTTCTTCTGCATTAGCAAAAGTTTGCCCGATGCAACCCTTGGGCGATTTGATGTAAAGAAAATAAGTGCCTTTGGGCATGCTTGCTTGAAAGCCTACTTGGTTTAAAGCCGCTACCAACTTCTTAAGCCTTCTACGATACTTTTCCCGAACCTGTTCCCCAATTTCTGGGTGCCTAAGAGCTTCGGCTCCGGCCTGTTGGATTGCCATGAACTGTCCGGAATCGCAGTTATCTTTAACATCGGCATAGGCTTGAACGATTTTTGGATGGCCTGCGACAAACCCAAGGCGCCAGCCAATCATGTTGAATCCCTTGGACATCGAATGAACTTCGACGCCTACTTCTCGTGCGCCTTCAACTTGCAGGAAGCTGAGTGGTGCGCCATCGTAGCTGAGCAGAATGTGGGCTGCATCTTGCACGATGATGATTTTGTTTTTGTGCGCAAAATCAATGACTTTTTTGTAGAAGTCGCGGGTTGCAACTTGTCCGGTCGGGCTGTTGGGATAATTGATGACCAGCAACTTTGCTTTTTCGCAAACATCCGCGGGAATGTTGTCGAGATCTGGGAAGAAGTTGTTTTCCGCAAGCAATGGAAGCCTATGAATTTTACCCCCGTAATATTCGGTATGGGTGCCAGCAACCGGGTAACCAGGAACCGTCATCAGAGTGATATCGCCCGGGTTGATGAAAACTGCGGGTAGCATTGCATAAGCTGGTTTAGAACCGATGCAGTGATTGACTTCGGTTACGGGATCGAGGTTAACATTGAAAACTTTTTGCATGAAGCCAGCCGCAGCTTCTTTGTAGGCAGCGATGCCATTGTCTGCGTAACCTCGATTTTCAACTTTATCGACTTCAGCTTTAAGGAAATCTCGAACGAGGGGAGGGGCCATGTCGTCATTTTCGCCAATGCCAAAATCGAGAAGCTTGCGTTCAGGATGGGCAGCAAGGGCTGCGCGCTTGGCTCGTTTGATTTTTTCGAACTTGTAGATTTTGGTGGATTTGCCATAGTTGGCGCCACCGATGCGATCTGAGAAAAGAGACTGAAACCAAGGATCTGTGCTGCTCATAGTGCCTCTAATTATAAATTTCAGGAAAATATGGGTTATGGGCAATATGCCCGATCACCCTATCAACAATATAGCCTAGTTTATTGCTAGTGACTGTTGTATCGTTATTGCAATAGAATAGTAGAAGTTAATGGGTTTTGCCCAGTTTCTAAAGTAAAAAATGTAAAAGAATGGCATCAAACTCGGCAGACAAGAATTTGGTAGAAGGTTGCTTGGACCGGTTTCCCGGTGCTTGGAATCAATTGGTGGATGAAAATATCCAGTTGATTTTCCATGGAATATATCAAGTGGGTTTCCGTTTGGGCTGTCAGGTGACTTCCGAAGATGTGGAAGATATCACCTCAGAAGTATTTGTTGAGATCCTCAAGGACGATTTTGCATTTCTTCGTGGATATCGTGGCGAAAGCAAGTTGTCGACTTATCTTTGCACCTTGGTTCATCGAAAAGCAGTTCAAGAGTTCAATAAGCGGGTTCGCTATTTAAATGGAAATAATGGAATTGTGGATTCTGATTCCTATTCGCAAGGATCGACTTCAGATGTTGTTGAAAACAATATTTTAAAGGAAGCAATTTCTAGGTTGGCTATGCCTGAGAGGGCAATGATAGGAATGTTTTATTTTGAAGGGCGAAGCTATAAAGAGATAAGCGAAACCTTAGGGTTGGCGATTAATTCAATCGGGCCGATGCTGGGAAGGGCGAGGTTAAAATTAAAAGGTTTGCTTGCGTAGTGGCTAAGGGGCAACGCCTCGGGTACGCTGGATGGGTGCGCCTTGATCGGGTGCCCAACGTGCAAGATCAAAGCCTGGTAGGCTTGATAAATCGCCTCTGCTAAATAATCGCTCTGACCGTTCTGGTGTTACCGTAGTTACTTGCATATCGTTTAAGCGCAGAACCATTTCCATTTTTTCTTCAGGCCAGACTATCTTGATTCGCTGGGGCAAAATTGCTCCGGTTTCTTTGCTTTGTTGCACTTCGTAAACGGTTGCGTTGCATATTTCCTTGCCTTGCACATCACGAAGAATATGACCTGCTACTTGATACTTCCCTTGGGAAAGCGCTTTGCGAAGGAATACGGTCGACTTGCGTACTTGCTTGCCTTGGTAATTCGCAACAGGCTCAACCAATTCAACATTCTGCTGATTCACTTTTACTTCGTATTGTTTTGAGGGGTCGTATTCACCCATACCCAATGCGCTGACAATCATATCGGGATGGAAAGGGAAGGGTAAACGAACATTGCCTTTTTCAAGTTCATCATAATTGCAATGAAACACATAGGGAACAGGTTCGACCTTGCTGATCCAATACCAGAACTCTTGATTGTTGGACCCAATATCAACAGCAGGTTGGCCAATAACCTTGGCTTTAAGCCTAAAGTTTCTCGGCTTTTGGCAAACCATCAACCCATCGAGGCCCGGCGCTGTTTGATTCCCCTGCTTGGCATCGATTGAAACTTGATTACATTGAATTGCTTGAACACGCTGCCCGTTATTATTGAGGTATGCAACCAGTTGTTGTGCGGTTGGAGTTTCCGTGGGCGTATTTCTTGATGTGTCACGATCTCTTAAACCGGGCCAGCTATTGCAACCAACCATCAGTGATAGGAGTGCAAATGTGGAAGCTTTTTTTATCAGCATATTTATTTTAAGCAGAGTCATGGCGTTCTCCATTGTCGGGGGGATTTAATCCCAGCCCAGAAGTCCCATGACTTCTTCTTGAACTTTATCAAGTTCGCTTTCGGTCAACTTGGTGTGTAATACTTCATGGTCAGTACTGGTTTTTTGGCATCTTAGCACCAGTTTTTCCATGTCACCAAGGTTTTCAGTTTTAACTAGTTTCAACTTCCGTTTTCGTACCAGCATCAATCCTATTATATACCTGAAGTTCTGTTGCTTGGGGTCGTCCTGCCCTTCCAATCTTTCGAAGCAATCCATCAAAAGGCTTTCATCTACAGGGAAGGCTTTTTTCGCAGTCGATTCTTTTATCTTGCCTTTCCAATGCGAGAAACATCCTTCTGGTGCACCCTTCCAATTCTCTTCCGCATAATCCTTACGAACCAACTTTCCCTCTTCATCCGCAAGAACGGTATACACGGTTTCACCCGATTGAAGCACTCTTCCACTGATCGCACACTTGCGCGTATTCGGTTGTACTTCGTATTCCACCATCGATTGCACTACCTCTTTATCGTATCGGCAACAAGGCAAAAGACTCAAGCGTGAATTTAGCAAGAGTCTGAACAAAAATAATTAAGAGCACCGAAGTTGCGGACTGGAGAACATGTAAGGGATCAATTAATCTTTATCAATGTTTCGTTTCAATTCGGAGTTTATTTCCGATTGGGTTTCCTGGCCCCAGCCCAAGCAATTCAACCGTACTATCCCCTTGGCATCCAATAGCAATATCTTGGGTGTGGATTCAAGACCATAACTTGATCGCAAGCCACTGCCATTAAGTACAGCGAAATTGAGTTTAGAAGCCTCTGCTTGTTTTTTGACTATTTCGTTATCATCGATCACGCTCATGCCAAGTACGGTAACCGAGTCGCCATGATTTGTTTGCATAGTTCTGGCGAAGTCAAGTATTTCGGTGGAGAGAGGAGATTTAGGGTTGTAGAAGACCAGAAGAATGGATTTACCTTCCAACCTTGCAAGCCTGACGGATTCTTGTTTAAGCATGTTTTGAGCGATAAAATCGGGTGCTTTATAGCCTAACCTAGCAGTCTGCAAACTTGTTGCAGATACCGGCATAATCACGGATTCAGAATTATCGCCCTTCAAGATATTTTCCAACCTTTTGGTTGTCTGGATTATGGCGTCACGATAAGGCGTCTGGCTCATGATTTCTGATTGGGTTTTAACCTGCCTTATTAAAGCCTTTGTTTGGGCGGTATACTTTGCGATATCTTGAGTGTACGAGTTTGCAGATTCGCGATAGTTCGTCGCCAATTGAATTTCTTTTTTGCGATCTTGAAATAACTGCCCGGGGTAAACCAGACTGGTTTCAAGTTCAACGCGCAGTGTGCTTTTTTGGGAAGGCTCGTTATGTGCGGGTTCTTTTATTTCGATGGTGCGTTCTAATTTCTGGGCGACTCCCAATTGTGGATGTAGCCAAACAGCATCAGTTCTTTTCCACGCTTGTCGGTCTGCGCGGGTTTTTCCCCAATCTTCGGTTTGTTGGGTGCCAATCAGCTTGATGCATTTAACTCCTTGTACCATTTCAGTACCTAGAACAGTCCAGATGCAAACAGGCCTGCCATCTTCGTTGGTTTCCCATGTGTCATTTTCAACAAGTTTTGTTTTTGGTAATTCGACTAGGTAGCCGCATTCGATGGTCGATGGGCCGTCTAATGATATCTTTCCTAGATTGTGACCGGGTTGAATAATACCCCTTGAATCGCAACGGAAAGTTTCCAAGCGGACAGAAGTTGCAGGAGGTTCGGAAGTGATGGTAGGCAATGATGCAGGGTTATTACGTTGTTTTAGAATAGTCAGGCATGCAAGGTAGGAGCTGTTTTTTTCGGTTTCCAATACTAGGCAACGTGATTCGACTCGGTAGGAACGTTGGAATTGAACCCTGCTTGATCGGGCTTCTTCGGTAAATAAACCGCGGTACAGCAACTCTTGCGAGGCTTGAACTTTGAAACTTATATTGTTTGCAACCTGCATGGATTTTGCAGTTTTGTTTTCTTCTGCTTGTGCCAATCCTAAACCTGTTACAAGTATTAAAATGGAATACACTGTGGCACCTCTCCCAAACAGGATTTTAAATGAAAACCTAAACAGTCCAGCGCGGCGGATTATAACAATGTGGCTGATTCTCACAAGATTGCTTTACGCGGACCAAAGTTCCATCGGGATTAAAGTTGTGCCGTATATTGTGCAAACACCCTGATTGATCGCTGATTTAAAATAGGCTGTTTTATTCTGGGTTAAATCTGTATTTTTGAACAGGTGGGAGCTTTGGGAAATTGTATGGTTTCAAATATTTCAATGCTTTTTATTGGCATGAATCTAGTAAGCTAGGGCCATTGCTTAGGAAAAGGGCAACCAACGTTGATTCATGGAGTCGTACTTTGTTTGGATTACTATTTGGTGTCTTTCTTTTGTGGCTTTCGATTACCGTGGTAAGCGGTGCGTTTTCGCATTTCCTCCAAGGTAGAATTTATAGCCAACCAGCGGATGGCTTTATTTGGCGCGCCCCAGCAAGTGGTGCAATAATTACGCTGACTCTTGTAATGTGGATGATGTTGGATTATGGCTCGCCTGGGATTTATAGGCCCATTCATGAATTACAGTCCTACACCCCAGAAAATAAAAAAGCCAATTTGAAACCCGAGGATGGCGCCCCTTACCCTTCCATGACCGTGACCCGTGCTGACGGTAAAAAAGAAGTGTACTTCAAACAACCAGGCAATCGCCTCGAGTACAAATCTAAAATCAATCTGCCATTGCCTTCCACCCCGGTTGAAATAGAGGTGGATGATGAAGGAAAAATCTCCGTATTCAAGCCGGAGAAAGATGCCAAAGGTAATTACCTTCGAAGGACAGGGCAATCGCTGGTCTACAAAGATGAGCGTGGCAGGCAGATGATCGAGGGGGGATTGGGCGCGCTAGTGATTAATCGCCCCGGTGCTACATTTTTAGTTTTGTTTCTTCATATTCTTCATTTTATAGCTTGGTTTGGCTGCCTTTGGTTTCTGTTTGAATTTCAGCCATTGCATGCCTTTGGTTTAGGGGCGGCCTTCTGCCTTTTGATGACGCTATTCTTTTTGCCACCACTCCTAAATTTCACCGAGACAGTATCCAAGCAGCGAACCAAGCCCGAAGTTGTTTCAACGCCTGCGAAAGCAGCATAAATTTTAATTAAGGATGAAGCATGCCACTGACTCGTGTTGCGCTATTAGAAAAATTTCGTCATCAACTCTCGCAAGGAAAACCAATTGTGGGAGGTGGCGCAGGAACAGGCATAAGTGCAAAGTGCGAAGAAGCAGGGGGCATTGATTTAATAATCATTTACAATTCAGGCCGTTACCGAATGGCAGGGCGGGGATCTCTTTCAGGCATGCTGCCCTTTGGGAATGCCAACCAAATCGTGAAGGAGATGGCTTACGAAGTTTTGACAGCGGTAAAACATACTCCTGTACTTGCAGGTGTTTGCGCAACCGACCCCTTCATGCTGAGGGATCATTTTCTTAAAGAACTTAAAGACATGGGGTTTGCTGGAATTCAAAACTTTCCTACGGTTGGATTGATCGATGGATTAATGCGGGAAAATCTTGAAGAAACCGGGATGAGTTACAGCCTGGAAGTTGAATGCGTTGCTGCTGCCAGAAATATGGAATTATTGACCACTCCTTACGCATTTAATGTTGAGGAAGCCAAGCAGATGACCCATGCCGGTGCCGATATTGTTGTGGCGCATATGGGCCTAACTACCAAGGGCGCGATAGGAGCAAAAACAGCGAAATCTTTGGAAACTAGTGCTCTCGAAGTTCGAGCAATTGCCGAGGCTTGCAAGGCCATCAGGCCCGATGTGTTGGTGCTTTGCCATGGTGGGCCGATTGCTATGCCTGAAGATGCACAATTCATCTTGGACCGTGTGAAAATAGTGGACGGCTTTTATGGAGCTAGTTCGATGGAAAGGCTTCCTGTCGAAGAAGCCATCGCTAATCAAACTCGTGCGTTCAAACAGATGAAAATAGGTGCGCGCTAGTTTTTTAGAAGCATCTGCCTTGCAGCGATTGCAGCACCCAAGATTCCTGCATCATTCCCCAAGGTTGCAAAACAAATGTCTTCGCCATGTGCGCATTCTTTGAACGCTTGATCTTTTACAAACCATCGTATGCGGTTTAAGAAATCATCACCTGCTGCAATCATGCCGCCGCCTAAGACCACTTTCTCCGGATCAAAGAAATGAAGGATGTTGATAATCCCCAAAGCGAGTGCGGAGGAAGTTTCTTCGACGAGTCGGTCTGCGAGGGGATCGCCATTGCGGGCTGCATCAAAAACATCCTTGCAGGATAAAGTCTTTTTTTCAGCAGGTTCATGGAGGTCGGAGATTTTGTTGAAATCCTCTGCAAGTGCCTCGTAGGCCCGTTTTAAAACAGAGGTCGCCCCTGCATAGGCTTCCAAGCAGCCAAAATTTCCACAAGAGCAGGGCCTGGGCCTCGACATTTCAATTCGTGTATGTCCAATTTCACCAGCCAACCCGTGTCTGCCTTCGATGATTTTTCCCTGATGAACCAAACCCCCGCCAATGCCTGTACCGAGGGTTAGGAATACCATGCTGTCAGCGCCTTTGCCTGCACCGAGCCAAGCTTCGCCCAAGGCCGCAGCATTGGCATCATTCAAGAATGCGATGGGCTTGCTGAAAATGGTTTCAAGGTGAGTGCGAACAGGTACATTTTTCCAGTCGGTGAGATTCACTGCATCAAGGATCACACCATTTTTTAGATCGATAATCCCGGGCACTGCTGCGCCAATAGCTTTAATTGAATCAAGTTTAAGCCCAGCGGATTCAATACAAAGGCGAATGGCTTTTTCCATCAAAGCGAGGCCTGCCTTGGGGCCAGCATTTTTATTGGTGGGCTGCATGAGGGAATGAACTAAGGTTCCCTCAGCGGAAATAATCCCCGCTTTCATAGCGGTGCCACCTACATCCAGTCCAAGATAATATTGTGAGGTTTCCATTGGCAGCATCGTATCGGAAAGAAGCGGGTTTGTGCAGATGAATTCCAGATAAATAAAAAAGGCCGGGGTTTTAAGCCCCAGCCTTTTGGTTGGAAATCGCTGCGCTAAAAAGCGCAACAGATTAATGGTTCAGCAGAAACTCGTTGCTGTTAAGGAGTGCCCAGAAAAGATCTTGGTAGGGATCCATTGGGCTTTTGTCTTTAGTCCTCATGGCAAGACCCTTGGAAATTTTCAGGGTCTCTGCAGGCCTTGCTGGCCGATTTAGCGTTGCTAAAAACAATTCGTTGATAATGCTATTAGGATTCGCTTTATTGCGAGCCATAGCCATCGAAACCGTTCCTTTTTCTTTTCTACTGATGGCTTCGTTGATTTCTTTGCCATTCATCATGAGCAGAGCTTGAACAACGGTACCATTAAAGTTAACTTCGTTGCCTTCGTCATCGCCGAAATTGCTAACCAACTTGTTAAGCCAAGCAGTACGAAGGTTTTTCTTGGCATCTTTGCTTTCAGCAGCTTCAGCTTTGGTGGAAACCATCAGAGATTCAAAAAGCTGTTCAGGGCTCATCGATTTCAAAAGCATTCTGCTGAACAAGCCTTCAACTTCAGGCTTATCGTTGGTTTTGTTGGCAACGAAAGTGAGGTTGTAAGCATTGCTGTTACAAATCCAGCGGACAAGTTTCTTTAAATCGTAGTTGTAATTCTTGAAGCTGGAAGAAAGTTCTTGAAGAAGTTCAGGGTTCGTAGGAACATTCTGCTCGTTGAAGTCGTCGATCGGGGAGGTGAAACCTTTGCCGAAGAATACACTCCACATGCGATTGACCGCAGATTTGGGGAAGTTTTCATGATCAATAATGAAGGCAGCCAACTGATCACGCCTACCTGTAGAAGAAGGACCACTTGCAAGCTTCTTTTCTTCCATGAAGATTGGCTTGGTGGGGAGAATCACACCATTTCGTTTTTCAAAGAAGATGATTCCATCTGCATTAGTTGAAGTATTATCCTTAAGGCCAAGCTTAGGAAGGGTCATCATTCTGGTTCCGGTTTCTGGAGGGGGTGTACCCGTTCGTTCTACTTGGCGTAGAAAAGCATTGATGCCCCAGAAATGTTTTTGCGTGATGGAGTTGTTGAAAGGATGATCATGGCATTGTGCGCATTGCATCTGAATACCAAGGAAAAGCCTAGTAATTCTTGAAGTAATGGGCACCATTTCAAACTTGCCTTCCTGGCTTTGCTTAGCAGCAGGAACAGGTTCGCCAAGATGTGCCAAGATGAAATTCACCGCAGCGTTATCAGTGTTTTCACCCGAGGCAGTGATCACTTCTTTCGCCAACTCGTGATAACCACGGTTACTTGCGAATTGATCTTCCAACCATACAGCCATTTCTTCGTGATATTTACCTTTGCCGAATGTACCGGATCGAGTCAAAAACCAGTTGGTGAAGTGATTGGCCCAATGGCGTGGGTAATCTTCGCTTGCAAGAAGATCTTCAATAATTTGCGATCTTCTGCTGGTTTGCGGGTAGCGCATGTACTTGGTGATTTCTTCGGGGCTGGCAATTCTGCCCACAACATCCAAGCTTACTCTGCGAATAAATTCATAATCATCGATGAACCCGGAAGGTACAATTTTGTTTTCTTTCCATGAAGCATCGAGCTTTTGATTGATCGATTTAACTACCTGCTCGGTGATTTGTTTTTCTTCAGGAGTCTTGCCCACGATTGTCAATTTTGGAAAGGTTGGATAAGGAGGCAACGGAGCTGATTTTTCAGCTAGTGGTTCTTTTTCATCTTTCTTGGCAGGTTCCTTACTATCTTTTTCGTCTTTCTTGACTTCTTTATCATCCTTGGCAGCAGATTGCTTCTTGGTTTCTTTTTCTTGAGCTGCAGAGAAATCGACACTCAGCAATAGGCCGGTGGAAACTGTACCAAGTGCTACCAAGTGCCAAAAAGAGAACTTGGTGTTTGATTTATGTGCCATGGGTAAAATCCTTAAGGTTGAAAGTATGCATATTAATCTAAAATGCACACTCTACAATTATGACCACTACATCGCGTTTAAACAACACAAATTGTTAAAAAAAGAAGAGGTTACCGGAGGGTAAATTATTCTTTTTTTAGGCCAAATCCAAAAGTTAATAGTTTTAGCTAGCCTTTAATGTTATCTGTTATTTTAGTCGAAGGGGAAAAGGAATAAGTTCCCGATAAATTGGCAGGTTCTTTAATTATGCAGCTAGATCTCGAAAAAGTACGAATATATGCAAAAAAAGCAGACAATAGGGCCCTGCTTGATCGGGTGACCGTGTTTCAGCAAGGTATGGAACCCGAAGCGATCGAAATTATTAAAAAAGAATTGCTTCAAAGGGGCATTTCTCCCGCAGATATCAGCCAGCATGAAAGCATTTACAAAGATTTGGTAATCCGCGGCCCAGAAGGTATGCCCAGACTTTGCAAAAAATGCGCCTTACCTGCAATAAGCCTGGAGTGGGGATGGCTTAAAGTCTTTGGATTTATTCCCCTGCTACCGTGGCAGTATTTGTATTGCGAAGAGCATAAAACAAGGGTTTAATTACCAAAAGCAGCCCTTTTTTGTAAGGACTGCTTTTGTGAAATTTGAAAATGAAGGCTTATTATGCCTTCAAGAAGGTATCGACATCTGCCTGCACAATTTGCTTGGAGGGCTTGTCAAGAGCTTGGCTTAACCAGCTCATGATGGTTGGCGTGTAAGGAAGCGCGCCAATACCAAGAGCGGCTTTAAGCCTGAGTTCTTTACGATCTCTTTCTTTGTTCTTTTTCGCGCCATTTTCAATCCTGGAGCGGCGTTGATCTTGTTTCTGCAAGGTTTTACGAAGTTTTCGGGAAATAGCTGCCATGTCAGGCCTCAACTTTAAACATTAAAATTTCAAAAAAACAGTCTCTTATAACATTATTAAGATTTTGGTAAATTGGCTAGGGGTTGAGCTTTCTTATATCGCTGTAAAGAAGCTTCCTTGGCCCCAATTTGCTTTTCCAAATCTTGAACTTTTGTAGTTAGCGTGGTAACTAACGCTTGCGCTGCAGGCATTGCCTTTTGCATGGCATCAATCTGCTGGGGTAATGCTGGAACAAGAGGCGTTGCCGCAATAAGCTTCATTTGTGCATCTTTAAGGCCTGCAACAACGGCCGTATAGGCTGCAGTTTTATCTAGAAGGGCCTTTT
>Ga0209829_10001390_pt1 | contig 19741 bp, 20 predicted proteins | sample C_140205_EF_Meta_FD_187311 | JGI IMG/M metagenome (GOLD analysis project Ga0209829, IMG submission 187311) | Freshwater microbial communities from Lake Croche, Canada to study carbon cycling - C_140205_EF_MetaG (SPAdes) (version 2) | ecosystem: Environmental > Aquatic > Freshwater > Lake...
CTGAAATTCCGCACAATGCCGGGGCGGCAGGTCGTCTTGTCTTGGCGACGGGAGCCGTGTTGCATCTGGTGAAGCCGTTGGGGTTTTCACTGGAGGATAAATACGTCCGCCGGACCGGCCTCGATTACTGGCAGGATGTGGACGTTCGGGTGTGGGAGTCGCTCGACGAGCTGATCGCCGCCGCCGCTTCCAACTCGCGGTTCTGGTACCTGACAACCAAGGCCAGCCGTTCGCCTTGGAGCGTCGCGTTTCAGCCGGGCGACTACCTGGTCTTCGGCTGCGAAACCAAGGGCCTGCCGCCCGAGGTCATCGAGGCAGCAGGCGACGCCGCGCTCTGCATTCCGATGAAACCGGGCTCCACACGCAGCTTGAACCTCTCGACAGCGGTGGCGATCACGCTTTACGAAGCAGTGCGCCAGCAGTCGCCGCAGTGGTGAGATCAGGACTGCTTGAAGACGACCTTATCCGCAGGATCTCCGCCCCGGCCGAAGCCATCGCCGATGTCCTTGCTGGTGACGTAGAGCATCACGCTGATCAACAGCAGGGCAAAGCCCATCTGCAGGTATTCGAGGAACTTCGCCTTCACCGGCCGGCGCGCGACCGATTCCATCATCGCGAGAACGATGTGCCCGCCGTCGAGGACGGGAAAAGGCAGCATGTTCAGCACCGCGAGGTTGACGTTGAAGAGCACGAAGAAAGCGAGAAGTCGGTTGAACGGATGGTCCATTTCCAGCATCGCATATTTCACCTTGGCGATCCCGACTGGACCACTGAGGTGGTCGATGCCGATATTGGAAGTCGGCGAGACCACGCGTGAAATCGTCATCCACATCATCTGCAGGCTGTTGCCGACCTGCTTGAACGGAGAGGGTTTGATCATCGCGGAATCCTGGAAGGGAACTTCGTCTGGAAGGATGCCGACCATGGCTGGCTTCCCCGCCGGAGAAATTGGAACCTCCGCCGTCAGGCTGACCGTGGCGGCCTTGCCATCGCGCTCGTAGCCAAGCTCGAAGGGCCGCGTTTCGGTGGCCTTCACCAACTGGATGAAGCCCTCGTCGCTGCTCACTTTTTGCCCGTCAACGGTCAGGAGCCGGTCGCCAGCCTTGAGGCCGGCCCGCGCAGCGGGACTGCCTTCCGAGACCATCTTGATCACCATGTGATCGACCTCCGGGCCGATGCCGACGCGGCGCAGGGCACGGCGCTGGAACCACTTGGTCTCCGGGATGTCGAAGGTCGAGGTCAGCGTCAGGGGCGCGGACTCGCCCTGGCGTTCGACGGTGAAGACGATGTCCTTGCCCTCGCTGAGAATGATGCGCTCGAAGATGCTGTCGAGATGGCCGGCGAAACCGTTCACCGACTCCCCATTCACCGCGAGGATCTTGTCACCCACCTGGATGCCCGCCTTGTCGCCTGGGCTGTTCTTCTCGACCGAACCGATGATCTGGGAAGGCAGCACATCGGCCGGCTTGCCGATCTGGGAAACGACGCAGGCCGCGAGCAACGCGAGTGAGATTGAAAACAACGGACCAGCGAAGGCGACGATGATCTTGTCGATCGGTTTGATCGGCGGAAGTTGCCGGGCTTCGCTGTTAGAGCCTTCGATGGCTTCCATCGGCGCCATTTGCGGCAGGGCGACGAAGCCGCCGGCGGGGATCCAGCCGAGTCCGTATTGCACGCCGCCGATTTCCTTTTTCCAGATCGGTTTCCCGAACCAAATCTGGAAGCGGTCCACCTGCAAGCCACGCCATTTCGCCGCCAGGAAATGGCCGAGCTCGTGGACGAAGATGATGAGGTTGAACGAGGCAATGACGACGAGGATCAGCAGCACGACGTGAAGTATCTTGGAGAAGTCAGGCATGAGAGGCGGGCGGTGGGGGCACCCTAGCGAGGGAAACCCATCCATCAAGTGGATTGACGCGGCCCCGTCAGGATGGCGAAACTCTCCGTCATGGCATGCAGGATCGATAACGCGGTGATCCGCGGGGAAATCGACAACTCCGTCGAAGGTCGGACCATCGGGCGCATCTGGCTCCTTGGTCGCGATGAGCCGTTGATCCTCGACCTCAACGGAGACTGCTGGCGGGACCTCGCCGGCGCGCGCCTGTCGTTCGAGAATCCGGAGCCCAGTGAGGATCCGGATGCCGGACCCCTGGCCGTGGTCCAGAGTGGAGTTGTCGGGGACATCACCGCGTCGCGGAAGGCCCGCATCGCCACCGTCAGCGAGGATGAAATTCAGGCCTTCCACGCGGCCGGTCGCGAGATCCCCTACGAGTGGAAGAACCTGCTCTATCTCGAGTGGTTCAGCGAAGCCAATGGTCGCGTTCTGATCGAGACCTCCGACTACAAGCTCACCGTCACCGAACACAAGTGGCAGATGGATGCCGATTCCGAGCAGGCCCAGCAACTCGCCAACCTCCATGCCATGCGTGACTTCATGGCCACCCTGATCCGTCGCCGCAAGTCGTCCGAACCGGAAGTCGGCAACGAGAGCGACGAACTCGATGAATATGAGTGGGAGCAGCGCTTGAAGGAATCCGACCGCCTCGCCGATGCTTATCAGGAAGTCCTCGAGAAGTACATGGATGATGGCGATGCCGAGCGGAAGGAGGCCTTTGTCATGGGCTGGGACGGATTGCTCGATGCCCTGGCCGAGCGCGATGAGACCGAGATGATCGATCCCTTCGACGACGAAGACCTGCAGGGCTCATCCAGCTCCTGGCAGTCGGATGAGGAAGACGGCGATGAAGAGGAGGAACGTCATCCGCTCCAAGCGCTCGCTTACGAGGTGGCCTTGCGGGCGGTGGACCTCGTATCCCGCGACGGCGGGCCTGACACCGCCTCACATTGCCTGGTCTCGAATCTCCTTCAGGTCAGCGCCAAGCTTGCGGGGGCCCTCAGTGGTCACGGCAGCGGTTACGAACCGGAGGCAGGTTTCGTGCTGGCGGTCCTCAAGCGCTGCCTCGGCTGGCTCAACGAGGCGATGTCCGCCTGCCAGACCCTACTCGATCAGGAAACGGACGCCGACCAGAAACTGGCGCTCACCCATCTGCGGCAGTCGATCTTCGAAATCCGCGACGGCACCGTCGCCCTGCGCAGGGAGCTGAAACAAGGGTCGTGACTTGGTGTGCGTCAGCTCGACCCCTTCAGAGGGCCCCGGCTTGCGCTTGCGACATGCCAGTCTGGCCTGCGGCATGAATGATCGCCGTGACTCTTTCTCGATGAGCAGTTGGCCAATCTTGCGCTCCAGAGGTGAGGTGCGGCGTTCCCGTTTCTCGGCCGATTGGTCAGCCGCGTTCTAGCGCTCGAAGATCGATGGCATGTGGTCCTCAAGGTCCTTCTTCCAAGTGCTGACTTGGGAGGGGGCGATGTCGTTCTCTTGGGCGATCTGCTGGATGCTCTTCTCGCCCTTGAGCGCCTCAAGTGCCACACGGGCTTTGAATTCGGCGGTCAGATTGAAGTGGTCTCCTTTTCGTTTCATCGGGTTCTGATTTCGGGGTAATTCGCCCCTGTCAGACCAGCTGAAGTTTCAACAGGCTGCTGGCTCCGTGTGCCGGGACCACTTCAGGCATATGGCCCTGCCTTTCCCGACGCACATTTAACTAAACTTAATGATTGCGCCCGGACGGGAACGCGCTATGGAGTTTTCTCATGAAAGCGCTCCTTCTTTTGGCGACAGCTCTGACGGGTCTGATCCTCTCTTCCTGCAACACCGCCATCGGCTTCGGCCGTGACCTCCGCCTGCTCGGTGAGGGCATGGAAACCAAGGCCCGCACCAATGGCGGGAACGCCGATCAACAGCAGTCCGGCGCTCCCGTCTATTGAATCTGGCTCAGCGGTTGCTTCCCGCCCAACCGGCGGCGTAGCCCTGATTGAAGGTCACATGCTCGCCAGCCGGAACGTTACCCCAGTGGCGGGCTGAATTGTAGGTCTGGCCGCTGCGTTTGTCTCTGCTTCCGTAGGCGTATCCCTGGCTGTAGTAGGAATGGTTTCCGCCATTGCCACCGCCACCCCAGTTTCCGCCGCCGCTTCCACCGCCCCAGCTGCCTCCATTGCTGCCGCCGACGCTGGCGTTGCGATAGCCGGACGAGTAGCCGCTACGATAGCTGTCCCGATAGGGCGGCGCGACGGACGTTTGTCCGCGATAGGGATCATACGGGCGATTGTAGGATTTGTCCCGCGCACCATCGGTCTGGCCGCTGCGATAGGCCTGGCTGGAGCCACCATAGCTACCGCCACCACCGCCATAACCGCCGCCCGGGTAGCCGCCGCCGTTTCCGGAGGGGTAGCCCTGGCCTTGGCCGTAATAGGGGTCGACACAACTGGTGAGGACGGCCGTGGCGGCGGTCACGCAAAGTAGAAGCATTTGTTTCATGGCGGGTCATCCTAGCCTGACATGGAGGACGCGTCCAGAACTCGCGGGGGAAAACATGCCACTTGTCAGCCACGGACGGGACCGACAGCTTGTCGCCGTTCATGAATTGGTTCGAACAGCTCATCGGGATGGACCTGAGGTCCGCCCTGCCCATCATCCTCGGGATCATCGTTTTCGAAGGCGTCCTCTCCGTCGACAACGCGGCGGTGCTCGCCACGATGGTGAGAAAGCTTCCGCCGCACCTGCGCGGCAAAGCGCTGAGAATCGGGCTGATCTTCGGGCTGGCGCTGCGGGGAGGGTGCTTGCTGGCGGTGAATTTCCTGACCCGGGTCTGGTGGGTCGGGCCGATCGGCGGGCTCTACCTCCTGTGGCTGGCGTTTCAGCATTTCACGAAGCACGAGCATGTGGAGGAAATCGCCGAGGAGGCGGTGCAGCACGAGGGCAACTGGGTGTTCCGCCACGCGGCGAGAATGATCGGCGGGTTCTGGGCCACCGTGCTCTCCGTCGAGATCATGGACCTGATGTTTTCGATCGACAACGTGCTGGTGGCAAACGCGCTGACGAACAACACCTACCTGATCTGCATGGGCGTCTTCGTCGGCATCCTGGCGATGCGTTTCGCGGCCCAGGGATTTGTGAAACTGATGCACTCCTATCCGTTTCTCGAAACCTGCGCGTTCCTGGTCGTCGGACTGCTTGGGTTGAAATTGGTCGCGGGACTGCTGGGCCATTTCCAGGCGGACTCACCGATCGCCCATGTGATCGAGAGCCAGACGTTCAAGATCTGGTGGTCGGTGGCGATGCTGCTGATCTTCATCGTGCCGGTCGCCACGCATCGCCTGTTCGGGTGGCCGCGCCACAAAAGCTGAGCTTGCGCGGTTGCACGCGGTGATGGTTTCCTTATGATCCCAGTGGTGAGTGAGCGACTTGACTGGCCCCGGTTTTCGGCCGAATTCGCGGCGGAAGCGCGGAAGGCGGGATTCGACCCGACGATCCTCGCGCCGACAGCGGCGGGTGATCTCGTCGGGTGGGAAAAGCCCGGCCCCGGCCCGACGGTCTACCTTTCCGCTGGCATCCATGGAGACGAGCCGGCCGGGCCGCTGGCCATGCTCGAACTGATTCGCGACGGAGCGTTCGGCCCTGAGGGCCACTGGATGCTCTGCCCGGCGCTGAACCCCACCGGCCTTGCGGCGGGAACCCGCGAAAATGCCGAGGGTGAGGACCTGAACCGCGATTACTGGGCCAGAAAAAATCCGGCAGTCGCGAGCCATGTCGCCTGGCTTCAAGGCCGCCGCGTGCCGGACCTGTTTATCTCCCTCCATGAAGACTGGGAGACCAGCGGCTTCTATTTTTACGAGATCAACTGCACCGAAGACCGTCCGGAACGCGCGCGTTCGATTCTTGAATCCGTCGCGCCGTGGTTCGGCCCGGAACCCAGCTCACTGATCGACGACCACGCGGTCCGCGAACGCGGCTGGATCTATCATGTGGCAGAGGCCGACATGCCGGAGAGTTGGCCGGAGGCGATTTTCCTCGCGAAGCTTGGTTGCCCGGTGTCGTTCACCTTTGAGACACCCAGCAGCGCCGTGCTTTCCATGCGCGTGGCGGCCCATTCCGCCGCAGTGCGCGCGGCTCTCGGGTCGCGAGTGATCGGGGCAAAATAAAACCGGCGGAATCCCGTGGGAAACCGCCGGTTGAATGGAAAGTCAGCAGAAACTCAGTTGACCGCGACGGCGGACGAACCGGTCTCACCCGTCCGGATGCGGATAGCCTCCTCGATGGTGGAGATAAAGACCTTGCCGTCACCGATTTTGCCGGTGTTGGCGCTCTTGACGATGGCCTCTGCGACACCGCCGGCCTGAGCGTCATCGACCACGATTTCGATTTTTACCTTGGGGAGGAAATCCACGGTGTACTCGGAGCCGCGATAGATTTCAGTGTGTCCTTTTTGACGGCCGAAGCCTTTGACTTCAGTGACTGTCATGCCCTGGACACCTACCTCGGCAAGAGCCTCCTTCACTTCTTCCAACTTGAATGGTTTGATGATCGCTTCGATTTTTTTCATGGTTCCGGCGGATTGGTAAGGATTGGGTAGCAATGGGCGTGCCAAGTCGGGTCGCGAATTCTCCGCGTCCCGTCACCGTCTTAACCCTTGGCCTTCCTGTTGACGAGTGGAAAACCGAGAATTTCGACGAGCGTGCGTGGGTCGCGCGGCCAAAAATCGCATAGAAACCGGGTTGCGCCTTTTTGAAAGTTCGCCCTAGTTCCGGCCGTCTAAGCAACCTCGTCGTACCATGAAGCACATCCTCCTTCTCCTCACCGGCCTCGTCGCCGCTCCACTGGCGCTCGCTCAGGACGAGCTCGGAAAAACCACCTACGCCACCTGCTCGGCCTGTCACGCCCCGGACGGTCAGGGACTGACGCTCGGACCCACCATGAAAATGGCTCCGGCGCTCAGCAACTCGAAGATTGCGAATGGCGATCCCGCGATTTTCGGCCTCGTGCTCCTCAAGGGCATCCAGAAAGACCCGACCAACACCGCCATCGTCGGCATCATGGCCCCGCTCGGCGACGCCCTCGACGACGCCAAGCTCGCCGCCGTGATGACCTATGTCCGCTCCAGCTTCGGCAACAAGTCCGCCGCGGTCACTGAAGCCCAGGCCAAGGGCTACCGCGAGCAGTGGAAGGGCATCAACGCCCCGGTCACCCGCGCGAAGATCGAGGAGCTCAGCAAGAAGTAAGTCGAACCCGACCCGCTTTCCCAAACGGCGGCCCGGCTTGTCCCGGTCGCCGTTTTTTATTTCAGCGGAGTCCGTCCCGACTCGCGGCCCATCGCATCGTAGTCGGTTCGGGTGTCCCACGCGCCATCCCGGTCGGGATCTTCCCAACAGGACTCAAGAATCCCCTGCGAGTAAACCTTCCGGAACAGTGGATTGCCACTACCGCCCGGCGTGACCAGTTCCGACATCAACAGGCCATCTTTCAAGGTCGAAACTGAATCATAGGTTCCGTCGCGGTCCAGATCACTGGAAACCTTTACCCGGACCCCGGCCTCATACTCGACCCGCAGGTCCCAGCGACCGTCGAAATTGTTATCCTCCAGCGAGAGCACTGGTCGCCTTGCATCGTCGAAGGTCGTCCGCACGTCGGCTTTGCCATCACCGTTGCGATCCTGATCGACCTTGTGTTCGTCCATCGGGCCGCGGTCCTGCCTGGCGTAGGAGATCAGGGTCACCAGCGCGATGCCCACCATCAGGACCGCCAGCCACGGAATGCCGCCGGATTTCCTCACCGGTGGCTCCGGCTCTGCGGGCAGACCGAGGATTTCACGTGCGGCCGCGGCATCCTCATCGGCGACCGTGACACGGATTCCCGAGGAGATCAGCAGGTAGGGCGCGGTGGAGGCGGTCACCTCGTCGAGGATGTCAGACTCGACGCCGCCCGCTTCCAACAGGTTCTTGATCATGTAGGCGTCCTCCAGCGTGGCGCAGCGTTTCACTACCGTCATGCGGGAGGATCGCATGGATGATCGACTTGTGCCAGTCCCATGGAGGAATCAACTCGCGCGGAATGCGGCCAGAGTCTCCGCACCCATGTAGCGGACCAGCACGTCATCCGGCGCGGTCCTGAGATCCACAAATACCAGCGCATCAAGCACGTTGGCGAAATCTGGATCGACATTGAACTCCAGCAGGGTGGCATTCAGCTTCAGATACTGGCGAAGCAGAACCGGCACGCCTTTTCCGTCAGGCTCGATACGTGTGATTGCGGCGGAAACATCCTCGATCGAGATGAGTCGCGGGACGTCCGCCCCGTCCTCCGCGATCAGACGCTGATAGGGACTCAGCGGCTGCACCCAGCGTGACAAATCCTCGTTCCGGCGATTTTCCCGCATGTAACTGACGATCAGCTCTTGGGAAACCGGGCTGTAGTCGTTTGAGATGCTGACCGGTCCGAACAGCCTCGAATATCGAGGGAACCTAGCGACGAACCGCGCGATGCCGCGCCACAGCAGGGCCAGCGGATGGATCGAACGTTGGTAATCAGGTGCCACGAATGAACGCCCTAGTTCGAGTCCCGGGGAAAGATGATCGAGAAACGGCTGGCCGAGCCGGAATAGCGTGGAGGTGTAGAGCCCGTCGGGTCCGAACTCCGCCAGCAGGCTGTCCGTCCTGCCGAGCCGATAGCCACCAGCCACGGCCCGTGCCTCCCGGTCCCACAGGAAAAGATGCAGGTAGGTGCGGTCATGTTGGTCGAGATCCAAGGGCTTACCTGAGCCTTCGCCAACTGCGCGGAAACTGATCTCGCGCAGCCTGCCAATTTCATGAAGCACGGCTGGAATGGCGTCTGCTGAGGCCAGAAACACGTCGAACCGCGCCTGTGAAACGATCAGTCCGCCAGACCTGAGCCGGGTCACTTCTGCCTGCACGGCGGCGGGATTCGCCGGGGCGGCGATGGATTGAAAAGAGACTACGCGCCCTCGAACGCACGAGGGACCCGAAAGAGCAGTTTGCTGACTCATCATGGTGGAGATGGTTCAGGATGAAGCGCTGCGGAGCGGTGGAGCTCCGCTTTTTCCAATCCTACACCTCATTCTTGAACATTGCCGCGCGCTCCGTCCATCCCCGCACTCAAACAGTTTTGTCACAGCCATCCGTCCTCAAAATTGGACGTGTTCCAGGGCGCTCCGCAGAAGCGCGGTGGGATCTGCCGCCTCGGCGAGACTGTCCGGACTGATTCGCTCTCCCGCCCGGCAGGCCAAGGTTCGGCCTCGGAAACCGAGTAGCACTGCGGGCAGCAGAGCAGTCCTCAGGAAGGGGTGAAGCGCTCCCGCAAGGTGAAACCAGGCGGGATTTGCCCCGAAAAACCTCACTGGCAGAACCGGAGCACGCGCCTTGATGGCCAAGGCGGCGATGTGGGTTGACCATGGGCCATCCGCCACGCATGCCAGATTCGGCCGCCAGGTTGAAACCTCACCAGCGGGAAAGACGGCCAGCAGCCCCCCCGAACGGAGATGATCCAGTGCTTCCCTCAGCGCTCTGGCATTCCGGCGCGCCGATCCTCGCGCTCCAAGGATGGAAAGCGGTATCACCCAAGGTCCGATGCCGGGTGCCGAGGCGGCGATTTCATTGGCCAAGATGCGGAAATCCCGTCGGCCCCTCAGGCACAGGGCGATCAGGGCGAGTGCGTCCGCACCGCCGAAAGGATGATTCGCAACCACCACGAGCGGGCCCGGCCCGACAAGAGACGCCGTCACTTCCGGAGCTCTGGCCTCCAGACCAAAGCCCTCCAACAGCGCCTCTTCTGGCCGCTCGGACCGCGCCGCGTGCTGAAAAATCTCCCTCGCCCGCGTGATGCCGAGACACCATTCGAGCAGGTATCTGATCGAAGCCCGCCAGCCGTCACCGGCAAGCGAGGGGAGCAGGGCGGCAGTGTCCAGAAACTCGACTGCCCGACCAATGGAATCCCGATCGGTCAATCAACTATTGTTCTTCAGCAGATCGCGGATTTCGGAGAGCAGCTGCACCTCAGCGGGCACCGCGGCGACGACCTCTTCCTTTGGCACCGGCTTCTCGGTCATGCGTTTGGCGGTGTTGTAAGCCTTAACGATAATGAACAACGCGAAGCCGACGATGACGAGGCTGATGAGTGAGTTGAGAAGTGGATCCAGGGCGATGCCCCCAACCGCGATGCCTTTGACCTCGGTGTTACCGGTTGCTTTGGCAATGATGGCAAGGACCACACCGGTGAACTCGGTCACCACTTTGCCGAAGGCCGCACCGATGATAACACCGATCGCTAGGTCGAGCATGTTGCCCTTGAGAATGAAGTCGCGGAATTCCTTGAACATGGCTTTAGGGGATTGAGACGACCTCTTTTTCTCAGAGTCTGCATTGCATGACAAGGGGTTTCTAACGGCGCAGAAATCACTTCGCTCGGATCACTTCCATCACGGCGTCGCCCCCGGATCTTGTAGCCGGCTTCCGAGGAATGGAGGAAATCACTCATGATTTCGCGGGTGATGCTGCCGTCGGGCTGGGTCAGCTTCGAGGAGATGTCGAGAAAGGTGATGCACTTGGTTTCGCCGAATTTCGAGAGCAGCTTGTTCAGCTCGGCTCCTTTCGCGCGGAGCGAATTTTTCGAATCCTCGCCGTGCGGAAAGATCTCCATCAGGATGATTTTCGCGTCTGGCGTTTTAGCACGAATGCGAAGCAGGATCTGCTTCACGCTCTCGGCGATTTCCTCCGGGGTGTTGTCGCGTGCGTTGTCGGTTTTCGTGAAGTTCTTGGTGCCGATGGTGCCGATGGCCCATTTTGGATGAATTGCGTCGAGTTCACCGTGATCGAACCTCCAAAGGACGTTCTGAGTGCAGCCAGCTCGTCGGTGAACTGAAGCGGCTGCGCCCAAAAGTCGCCGCCGCCCAGTGTGCCAGCGCGCTGTCCAGGGCGATGAACCAGATCGAGCGTCTGCTGCTCAATGAACTTGGGGAACGGCAGGGCTCGCGGAAAAAGTGATCACCGTCGCCAGCGCTCCATCGCCAGTTTGATGCCAGCCGCCTTGTGAAGGGTTTCCTCGTATTCCTTCTGCGGGTCGGAGTCGGCCACAATGCCACCGCCGACGTCATAAGTCAGCGTGTTACCATCCCTCACCAGCATGCGGATGGCGATGTTGAACTGGCTCTCGCCATTGAAGCCCAGCCAGCCAAGAGCACCGCAATAGAGGCCGCGTGGCCTCGTTTCAAGCGTCTCGATGATTTCCATCGCCCGCTTCTTCGGCGCACCGGTGATGCTGCCGCCCGGGAAACAAGCGGCCAACGCTTCGATCGCATCCGTATCCTCCCGCAAGGTGCCGATGACGGTCGAGACGAGGTGATGCACTTGCTCGAGGGTCTCCAGCTTGAGCATTTCCGCGACCTTCACACTTCCGAACTCGCAGACCTGCCCAAGGTCGTTGCGCAACAAATCGGTGATCATGACCAGCTCGGCGATTTCCTTCGACGAGGTTTGGAGCTCGTAGGCCGAGCGCAGGTCGTCATCGGGATCGGAAAAACGCGGTCGCGTGCCCTTGATCGGTCGGGTCTCGATCCCGCGACCTGATAGTTTCAGGAAGGTTTCCGGCGAGGAACTGAGCACTTCCCTCCCGTCGAGCGACATCCAGGCCGCCATCGGCGCGGGCGTGGCATCGCGGAGTTGTTCGTAGAGCGGAAACAGCGAGCCGCCATGCACGGGTGCGACGTAACTCTGCGAGAGATTAACCTGATAGATGTCGCCCGCCGCGATCCACTCCTGCACGCGCCTGACTGATTCCAAATAAGCCTCACGGGTGGTTCCAGCAACAAACGGCCCGATGTCGAAGGCTTCTCTAACAGGTTCTTTCAGTTCCCCGGAAAGCGAGCCGATTTCCCACCACTCACCACTGTCATGAACATGAACGAGCATCTCTGGATAGACGCCGAAGGTGAAGTCGCCTTCGTAAGCCACCCAGCCGCATAAGCCGCCGAGGGGGAACCCGCGGTCAGTCGTCGCTTGTAAATGCGCATTGAGAATCTCACGAAGCCGCCCGCGATCATCCGGCGAGCTCAGGCTGCCCTGAACCAGCTCCGTCGGTCGCGCGGCAATCACCGACACCGGCCGCTCGGCATTTGAAGGACCGTTCCCAGCCGTATCGAAAAACACCAGCCCATCGAGATGCCGCAATCGCGATGCCACCTCCGCTGGCGGAAGGCCATCGAGCGCTGCAAGGCGGACAACTGGACATGTAAGCGGCTGGCCCATCAGTGGCGGCACGTAACTAGCGGACGCCGGAACTGGCAAGCGGGAACTCGATTCGCGCGAACACCGGAAAGTGATCCGAAGGCAGCGGCTCGGGGTCATTGGCGATGTCGGCCATCAGGATCCGGGTGCCGGGCTGGACGAGGATGTGATCCACGCAGCGCGTGCCGGTACGCGTGCCTTCCCAAAAGTGCAGCGTTGTCCGGTTCTGATCATTGGGGTGCAGTGCATTGTAGGAATCGACCAGCGCGTGCTCCCATTTCGAAGGCTGGCCCATCAAGGTCGCGGACTTGCCGCGCAGATAACCGACGGCGGGATTCTCTTCCAAAGCATTGAAATCTCCCACCAGCACCACCGGCTCATCGGCATGGCGTCGGGAGTCAATTCGAGTCGTGATTAATTTCGCAGCACCTTCCCGCGAAGGCTGGTTCTGGTGGTCCCAGTGGGTATTGAACACGTAGAAGCCGCGACCGGTCGCGCGATCCGTCAGACGAATCCATGCGGCGATTCGCGGGATCGTGTTGCCCCAGGTTTTTGAGCCCGGTTTTTCCGGCGTATCGGACAGCCAGAAGGTCCCGGCATCGCTCAGGTCCGGCTCGAAGCGGTCGATGCGGTAAAAAATCGCCGAGTACTCGCCTTCCCATTTACCATCGTCGCGACCGATGCCATGGAACCCGTATTCGGGCATGGAGGCACGCAGGTCCGCCATCATTCCATGCAGCCCTTCCTGAGTCCCGAAGACGTCGGGATTCATCCGCGCCAGAGTGGCAATCACTGGCTTCACGCGTTCCCGCCACGCGCGGCGACCCTTGTCCCCATCGTTTTCGTAGCGGAGGTTGAAGGTGGCGACTTGAAGGGCGATCACCCCGTCGTCACGCAGCGGCACGGCCTTTGGAGTCGCCGTCACCTGCTTCCGCCCGCAACCGGAGGCCAGCAGGACGATCATCGGTAAAACCCAGCACGCGCGCATCGACGGGGACTTTCCCCGAGTCGGCGGGGATGTCAATGCGTGGTCAAGCTCAGGACAATTCTCCGAAATGAAACTGAAGATACATCAACCAACTGGCCATCAGAAGAAAAGCCAGCGCGATGAGTTGAATTCGATCCAACCAACGGAATCCCTCCTTGCGGCTGTAGTCATAGCGGCATTTCAGCAGGTAGTCGACGCAGAGGATTTTCCATGCCAACGCTACCTAGGTAGCTGTCCCTCGGTACCTCCAGAAAATCGGAAATGCCGAATGCGACTGGTTTCTATACCTTGCGACGACCTGAGGCTAAAAAGAGGACGATTCCGAGGATCGCGGCGAGGCAGAGTTTTTCTTCTAAGGAATAGTTTGAAGCGGCGGGGGAAGCCATCAGGCTGCTAATTGGGTTGAGCAGTGGCTGGGAGATTTTTATCCATGGGGGAGCGCAACAACTATGACATCGCGTTCAATGCGGATGGCGAGCTTTTCGGCTTCGATAGTGATATGGAATGGGATTGGGGCAATCCCTGGTATCGGCCGACCCGTGCTTTCCATGGGGTGCGTGGTGGCGACCAAGGCTATCAATGCCCCGGAAGCGGTGTCCAGGACGGTCACGCTGCTACGCGCTGCAACCACGCAGGAAGAACAGGTCACCAATGTCACGGCGTTGAGAAATATCAAAACCGGCTGGACCGAAAATTTACGTCGCGATTATTTAGCCTGGTTGAACGGCGCACGCTCTAAACAACATCCTCTGCAGGTGATGAAATGGTTCACGGACGCCGGCGCAAACTTCAATAATGGCTCGAGCTCTGATGACTTCATGGAACAGGCAAGGAAAGACACCATGGACAGCATGACGCCAGCGGAAATCGCCGACTTGGGGGACCTCACCACACCACCACGGCCGGCCGGATCGGTCAGGAAAGCGACGAAACCGTCGTCGTGATCACCAATCCCTTCGACCCAAGTGCGACCAAGACGATTTCCAAGACGGATATCAAATCGAGGGAATTGTCCAAAGTATCACTCATGCCACCGGGCCTGCTCAGTAAACTCAAGGAGGAGGAAATCCTCGATCTGATCGCTTACCTCGAATGCACGGGGAACGAGAAACATCCCGATTTCAGCAAGTAGGATCCTAAGTCCTCCACCCCGTGATGGACCATCACGGGGTAGGGATTTTCCTTGGGAAAAACTTTATCGGCCTTTGATCCCCAGCAGCACGGTGGCCGCGCTGTAGGGATCGGATCGCTGTTGGAGGGACTTGAGGATGGCATCGGCCTGGCGGGTCACCTTGCCTTCAAACACGGTCTTGCCGTTGAAGTCCACCTTGAGTGGTTGGTCCAGATCGACCAGGCGGTCGTTGAGGCGGAGGACGAGATCCGCGACATCGGCCGAGTCGATGGTGATGTGGTTGCCATCGACGGCGGCGCGGAGCGTGGTGTCCGCCTTGGCGCCGCCTTCTGGGAGGGCGATCCAGTAGAAGCGGTCGTGAACGCGGCCGGATTGGTGCCAGACGATTTTTTTCGGCCACGGGTCGCGTGTGAGACCGGCCATCCAGGGCACGGCTTCGGCATCCTTGCGGTTCATCCAGTGGCCGAGGCCGGGATAGACGTTCACGCGGTGGACGTATCCGCCGGGATCCTCCTTGGACAGGGTATCGAGCTTCAGTCCCCATTCGGCGGCGATCTTGTTGCGGCGGTAGGCGTTGTCCTCCGCGCCGGCGAAGATCGCGAAGGGCAGGTTGCGCAGGCTGAGCGGCGAGACGCCGCCGGAGTGGCCAGCCATCATCGAGGCGGCGGCGAAGCGGTCCGCCATGCGCGGTGCAATCTGATAGACGCCGTCGCCGCCGGCCGAGTAGCCCATGAGATAGACCTTGTCCGGATTGACGCCGGCGAGCAGCACACAGTCCTCGATCAGGCGGTCGAAGAGCCCGTCGATGTGGTCCTCATGCCAGAGGTTCCAGTTGTTGGTGGGGGCTCGTGGAGCGATGTAGATGCCTTCCGGGGGTTCGTAGAGGCGGATCTGGTTTTGCCATTGCTGGTCGTTGACTTCGGCGGGAGCGCCGCCGCCGCCATGCATTGAGATCCACAGGCTGCGGCCATCATCCGGAGGCTTGCCGAAAACGCGGGTCAGCAGCCGCATCGTCTTGTCGCCGATGGTGATGGCGTTGTCCTTCATTTCGGCCACCCGGGCGGGTGCCTGTTCGGCGCGCCACTGTCCCCACACGAGGTCGATGGCGGCGGCGGCCTCGGATTTTGTGAGGTCCGCGGTCGGAATGGCGGCGGGTCTTTTTTCCGCGGTCATGGACAGCCACCGGCGCAGCGAGCGGAGGCCGGGACTCTGCTCCACCGGTTTGCCGTCCGGCCATTTGAGATCGACGGTGCTGTCGCCAGTCTCTCTGGCCGGCAGGGGGAAATCGCGGACCTGATCGTCGCGCACCACGCGCAGGATGTGGACGGTGGCGGGCTTGATTTCGAGCGCGGGCATGTCGTTGAGATCGGAGGTGCCGGCCTTGGTGACGACCGCCCCGAGAAACCTGCCGTCTTTGTCCAACAGCTCGACGCGCGCGGCCACCCGCTGGTCCGCAGTCTCGAACAACCGCAGGTGGACGATGGCGGCGGCGGGGTTCGTCCCGGCATCCGGAGAGGTGTTTTTGGCACCGGCGGTGTAGCGCTCGGTCACGTCAATCGCCGGCACGGAATGGTCGCCGGGATTCCAGACTAGCGGGAAGTGGCTGCCGGACGGGCTCCACTTGTTCGCCCAGACCGCATAGGTCGGGTCGCCGGCCACGGCCTTGGCGGCATCGCCCTTGAACCACCCGCGGTCGAGTCCTTCCGGGCTGGGTTCGGCGGCACCGGTGAAATGCCAGTCGCCGTCCCAGATTTCGACCCAGGTGTGGTTGCCCTGTTTGTTGGTCCACATGGCGGTGCCGGCGACGCGCGCGGGGATGCCCACGCTGCGGCAGGCATCGGCGAGGATGATCGAGAGGCCGGTGCAGCTTGCCAGTCCCTGGGCGATGGATTCCTTCGGGCTTTGGTTGGGGCGATGGCGTTTGGTGCTGTATTTCACGCCGATCTGTTTGAAGAGCGTGCGGTTGATCGCCTGCGCGGCTTCGGCGGCGGTCTTGCAGTCCCTGACGATTTCCCCGCAGGATTGGCGAAACTCGGCACGCCACGGATCGCGGGGTTCGTCAAGCTGGGCGTATGGCAGCACGTAATCGAGGAACAGGTCGTCGGGCACCTGTCTGGCCCACGGAAACGCTTGGCGGGTGCCGAACGCCTGAGCCAGGTTTCCCAACAGGAAATCCTTGGTGAGCGAGCGCAGGTCCGTGGCAGGCATCCCGGCGACCAGAAAGGCCGCCGCCTTGGTGCCGGGTTCGCCGAACTTCTTGGCCGCCTCGTCGGCGAACGCACGGATGGCAGGCGCGTTGTCACCAGCTGCCGTGAGGCGCGCGGGATCCAATCCGGCCATGGAGACCGCTGTGGTGGCGAGGAACAAACAAAGGGCGGAAAATGACTGGTAAATGACCAACCTCGGAACGTCGGAAGGAGGGAGACCTCCTCGAGAGACATCCTCGCAACAGGATTTTTTAATCAACGAAACCATTGCGATGGCGATCCGGCATTTCACTCCCGTCACGTTTCTGTTTGGTATCATTGTCTTCATCGCGTTGCCATGGTTGCACTCATCCATTTCCCGCGGCGGTCTTACCAGTCATCGGTGCGGAAGGGTGAGGCGGGAAGACCCTCGCGGTTATATAGGTTGGCTCCATCCGGATTCATCTGGAAGGCATAGCGGACCGCGACGGGTTCCTTCACGTCTGGAGAGGACACCGTGACGATTTTGCCTTCGAGCACGGCATCGGCCCAGACCCATTTCTTGTCGGCTCCCGCGATGGCGAAACCCTTGAGTTTTCCATCCTTGGTTTCGACGACCGGAGTCCTGCCTTCTTTTTTGCCGATCATCAGGCCGGTGCCGGTGTGGTCGAATGCCAGACGGGCCTTGCCGTCCTCGATCTTGAGCGCCTTGAACAAGGGTCCGGAGACCTCCAGTTGTTTTTGTCCGTAGTCGCGGCCGAGCGCCCAGAGCGCGAGGCGCATTCCTACGTCGTATTTGTTTTTCGGGTGGATGTCGTCGCGCTCGGCAAGCGGCACGGTATCGGTGATGACCGCCATACCGGTGTTGGGAATCGTCAATGATTTGGTTTGGGCCTCGCGCAGCTTGGCCCAGCCGTTTCCGCCGGCGGGATCCTCCGACACGGCCTGGAAGTTGGCGAGCTGCACGAAGTAGAATGGGAAATTCCCCTGTCCCCATTGTTTACGCCAGCCGCCGATGAGGGCGCGCATCTTGTTGAAATAGGTCCCGCCCTCACCGCCGTTGGATTCACCTTGATACCACAATGCGCCTTTGATCGGGAACTTCACGAGCGGGTTGATCATGGCGTTGTACATGCTGCTCCATCCGCCATCGGGAACTGGCGCGACGGCAGGCATCTTACTGATCGGGGCTCCGCTGGCCAAATCACTTCGGGTCCGGGCAATCCATGCCTCAACTTCAGTCAACGAATTCGGCAACTGGGCCCGATGGTTTTTGATTGCCTCCAGCTTGGCATCATACTGCGGTTTCAACTCATCCACCGAGCCGAGTCCCTCGGTCGCCACCCACGGTTCAATCGCCGTGCCGCCCCAATTCACATCGATGATGCCGATGGGGACCCCGGTTTTCTGGACAATTTCACGGGCAAAATAGAAACCCACAGCGGTAAATCCGGCGGCCGTCGCCGGCGTACAGACTTGCCAGGGATTGACCGCGGCGTCCAACTCCGGCTGCCCGGACGTCACTTGATTGAACTTGATGCGCCGGATCTTGGGGAGGTCCGCAGCTTTCACATCATCCTGAAAACCCAGGCACCCGTTGAGCCCCATCTCCATGTTGGATTGGCCGGAGCAGACCCAGATGTCACCGATCAGAATGTTCTTGAGGGTGAGGGTGTTTTTTCCTTTCACGGTGAGTTCCAAGTTCTCGCCGGTCTTGATGGCTGGAAGTTCGAGCGACCACAGGCCATTCTTGTCGGCCTTGGTCGCGGCGGTGTTGCCCGATAGCGTCGCACTCACCGGCTCGCCAACCTCCGCCCATCCCCAGACCCGCACCGGCAGGTCGCGCTGCAGCATCATGTTGTCGGTGAAGAAGCGCGGCAGGCGCACGTCGGCGGCGGCGGGCAGTGTCGTTAGAACGATGGCCGCCAGCAGCAGGCGGCGATGGCGGGTGGAGCACTTGGTTTTCATGCGGGTGTTAGGCGGGTTCATGGTCGTATGGTTAATTTCTCTGAGCGCTCAAAGGCGTTTTTGTTAGGCAGCGAAAAAAGGCGGCATCCAAGGTAGTCCTCCCGGGCACTCCGGCGCATCTCAACGCCTCGACTGTGAATTTTCCGGACATGAAATCAAATTCCCATTCACCGCAGGAGAACCTCGACGGATTCGCCGTTTGCCAGATCATATTCGGCAGCAGGTTTCCCCTTTTGCACCACCGTCAGATGTTGACCTTGGCCGCGGCGTTCGACGACCACATCGAAGTCCCGGTTGAAGGCTCGCACCGAGCGCAAGGCCATGCGTGGCCAACTGTCCGGCAGGCGCGGCGTGCAGTGGAAGCGGTCGAGACCTGTGGGCCGGATGCCGAAAAGCCCCTCGGTGAAGATGCGGCAGTAAAGCCCGCTCTCGGACGACAGATGGCGCTGGTCACCCTCGGGCCACGCCTCGACCGGATACGGAACATGATCGCCTAACAATCGCCGGCGGGTGTAGGCTGATAGATAGCGCAGACCCGTGCCGGTCTCACCCGCCTGGAAAACGCCGCGCAGGCCATAGAGCGTGGAACGATCCCAGAAAGCCAGATCGCCCGCTTGGGATGCCAAGCCGTCGGAGGTCCAGAGTTGGGGCGAGAACAGCGCGGCGACGGTGCCGTCGCGGCGCTCCGTCAAGCCCATGCACAAGGGCAGGCAAATCCATGAGCGCAGCAAATCATTGCCGTCGTAGTAACGATAAGTGTCGAAGCCCTCGACCTTGGCGCCGAAATACTTCTCGATGGCGGTGGCCAATACCGACGCTTGTTGGTCGTAGGCTCGCGCCTCCGCCTCCCGTCCCAGGGCACGGCCGAGATCCGCGGCCGAACGCAGGCCTCCATAGCAGAGCGATGACGTGGACAAGTTGGCCTTGCCGGTGGGCAGGCGACCCTCAAGTTCATCCGTGTTGGATGCGATGACCCCGTCCGGCGTGGTCTGGCGTCGGGAGTATTCCAAGCACCAGGCGATGGCGGGCCATAACTCCTCGGCGATCGCCTTGTCGCCGCGCGCCAGACAGAAGCGGGCGCAGCCATAGGCATACATGGCCGCATCGCCGCGGTCGCCGTCCCCGCCACCGAGGCCGATTCCCTCGGAATAGAGCGATGACGGGATCAGCTTGTAATCCGGTTTCATGTGCTTTTGGAAGAGCCGGTAGGTATCGAGCGAGGCTTGATTGCCGTTAGAGTCGCCGAGGAACGGGAAAAACGGGCCGGCGTATTCCACGTTGTCGTTGCACCAGGCGGCGGCGTAATACGCCAATCCGCCGGGGGCGAGCATCATGCCGCCG
>Ga0209829_10001391_pt1 | contig 19733 bp, 16 predicted proteins | sample C_140205_EF_Meta_FD_187311 | JGI IMG/M metagenome (GOLD analysis project Ga0209829, IMG submission 187311) | Freshwater microbial communities from Lake Croche, Canada to study carbon cycling - C_140205_EF_MetaG (SPAdes) (version 2) | ecosystem: Environmental > Aquatic > Freshwater > Lake...
ATACTCTCCCCGCTGGCGGCGTGGAAATGGGGCTTCGCGTGGGCTGTGTGCCATGGCCGTCGCGAACGGTTACAGTTCGTGAGCCCCGACATCCACAGGCTTGCCCGTCATGCCCGCCATCTCCTGCGATCCGGTCCAGGCACGCGCGTTTGCCACCACGGTGGTCGACCGCCTGCGCGCGGCCGGCCACGAGGCCCTCTGGGCCGGCGGATGCGTTCGCGACGAATTGCTCGGGCGCACGCCGGCCGACTACGACGTGGCCACGTCGGCTCTGCCCGACCAAGTGCGCGCGGTGTTTGGGCGGCGCGGCACGCTGGCAATGGGGGCCGCATTCGGCGTGATCACCGTGCTGGGGCCGCGCGGGGCCGGGCAGGTGGAGGTGGCGACGTTCCGCAGTGACGCGGCATACACCGACGGCCGGCATCCAGCCAGCGTGACTTTCACGAATGCGCGCGAGGATGCGCTCCGCCGCGACTTCACGATCAACGGCCTGTTTCTCGATCCTGTCTCCGGCGAGGTGCACGACTACGTCGAGGGAAGAATCGATCTGGCCGCCGGCATCGTCAGGGCGATCGGCGCCCCGGCCATGCGGTTTGGCGAAGATCATCTTCGAATGCTGCGGGCGGTGCGTTTTGCGGCGGTCTTCGGCTTTGTGCTGGAGGAGCAGACTCAGGCGGCCATCGTGCGGATGGCGCATCTGGTGACCGCCGTCAGCCCCGAGAGGATCGCGGCGGAGTTGCGGGCGATGATGTCGAGGCCGGGACGCCGACGGGCGCTCGAACTGTTGGAGTCGACCGGCCTGGCTCGCGAGGTGCTGTCGGAGGTGGCGCCGGCCCAAGGCCAGGCGTCGAGCCGCGAAGCCTGGCAGAACGCGGCGAGGATCATCGACGCACTCGATCAGCCAGAACTCCCTGCGGCGCTGGCGATTCTTGCCGAGCAACTGCCCGGAGAAACGCCGGGCCGCATCGCCACGCGACTCCGTCTCTCCAACCGTGAGTCGAAGACAGCGGCGTGGCTCCATGAGGCCGTGGCGGCCCTGGCGTCGGATGGTGAACGCGAACTGGAACGGCGGCCCTGGTCGCAGGTGCAGCCGTGGCTGGTCCACCAGGCGGCGTTCGTGTTGGCAGACGTGTTGCGGGCGCGCGCCGCCTGCGGTCATGGCTCGTCGGATGGAGCCCGCTGGATTGCAACGCGACTGGAGCAGCCACGCGAGCAGCTCGATCCACCGCCGCTCCTGACGGGCACCGACGTGCTCGCGGCCGGTGTGCCGGCTGGCCGTGAGGTGGGTGCGGCACTGTCGCTGCTACGGTCCCTGCAACTCGACTCGCGGATCATGACGCGGTCCGAGGCGATGGAGTGGCTCCACGGCGGCCGAAAGTTTGACGCCTAGCCTCCGCCCGCTCTGTATTTACGAAAAACACAGCATCCTGCTGTTTTTTCTTGGCGGGCCTCCGCCCGCTGATGCTCAGCATGGCATCCTGCCATGCAGCTGGATGGCGCTGCGAGCTTGGCGGGCCTCCGCCTGCTCAGCGAGTGCCATCACTCCTTACTTAGGAGGCTCTGTCGGCACGGGAAGATCGGCGATGCTCTCCAACCGGAAGACATCCAAGAATTTCCGGGTGGTACGGTACGACGGCTCCGCCGCGGCATCGTCGCCCTCGTGAACGATCTCCAGCAGGCCGCGTTGCACCAACTGACGCCAGACGGTGGGCCGGGCGTCGCAGCCGAGTTCCACGATCCGCCCGCGGGCGACCGGCTGATTCCAGGCCACCAGCGCCAGCACGTCGAGCGCCTCGGCGTCGAGCCGCACCGTCCGCGTGCGGGCCTCCACCACGCTGCCGAATCTCGCGAATTCCGGACGCAACCGCATCACCCAGCCAGCATCTTTGGCGATCACCTCATAGGGACAGTTGTTGGAAAGGCACCGCCGCCGAAGATCGGCGGCCAGTTCGTCGATCTCCTGCGGACGCACGCCACGCATCAGGCTGGCCACCTTGCGGCTGGTGACCGGCGCGCCGCCAGGCAGGCCCACGAACAGCATCGCTTCCAGAATGCTCGCGGGGCAGACACGGCAGGTGCCATCGTCTGCTCCGGAGGCAAAGTCGTCGTCAAGCACCGGCGAGGCGTCGATCTTCACCACGTCTGCCGATCCGGCCGCCTGCGAGTAGGGATCGCCAGTGCCCATCATCGCGGCAAAGGCCTGCGCGAGCTTGTCGATGGAGAGGCCACCGTCCGCCGGCGGCGCCTGGAATCCGGCGGCGGGCGGGGCCGGCACGGACGATGCGGGTTTTCTCATTGATCCCGCCGCCAGCGGGTGGCAACGTTGGCCTTCATAAACGCGAGGGAATCGGTGGCGAGCTGATCCTCGGAGGGGAACATCTTCCGCCAGATCTTCGTGGCCGCCACGATGTTTGGCAGTGCGAGGCCGAACGCCTCCACCACCATCCAGCCGTCGTAGCCCGCCGCGTGCAGGGCGTCAAAGGTCTCGTTCCAGTGCACATGGCCTGTGCCTGGAATGCTGCGGTCGTTCTCGGAGATGTGCACCAGCACGGTCCACGGTGCGGCGGCTTGGATTGCCGTTGTGAGATTCTTCTCCTCAATGTTTGCATGGAAGGTGTCGTACATCATCCGCACGTTTGGATGATCGACTGCCTGCACGAAGGCCACCGTCTGGGCCACGCTCGTGAGGAAGTAATTTTCGAAACGGTTGAGGTATTCGGTAGCGATCGTCACGCCGGCCTGTCCGGCATGCTCGGCAACCTGCCGCATGGTGTCGACGCCCCACTTGAATTCGTCATCCGTCGGGCCCTTTCCGGAGAATTCACCGATCGCCGAGTGCGTGGGGCCACAGAGCACCTTGACGCCCGCAGCCTGGCAGCAGTCGAGCGTCTGTTTCATGGCGGCCACCGCGGCTGCGCGAACGCTTGCCGATGGGCTGATTGGGTTGTCTCCCGCACCGCGAACGGTCACCGCTGTGCGTTCGAGCCCGAGGGCGTCGAGCCGTTGGCCCCACTGGCGATGCAACGATTCGTTGAGTTCGAAGATCGGCATCTCGATGCCGTCGTAGCCCAGCGTTTTGATCCGCTCCACGATCGGCACCATGCGATCGTGCATTCGGTCGGTCCAGAGCAGGAGATTCAGTCCGTATTTCATGGGGGATGGTTCCAGGTCTGAAAGCGAAAATACCGGCACAGATTCAAGCACGAAGACGCTGGGCGGAACAAGGCCAGAAGGTGGCAGAAACCGGCTGTCTGCACGCCAATCCGGGTAGGAAAAGGGGACGCAGCTCATTTCGGGGTTCCGCCCGTTGTTCCGTTGCTAGGCGTTCACGTCCTCGAAATGAGCTGCGTCCCCTTTTCTGCCCTTTTCTGCCCCAACGATCATGACCACCAGCCGCTATGCTCATGAATCAGTCTCACTCCCGCCCCGCTACGGCTTTGTAGGTCAAAGCCGTCCGGGCCACTTGTGCTCGGGGGAAGATCGCTCTCGAGTGCCTGTTCGCCGTGAGCCTTGACCGAAGCCGCGTGGGGCTCGGCCTTGTCGTGCTCTCCCTGCTCGTGATTGTGGGACGCAGCGTGATGATGCGTCGCTGCCTCAAGCGGGTGCTCGATTGCGCCAGACTTCGTCTGCGTAGCCATATGAAGAACCTCACTGAAACACATCGCCGGCCGTGGGCAACGCTGCCACATGCGCGGTCGGCTCAGTGACGGGAATAAACGCGACGGGACTGAAGCCCGTCCAGTAATCCCGAGTTTCCCCAGCGGCGTGTTGTCGCGGCGGGTGGACACACCCCCGTCCGCCGCCGCCCTGTAGGAAAAGGGGACGCAGCTCATTTCGGGGTTCCGCCCGTTGTTCCGTTGCTAGGCGTTTACGTCCTCGAAATGAGCTGCGTCCCCTTTTCTGCCCTTTTCTGCCCCAACGATCATGACCACCAGCCGCTATGCTCATGAATCAGTCTCACTCCCGCCCCGCTACGGCTTTGTAGGTCAAAGCCGTCCGGGCCACTTGTGCTCGGGGGAAGATCGCTCTCGAGTGCCTGTTCGCCGTGAGCCTTGACCGAAGCCGCGTGGGGCTCGGCCTTGTCGTGCTCTCCCTGCTCGTGATTGTGGGACGCAGCGTGATGATGCGTCGCTGCCTCAAGCGGGTGCTCGATTGCGCCAGACTTCGTCTGCGTAGCCATATGAAGAACCTCACTGAAACACATCGCCGGCCGTGGGCAACGCTGCCACATGCGCGGTCGGCTCAGTGACGGGAATAAACGCGACGGGACTGAAGCCCGTCCAGTAATCCCGAGTTTCCCCAGCGGCGTGTTGTCGCGGCGGGTGGACACACCCCCGTCCGCCGCCGCCCTGTAGGAAAAGGGGACGCAGCTCATTTCGGGGTTCCGCCCGTTGTTCCGTTGCTAGGCGTTCACGTCCTCGAAATGAGCTGCGTCCCCTTTTCTGCCCCTTCAATGCCCGAGGATGCGGGCAAACTCGGCGACCTGGGCGAACGCCCGCTCCAGATCGAATCGTTGGGAATCGTCTCCTCGCAGGACAGGCCCCAGTCGTGTCGCGACCTGGGCTTGCAGCAGGGCCAGCTTCTCGGAGGAAACGTCCACCGGTTCGTTGGCGGGAATCGAGAGCTTTCCTTTGAGCAGCTGGACGAACGGCTGGTCCGATGCATGAATGGTGCCCGCGACAAAAGCATTATCCAGATCAAAGAAATCGCGGATCGCCGGTTCGCGGCGGCTCAGCGCGGCGCGGAGCTTTTCGGCATACGCTTCGCGCCGCGTGAGTACCCGAATTGTGAACGGTGCCACAGCCGCAGCACCTCGAAACGGATCGACCAGCAGGGTCCGGGCGGGAAGCGACGCCGATGGCTCAATGATTGGCTCGCGGACGCTGACTTCGACCTTAAGATAGTCCTCCTGGCCGGTGACGGCCGACGTGTAGGCCAGTTGGGCGCCGTACTGCAAGGAGTTGTTGAAACCACGCAGTGACTCAGTGATTCGGAAGCAATCATACCGCTTTGAGATTGCCGCGAAGCGCCGTTTGAAGCCCGCCATTCGCTGACTCCGCTCGCGGCGCGTGGCAGCGGTCGGTGTCGAGATTGCAAAATCAAGATCTTCACTCAAGCGGAAGAAGTCGGCATGAATCTTACTGAGGCAGGTGCCCCCTTTGAAGACAATCTCCGAGTCGCCCGGAACGCAAAGATCGGCCAAGGCCACCGAGCAGTAGTAGTCCTTCTCAATCAGCCGCTCACTGAAATGAGTTTTCGCAGACGTGAATCGCAGCGCATCGCGAAACAGCGCCGTGTCAAGGTGGTAGTCGATACGTGGGTTACTCATTGAAAACGATACCCCAGCGTAAATCGGTCGTGCCACGCTTAACGCGGGTGGGGCACCAGGGGATCAGCGCGGTCGTTTTCGGTAACGCGCGGTCGAACTTGTTGAGCAGCGATTCATTCATGCCGGCCAATTCGAACAGCTTGCCCAGGCGGCGGAGTGTGCTCGTATTGCCGTAGCGGATCGCCGCGGAGGTGATCGCCGCGGCCGCACGTGGATCACGCGTCAACTCTGTGCGAATCCACCCATAAGCGCGTGGCAAACTTCCGAATCGCGACCAATCGTACACCGCGTCGACCAAGGTGCGGACGCGCGACGAATAGACCACTTCGATGCCTTCGGGGGTTTGAAAGACCTCGGTGTCTCCCAGCCGGGTGGCAGCGACCTTGATCAGCACAAACGCGGCGGAACCGATCTTCCGTTGGCCGGAGAGCACACTGTTGTAAACGTCCATCCGGTTGGGAACCTGCTCATCCCAACCATACCGATGAAAGGCCGAGGGTCCGCAGATCTGGTACTGCCCCTCGCGGTCTTCCATGAGCGTTTTGAGCGCCAAGAATTCGTCTGGGCTCCAGCGACCTCCCGGCGGGATGCGTGGGGGGACCAGATAGAGACCGCGACGTACGCGGGTGATCAAGTTACGTCGCGACAAGCGGCTCAAGAGCTCGCGTGTTTGGGTGGCCGTGATCCCCAGCGTGGCCGCCACTTCCTCGGAGCGGACCGTGGACCGCCGCCGCATGTGGGCGTAAGCCAGCAACTGGGTTTCGAGTTGTCCGAGCGTGGCAGGCACGGTTTTGTTCCCGTTTCGGACGTGTACTCCACTTATCGTTGATTGCCTATTGGGCAATTAACCTAAAATAGAATACAACGCTCCAGGCCCCGAGTCAAACGCGAGAACAACTCAACCAGACAGGAAAAGAGTAGGAAAAGGGGACGCAGCTCATTTCGTACCGGTGTTCCGTTGCTAGGCGTTTACGTCCTCGAAATGAGCTGCGTCCCCTTTTCTGCCCTACGCCGTCGCCAGCCGCAGGGCGGCCGTGCAGGCGGCTTCAAAAGCGTCGAGGTCGAGCTGCTCCTTCGTGGTGTGGATCTCCATCTGGCCGCAGCCGAGCGTCACCGTAGGGATGCCGTTGGCTGCCATCCAATTGGCGTCGAGACCGCCGTTGGAAACATCGAGCCGCGGCGTGCGGCCGATCCCGCGGACGGCCTCCTGGGCCGCCGCCACGCAGGGCTCGTTGTCGGCCAGCCGAAACGCCTCGTAGTCGAGCTGCCCCTCAAACGTCACCGTGCCGGTCTTGCCGTCGCCGCTGCGCACCTGCTTGACGGCATCCTTGAATGCGGTCTCTATCGCCTTCACGATCCGCGCCCGAAACGCCGGGTCGTGGCTGCGGGCTTCGACGCGGAGCTCGGCCTTGTCGGCCACGACATTCGTGGCGTTGCCCGCATGGATCACCCCCACGTTGCTCGTGCCACGCTTGCCGTCCTTCAGCACGAGCCCATGCCAGCCATCCTTGACAAGCGCCGCGATGGCGAGCGCCGCGATGGCGATCGCCGACACGCCCTTCTCGGGCGCCACGCCGGCATGGCTCGGAATTCCTGTAACGACGATGTCCATTCGGTAGCCGCCCGTGGCGCCCACCGTGATCTTCTCCACGGCGCCGCCGTCGAAGTTGAAGGCCAGCTTCGGACGGCCCAGGTCAGCGGCTTTGGCAAACCGCGCCCCCCACAGGCCGACCTCCTCCTGGATCGCGAAGAAGAAGGTGAGCGGCGGGTGCGGCAGCTTGCGTCGCAAGATCTCCAATGCCGTCGAGAGCACAACGGCGCAGCCAGCGCGGTCGTCGGCGCCGAGCCCGGTGGCCGGGTTGCCGCTTTTCACGAAGCGGCCCACCACCACTGGCTTCGTGCCGATGCAGACAGGCACGGTGTCCATATGAGCCATGAAGAGCCGCCGCGGGCCCGCCTGCGTGCCGGGGAGTTTCACGATCAGGTTGCCGACGTTTCCCTGCAGCGGCGTCTTCGTATGAGCCGTATCGAAGGAGATCGCCGACGCCGGGCAGCCCGCCTCACGCAGCCACTTCACGATGCGGTCAGCCACATCCTTCTCCCTGCCGGATCCGCCGGGGATCGCGAGCAGATCGAGCACCACGCGGCGGGCGGCCGCAAGATCGGGGCTGGCGGCTCCTGCTGGGCTGTCCTGCTGTTGTGACGCTGCGGCCTTTACACTCTTCCGGCCGGCAGCCTGTCGGCTGTGGGTGGCCGCCGTCGCCGACGCCTGCGAGGACTTCAGACCCGACTTCGAGGATGTTTTTTTCATGCGTATCTTTCTCGCAGGGATCATGCAGGGCTCGCACGTGGCGGCGCTGGTTCACGATCAGACATATCGCCACACGCTCCGCGACCTCGTGCAATCGCACTGGCCGGAGGCGGAAGTCTACGACCCTTTCACCAACCATGGCAATTCGATCGGCTACGACCGGAGGCGGGCGGCGGAGGTGTTTACGCAGCACGTGGAAATGTGCCGGGAGTTCGACCTGCTGGTGGCGTATGTGCCGGAGGCGTCGATGGGGACCAGCATCGAGATGTGGGAGGCATTCCAGCACGGCCGCACGGTGGTCACGATCACGCCGCTGGTGCACAACTGGGTGGTGCAGTTGGCGAGCCGGGCGGTCTACCGTGATTTCGAGGCCTTTGCCCATGCGGTCGGTGCAGGCGATATCGACCGGTTGTTGGGGGCGGTGGAGCGCGGCCGGGCACACTCGCAAGACGGCTAGCAGGCTGTGGATAATCTACGTGTTGGAACGCACGATGCGGTCCCGGGTGCGTAGCACCCAAAAAAACCGGAGGTTTTCAAGTGGAAAAAGTGCACGGATGACTTTTTCCACGGACAGCTAGCCTGCTGCACTGCCGTGGCGGCGGGTGAGTGCCATGCGACAGGCGGCGGCGATCCGTTCGGCGCACTGCGGCTCGATCGGCCACATCTCGAACGGCGTGGTCGGGCTGGGATCCACCCAGCCGTTCTGCAGGGCCTCGACGGCGGCGGTGTCGGCGGCGACGATCACCTCGCAGGAGCCCAGACTGCGGGTCAAGAGTTCGCGCATCGATTGTTTTCCGGCTGCCGAGGTGAGGTCGCTCGCCGACACGTGCACGGCCACCGGGGCGCCTGTTTCCACCGCGAGATCGGTGAGGATGCCCGCGTGCATCACGAAGATCGCATCGGGATCGGTGGCGTCGACTGCCTCCGCGATCAGCTGCCGAGCCGTTTCTCGCACCGACCCCAACAGCCGCGGGGAAATCGTTGGCACCACGCTCAGCAGCGCCTCGGCCGATCCGTCGCGAACGGCCGCCAGCAGGCGGTGTGAAGCCGCGGCGATGGCATGCAGATGCACGCCGAACATGCCGGAATGATGCTCATCAAGCTGGGGGATCGACGAGGGACCGCAGACGGCGGTGACGATCCCCATGAGGCCGAGGGCCGAGCGGCAGCGATGCACGCGGGTGCTGTCGTGATCGCAACACCCGTGATCGATCAGCAGCAATCGCATGGTTTCGACCGCCAGTTGTCCGATCGTCGCATGATCGCCACGCCACGCCGGGCGGCGTTTGCCGAGTCAGAGCCAGCCACAGCCACGGCCGATGGTGAGGCAGAGGGCGACATAGGCCGCCGCTCCCCAGTCGTCCGCCATGATACCGAGCCCGGCAGGGAGGTGTTCGAGTTGCCGGCAGGGAAATGGCTTGGAAATGTCAAAAACACGGTGCAGCACGAACGCTGCCGCGAGCACGGCGGGCGACCGCGTGGCCGCCGACACTGCCAGGAGTGCCAGCGGCAGGCTGGCAGCCTCGTCGTAGACGATCGCCCCTGGATCGTCGCCCCGACCGAGCAGTCGCACCGCCCGCGTGCAGATCGGGATCCCCAGCAGGTTGACGGCGACAAGCAGCCCGGCCTCGACCACTGGCGGCAATGCCGCAGCGGCCAGCCCCGCGGCGGCCAGCACGCCCGCAGCCGCCCCGAACGTGCCGGGTGCGCGGCCGATCCTGCCCAGACCGCCGCATGTGGCGAGGAGCAGGGCGGGCGAGAACCAGCGTGGGGCGGACGAATCAGGAGGGGGTTGAGCCGGGGCGAAACGCGTTGTGTGTGGCGTGTGCATGGGCCCGGAATGTATCACGGCGGGAGGTCCATGGCGGGAGGGAATCTCGCGACGGATGCGAACTCGCAGGCCCGGCGTATGATGCAGGGCAGATCGCGGCGGGACACGGCAGGAGGTTGCCGCGTTGCCGATGCCGGCCCGGACACCCCTCACGATTTTCTGGATGTTTGCATGGAAAACAGCGCACACGACACCTCGGCACACGCCGCCGCCTCAGCGGCTGCTACTCCCATCGGGCCGCTGGAGCTCGTCGAATACCCTCACCCGGCGCTGCTGCGTCGGGCCAAGCCGCTGCTGCGGATCGACGACGCCGTCTGCGAGGCCGTCGAGCAGATGTTCGAGATCATGTATGCGGCAGAAGGGATCGGCCTGGCTGCCAATCAGGTCGCGCTCCCCTACCGCATATTCATCGTGAACACTGCGGGACGACGGGGCGGGGGGCAGGAGCTCGTCTTCATCAATCCCACGCTGAGTCGCCCACGCGGGACGGCCGTGCAGGAGGAGGGCTGTCTGAGCCTGCCCGGGCTGCGGATGGACGTGCGGCGGCCCGAACGCATCGTGGTTGAGGCGTGGTCGCTCGACGGCACGCCGATCCACCTCGATCTCGAAGGCATGCTTGCCCGCGTGGTGCAGCACGAGTTCGATCACCTCGAAGGCCGGCTTTTCACCGACCGGTTGCCTGAGGTGGCGTCGATCGAGGCCCGTCGCACGCTGGAGAGTTTTCGGGAAGTATTTCTTGGCCAGCAGTTGCGGTCCGCGCTGCCTGGCAACGCAGAGATCGTGGCCCGGCTCGAACGGCTGGAGGCAGCCCGCTGCACGGCATGATGGCCACATTCGCAGCCCAGCCGCTGAAGATCGTCGTGATGGGCACGGGGCCGTTTGCCGTGCCCATGTTCCAGGCGCTGCTGCGGTCGTCTCACGCCATTGCCGCCGTCGTCACCCGTCCGACGCATGCGGCGGCGGGCCGACGGCCGCCCCCCAATCCGATGCGTGATGCCGCCGTGGCGGCCGGCATTCCTGTCCTCGCTCCGGAACGCGTGAACGATCCTGACTCGATCGCGGAGATCGCGGCGATTGCGCCCGATCTGCTCGTGGTCTGTGACTACGGACAGCTTCTCTCACCCCAGGCGCTGGCCGTCGCGGCATACGGCGGCGTCAACCTGCACGGCTCGCTGCTGCCCCGCCACCGTGGAGCGGCACCCGTGCAGTGGGCGATCCTCGAAGGGGATGCCGCCAGCGGCGCGAGTGTCATTCACATGACTCCGGCGCTTGACGCGGGCCGGGTGATCGTGGCGGTGGAGACACCGATTGGCCTGGATGAGACGGCCCCCCAGCTTGAGCAGCGACTGGCGGAGATGGGCGCTGCCGCAGTGCTCGAGGCGATCGACATGCTGATGGCTGTCGGGCCCGGTGGCACGCTTGGCACGCCGCAGGATCCGGCCCGCGTGACCCGCGCGCCGCGGCTTGCGAAAGCCGATGGCCTCGTCGACTGGTCTCTGCCGGCCTCCCGCATCGCGAGGATGCGGCGGGCTCTTGAGCCATGGCCGCGGACGGCGACGTTTCTGCGGTACGGTGCCGACCGTGCGCCGCTGCGGATCGTGCTGGAGGAGGTGGCCGTTGCCGACGTCGCCGACGCTGCCGATCGGGACGCCGTCCCCGGAACGATTCTCACAGCGGACGATGCGGGGCTGGTCGTGGCCTGTGGGGAGGGCACGCAGCTCATCATCCGACGGCTGGTGCCGGAGGGGCGACGGAGCATGTCGGCGGCTGAATTTCTTCGGGGCCATGCCCTGTTCAACGCCGCGAGGCTCGGCTGAGCAGACAGGCGGGCAATCCATCGTCGACCTGCTGATGGGCGACACTCGCCGGCGGGCGGCGGACGCCGCGGCGGGCAAGGCGTTGGACGGTGGACGGGCCATCCGCCCAGACCGTGGTGAACGTGGCTTGAAGACATCAGACGGATGCAGGTCGGGAAGATCGGAAGCAGCAGGCGAGCGATGCCTGATTGTGTTCCCCAAATCGCCTCGATTATCCTTGTGTCGAATCCGACAACGGCGGATGACCCATTCGCGGAGGATTGCTCGTGCGTGATTTTGTGAGCCGACGGGATTTTACCAAGGGAGCCATCATCACGGGCGCGGCGCTGGCCGGTGGGAGAACGGCGATCAAGGCTGCTGGCGCGAACGAACGAATCCGTGTCGGCGTGATCGGCTGCCGGAACCGTGGCCACCAGAACGCGGCCACGTTCTCCCGGATCGGGCGATTCGAGATCGTGAGTCTGTGCGACTGCGATCAAGCCATGCTCGACAGGGGCATGGGCGAGCTGGAGAAGACGCTGCCGAAAAAACCCAGGCTGGAGCGAGACTTCCGGAGGTTGCTGGACGACAAGGGGATCGACGCGATCATCATCGCCACGCCTGACCACTGGCATGGTCTGATCACCGTGCTGGCACTCGAAGCGGGCAAGCACGTGTATGTCGAGAAGCCGGCATCGCATACCATCCTCGACGGCAAGGCGATGGTGGCCGCCCAGCGAAAGCACCCCACGCTGGTCGTGGAGGTCGGCACCCAGCAGCGAAGTGGTCCACACTTTCTCGAAGCCAAGGCATTCATCGCCGCTGGTGGGCTGGGCACGGTGGGTTTTGCCCGCGCGTGGTTCACGGCTGATCGTGGCACGGTCCCGATCATCCCCGACACCGCACCGCCGGCGGGTTTTGACTACGACATGTGGCTGGGGCCCGCCCCGTTTCGGCCGTACAACGAGAAGAAAACCCACTACAACTGGCATTTCATGAGAGACCTCGGCACGGGCGACATGGGCAACTGGGGGGCGCACTGGATCGATTCCATCCGGCACCTGCTCGATCTGGATGTGCCCACGGCGGTGATGGCCACGGGCGGCACGTATGTGGAACATGACGCCAAGGAGTTTCCCGATACGCAGACGGTGCTTTTCGAGTACCCGAACCTGACGCTCCTCTGGGAGCTGCGCGAGTGGTCGCCGTATCCGGTCAATGGCATGCCCTACGGGGCGGAGATTCGCGGAGAGAAGGGAACGCTGCTCATCGACCGCGGCCGGTGGACATTCCATCCGCGCGCTGGCGACGTCCAACAGCACCCTGGGCAGGAGCAGGAGCAGGCTCACGCGACGAATTTCGCCGACTGCATTGCCGGCATTGCCAAGCCGGCCGCGGGCATCGAGGAGGGGCACAAGACCTGCGTTCTGCTCCATCTCGGGAACATCGCGACGTTCCTGAGGCGACGACTCGAGTGGGATGCGGTCGCGGAGACGATCCACAATGACCCCGATGCCGTCACACTCATGGGCCGCGACTATCGGCCCCCCTGGAAGATGCCGGCTGTCACCGGAGCCGGGCCATGACGGCCGCCTACGATGTGGTTGTGGTCGGTGGCGGCGGCAGCGGCCTGGCCGCTGCGCTCAGCGCGGCCGAGGGGGGCTGCCGCGTGCTGGTACTTGAGAAACACGCCCAGTTGGGCGGGACCACCGGCATCGCGGTCGGGTCCTTCACGGCAAACCGGACGCGGTTTCAGCAGCGGGACGGTATCGTCGACTCCGTCGATGACCACGCTGTGGATGCCGGCCGATTTGCCTCGCCCGAGATCGAAGCCCGGAACAACGCCGAACTCCGGCGGTTTTTCCTCGCGCAGGGGAGCGACACTCTGGAATGGCTCATGGGGCTGGGGCTTCGTTTCCACGGGCCCAGCCCCGAGCCTCCCAACCGCGTGCCGCGCATGCACAACGTGGTGCCCAACGCGAAGGCCTACGTCGCCGCCATGCAGGCGCGGCTGCTACGGGCCGGGGGCGACATTCTCTGCGACGCGCGTGTGGAGCAACTCCTTCTCGACCGGGGCCGGGTGGTGGGCGTGAGTGCCACGGTTGCCGGCCAGCGTAGGGACTTTCGAGCCAGCCGAGGCATTGTGTTGGCCGCCGGCGATTACGCGAACTCTTCGGAGCTTATCGGCCGCCATAAGGGCGACGCCTACACCGGCATCGAGGGCATCAATCCCCGTGCCACCGGCGATGGCCACGAACTGGCCCGCCGCGTCGGCGCGAAGCTGGTGAATATGGACGTCACCTATGGGCCGGAGATCCGCTTCATCTCGCCGGCGCACAAGAGCTTCGTGCAGCTGTTGCCGACCAGCGGCCCGATCGCGCGGCTGATGGGCTGGCTGTTGCCGGTGGTGCCCAGGGCGATCATTCACGCGTTCATCAAACGGCTTCTGGTGACCTGGCAGCATCCGGAGAATTCGCTTTTCGACAACGGGGCGATTCTGGTCAATCGAAACGGGGAACGATTTTGCAACGAGCAGAGTTGGCCTGACCGCGAGATCGCCGTCTCCCGGCAACCGGACAAGATCTGCTACATCCTGCTGGATGAGCGGCTCTGCAGCCTGTACGGCCGGTGGCCGCACTTCGTTTCGACCGCTCCGCAGATCGCCTACGCGTACGTGAACGATTACCTGCGGCTCCGGCCGGACGTGGCCGTCGAAGCGACGGGGCCGGAGGCATTGGCCGGTATGCGTGGCATCCCCAGCCAGACCCTGCACGAGACGCTGGCGGCATTCAATGCATACGCCGCGGGCCAATCTCCCGATGCGTGGGGCCGGACGGGCGACGCGCAGCCGTTGCAGGGGCGCCGATGGGTGCTCCTGGGGCCGGCCAAGGCCTGGTTCACCACGACCGAAGGCGGTGCGATGATCAACGAGCGAATGGAGGTGCTCGGGGAAGACGGGCAGCCCATCCCAGGCTTGTACGCGGTTGGCCAGAACGGGCTCGGTGGGCAGATCCTCTGGGGGCATGGGCTGCACATCGCCTGGGCGATCACGAGCGGTCGCCTGGTGGGCCGGGTGCTGGCGGAGAAGCAGAGCATCGATCGTGGGAAACCATAGCTTTTCAGCGTCGGATCGGCGGTGGAAAAAGGTCAGAGATGATTTGTGCCACGGGCAGCTAGCTGCCCGTGGAAAAAGTCATCCCTGGACTTTTTCCACTTGAAAACCTCCGGTTTTTGCGGGTGCTGCGCACCCGGGACCGCATCGTGCGGTCCAACACGTGGTTTATCCACAGCCTGCTAGAATCGGTTCCATGACAAAACGCCTGTGGATCGAAACCGTCGGCTGCCAGATGAACGTGCTCGATAGTGAGCTTGTCGTTGCTGCGCTGCGCCGACAGGGCTGGGAACTGGCCCGCACGACCGCCGAGGCCGACGCCGTCTTCTACAATACATGCAGCGTGCGGCAGCATGCCGAGGACAAGGTTTACTCTGCCCTCGGTCGGATCCGTCTCGAAAAGCAGCGACGGCCAGGCCTCATCGTGGGTGTGCTCGGCTGCATGGCTCAGAAGGATCAGGAGTTGATTCGTACGCGGGCCCCGTGGGTCGATCTCGTCGTCGGTCCGGGGCAGCTGCACCGCGTGCCCAGCCTTGTCGATGATGTGCTGGCCGGCGGTGGCCCGAGATTGGAAGTGAGCCTTCTTCGCACGGGTGGCAGCCGCGAGGCGATCGCTCGCAGCTTTGAGAGTTACGATCCCGACCGCGATCCGCAGATGCGGCCAACGCCCTTTCAGGCGTTCGTGCGGACGCAGACTGGGTGCGACAAGTTTTGCGCCTTCTGCGTGGTGCCCCACGTGCGCGGCCCCGAGCAGGCTCGCGCCCCCGAAACAATCGTCGTCGAGGCGAGGAAGCTCGTTGCTGAAGGCTGCAGGGAAATCACGCTCATCGGCCAGACGGTCAACAGCTACAAGTGGAAGGACGGCGGCAGGACGACGCGGCTCTCCGGCCTCCTGGAAATGCTCGACGCAATCGACGGCCTCGACCGGATTAAGTTCGTGACCAACTATCCACGGGACATGACCGACGACCTGATCGCGGCCGTCCGCGACCTGCCCAAGGTGTGCCACTATCTGCATGTGCCGGCGCAGCACGGCTCCGACGACGTGCTCACGCGGATGAAACGAGGCTATTCGATCGGCGAATACATGGAGATGCTCGGTCGCCTTCGACAGGCTCTCCCGCACGCAGCGGTGACGAGCGACTTTATTGTCGGCTTCTGCGGCGAGACTGACGCCGAGTTTCAGACGACGCTCGACCTTGTTCGTACGGGCGGCTTCAAGAACAGCTTCCTCTTCAAATACAGCCCACGGCCAGGCACGAAGGCCTTCGATCGGCAGATCGATGATGTGCCAGAGGCAGTGAAAAAGGAACGCCTTCAGGTCCTCAACGAGGCGCAGACGGAGGCGAGTCTGTCGGGCAACCTGCCGTTCATAGGCACGCGGCAGCAGGTGCTCGTGGAGGGTGTCTCCGTGCGTGACGAACGCCGGCAATCCAAGTCCGCGGAGCCGCTGGCGGATCGGGCTCAGTCCGTTGAGCCGTCGGCGAACGCGAGTTGTGATCACAACCAGGGCTCGATGGCGGGAGCGGACGATGCCAGTGCCGCCTCCCCCGAGAAGATCGTGCAGCTCACGGGCCGGACGATGTGCGATCGGATTGTGGTGTTTGACGCCCCACTGCGACTGGTCGGTCGGTTGGTCGATATCGATATCCAGGCGGCAGGCGCGTGGACGCTGGCCGGCGACGTGGCCGACGGTCTCGCGGAGGCGGTGCCGCTGGAGCACCTCATGGCGGACGGCGAGGCGAAGACACGGCCTGATCCAGTGCTCCACGACATCAAGCTCTACGACATCGCGCTCCATGGAGCGGCCGGCCTTGGCCGGGCACAGGCCCCCATGACACCGGGAGCGTAGCTGTGCCGCCGGATCGGGGGTCGGTCACCACGTCAGAGTCGCTGGGCGGTCGTGGGAAACACGTCCCCGCCTCTGCAACTGCCGGTGCCGATTTGGTTGCGGAGATGGAGCGCCTGCTCGAAGATCCAGCGGCTGCATTCGAGTGGGGACGGTTGGCCGGCCTCGCGGATCCAGAGATCGCCCACCGCGCCCTCTGCGGTCTCGCCGCCCATGGGCTCACGCTCGACCTGCTGGCATTACTTTGCGGCCGGCTTGTGCAGCTCCTGCCTGGAACGAGCGATCCCGACCGGGTGCTTGTGGCGATCGAGCGGCTCATCTGCGCCGTGCGAAGCCCGCTCTCCACGGGCACGCTCTTTCAGCGGGATCCGCGGAGCCTGGAGATCCTGGTGAAGCTCTTCTCCACCAGTCCATACCTGGCCGAACTGGTGATCCTCGATCCCGAGTCGTGGGAGCAGATCCGCGTGGGAGAGGGCCGCCCGGAAAGCCGCGACTCACTGGCTGCGGCGCTGGCCGCGGAGACAGCCCAACTCACAGAGCCCGACTGCGTGATGCGGGCAATCCGCCGGTTTAAACGTCGGGAGACGCTCCGCATCGCCTACGGCGACATCGTCGGCGGGCAGCGTCTGGAGACGGTGATGACGCAGATCTCGTACGTGGCCGACTGCGTGGTGCAGGGGGCGGTGCGATCGGCGCTGGCGCGGCAGGTGAAGCTGCGAGGCATGCCTCACGGCCCCGGTGGCGAACCAGCCACGCTCGCCGTGCTGGCCCTGGGCAAGCTGGGCGGCGGGGAACTCAACTACTCCAGCGACATCGACCTCGTGTTTGTGCATTCGGCCGATGGCAGGGTCGAGGGGCCGAAGCCCTGCAGCAATCAGGAGTTTTTTGAGCGGGTCGTGCAGGAGACCGTGCGGCTGATTGCCGAGCCCACCGACCTGGGGATCGCCTACCGTGTCGACCTGCGACTGCGGCCGCACGGGGCAGCCGGTCCTGCGACGATGTCGCAGGAGGCAATGCTCCAGTATTACGACCACCATGGCCGCACCTGGGAGCGGCAGGCGTGGGTGAAGGCGAGATGCATCGCAGGCGACGAAACGCTGGGGGCCCAGCTGCTCTCGGAGATGGAGCCCTGGGTCTACCGCCGCTGGCTGACGCGGGCCGACATCAGCGGCATCAAGGCCCTCAAACGCCGGATCGAGCATCTCGCGATCCGAGCCGGCTCCGACGCCGCTGATATGAAAGACGGCCGCGGCGGCATTCGCGACATCGAATTTACGATCCAGTTCCTGCAGCTTCTGAGCGGTGGCGACACGCCGCGAGTTCGCGCCGGCGCCACGCTGGAGGCGATCCGCCGGCTCGCTGAGACGGGCGGGCTGACCGACCAGGAACGCGAGATCCTCGAACGCACCTACACGCTCCTGCGCACTGTCGAGCACAGACTCCAGATCCTCTACGACCGACAGACCCACACGCTGCCGGGAAGCCCGCTCGAATTCGCCCGCCTGGCGGTTCGCATGGGCTATGGCACGGGCGCGGCCAGTGCCGATCGTCTGCGACGCGAACTGGACGAAGCGGCTGTTCTCAACCGACGCATTCTCGACCACCTCCTGCACGACGCCTTTCCGGAAGATGCCACGCCCGAGCCGGAGGTTGACCTGGTGCTCGATCCGGCGCCGCCGCAGGAGTTTGTGAGCGAGGTGCTCGCTCGGCACGGCTTTCGCGACATCCCGGGCTCGCATCGCGCGCTGATGGCCCTGGGAGAGGAGAAAGTGCAGTTTCTGTCGTCGCGGCGCTGCCGGCATTTTCTGGCAGCGATTGCGGCCCGTCTGCTGGAGGCCATCGCCGCCACGCCCGATCCCGACGCCACCCTCGTCAACCTCGTCGCCGTCAGCGACTCGCTCGGCGGCAAGGGTGTGCTGTGGGAATTGTTCAGCTGCCATCCGCCGTCGCTCCACCTCACCGTCCGGCTCTGTTCATCCAGCCCGTTCCTTGCCAGGCTGCTGGTGAGCAACCCGGGCATGATCGACGAACTGCTCGACAGCCTCTTGATCCCGCGCTTGCCTGCGCCCGCCGATCTCGACGCCACGCTGTCGGAGCTGTGCGCCGGCGCTGTGGAGCTGGAGCCGATCATCCACTCCTTCAAGGCATCGCAGCAGCTGCGAGTGGGGGTGCGAGACATCCTCGGGAGGCAGGACGTGACAGAGACGACCGCGGCCCTGTCGGCGATTCCGGAGGCGATCCTGCGGGTGGTGATGGGCCAGGAGGAGGCGAAGCTCGTGGATCGGCTGGGCGAACCGATGGCAGGGCAGGGGGAGACGGTTGGCGTGAGGGCACACGCCGTGGTGCTCGCGATGGGGAAGTTTGGTGGCCGCGAGATGAATTACGCCAGCGACGTCGACATCGTCTTTCTCTACGACCACGACGGCTTCTCATTTCACCGACGGCGCACGCGACGGAGTGTCGAGAGCACGACCAACGCCCACTTCTTCGGTGAACTGGCACAGCGCACGATGAAGGTTTTCAATGCCTTCGGGCCGCATGGCCGCCTCTACGAAATGGATTCGCGGCTGCGGCCCAGCGGCCGCAGTGGCCCGACGGCCGTGTCGCTCGACGAATTCGCGAAGTATTTTTCCGAGGGCGGGCCGGCGGCCATCTGGGAGCGACAGGCGCTCGTCAAGGCACGCGTCTCGATCGGTGGCCCTGCGGCGGCCTCGCGGGCGGTGCGGATCATCAACGCCGCCGCCTACGAGCGGGAATGGACGGCGGCAGAAGTGGCCGATATTCGCCGCATGCGGTTTCGCATGGAGGAGGGGGCGGCCAGTTGGAATCTGAAGCGGGGCCCAGGCGGCGTGGTCGACATCGAATTCATCGTGCAGGTGCTGCAGCTTGTGCATGGAGGTCGCCAGCCGGCCCTGCGAACGCCGGAAACGCTCTCCGGTCTTGTCCGCCTGCACGCGGCTGGGCTCCTCCCTGCCGGTCAGTTTGAGTTTCTTCAGCGGGCCTATCGGATGGTGCGGTCGATCGAGGGCCATCTGCGGCTGCTCGATGTACCCGGACGGCATGATTTTCCGACCGATGCAGCGGAGCAGCGCACGCTCGCTCATCTGCTGGGGCGAGACGGTGTGGAAGTGCTCGTGGCAGAGGTGCAGGAGATGACATCCCGCATTCGGCGCGAGTTCGTAGAGGTGTTTGACCGCGTGGAAGCGGAGCTCGCTGTCCGTGCAAACGTCGTTCATGCCCTGCCCGGACATGAAAACAGCACCACTTGAAAATGTCCGTTTCCAACCTCAAGCACGTTGGAGTTGACTGTTTCCAATGCAGAATCCGTGAGGGGCTGGCCGGGCCCCGAGAGCCGGCGTTGCTCGGGCACCGATCCGCCGTAGGCGGATTGGTCGGCGGAGGCAGGATGCCGGAGCGCAGTCAGCATCGAGTGAGCGGAGGCCTGGATGGCCGGAGCGAACGTCCGGCGATGGGGTCCGGTCAGCCCCGAACCGCGGCCAACTCG
>Ga0209829_10001398_pt1 | contig 19679 bp, 13 predicted proteins | sample C_140205_EF_Meta_FD_187311 | JGI IMG/M metagenome (GOLD analysis project Ga0209829, IMG submission 187311) | Freshwater microbial communities from Lake Croche, Canada to study carbon cycling - C_140205_EF_MetaG (SPAdes) (version 2) | ecosystem: Environmental > Aquatic > Freshwater > Lake...
GTTTGAAATTTCTGAACCTAATATTGATTTAGATGGTAGTTCAGATGTTCAGCTTTCAGGAAATGAGTTGGATTTTATTCCCACGGTTGATGATTTGCATATCGAAGCAGAGCCAAGCCTTCAGCTTGATGATAGTAATGCTGTTGATCTTGGTTTAAGCGGCTCGATGGAACTTCAATCGGAAGCTGGTGGTGATTCGAGTGAATTTGAGCTGTCTGCGGATGAATCTGGTTCTGACATTTTATCGTTAGATGGTTCGATGTCTGGTGAGGGTGAAGGGACACAAGTTGTCGACGATTCTAGTTCTGACAGCGAGTTTGAATTGAATCTTGATGAGGAAGTTGGAAATAACTCTGATGTTGAAGCTGGTTCAGAAGGCGGCTTAGATAGTAGTTTTGAACTCGAGCCTAGCGATAGTGATTCAGGTTCCCAAGTGGTAGAAGTGGACGATGGTAACGATGCTGACCCGATGGGTGCGACTGCGGAATTTAATGAACTGGAAGTTGTGGAAGATGGTAGTTCAAGTCAGGTTGTTGCAATTGATGAAGTTGAAGAAGTGGAAGAGATTGTAGAAGAAGTATCTGAAGTTAGTGAAGAGGTTGAAGAAGAAGTAGAAGGGCAAAGGCCTTTAGCTTATGCAGGTGAGGCACCATGGGGCCCATTACCTACTATTTTTCTTATCCCTGGGGTATTGATATTATTTGTAGTTAGTTTAATGAGCCTTGAATTGATGAGGGGAATGTACGGTTTTAATAAGGGAACGGGATTTACAAGTATAATCATCAAACCAATTGCAGAGATGTTTACAGATTTCCCTAAGAACTGATTTTTTGTTTATTAACTTATTTTAAAGATCGTTTCAGAATTACCACGAAGTAGAAGTTTTCCCAGAGCGACTGCTTCGTTGATATTATTACGCTTAGTTTGAACAAAATCTTTTGACAAAATATTTGAAAGAATCTTTCTATACATATTGAATTTAGGTAATCCAAATTCAAGTTTATACATATCGCTGTAATAACCAATTTGTTTTGTTTTTGGTACTGCCTGAAGTCTTGCGCGCGTATCTTGCTCAATATGGGTGGGAATATTCGAATACCACCAATGTCCATGGGTGACCACATTTGGAAAAATCCAGCTATAACTGGCTAGTTCTTGGTTTTGGTTGCTGGTTAAAACTGAAACACAAAAGGTGACTTTGGGAAAGTTATTAAACAAAGGCGCATATTGGATTAGAGAAGTGCGTTGGTCGTAAAGATCCTTACCTTGAAAAACACCATCCTGATAAACATTGCGGTTAACGCCAATCATTAGATCGAAAGGCAACTTCCAATCATTACAGGCTTCCGCTAGTTTCCAAAAGACACCATTTTTCCAAGTAGGGGAATCGAAATCTGAAGATTTGAAGCAGAGGTCAATAGATTCATCTGAAACTTTAATTGGAGAGAAATCAGGGGGAAGAGAGATTGCGCAAGCGCGTGCGCCTTTCTGAGTGAAATGTTTAAATAGATTGTTTATAGCTTTATTAAGTTCCGTGGCATTGCCCGGATTTATACCTGATATTTTTTCAAGTCTGCTACGGACATTATTTCTTGCGAAATGAAAAACAAGTTCATCGGTTCGCAGGCAAGGGATATAAAAGCTGGTGTCAAAACCTTCAAGTGGGTCATCAAAATCATTGGTGAGGAAGATTTTTTCTAGGTTTGATGTTTTTAAGACATGAGATTCCCAAGAGGGTGAAGACATTTTTTTCTGAGCAGTTTCCCAGAGGTAGTCAGTGTCCTTGGGTAAAATTCTGTCGCCTTGGAAGTCTAAAAAAGTTTGGGCAATTTCGAGGAACCAGGAGTATTGTGCCGTATTGTCGAATTGATTCATATGACGGATGATTTCGTGGACTTTATCTTGTCCGGGGATTTCAGGTGCGAGGAATTTTTTGTCCATCCCACAAGAGTGAGCCAATTCTGTGTAGTAATGATACCCTAATATATCTTCCAAAGATTTCGAAGCTGCTGCATGAGGGTTAATATGGGAATGCGGGTCTAATATCGGAATTTCCATCAAAGCATCATAAATCTCTTTGCTTGTGTTGTCTGCCAGCATTTTATATCCACCTATCGAATTAGAATTTAAAAATCATAACCCGTTTGAAGTTGAAGATTTGGAGTTAAGAATTACCAAAACGAATTCTTCCAAGAGTAATCCAAGTAACACTAATTAATATAAATCCCATTGCAGTGAGCACCAAGGTAGATTTCCAAATAAGTTGGAAATCTGTGGTCGTATCAAAAGAAGAGGGCATGATTTCTCTGAAAGCATCTAAGGCCCAGCCTTGAGGTGTAAGAAAAGCTAAGGTTTTGGCATTATCTGGCATCATTTCCCAAGGAAATATACACCCGCCAATCAAAGCAAAAAGGCAAACAGGTACCGAACTGAAAAGTGCAAGTTGGGTTTCATTTTTTGATAATAACCCGATGAGCAGAGAAAAAGATGCAACGCAAAACGAAGTAGCGAGTGGCAGGACTATCAAAGCTATCATCCAATCTGAAAACGTCCAAGATGGAAGACCAATTTTTAAGCCGAGCAAAACCTTCCCCAAACCTAAAAGGAAGAAAATTTGAAATAAGGAAATGATTATGGTTGGGAGAAATTTGCCTAGAAGAATACTTGGTGTAGAAACAGGGGTGGAAAGTAAACGATTAAAAGTACCCTGCCTTTTTTCTGCGACAAATATCCATCCTGAAATCAGAACAAGGCTGAATGCAAACATCACGGTGAAAGAAGGGACTAAAATTTGATAACGAATAGCCCCGCGTTTGAGAATGCCGGTGCCATCTTCATTTTTAAAGGTTGTTAGAGTGTTTACAGTTTCGGCATTATTGACAGACCTGGTAAGTGAAGCCCAAGATTTACCAGTAAGATTATAGTTTTTGAATTGCCCAGTGAGTGCTGTTTGTATTCCTGCGCCTACTTTTTCACGATAGTTTTTTGCTAGAACAACATCTTTTCCTGAAGCTAGTTGAAGTAGTTCCCCCAGAGGGATTTTGTCTTTTGGAATTAGCAAACGTAATGATGGGGGGACTGGTAACGAAACTTCTTTTCCCAATAGTTCAATAAATTCCGGATCTCCAAGTTTTTCAAATGCTTTTCCAATCATCCAAGGCATGACAATTCTTAACAACGCAATTTGGCAAACGCTTTCAATAATTGCAGAAGTAGCTGGCTGTTTGTTATCTTTCACGATTGAAACTTGGAGTTTTTCAAGATAAATGCCGTCTCGGTGAAAAGGATTTACTCCTGTTGAAAGAAAAGAGCATTCGTTGACTCGATCGCTAAAATCTGGATTAAAGATGATAACGGCTGCCCTCTTTCCGGTTTTTACCAGTTCTTCTGCAAGTTCTTTATTTTGAATGATTTCAACTTTGATGTTAGGAGTTGAAACCATATCTTCGATGGCATGCAGAGCCCAAGCCTTGTTGTTTAAACCGAATCCTTTATCAAGATTTAAAACACTAATGCGCATTAGATCATCAGTTTTTTGTCCAAATCCTTCACCTAGAAGGAGGCCAAGGATGAGAATCATGACAAATGGCAGAACGAATAAAACAGTAGCAGTGAGTTTATCCCTGATAAGTAGTGTCAATTCTTTTTTCGCGATGATAAAGCTTTGCATGGTTGGTAAATTAATCTCTAAGATGTCGCCCGGTAAGGCTTAGAAAAACCTTTTCCAGATTAGGTGAATCTAGATGAAGGTTTATTATCTGGATTTTTTCATTTACTAAAAGATTTATAATGTCGGGAGTTGAGTTTTTGTGTGAAGTTAATGAGTAACTTCCAGGTACAAGCTCTGATTTAAGATCAGGAAGCTTTTGTTGCAATATCCCTGATTTTGTAAGGTCGTTTTCATGGATACTGAAGTTTATCCTGGTTTGAGTCAGTGAAAGTAGATTTTTCAGAGTATCGCAAGCGATAATTTCGCCATGATTTAGAATTGCGATCCTATTGCAAAGGGCTTCCGCTTCTTCCATGTAATGCGTGGTGTAAATAACAGTAGTGCCCATTGCGTTAATGGTTTTTATAGCTTCAAAAATTCTATTTCTTGACTGGGGATCGACCCCAACGGTTGGTTCATCGAGCATAAGAATATCGGGTGAATGAACCAGGGCAATCCCCAAGTTTAATCTTCTTTTCATTCCCCCAGAAAAATACTTTGAGTATTGGTGGGCTTTTTCATCATCCAGCCCGATTATCTGAAGTATCTCGTTGACCTTTTTGGTAAGAACTTGGCCTTGCATCCCGAAAAGTTGGCCAAAAAAGACGAGGTTTTCTTTAGCGGTTAAATCTTCGTAGAAAGCGAAGTCTTGAGGTACAAGGCCGATGCGTGCTCTTAATTTGAGATCGTGTGGCTGGATTTCCATGCCATCGAGCCATGTAAAACCAGAAGAGGGCTTACCAGCTCCTGCAAGAATGGAAAGGAGGGTAGATTTGCCCGCGCCATTAGGGCCCAGCAGCCCGAAAATTTCGCCCCGATTGATTTCAAGAGAAATCGTATTTAGGGCTTTGAACTGCCCGTGCAATTTAGTGACGTTTTCAATTTTAAGAATTACCGAATGAGTTTGCGTCATTGAGTCTCTCAAAATAAAAAAAGCGGAGGGCTAAATATAGCCTGCCGCTTTTTACAAAATGAAACTGACAAGACTAATTACTTCTTGTCGCCCTTCTTTTCTGGGGCAGCTTTTTTGTCCCCAGCGGCCTTTTTGTCCCCAGCGGCAGGAGCAGCGCCAGCAGCAGCAGCAGCTTCTTTAGTTGGTTTCTTTACTTTTTTGCCAACCTTCAATATCCGAACTTTAGGCAGATTAAACGGGCCCATGCCCTCTACCCAACGGTCTTCGGATTTTAATACTGCGATTCTTTCAGCCCTGTTCAGCACATTTCGTGAACGAGCCAAGGTGTTTTTGCGCTTTAAACTTTTATCAATTGACATATTAACCTCTTATTCAATATCCCTTTTGCCATTACTTAAATATAATGATATTTGTCTATATTGACAAGGTATTTGCATAGCAAAAAATATTTATCTCATTACCTGACAAAGGGTTAACATGCGTATAAAGATGGATTATGGTAAAACGGGCCTAATGGTTGATCTTCCAAATGACAAGGTTATTGGCCCTTTGGAGATTAAAAACGCAATTCCACTAGCTAATCAGTCTCAGGCTATTTCCGATGCTTTAGCGAATCCAATAGGTTCCAAACCCTTGGCGGAGATTGCCAAAGGGAAAAAAACTGCATGCATTTTAATCTGTGATATTACCCGGCCTGTACCAAATAAGGTGATTTTACCGCAAATACTCAAAACTATTGAAGAAGCAGGGGTTCCCCGCAGTGGCATTACCATTCTTATTGCAACTGGATTGCATCGACCCAATGAAGGGGAGGAGCTGGTTGAATTGGTGGGGGAAGATATTGCCAATAATTACCGGGTAGAAAATCATCATGGGAAAGAAACTTCCGAACATGATTATCTTGGCATTACCCCCAAGGGCGTCCCTGTTTATATTGATTCCCGCTATATTAGGGCCGAACTTAAAATTACAACCGGGCTAATCGAGCCTCATTTGATGGCCGGATACAGCGGGGGTAGAAAAGTTATTTGCCCGGGCATTGCGGGCATCGAAACCGTCAAGGTTTGGCACGGGCCTAAATTCCTTGAACACCCTAACGCTGATTGTGGAATTGTCGAAGGGAATCCTGTTCATGAAGAAAACACTTACATAGCCCTTATGAGTGGCTGCGATTTTATTGTTAATGTTTGCGTGGATGGAAACAGGCAGATTACCTGGGCCGGCGCAGGAGACATGATCAAAGCTTGGGAAGCAGGGGTTTCCTTTGTGAGGCAAGTTGTTCGGGTCGCAATTAAAGAACCGGTAGATATCGTCCTTACAAGTTGCGCTGGTTACCCGCTGGATATTACTTGGTATCAAGCTGTTAAAGGTTTGATGGGGGCATTGCCCATTATTAAAAAGGGTGGAACAATCATCCTTGTTGCAAGCTTGACTGAAGGCCTTGGTAGCCCGGAGTTCCAGCAGGTGCTTAACGAAAACCCTGACATTAAGGCATTTAAAAAACGTATCATTGAAACCGATTATTTTGTCATGGATCAATGGCAGTTAGAAGAATTTGCAAAGGTTATTGAAAAATGTAAAGTCAAAGTTTATTCCAAGGGTTTAGAGCACGCAGTTCTAAATAAATGCCATGTAACTCCGATTGATTCGGTTGAACAGGCAATTGCTGAAAGTTTAGAAGAGTATGGCCCCTTAGCGCGTATTGCGGTCATACCTAAGGGGCCTTATGTGCTTGCTTGCGTCGAGTAACTAGCTTACCAGCTATTGGATTCTGCAGGTTCTGCACATCCAAGGATTCCGGTCAGTTGGTTGAACTGATCTTCGTATTCATCGCTGGTGGAATGAAAGTGTTCGAAATCGTTGACCACGGGAAGGGTATCATTCCTGCGAATGTGGTTTAATTGCAGAACTTTTTCGAAATCAGCGATGTTTTGAGCGTAAACTACGATGACTTTGTGTTCATCAAATTGAACTTCCATGGGTTTGCCCTTGGCTATTACAGCAATTCCCGAGCAACCATCATTAGAAATCGCTTCCTCATATTCTTGCAAGTAGCTTTGCAGAATGGGCAGGTCGATTTCTTCCCTATGTAAATCGATATGCTTCGAAACTTTCGAACCATGGCTCGATTCGAGGATAACATCAACCGTGTTACCCAAGAGGTCGGTTAGTTGCAGGAAGATGTCAAAAACATGCTCCTTGGAGACACTAACAGCCAGCATCGGGATATCTTGCTGGGTCAGGGAGTCGGTGAAAACAGTTTTACGGTATCCATTAGAGAAAGAAACATTTAATTCCTCTGCAGGATAAGCTGCCTGAGAAAAAGCAAAGCGGTTAGACATGATTCTGCTTTCTTCTTAAAAACTACACGGGATCCAATTCAACAAGTTCCAGGTCAGATGGGAATTTAGGAACTCACTGAACACACAAACATAGGATGCAAACACTACGAATGCCAGAAACCAAAGGTTCAATTTATTATTAATATTTCTTTCTTGAATGCATTTTCATTAAACAGAGAAAAGAAGATAAATCGAGTTGAATAAAAGGTAATAATCCTAAATATTTACTTGTCTTTCCTAAACCGTCAAAAGATCAATCGCTCCATCCTTCCCAGTTTGCTTTTTGGGTTATTTTTAACTGATCAGATTAACCATTCTACTTGGTAAATGATTCAGTATTAATCAAGTAAAACTCAAAAAATTCAATTCCTATCGCAAGGCCTTTCCTTAGATATTCGATGCAGAAAGTGTGATGTTTTTTCATGAAAGAACCCGCTTATGAACACCAGCTTGGTTTTAACCTTTACTCTCCTATTATCTCTACAAAACGCAAAACCAGAACCCCTGCCATTAGTCAGCATGATTCCTAATGGATATCGGGAGGAGGTCTACAAGGCAGAGAGTCAACTAGGTTTTGTAGCTGTTTCTTCCCAGCCGATTGAGAAAAATGGCAAAAAAATCGGTATCAGATTGCAAAAAGAGACCAATCTTACTCTTCAACGGTTTGGCTCGATTGTTTCCTTGCGCATGATCGAATCGCAAGAAATGGACTTAATTGGAACCGTACAGCGTATCTCCATGAAGCAATTTCAGGGACCTAAGCAAACTTTGGAATTATCCGGTTTAAGAGATGGCACCAACTTTCGCATTTGGGTCGAAAATAACAGTGAAAGAACGATACCCTGGGATATCGATGGCTTCGGACCCTTAGGCAAAGAACAAATGATTAGCGGAAAAAAATGGAGTCATGATGAACATCTCCAATTTGATTGTTATCAGGCAGTGGTTAATCGGTTTGTTACTTATGATGTAGTCGCGACAAAAAAAACGCCTAATGATTCTAAAGATCCTGTTGCTTGGACTGTTCTTATGTCTCCTAGAAAAATAATTGCAGGCAATCTTTCATTGCAGTTGCCTAAAACCCTGTATTTTCTTGATCAAAATCAGACGGTATTGTTTTCAGAGACTGAAATGGATGGCATAGGCGATATCAGTCTGGTTCGCTCAAAATCTGCTTTTGTTCCGAATCGTTCGCCTAAGCAAATGTTCGATATAGGTAAAGCTTCTTTTATTCCGATTAATAGGCGTCTTCCTGCTGCAAGGTCCTCAATAAGCACTTCTTATTTGATAACCGTCCTTGGCTTGCAGGGTGAAAACCCTTTGGTTGAGGATGAAAGGCAAAAGATTGTAAAAAAAACGAATGATGCTTTTATTCTTGATATCAGGGCGTTTCGCTTACCTGACGATGTCCCTGCAAGTGTTGCCCCGAGTGCTGAAGAAATGGCGCCTTCCAAGTATATCGATTGGGATAATCCTGCGATCAAGAATTATTCTCGCGAAGTTAATTTTTTGGAGATTGACCCTTGGCGAAAAGCGGTGCTTTTGGAGAAATTGGTTAGGCGCAAAATGATGTTTGATAATCAGGCGCCTTTTACATGCGCATCCGAAATTGCCAAGAATCCACGTGGAGATTGCAGGCATGCTGCAATTCTTTTGGCTGCATTATGCAGGTCTGAAGGGATACCCAGCAGGGTTGCGCATGGCTTACTTTATGTCGAAAAAAATGGTGAGCCAATGTTCGGCTTTCACATGTGGACTGAGGCGCATGTTCGTGGCAGATGGGTTGCGCTGGATGGTACCATGGGGTTCGGATTTGTTGGGGCAGATCACATTAAAATTTCGCATCATACATACAACGAGATTGAATCTCTGGCACCAATTGCTAGCTTGCAGAATTTTATAGGGAAAGCGAAAATCCAAGTTGATTAAGGTGCAGGAGTACCTTTAGATTTTCCTGTTCCTGGAATTAAATTAGCATCTTGATTTAGAAAAAACATAAGGCCCATGCCTTCAAGAGTGTCGTTGGAATCAGGCATTTTTGCAGGTGAAGACCACGTTTGGACGCCTTGATTTTGGATCGTTCTACCAAAGTTCATGGCCCAAGATTTTCCGGATGTTGCAGACGAGCTTGAAATCATTCCCATTGGAATGGCAGCTTCGAATGTCCAGCCTGTTTCCGTGTTTTCAGTTGCAAAGAACCACTTTGGGTTCCAGGAAAGGTCTCCCCAGCAATCGTCAATTACATTCCCTAAAGAATCAATCTGGAATTGATAGCAAGTTGTATAATCCCGATCTAAATCGATTTGGAAATAAATCTGATCTTTGCTTTTTAATGGCAGATCTCTTGTAGTTGATGCCTTGTTTTTGATTAGGGCTGGGTTTTTAGAAGTGCAGATTGCGCTTATATACAAGAACTCTGCATCATACATAGTTTTGAATTCTGTGTAATTTTCTTTTGCAGAAATTCCCGACCAATCAGTAAGTTTGACCGCCTTGGCTGTTTTCCAACATTCATCGTTGAGTTTGCCGTCAAGAATTGGTTTCGAATCGGTCAGTTTGCATGTAAGTACATCTTTGGGCGGTGCCCCTCTTCTTTCCATAATCCATAATTCTGCAAGTGCGTTTTGTTTCCATGCACCAGGAGGCGCAGAACTAACAAACTCTTCAAGGGCGGTCTTAGCCTCTTCTATTTTTCCTAGATTTCTTTTAGCGGCTTGTGAGGAGAAAAAAAGCCTTGGGTCTTTTGCTGCCAACGGTCCAAATGCCGCTAGGGTCTTTTCTAGGCTTAAGCTATATTCAAACCAGGCTTTAGCTTCAGCAGGGTTATTTAATGTTTGAACTTCGCCTGAATGATTGGTTGTCATCACGGGTATTTCTGGGGTTTTTACAGTAACTTTTTTAGAGTCATTGGGCCTTTTACCATTTGCTGGTTGAGTCGAAGGCGTTGGGGTTGGTGGGGCAAATTTGTCCACAAAAATTGCAGGTTTTAGTGTTTCAGTTCCTGGCTTTCCTACTTCATGCTTTAGTAACGAAATGAACTGGCCTAGTTCGTGCCTTCTTCTTGTTTCCGTGCTACTGTCATGGAATATCAGCCATTTAGTTGCATCTGCTGCGGATTGTGATGCAGGATAATTAGTGATGATTAATTTGAAGATTTCTCTCGAGGCGCTCCATTGGCCGTTTTTAAAAAACAAGATACCAATGTTAGACAAAAGCCTTGCAGCTTGTTCGTCTTCTAATCCTGCCACCATTGCCTGCATTTTAGATAGTAGGATGGAAGGGTCAGAGTTTGGATCCAAAGGCGACTGGGATATTTTTCTTAGCAGGGTGCTTGATCTGATTGCAGCTAATTTTTCTTTGCTTAATTCGGTGTTTGTCGTTTCAGTTCTTTTGTTAATACCAGTTAAGCCTTCTTCGAAATCTTGGAGATAATTTCTTGGTGTTTCTTTCGGGTTTACTGGTGAGAAACCGCACATGGTGTTAGTGTTTGGTTCGATCTTTAATGAAAATCTTAAAGGGTCCGCGTAATCTGTGAGGCTGCTTTCAAGCGATGATAGAGGTTCACTCAGATTCAAATTGCAAAGGCTTTTCCCTTGAAATTCTTGATGGATAATTTGTTTTGCTTTCCATGGCGATAGAGCAAGCGTGGTAGTTTGTTCTTCAAAAGCAGTTGCAGTATTTGCCATTTCATTTGCCTGAACGACTGCATGTTTTATCACCTGATAAAGTGCTTCTTTTTGTGTTTGTTCCTGAGAACAAAGAACTATAAGGTCTGGTTTTGTAGACCGAATGGTGAGAGAAAGCATACGAAGTAGTTGGTCGCCTGCCTTGTTGTTATTGTAACGATCCCAGTTTTCCAAGATTTTCTGTGGAGTATCGTTTGCTTCAATAGGAACGAGTGGGAACTGCCAGTAGTTTTCTATGGTTGCTGTACCAGCTTTTCTTAGGTGGAATGCGAGGTTGTCTTCTTGGGAAGGATAGGCATGGTTGTTGGGGTTTAGGATAGAAGTAATGTTGAGGTTGGAAACAATGTTTTTTTTATCAATCCCGAGAAATGCTGAAATTTCTGGGGAGACATCTTTTAACCCTGTTTGAATGACAAGGGTTTTTGCCTGAGAAGCTCCACGCTTTTGTATTTCCCATGTTTTTCCGCCATCCTTAGTTGCAAGGATGGTTCCGAATTCTCCAGCCGTCCAGCCGTTCATTTTGTCAATGAAAAAGACTGTGTTTAAAGTTGCATTATTATTGGTTTTAATAATGTCCCATGTTTTACCAGCATCTTTGCTGTGAAATAAAACAGTTCCAGGTTTACCTGCAACCCATAGATGGTCTCCCGTTCCATGGATTGAATTGAAATCAATGCACGATGCTAATTCAGTGCTAAGGCCTGTGTTTAAACTTGTCCAAGAATTACTTACCAAGGTGTCGTTTGCGAGTATTTGAGAACCTTGCCCAACAAGGAAAATAGTTTTTAGATTATTATGTGACGATTTAAAAGAACGATTAGAGATTTCAGAATTTTCAGTGATCAAGGATTTGAAATTAGCAAGGTTTGCAAGCGAGTTGTGGTTCCCAGCTAAGAAGCCTGATCCTTTGCCAGTTAGGGCGGCAGTGTACCATGTTCCATTTTTAGGTCCATCGCCTTTTTTCCAGCTTTTTCCACCATCGGTGGTGAAGAAAAAACCTGCAGGGTAAGCGTCGGTGGAAGAGCCAGCAAGTATTCCATTTTGGGCATCAGAAAACTTTACGAAGTTAATGCCGGGTAGGGAGTTATCCAAAACTTTAGTCCATTTGATTCCTCCATCTTTGGTAAAAAGAATCACTCCAACGGAATCTAATGTGGGGTGGTATTCTGTTCCAACGGCCCAACCGAAATAAGGGCTGAGAAAATGCAAAGACTTTAAGGAAGCACGGGTTCCTGTAGGTTGGCGTTCCCAATCTTTTCCGCCGTTGATTGTGTGCCAAATCGCTCCTTCATCACCGACGGCCCAGCCTTCTTTGGCATCTACAAACTGAATAGCTCGTATTGCTGCGTCATCAAAAAAAGGTAGCTGAGATTGAGCGAGAGAAAAATGCGAGGTAAAAGTGAGTGCCACGAAAAGTAGAACCACTTTGATGAATAATTTCAGCATATCAATCCTTACAGCAATCAAAAAAGTTGAATTAAAATCAACATTATGATTCTGCAATGAAACGGATGTTTTGGTCAACCCGTAAAGAAGCTGCTTTTGCCTATCTTGCCTATTTGTGTTCTTGCCAGATTTCTTTGGGAGATGTAAATTCAGCACTCGCGGGAGTAGAAATACCAATTCCTTCTGCAATGATAGAGGCTGCAAGTTGGGGCGATACTTTGTCTTTGATTAGCAAGTTTTTAATGCCCCCACCAAAGGCAATTAATGGAACATGCGTGTCATAGGGGTGTGGGCCGCCATGGGTGGTTCCGGTTAGGTAGGTTCCTGGAATGTAGTAGGGTTTCAAAATAAAACATATGTCCCCGCTTCTTCCTTTGAACCAACTTTTTGAAACACTAACTAGCAAGGGGTCAGAAGAAGTCGAGGCGAGGCTTATTTCTTTGGAAGTATAAGCTGTCAGAATCCCAGGCTGTGATGCTGCCCAAGTTTTAATATGATTGGTTGCATCATCAAGATTAATCGAATTTGCTTTAAGGGTCGAGTAGTTCAAGTAGGCGGAGGTATCTGAAAATGCTTCAAGATACTTTGCAGGGGCAGTGAGCTTGCCAAATTTTTTCTGCAACGCTGCTTCAATTTCTTTGGAAAATTTATCGGTCGCAAGTCTGCCTGCATCCAATCCCTTTGCTTTGGAAACTTCAGGTAATGGGCATACACCATGATCTGCAGAAAGAGCGATTAAATAATTATTTTTGCCGACTTCCTTGTCGAGATAAAGCAAAAAATTACGAATTAACAAGTCAGTGCGTAAAGTGGTGTCAAAAACTTCCTGTGAATCAGGGCCCCAAGTATGCCCTACTGAATCGTTACTGGAAAAAGAAACAAGTAACATATCAGGCTGCGTGTTTTTTCCGAGTTTCTCTGCCTTGATTGCCTTCATAGCGAGTTCTACGAGAACATCATTTCCGAAGGGGGAATTGTAAAGCGCATCGTAATAATCCTTCTCGGTTTTTCCGAATGGATGGGGGAAGGACTTACCCTGATTTTTGCCATTCCCTTCACCAGTTTGTTCGTCAATACCTGAAAATGGCTTATAATCTTTTTCTGGGTACAGTTTATCCCAAGATTTATTTCTCCATTGGTCTATAAATTTGGATTCATTGAAGTCTGCTAACCAAGGGGCTATTTTATTACTGTAATAGGTTGAAGTATGGAACTTTCCTGAAGATGTGTCAAACCAATAGCAATAATCAGGCTTCATTCCGCCAGGCAATACAGAGGATCGATCTTTGAAAGATAATGCGACAACTTTGCCTTGATTATTGGTGGAGCGCTTTAAGGCATCGCCAAGTGTTTCAGACCGAAGTTTTTCAGGAGTTCCACTACCGCGTATTTTTACCGTAGTTCCAGGTGCAGCAGTTACTACAGGAACCGGAGGTATACTTGTCCATCTTGAGCTTGCTGCACAATAAGAATTTTTTCCTTCTTTACGATCGTACCAATCATTTCCAATAATTCCATGAATTGAAGGAGTCGCACCTGTGGTTAAGGTTGCATGCCCTGCACCAGTAACTGTTCCAGAATATGGGTAATGGCAATTTTCAAACCAAGTGCCTTCCGAAGTAAGCCTTAAAAAGCCATCCTTTACAAAATGATCCTGCCATCGGGAAATGTAATCTCCACGCAGTTGATCAAAAACCAGAAGAATACCAAGCTTGGGTTTTTGTTGCTCTGTTTGTGAAAGCAGAGTGTTGTTGCTAAATATGAAACCAACAGCAATTAAAGCAACAAATAAATTTCGCATTAAAAACCTTTTTATTAGTCAAAAGGGATTTCAATGAATCCCGTTTCGAATTAGAATTTAAGCTATTACAGTTAAAGTAACAAATGAAAGTTTATTGAAAAAATGGTTAAAAATTGGCACAACCAATTATTAGTGATGATTACCCTAATGGCTTGCGCTTGTTGGCCAAATTTATCTATTGCGGGAGAAAACTCGGAATTTCTGGATGATGTAATGCCGCTTTTAAGCCGGGCTGGGTGCAATCAGGGGCCTTGCCATGGTAGTTTGCATGGCAGAGGAGGGTTTCGGCTTTCATTGCGTGGCGAAGATTCTGCGTTTGATTATCTTGCGATTGTAAAGAATTCAGGGATGAGGCGGGTGGATACCGGGAATCCCGAGGCAAGTTTATTACTTAAAAAAGCAATTGGCGAAATTCCACATGAAGGTGGTAAAAGATTTGACCGGAATTCCCAAAGTTTTCTACTGATTCGGAAATGGATTGAAGATGGGGCCTTGCCTCCCGCACATTTTAAAAGCACAACAACCAAACTTGAAATTATTCCAGACGAGATTTTTCTCGAAGGTGAAGCAAATTCTTTCCCCATTAAAGTTTTAGCAACTGGAAAGTTTAAAAACCAAAGAGATGTTTCCTCGTTTGCTAGCTTTGAAACAAGCAGTCCTTTAATATCCTTGTCTAAAGATGGTAAAGTCGTTTGCGATGATTTCCTTGAAGGAAGTATAACGGCTCGATATCAGGATCAGCAGGTTTCAGCAAGGATTATTCGGATTCCAATACGCAGCCCAATCCTCGTAAAAGAATTCCCAAAACCTTATAACTATGTTGATCTTCATGTGAATAAAAAGCTTGAGAAATTGAAGATTCTTCCGGGCTCTATTTGCTCGGACGAGGTTTTTTTGCGAAGGGTAACTCTGGATCTTAATGGTAGGTTGCCAGACGCGGAAGAGGCTCAGATGTTTCTTTCAGATACTTCCCTAGATAAAAGAATACGGTTGGTTAATTCCTTATTAGAACGAACTGAATTTTCTGATTTATGGGCGTTAAAGTGGTCGGATATTTTGCGTAATGATGAAAAGGTTTTAGATGCCAAGGGTGTTCGGGTTTTTCATGATTGGATCAAAAGATCCATCGCAGAAGATAAACCTTTGAATGAGTTTGCCCGGGAAATCATCGAGGCAAAGGGCAGTAGCTATAGCCAGCCTGAAACGAATTTTTATCGTGCCCTTCGTGCTCCTGATGTTCGTGCGGAAGCTGTCGCACAGGTTTTTCTTGGGCTAAGGTTGCAATGTGCTAAATGCCATAACCATCCATTTGATCAGTGGACTCAGGAAGATTATCATCGATTCGCAGGCTTTTTTTCTAGGCTTGACTATCGGATTTTTGAAAACAATAAGAAGGACAAATTCGACAAGAATGAATTCGTTGGAGAACAAATCGTCTTGGTGAACCGTGCTGGTGCCGTTCTTGATCCAAAAGATGGCAAACCTCTTGAACCACGGTTTTTGGGCAGCAAAGATTTAATTCTCGAAAAAAATGGTGAATGGCTCACACAACTTTCAGGTTGGATGGCTGATCCGCAGAATCCATACTTTGCTAAAGCCCAAGCTAATCGCATTTGGTTCCACCTTTTTGGCCGGGGTATTGTTGACCCTATTGACGATTTTCGGGAAACCAATTTGCCTGCTAACAATGATTTACTTCAAGCTATTACTGCAGATTTTCAGAAATCAGGTTTCAGTTTAAAACACATGATTCGTGTTATTACCTCATCTGCCACTTATCAACGAAGTTCCGCAGCTTTGAATTCACCTGATGATTTTGGTAATTTTGCTTATTTTAAATCTCGTCCGTTGCAAGCCGAGGAATTGCTTGATTCAATATGCAAAATTGCAGATAAAAAACTCGTGCCACAAAGTTTTAATGGGGCACCAACAGCCGTGTCGGTTCCGAGCCCGGGAATTCGTTCTGGTTCTAAAGACAAAGGCCTAGCGATTGGCAGATTTTTAGCTTCGTTCGGGAAACCTAATCGTTCTCTTACCTGTGAATGTGAGAGGGGTGAAGATAACACGCTAGGGCAGGCATTTCTTATGATTTCTGGAGATGTTGTTTTAGGTTTATTGTCTGCTCAGGGAAATCGTATCGATAAGTTTTTAAAGGATGATATGAAACCTGAGGTTGCTCTTAATGAAGTTTTTTTAATAGCTTTTGCCAGACAACCATCCTCTCTTGAAACTGCAAAAGCCAAAGCTATTTTACTCAAATCTAAAAACCCTAGAGATGGCTGGGAAGATATTTTTTGGGGGATAGTAAATTCTAAGGAATTCTTATTAAGGCAATAATGAAAAATATTTATATTTACTCTGCTGTTTTGGTGGTTGTTTTTTTTCAAACCTCTGTTGTTTTTTGCTTTCAAGCCGACTTGAAGCAACCCCAAATCAATAATGAACTCCTTGGGTTTATTAAAGAGCATTTGGGTGTGTCTTCATACGGAAATTACATGGGTGGAAAAAAAGTTGGCTGGGATACCGATGAAATTAAACTTACCAAACTTAATGGAATTGATGTAGTTTCGCAAGTTTCAGAGTCGTATTTCAAAGCGCTTTTTGGCGGTAGTAAAACTGAAGTTTCCGATAGGACAGAAGTTTTTTACAGCCTTGTTGGTAAAGGGGATATTCTTCTCATCAAATCGTTTCATCTTGAGAATGGCGCAAAAAAAACTAGAGAACTTAGCCAACAAAAAGGTGGTTTCACCTTGGTTACTACAACTCAAAATCGTTTAGACGAAAAGAAGGTTTCCAAACCCAAAGAAAACCTTTCCATGCAAATGGATCTAGCAACATGGCTTAAAAGTAAACGTATCAAAGGAGATGTTTTTGATTGTTTTTCCACATCCGTAGAAGAAGATGATCTTAATGTCCCCACCCGCTATATCTATAAAAGTAAAAAAAACATCCAAGTATCTTCTGGAGATTTTATGGTTCATGAAGTGGATCAAGAAACTCATGGTGCCATTTTTTATTCCCTTTTAGAAAACAATGGCAGGCTTCATTATGGCCGTATGGGGAAAATTATCGAATATCGGCTTGAAAGTAATGATGTTGCTAAAAAGCTTGATAATGATCTTGTGGATCTTATTCAAATATCTGCAGTCACATTGGACAAAAAGCTGGGTGATCCGGTTAAAATTAAATCACTCAAATTGAGTTTTGTTGCTGATGATGATTTTGATGTTCCCCAATCGCATAGGCAAATAATTAGTAAGGGTAAAGACAATAATTTAGTCATGGAGATCAAGCGTGATTTTATTATTAAAAATGGGAAGGCCCTTCTTCCTGATGAGCGAAAGCTTTCCCTTGCCTCCAGTATCAGCACTCCTTCCGATAATCCTAAAATTATCGCTTTAGCTGCCAAAATTGTCGGTGATGCCTCTACTGATTTCGAAAAAGCTTCTCGGATTGTTAAATGGATTTTTACAAATCTTGAAAAAACCATGGCTAAAAATAGTGATAACGCGCTTGATATTCTTGATAAAAAAGCAGGCGATTGTACCGAACATACACTCCTTTTTGTAACTTTGGCGCGCGCTGTTGGTATGCCTTCCAGAGAAGTTGGCGGTATTGCTTATATGGCTGGTGAAAAAGTTCCTAAAATGGCCTGGCATGCTTGGGCCGAATTTCATGATGGTAAACAATGGCTTACCGCAGACCCCACGTGGAATCAAACTCTTGTTGATGGAACCCATATTAAGTTTAGCGAAGGTTCCACCGATTTGAAATGGCTCAATATTCTTGGCGGTTTGACTTTGCAAGTTATTGATTTTCAAAAAGATTAGTTAAGTATAATCAATCTTAATGCTTAATGAATCATGAGGCTTTAGAATGTTTTCTCGAAGAAGTTTTTTCAAGCAAGGTGCTGCTCTTTCTGTTGTTGGCTCTGCTTTTCCTAGTACCCTTCTAGCTGCAAGCCCCAAAGCTAGAGCAAAATCAATTATTTTTTTGCACCAATTTGGCGGCCCAAGCCAGATGGATACCTTTGATTTGAAACCCAATTTGCCTGATGCATACCGCGGGCCTCTTAAGGGTATTTCTTCCATTGTTCCTTCCATGCCCATCGGAGAAATGCTTCCAAATATGGCTAAGGTGATGGATCGAGTAACCATCGTTCGCAGTGTGCATCATGAAATGAAGAATCATAATTCTGCAGCCTATTACAGCCTTACTGGTTATTCGCCTGCAACTGATGATCAGAGGTTGCGTGATACGCTTGATTTGTTTCCTGCTTATGGCTCGATCGTCAGTAAATTTAAGCCTAAATCTGGGGGTGTGCCGCCCTTTATTTCTTTTCCTCATGTAATCAGGGATGGTTCGGTTACCCCTGGGCAACATGCTAGTTTTATGGGGAAAACCTACGATCCTTTTTTCATTGGCCAAGATCCAAACTCTGCAGATTTCAACCTTCCCGAACTTGTTCTTCCTTCTGGTATCAACCCTGAAAGAATTGCAAATCGGAAAGAAATGATGTCTATCATTGATGCTGAAACCAAGATCCTTGAGAAATCTTCCAAGGCTAAGGGCATTCAGGATAATTATGATCGCGCTCACGATATGCTTACTTCCAAATCTATTCGAACTGCATTTGATATTTCCGCAGAACCCATTGCAGTGCGGGAACGCTATGGCAGAACCACCTATGGGCAATCTTGCCTTCTTGCAAGAAGATTGGTGGAGGCAGGCGCGGCATTTATTAATGTTTATTTTTCTTCGCAGATTGGCGGTTCCGAAGGTGGGTGGGATACCCATGGATTCGATGATAAGCCTATGTATCCCGTAATGAAAAATCATCTTCTGCCCATCACGGATAAAACTTTACCAACCTTGATTTTAGATTTGGAAGAGCGGGGCTTGCTTGATTCAACTTTGATATTCTGGGCAGGTGAATTTGGTCGAACACCAAAAATCAATAATCTTTCTGGTCGTGATCACTGGCCTCAATGTTACACGGTTCTCTTTGCTGGAGGTGGGGTAAAAAAGGGTTTTGTGTTCGGTTCTTCAGATTCCAAAGGGGCATTTCCTGCAACAGACCCTGTTCGGCCGGAAGATCTTTCTGCAACCCTATTTCATTTGATGGGTATCAACCCCAGCACGGAAATAAAAAACAACTTTAACCGACCCTTTCCAATAAGCACGGGTAAAGTGATTAATCAAATCATTGCCTAGGGGTATGTATGGGGCGATATTATTTGGATTGATGGAATGTAGGTTTTAGTTACATTGGGTTCAAGGAAGGTTTTCCAAATCGTTTAAGTCTTTAAATCTGCCTGCAGCTTTTTTGTTTACCTTTAAGTGTTTTAATCTGATATTCGTTCAGCAACTGTAAGAATTCTTTAAAGTCGAGCGGTAGATTGATATTGGCCATAGTTCAGTTGCCTTAATATTTCAACGAATTGAAGGCGTTCGTAAGGGGTTTTAGAAAGCCAAAAATATTTGTCATCAGAAGGTTCTAAAAGTGGACCAACCGTGAGAATAGCCTTATTTATTCTGTTTGAGGTTTGACTTTTCATATGTAGTATTTTAACACATTTAGTAAGATCATGATAGCTTACCATTACGCATCCAAGCTAAAAATGTGGGTGATGACTCCAAGAAAGTACCCCTAGGCAAAGTGATTGATCAAATCATTGCCTAGGGGTATGGGATGAAAATGAGGGCTAGTCCGCCTTGTTATTTTGTCATCCCAGGTAAACCAATTTGAAGCAATGAGGAGTCTCTTGCTTTTAATTGACTG
>Ga0209829_10001399_pt1 | contig 19663 bp, 11 predicted proteins | sample C_140205_EF_Meta_FD_187311 | JGI IMG/M metagenome (GOLD analysis project Ga0209829, IMG submission 187311) | Freshwater microbial communities from Lake Croche, Canada to study carbon cycling - C_140205_EF_MetaG (SPAdes) (version 2) | ecosystem: Environmental > Aquatic > Freshwater > Lake...
GCTCAGTAGAACTCTGTTTTTTTACTCGAAAAAAACGCCTTAAAAAAGTGTCACGTATTACGTGACACTGCCCATGAGAATTCGGCTTTTTTGGGCAACGAACTTAACCGATTTTACGACGCCGATTGTGGAAGGGTTGATGAGGGATCGCGACGTGGCGCTTCGGCTGAATCGGCCGGATTCTTCCCGTCGTTCACGGAGGAACATCAGCGCCGACCAAGATCTTTTCCTATTAGCGAGTGGACCGGCGAAGAATTTTCGTGTCACGGAGCTAGACCCGTCTGAGTATTAGGAACCCCTTTCACGATGCGTTTCAAACCCCCGATCCCCCTGATGGGCCTCCGGTCTGCCGTTGTCATGTTCGCGGTGTTCTGTGCGGCTGCTCAAGCGTCCGACTGGCCCCAGTGGCGCGGGCCCGACCGCAATGGTATCTCTGCGGAAAAAAACTGGCTCGACCAATGGCCGGCCGCAGGTCCGGCGATTGCGTGGCGCGCTTCGGTCGGCCTCGGTGCATCGTCTTTCGTCGTCGGTAACGGGCGCGTCTACACGATGGGCCACGCCGATGGGAAGGATACGGTTTTTTGTTTCGAAGCGACCTCTGGCAAGCCGCTGTGGAAACACAGCTACCCGGCCGAACTGGGCGATAAATTTTTCGAGGGCGGCACGACTGGCACGCCCACGCTCGACGGCGATCGACTCGTCGCGCTGAGCCGCTGGGGCGATGCTTTTTGCTTCGAGGCCGCCACCGGAAAAATTATCTGGTCCGTGAATGTCCAAAAGGAAACCGGTTGCCCGGTCCCCGACTGGGGATTCACCGGTGCGCCGCTCGTGCTCGACGGACGATTGATCCTGAACGTCGGCGAAGCCGGATTGGCCCTCGATAAATCCACCGGGAAAGTCCTCTGGAAATCGGCTGCGAAAAACGCCGGCTACTCCACGCCGCTCCCGGTTGAGCTCAACGGCCGATCGCTGGTCGTGCTCGGCTCCTCGAAATCGTATCTCGCGGTCGATCCCGTCGACGGCAAAGAAGCGTGGCGTGCGCCGTGGGTCACCGAATACGGCGTCAACGCCGCCGACCCGATCGTGAGTGGAGGGAAAATGTTCATTTCGACCGGCTACGGCAAAGGCGCGGCGCTGTTTGCGCTCGGGGCCAGCACGCCGGAAGAAGTTTGGCGGGTCCGGTCCTTTCGCACGCAGCTCAATGCTGCGGTGCTCCACGACGGACACCTCTACGGGGTGGACGGCGACACCACCTCGATCGCCTCGCTGAAGTGTCTCGAGTTCGCGACCGGGAAGGAACTATGGGCACACAAAGATTTCCGCACCGGTGCCGTGAGCATGGCCGACGGCCGGCTCATCGCATTGAGCGGCACCGGCACGCTGATGATTGCGCCCGCCTCGCCGACCGGGTTTACGCCCACGGCCTCGGCCAAACTGCTCGACGGCAAATGCTGGGCGGCGCCGGTGCTCGCCAACGGTTTGATTTATTGCCGCAACACGAGCGGCAGCGTGGTCGTCGTCGATGGGCGAAAAAAATAGGGCTCGCGACGAATCTCCATGAAACTTGACCGCCGCTCCTTCCTCCGCACTTCGGCCGTAGCGGGTGCTACTTTCGCGGCGGCACCGTTTATCCGCACCGCGCCGCCCGGCCGCAAGTTTCGCACCGCGCTCATCGGCTGCGGCTGGTGGGGAAAAAACATCCTCAAGGAAGCCATGGCGTCCGGCCGCTGCCAGACGGTCGCCCTGGCCGACGTGGATGCGACCGCGCTCGAAGTTGCCGCCGATCAGGTCAACGGCCTCTCCGGCGACACGCCGAAAACTTACAAAGACTACCGTGAGCTGCTGGCGCGGGAGAAACCGGATGTCGTGATTATCGCCACGCCGGATCACTGGCACGCGCTGAACACCATCGCGGCAGTCAACGCCGGTGCGCACGTGTTCGTCGAAAAACCGACCGGCCATACGGTCAACGAAAGCCGCGCGATGCTGAAGGCCGTGCGCGACAGCGGTCGCGTGGCGCAGATCGGGCTCCATCGCCGGATCGGACCCCACCACGTGAGCGGAATGAAGTTTCTGAAGTCGGGCGCGGTCGGGGAAGTCGGCATGGTGCGGGTTTTCGCGCACGGCGGCGGTGACGCCGAAAAACCCACCCTCAACGAAGAGCCACCTGATGGAATGGACTGGGATTTTTGGTGCGGCCCGGCGCCGCTGCGTCCGTTCAATAAAAAAATTCACCCCGGCGGCTGGCGCAATTACCTCGACTACGCCAACGGCCAGCTTGGCGATTGGGGCGTCCACTGGCTCGACCAGGTGATGTGGTGGAGCGGCGACGCTCCGCTTAAGCGCGTCTTCTGCGCTGGTGGTCGGCCCGTGCGCGGCGTGCCGGTGTTGAATGCGAAGGAGCAGACGAGCGACGCGCCTGACCATCAGGTCGCCACCTACGAGTTCGAGAAATTTACCTGCGTGTGGGAGCACCGCCGCTTCGCCGACAACAACAGCGAGAAGCACAAGATCGGTGCCTATTTTTACGGCACCAAGGGCGTGCTGCACCTCGGCTGGCGCGATGGCTGGACGTTTTATCCCTCGGCCAAAAGCGGGAAAATCGAGCACGAGAATGCTCAATTACAGGAGCCCGACGGCCATAACCTCGCGCTCTTGTGGGCGGACTTCATCACTGCGATTGACGAACACCGCACGCCGACCGCGAACATCGAACTCGCGCATCGCGCCACGGTGCTCCCGCTGCTGGGAATGGTCTCGTGGCGCGTGGGCCGGAGCCTCGCGTGGGACGCCACGACAGAGCGAGTCGTGGGTGATCCCGAGGCCAACCGCCTGCTCAGCCGCCCGTATCGCGCGCCTTGGATTTACCCGCAGGCGTAACGATTCGTCAGAACGAAAACGTGCTCGAGAGAAGCCAACGGGTTTCGTTCGGGATGCGGATGACGGCGAGGCGGCCGTCGGGATTGGCGGTGACGGGAATGTCGTCGCCGTTGCCCCAGGCGTTGCGGACGTTCAGCTGGAGGCGCCAGTCGATATTGTTAAAAATCTTGCGGCGGTAGCCCACTCAGAAATCTCCCGCGAGTTCCTGTTTGCCGGTGAAAGGATGCGCGAGATCGGGGAACTGCGTTTGCCTCACGGGATCGTTGTCCGCGTTCTGGCTCGTGCTCGGGTAGAGTTTGTTGGTCGCGACGATTTTTTCCTGCAGGCGTTGGCCAGTGAGGAAGGGAGCGCCGATCGTGATCTTGTCCTGCCAGCGCACGGACGTGCCGCCGCTCATGGCTTTCAAAATGGGATTATGGAAATCCCGGAGCTCATGAGTGGTCGGGGAGCTGGTGCGTCCTTTCCGCGGTTCGGGCGCGCCGGCGCCATCCAGCGGTAAGGAACTGAGTGGCGACCAACCGCCGCAGAGCTTGCCCGATCGGGATCGGCCCGGTGTTGCCAGATTTTATTGGACCCCGGCGAGTGAGCACCGCAGCAGCCGAGCGAGCCAGGTCAAAGGCTCTTCGTTGCCGGCTTTTCCTTCAACGTTTCCAGATAACCGATGAGATCTGCGAATTCCGCCAGCGACAATGCGCCGTGCAGTCCTTCGGGCATCAGCGAAATCGCACTTTCGGTGACTTTCGCGATTTGGTTCCGCGGCAACGCATGCTTTTCACCCGCGACGTCCACGAGGAGGGTCTCGGTTTCGTTCTGGCTGCGCAAGAACCCCGAAAATGCCTGCCCGTTTTTCATCGTGATCATCGTGGTTTGGTAGCCATCGAGGATTTGCTTCGAAGGGTAGAGCACCGAGTCGATCAGGAATGCGCGGTCATACTTCGTGGCAATCGTCGTGAGGTCGGGACCGATCTGACCGCCGACACCGTTGGCACGATGGCAGGAGGCACAGGTTCCGGCGTCTTCGAAAAGCTTGCGGCCCTTGTCCGCGTCGCCCGGCTGGCGAGCCGCGAATTTCGCGTAGGCTTCCGGCGTGATGGGTTTCGAGTCGCCCTCGAAAAGGGGGCCCTTGAGCGCCTGATCGTTCTTGCCGAAGGCCCGCTGTAATTGGGCGAGTGCCTGCCCGGTGAACGGCTTGGCGCGATGGCGCTCTTCAATTTTCGCCAGAACCTGGTCTCGCATTCCCTCAATCGCCCGGCGGGAGGGATCACGGAGGGAGTTTTCGCGCCCTCCGATGCCGTTGAGAAAAACCTCCAAGGCTGCTGGGTCGGGCATTTTGGCCAGTGCCAAGGTGAGCTCAGTCGAGAACGTCGTCACGGCGTAGAGCTCAAGGAGTTTCGGGATGAGCCGTTTTTCTTTCAGGAGTCCGGCGGCAACGATGGCTGTTTTTCGGATTTCGGGGCGCGCGTCATCCAGCAACGGGCGAATCGCATCATGGGCCGGCTGGCCGCCGATGGCCGCGAGGGCGTTGCCGGCTGCCGCGCGAACTTTGGCCTCGGCGTGCTGCAGGAGTTTCGCGGCGACGGGCGCGGCGCGATTGGATTTCGCGGTCCCGAGCGCCTCGAGGCTTTGCGTGAGCGTGCCGGAGCCGGTCGCGGTTTCGGCGAGTTGGATGAGCGCGGCGACTGACGCGGAGTCGGCGATCTGCCCGGCGGCCGCGATGGCGTCCGGCAGCAATGCGAGATTTTCGGCGGGCGCGTCGAGCACCGCGGCGACCAGCGGACCGGCGGACCGGTCCTTGATTTTGCCCAACGATTGGAGAATGGATTTCCGCAGCTCAACGTCCGTTTCACGGATAAATATCGCGCGGAGATCGGATGCTGCGGCGAGGTGGCCGGCGGTGCCGACCGCAGCGACCGCGGCGCGACGGACGGTGGCGTTGGCGTCCTGCAAGCCCGCGCTAATGGCCGCGAGCACGGGCTTGGTGCCGGGCCAGTCGATGGACTTCGGCAGCGGCGCTTCCCGGAGCACGGGCTGCGTACCCCACCATTTTCCATCCCATGCGACCGGCGCATGATGGAGGTCGGCGATGGTGGCGAGCGCGGCGGCGCGGGCTTCGGGCGCGGCCGACTCGGAACCTGCAAACGAGATGAGGGCGGTGGCGTTTTGCGGGATGAACGCTTCACGCATGGCGAAGAGCGTGCCTTCGCGAATGGCGGTGAGCTCACTCGTAAGCCCGGCGGCAATTTGCGTCCAGGCTTCGGGGTGCGTGGTGCCGATCTGCCTGAGTGCGGTGAACGTGGCGTAGCGGATGAAGAGGTCTTGCTCGTCGAGGGCCGTGGTGAGCGCGGCGATGGTAGCGGGAGCGGCGATGCGGCCGAGGGCCGTCGCGGCGCGGAAGCGAATCGTGCCATTGGCATCACGCAAGGCGGCGGCGAGGGCGGTCGTGATGGCCGGGGAATTCGCGCGACGCGTGCCCAATTGGCGGATCGCTTGAGCGCGCACGGAGGCGTCTTGGTCATTGGCCGCGACGGCGAGGATCTCCGAGCGCGAGGAGGCGCCGCCGTCGATGCCATCGAGGGTCCAGATAGCATGCCAGCGCGCGTGGGCCGGCGCCGTGGCGTCGGCGAGAAGTTTCTTCAGGAGCGGCGTGGCCGCGGCGGCGCGCTCGGCGAGGCGGCGTTGGGCGACGAGCCGGACGGATTGTGCGGGATGCTTGAGCGCGACGATGAGCTCTTCGCTCGTCGCAGTAAACGGTTTGCCGCTCGCGGCGGCGACCCACCACGTGGGTTTCGGTGTGGCCTGGCTCGGACCCGTGTAAGTGATTTTGAGGAGGCGGCCGGCGACGGTCTTCGCGCGCCAACCGGCATAGTTCCAGTCCGCGATATAGAAACTCATTCCGTCGGCGGAAATCGCGATGCCGACCGGGCGAAAGGGTTTGCCGACCTCCGAGAGAAAATCGAGGCCGCCAGTCTGCACGCGTTCGTCGATCTTGTAAGTGCCACCGTCGCGGGAGACGCGGAGTCGGAGGAGTTGTTTGCGGCCCCATTCGCAGAGGAAGAGGTTGCCGCGATAGTCGGCAGGCAGCGCGTCCTCGTTGTAGGCGATCGCCCCGGTGGGCGAACCGCCGCCGTAGTCGGCCATGGACCAAAGCGTGTAGGGACGGCGCGGTTTGTAGTCGAAGGGGTAGCCGTAAAAACCGCCGTCCACCATGTGTGTCACGCGCGTCCACCAACCGTTGCCGTCGTCCGTGTTATCGTAGGTGAAGAGCTCATCCTCGGCATTGAGGGCGACATCGAGGTGGTTGCGCGTGCCGGTCGAGTAGGCCTCAAGCTGCGTGCCATCGGGCCGGAAACGCATGATCCCGCCGCCGTGGACTTCAGCCCGGCTGCCATCAGTGCCGACGGCGCCGAAGATGCCCTTGTCACCGGTGCTCAGGTAGAACCAACCGTCCATGCCGAGGCGGAGGTTGGCAGGGATATGGTCGTTGAAACCCTTGCCCTCGTTATTCGGATTCGGGTTGGTTGAAAACAGTTCACGGCGGTCTTGTCCCACTGACGCGACGTCGGTGAACACACTGAATTTCGGCGTGTGGTGGACGTAGAGTTTTCCGTCGAGGTAGTAGAGGCCGAAGACGGCGTGGAGATTGTCGGCGAACTTCGTGATTTTTCCGTCGGGGTGGATGACGAGGATACTGTCGCCGGCGGAATCGCTCGGGACGCTCATGTCGACGGGGTCCTGCGCGACGAAAATGCGGCCATCAGGTGCGGCGCAGACGACGCTCGGATGGATCAGCTCGGGCGGTTTCGCGATCAGCTCGACTTTCCAGTCGGCGGGAGCGCGCGGCAGTTCGTCGGCGGCCCGGGTCACGAGCGGGACTAGCCCGAGGGCGGTGAGGGTGAATGTAAGGCGGGTTCGAAGGGTGCGGAAAATTCGAGGCATGGGAGAAACACAAGACGCACCACGGCTCGACGCGATGCGCGAAATCGGCCCAAGCAATTTGAGCCTACCCTGGGCGCCGAGCCTCCGACCACGCCTGCGCAGGACGGAAGGGAGGAGATGCCGCATCCGGCGTCCTGCGCTTGAGATCACCGTCGCTCGCTGCGCCGCTCGTCGCGCGCGCCTTGGATTTACCCGCAGGTGTAACGATTCGTCAGAACGAAAACGTGCTCGAGAGAAGCCAACGGGTTTCGTTCGGGATGCGGATGACGGCGAGGCGGCCGTCGGGATTGGCGGTGACGGGGATGTCGTCGCCGTTGCCCCACGCGTTACGGACGTTCAGCTGGAGGCGCCAGTCGATATTGTTAAAAATCTTGCGGCGATAACCCACCCAGAAATCTCCGGCGAGCTCCTGTTTGCCGTAGAAGGGATTCGCGAGGTCGGGGAACTGAGTCTGCATCACGGGATCGTTGTCCGCGATCTGGCTCGTGCTCGGGTAGAGTTTGTTGGTCGAGACGATTTTTTCCTTCAGGCGCTGGCCGGTGAGAAAAGGCGCGCCGATGGCGATCTTGTCCTGCCAGCGCACGGACGTGCCGACGCTCATGGCCTTCAAGATGGGATTCTGGAAATCGCGGAGATCGTAGGTGGAGGTGAAGTTGGCGCGCCATTTCCGCTGTTCGGGTGAGACGGCGCCGTCGCGGGAGAGGGTGGCCGCGAGGGCGTTGCCGACGTTGCTGGCGAAACGGGAGGCGGCGGTCTGGCGCTCGGGGAGGGCGGGGCCCTGGTCAATGCCGAGCAAATTAAGTTTCACGAGATTCGCGTAGACGGCGTCGGCGACCTGCTTGGTGAGCGGGGCGGAACCGCTGACGACGGTTTCCTGTTTCGCGACGTTGAAGGACACGCGCCAGCGCTTGGTGACGTTGCCGACGAGCTCGGCCTCGAGACCGCGGGCGTCGATGTCGCTCGTGTCGGTGAGGCCGGCGATGCCGTCGGAGAGGACGGCGGTGCCGGCAGCGTTGAGGCGCATGTTCTTCAAGGTGCGCGTGGGCTCGGGGTGGAGCTGCTGCAAGGCGGCGTAAAGTTGCTGGTAGGAGCTATAGCCAGCGGAAGTGACGCCGGGGATCGTGTTGAACGCGATGCCCTGCGTCTGAGCGGTGACATAGCGATCCAGCATGAAGCTCGGGTAATTGTAGACGCCGGCGGTCGCACCCTGGGCGCCGTTGCTGCTGTTGGTTTGGACCGTGTGAAATTCATTCACGCGGAGCGAGACGCGGCGGTCGAGGAACTCAACGAGCACGCCGTATTCGCGGGTGGTGCCGGCGGGCGCGGGAATGATGGCGCCGTTGAGATTGGAGCGGATGTTGACGGGATTGAAGTTGCCGGAGGAGTTGAAGAAGGCACCGAGTTCAATGCCGAGCGGGAGACGCTTGGTGAGAAAACGCGGGACGCGACCGACGGTGCTCCAGGTGAAATTGCGGCCGCGCTCGTCGAGGTTCGGCTTCGAGTCGAGGCGGAGGGCGGAGTTGTTGAGCGAGTCGTCGGCGTTACGCGTGTTGCCGAGGCTGGAGTAGGTTTTGAGGTGGTCCCAGCGCCAGCCGACGACACTGACGATGTTGTTTTTAAAGAAATCACTCTTGAGGCTGAAAGACTGTGACTCGATGAGTTGGCGGCTCTTGGAGTTGCCGTTGAGGAACCGCAGGACAGAAAGCGGCTCGGTGACCATCTTCTTGCCGGTGAAATCGAAGAAGCTGACGTTGTAAGTGTCGCCGGTCTGCGGGACGCGGGCGTCCACGACGTTGGTGATGCGGACGTCGTTGAGAGAATTGGCACCGAGGACGGAGGGCCCGAGGTATTGGAGCACGATCGGCGTGGTGCGGAAGTTGCCGCTGATGGTGCTCTGGAAGACGTCGGTGTTCAGATTGCGCGTGGCGCTGGTCCAGCCGGTGGCGTAGCTGAAGGAGGAGGCGTCGTTGCGATTGCGGGTGTGGAGACCGGTGAAGATGTGATTGCCGAGCGGGAGGCCGAAGAGCTTTTTGCCGCGGTCTTCGAGATCGAGCCGGTAGAACGCCGTGGCGCGAAACGCCTCGCGCATGCCCATCGTCGTGCGATCCGTGATACCCTGCTGGTCGACGAAGGGGCGGCCGACGTTGGGGTTGGGCTGGTCGTTGGAAAGATACTGGGCGACGTCGATGGCGATGCCGCCGCCGGGAGCGCCGCCGCCGTTGTCTCCGAAAGAGAACGGCAGGAGGCGCGTGGAGCGCGTGCGCTGCTGGTCGTAGGCGAGCTCGATGCCGCCGCGGCCACCAAAGAGCTCCTGCGTGACGGCGAGGTTGCCGACTTGAAAAACCTGATCGATGTGGTTCAGGCCGCCGCTGAGGAGACGGTTGCGGTAGTCGAAAATATCCGTGTTTTGCAACGTCTGGGCGACGAAGCCGGTCGGGACGATGCTGCCGCTATAGAACGTGTCGATGGCTTCGCGGAGGTTCGGATTTTGGGCGTAACGAATGCGGCCCATGATGCCGGCGATGTTCGCGAGCGCGGGGTTGGACGAGCTGGCATAGCCGGGGCGTTGCTGGCCGGGCGTGTCGAACACGACGGGAATTTGAATGAAATAAGGCACGCCGATACCAGGCGTCGCGGCGACGAGGGCGGAGGAACTCTGGCGGTTGTCGACGGTGACTTTTGGACGATAGGAGTAAGTCGGTGAGCCGGCGATGAGGCGTGCGTCGATACCGGTGCCGGGAATGGCGGCGATGGCGGGGTTGGGCGCCTGGAAAAAATTCAACATCGAATTGACCGGTGGGATCACGTTGACGGGATTCGATTGGCTGTCGCCCAGTTCACCGGAAGCGCGGACGGAGGATTTGCCGAACCACGTGGATTGTTTGCCGTCGCGGAGCACGACAGTCACCGAACCGTAGGCGCGGCGTTTTCGGTCGAAAGCGGGTTCTTGCTGGTAGTTGTTTTGCTCGTTGACCGTCGCGATCCGGAACGCGACGCGGCCTTTTTCCAGCACGCGATTGAGATCGACCGTGCCGCGGTAGGAATTTTCGGAGCCGTAGCGCGTGCCGATTTCGGTGCGATTGCGCTGGAGCTGTGGATGGATGATCGAGCCCTCGATCACGCCGGCGGGATTACCGATGCCGAAGAGGAGGGAATTGGGCCCACGGCTGATGGTGACGCCGGAGGAATTGTAGGCGTCGAACGGGATATCCGTAATGAAGTAGTCGCGAGTGGTGGTAGCGGCGCCGATGCCGCGCACGCGGTTGTTGCCCTGGGGATTTTCGCGGCTGTCGGATTGGTCGGGCCGGCCCGACGCGGTCGCGCCGCCGGCGAAGTTGCCCGACACGCCGCCGACTTCAGTCGCGGTGGTGAGCGAGAGGAGTTCGCCGAGATTGGTCGCGGCGGTGTCGCGGAGGAACTCGGGCGTGACGATGCTGATGGCGGCTCCGACGTCGCGGAGGGCGGTGTTGATGCGCGTGCCGGCGAGCGTGCTGGTGGCGGCGTAACCGACATTGTCGTCTTCGCTGACGACGAAGGGATTGAGTTTTAGTGTTTCTTCCGTGGCGGGGGCCGACTGCGTGGCGGATGGCGGAGGTGCGGGCTGGGAGAGGAGCGGAGCGGTTAGGGCGAGGAGCAAAGCGGCGCCGCGGTGACGGGTAGAGTAGATCATTTGTGCATGCAGGAGCAGGATACAGAGCGTGAAAAGCTATTTCGGAATTCGCTGTGCGGCGGGCCACTGAGCCTGAAGTCGCGCGATCAGTTGGCCGAGCAATCGCTGGTGCTCGGGCTGCGCCGCGATATTCCGCGTTTCGGGAGGATCGACAGCGTGATCGTAGAGTTCGACGGCCAAGGGCTCACTGGCGGGAGTGCGACGATCCAGCCATAGCGTGCACCGATGGCGATCTGTCTGGAGGCGGTAGCCTTTGACGTGATCCTCGAAGATCGTTCGGTCGTAGCGCGACCCGTGTTCACGGGAGAGTTGCGCCTCCGCCTCCGTAATGAGCGGGCCGAAGAAAGTCTCCCGCATGGCGGGTGCCGGGAATTCGCTTAAGGCGAAACTTTTTCCGGTCGCGGTCGGGTTCTGCAAAATCGGCACGAGGCTCGCGCCTTCGAGCGCGGTCGGCGCGGGCAGTCCGGCCAGTGCGCTGAGTGGAGGATAAAGGTCGATCGATTGGCCAGACCGTCCCCTGATCGATCCATGCGCGCAGGATGCCGATTTGCTCGGCGGTGAGCGGATCGCCTTTGCCGCTCGGTGGCATTTGCAGGTCTTCGTCGAGCCCGGCGACAAAGCAAATGAGTGGGCTTTCAGCGCTCTTGCCCGGCACGACGGCGGACGGTCCACCGGCGCCGCCGGTGAAAACGATCCTCTTCACATCGATCCGGAAATTGCTTTTTTGCTTCTTCGATCCGTGGCATTCGAGGCAGCTCTGGGCGAAGATCGGTTACACGTCGCGCTCGAAGTCGACCGACCGTGCGATCGCCGGCGGGAGCTTCGAGGTGTCCGCAGCGAGGGCACCGCCGGGCGAACACAGCGCTACGGTCAAAATGGCACGTAAGAATGAAAAGGGCGCACGCGGCATCGGCCAAGAATACCCGGTCACAGGCTCACCGACTATTCCCGCAATCACGGGGTCTGGCTGCTCGATCCAAAATGGAATTTCCGGCAGCCCACGGCTTGAACGAAGTCGTTGCATCCGTTTTTTCGAAGAAATCTTGTTTCAAATTGTTGGGTATTGGAACAGTTAAAATTCGGGCGCGGCTTGGGGCCTGTTGATCAGGAACCACGCACTCTGCTTGCTCAACGGAAGCCGGATTTCCAGGGGGGCCGGATCTGGAAGACGGTTTGCCACTCTGCCCAGAGTCAGACCGTGCCCCTGGTTTCCTGTGACGCGGGCACGGGTAAAGGGGAAAGTTCCTCACCCCTAGCAAGATCCGGGCGGACAACGAATATTTTGAAGACAGTGGGTTTCATGGGCTGATCGGAAACGTGGTCTAAGCGACCCCTCGCTACCGGCGACCCAAGTCAGGCGCATCGACGCAGGTCAAGCGACGGCGCGGACCGAACGCGAGGCGACTCCGGACCCCGGACGAGTTTCATCGCGCCAGTATGGCAATAACGACAGCGGGTGACTGCGTGGCGACTGCTCAATTCGTTCGCCGGGCCCGAATAGGGAGTGGTCGGTGAGTGGGGCAACGTGTTGCACGGACTATCCTACAATGAAGCGGGCGAATGTCTGCCACGCCGCCGTATTGCTAAGTGCGGCGCGCAACGGGCCGGCGAGCAAGAGAAAGAGGCCGCCCCAAATATAGAGCGGATGAACCCGGCGGCGAGTTCGCCAGTCGTGGATCATGGCCACGATCACAAAGATCAACGTGAGAATCGAAGCCAGGACAGACCGTTGATCCACCAGGCGGGAGATAGCGGGCGTCATGAGGCACATGGTCGCGAGCAGAATAAGCCGACTATGGAACTCAGGTTGGCGACGTAGCCACAACGCCGCGCCGACCAAGGAGCCAAACATCAATGACTGACCGAACGGAAAAATCATGAAGGCAAGCGGTGCCATGCCGTCCGCGCTTTTCCCGTGGCGCGCTCCATGAATGGCCACCATGAGCCCAAGGACCACCATTACCGCCGCGAGCACCGCTCCGGCGACACCGAGGCGCTTGTGCAGATCAACCCGGTGCGCCCTGATCAGGCCGCTCTGCACGATCAGCAATAGCAGCCACGCCGAAAAGACCAAACCGTGAAGGTGCAGCAGCGGACTCAACGGCGGCGATGACTGGAACGGCTTGAAAAAATAGGTCGGGCCAAAGCCGAGCACGGCGGTGAGCAAAAAAGCGACCGCCATGCCGGTGTGAAAAAACCGGTCGCGGTGCGCGAAGCTCGGCGAGGTCGCTGGTTTTGGGACTGCGCTCATGGTGAGTAAAAAATGCGCGAGGGTTTATCTACTAATGCGCCGTCCGATTTTGAGAGCGGAAACTGGTTTTAGGGGATCGAATCAGGGCAGGGTTTTCGGTCCGGTATCGCATCCAGCGCACGCATGCGAAACCAGTCTGTCAACATGTATTAGGCTGACCCTCTCGGGCCGCTCCACCCTACATTGCGGGACGTCTTTAGAGCGGGGCGCGGGTTGTGGCGCTCGCCTCCCCAATGATGTCCCGTTCCCTGAGCTCAAAATTACTGAGCGCCGGATGAGAGAGCACGGAGGCCACCAAGGGACTGGCCTTGAAAGCCTGAAGTGCGGCATCGTCGGCAAACAAATATACCGCCCCAGCCTCATTCTTGTCCGCAGCGATCAACCATATTTTCCAAACGCATCCGGGCACATCGGCAAACGCCTGGGCCAGTTGGCCGACCATCGCTTTGAATTCCTCGCGGGAAACCGCAAAGATGAAGTTGGTAACAAGTATTTTTTGGGACATGATTTATAGGATTAACTGTGAGGAAACTGGATTTTCAGGGGAATGGGATCCAGGAGGGATTTTATGGGGTAGCTGACGAGTTGAAACCTAATCGTCCCGCTGTAGCCCCCGCAACTCCTAATCCGGAATCCCCCGGATGCGCCAGATTGGCGCGTCCCCAAAGGCACGCGTTCGGAAATATTGGGACAAACCTGATGTCAATCCGCCGCTGATACGGAATCGCGAGGTCGGCATGGAAAAGGCCGCGATTTGCGCCAGATTGGCGCGAATTTCCTGTTTCAGAAATAACCATTATTGAAACAGTGCGGCGCTAAACATTCGACGGTGGGGGGGGGTTACTCCCGAACAGGTCCCGTTTTTGGCACGGCTGATCGTGGTGGCTTGAGCGACTATTCGGGCCGTCCACTCCTTGCTAACCGCCTCACACCAGCCGCTCTTTCAACGCCTTGGTCACCGCGCCGGAGCGAGTGTTGACGTGGAGTTTTTCGTAAAGGCTCTTGTTGTAGCGGTCGATCGTGTGGACGCTGAGCGAGAGCTGGTCGGCGACTTCCTTGTTGGTGAAGCCCTTCACGTAGCGTTCGAGCACCTCGCGTTCGCGCGGGGCGAGGCCGTAGTCCTGTTGCGCGGGGGCGAGCTACGAAAACATTTCCAAGACGCGGCGCGCCACGCGGGGCGTCATCGGCGAACCACCGCGACGCACTTCGGCGACGGCCTCCGCGATTTCCGGCATGGAGGCCGATTTCAAGAGGTAGGCCGAGGCGCCTGCACAGATCGCGCGGAAATTTTTTGATCATCTCCGAAGACCGTGAGGACGAGGATTTGCTCGGCGTGCACGCGTGCCTTGATCTGCCGGATGCCTTCGATGCCGTCGATCCCCGGCAGTCCTACGTCGATCAGGACCGTGTCCGGCCGCTTTGCTGGTAGTGCGGCGTCTCCGGCAGCGTAGAAATCTGCGCGCGAAGGGGCTCTCGCTGGGCGAGCACGTCGCGGTAGCTGGAGCTGACGGCGCGTAGCATGGGCTCATGCCACGAGGCGGCATCGGTTGCGGCCAAAGACCGAACTTCCATCAAGGCCGCGGCACAGAAAGCGGAAAAAACGACTCACGTTGCGCGCTTCGCAATCCCGCGGTTCATGGCGCGACGCCACGGAACTCTGCGAGCCGGCCAAGGTCGACGTCGACGCCGAGGCCCGGGTTATCGGGCACGGCCACGCGGCTATTGCTCGGCTGGAACCGCGTCGTTAGCTCGTCGCGCAGCGCGTTTTCAGTGCGATCCATTTCGAGGAACGGCTCCGGCATCTGGAGCCGGTCCGGCAGCAGGTCCACCGTGCTGAGAAAATGCAGCCCGACCGCGAAGCCGATGCCGGTGCCCCAGCAGTGCGGTGTCAGCGCGACGTGGTGCGCGCGAGCGAGCGCCGCGATGCGTTGCACCTCGGTCAGGCCGCCGCACGCGCAGATGTCGGGCTGCGCAATGTCGACGGCGTGAGCGTTGAAGAGCTGGTGAAACCCCGCCACGCCGTATTCGCACTCGCCGCCGGCGATCGGAATCGACGAGCGGCGGCGCAACTCGCGGTAGCCCTCGTAATCGTCGGGCGCCAGCGGCTCCTCGAACCAGAAAATGTCGCAATCCTCGACGCGGCGCACGAGGTCCAGCGCCTCGCGCAGGGCGAAGGCGTGGTTCGAATCGATCATCAGTTTCACTGCGGGGCCGATGGCGGCGCGCACGGCGCGGACGTTGGCGGTGTCGGCCTCGACACCGAGGCCGACCTTCATCTTAACGGCGCGGAAGCCTTGGGCGACGTAGCCCGCCGCTTCGGCGGCGAGTCGCGCGGTGAGATTCGGTTCGTCGTCGAAATACATACCCGTCGCGTAAACGTTCACGGTATCGCGCCGCTTGCCGCCGAGCAGGACATGCACGGGCACGCCGAGAATTTTTCCCTTCAAATCCCACAGCGCGACATCGATCGCGCTTAACGAAGCGAGCAGCACGCCGCGCCGGGCGAAGTCGTGGCCGCGCGCGTGCATCCGCTGCCAGAGGGCACCGGTGTGAAGTGGATCGGCGCCGAGGATGAACGGGGTGAAAAATTCCACGCCGGCGCGCACCACATCGGCTGGACCGTAGCCTTCGCCCCAGCCGTAGCGGCCGTCGTCCGTCGTGACGCGCACGAGGCAGACGGCGCGGCGATCAAAGCCCCACTGTGAAAAATGGAAGGGCCGGCGGAGTTTTTGGGAGACGACGAACGCCTCGACGCGGGCAATCGTGGACATGGGGGCCATGCTCGCCGCACTCGCGGCGCGTGCGCGAACTCAAAACGTCGTCTTGAGTCCGAAGGTCCACTGCGCGCCGTAGTTGGTGCGCGAGCGGAACTGCGCGTGGTCGGGCGTGCTCGGCCCGGCGATTTCGAGGTCGATCGGCTCGTCGTTGAAATTCGAAAGATTAATGAAGGCCGCCCAGTTTTTGTAGAACCGAAGTTCCCCGCTAAGATCGAGAATCAGGCGCTTCGAGCCCCAGGTATAAGTGCCCGGTTCGATGCCGCGGCCGGTGGCGACGATGCTTTGGCGCGCGCGGCCCGAGTAATTCCAGTTGGCGCGGATGTTGTAGCGCGGTCGCGTGAGGCTGACGCCCCCGTTGTAGGTGCGGGGGATGTAGCCGGCGAAACTGCCGGAGTCGTCGCCCGTGAGCGTCGTCGCGCCGAGGTTGGCGAAGACCTGCACGCCGCGCGCCCAGTCGGGCAAAAACGTGAGCGCCTGTTTGTAGTTGAGATCGACGCCGCTCATTTTCACGGGCGTCGTGAGGTTGTATTGCGTCGCCACATCGTAGCCGCCGTAGGTCGCCGCATCGAGGCTGTAGAGCTGGAGGAAGGCCGGGCTCGGCGAGAACACCGTCGAACCGAAGAAATCCTTGATGTTGCGCTGATACGCGCTGACGGAGATCAGGCCGACGCGCTCGAAGTAATACTCGAGGGAAACCTTGAGCGTCTTCGCGGTCCACGCCTTGACGCCGATGTTGTTGACCGAAGTGCGATTCGTCGGCGAGGCCGGTTGGCTGAGATCGGGGAGCGTGAGGCCGCCGGCGTATTGGTTGTAGTCGGGCCGGCCGATGGACCAGTAGTAGCCGACCCGGGCGATGAGGTTGTCGCGGATATTATAGGTCGCGTTGAGACTGGGGAACCAGCGGAGATATTCCTTCTCGGCCTGCAGTCCGCGATCGACGTTGGTGAGGCGCGCGGCGGCGACGGGGTCGGCCGTGAGCGGGAGCGGGCGGCCGTTGGCGCCGAGGACGAACTTACCGGCGGAGTCGCGCTGGAAATTGCGCGTCGCGTCGATGAGCGGGCCCGCGCCCTCGGCGTTGGTCTGTTCGACGCGGAAGCCGCCGACGAGCTTCAGCCGGCGGTCAAAGAACTGCACGTCGCCGCGCACGTAGCCGGCGGTGACAAGTTCCTGCGCGTATTTGGAGTTGTTGACCGTGGCGGTGTGTGTCGTCGCGTCGTTCGTCGTGAAATAGGCGGGTGTGGCGCGGTAGATCGCGAAGAGCTTTTGGTTGCTCATCACATCCATGCGCGGAAACCCGAACGGCGGCGTGCGCTGCGAGAAGCTGGGGTCGAAAATAATCGAGGCGTTGTCGTCGGTGGTGGCGGCTCGGCCGTCGGGGCCGACGTAGGTGTAGGTGGGGTTGAAGGTACGCGTGTCGAAGCGTTCGTCGCGCACATCGAAGCCGGCCTTGACCGTTACGGGCACGCGCTCGAAGAAATCGCGGCGGACATTCGCGAAGACGGTGCGCTTGTAGGTCTCGGCTTTGAGCAGCACGCCGGTCGAGGTCGTGAGGCCGTAGGTGTTGAGGTTAAACGGATCGATCGGTGCGCCGGTTGTACCGTCGGTGGTCGTGATGCGGCCGGGACGGAGATAGCTGATGTCGTCGAAGGCGATGGTGACGTTGGTGCGCTGGGCGTTCACGGCGCTGAACGCCCCCTGGTCGATGTTCTGGTTGAAGCGACCGGAGCGCGAGAGGCCGGCCGAGGCCTCGGCCTTCCACACGGGGCCGTCGTGGCGGTAGGTGAGCGCGGGCGTGATGACGGGGCCGCCGAGTTTCGTGTAGTTGTTCACGAGTTGGAGATTTCCCGCGCCGGGATTGCCGCGCGTGGAGTGCGTCGTGAAGTTGCCGGGCGCAACGCCGGTGATCGTGAAGTTGACCTGTCGCTGGTAGGCCTGCGCATCGGAGAAGCCGTAGAGGATCGAAAACGAAACGCGGTCGTAGCTGCTCAATTTGTAGTCGGCGGTCGAGCCGAGCGTGATGCGCTTCGAAAAGACGGGTCGGTCGCGAAACTGGTAGACGGTGAGGTAGGGCTTGTCGGGCGTGGTGTCGGGCAGCGTCGTGCCATTGGTCGCGGCGCTGGCGCCGGCCCAGGTATTCTGCGAAAAATCCGCCGCCGTGTAGAGCGCAGAGGCGCTGCCGGAAAACGTGAAGCCGAATTTGTCATTCACCGGCACGATGGCGGAGAAGTCGGAGCCGGGCTGGACCTTGCGCGCGGGCTCGTGGAGCGGGCCGGGTGTGCGGCGGAACGAGCGGTCGTTATCGCGCATCATCAGCGAAACGTTAAAGTTCACGACGGGCTTGGAGCGCTCGAACGCGCTGAGCGGAACCATGTTCACCGTGCCCGCGAGCGCGGCACCGCTCGTTTCCGGCGTGGGCGTGTAAACGACCTCGATGCGCGAGAAATTGTTGATCGATGACTGCTGCATACCCGTAAAGCGGTTCAAGCCGGACGCGGAGTTGGCGAGGCTGATGCCACCGACGGTGATCGGGACGTTGCGCGGTGGCGCGCCGTTGAGCGACACCTGGTAGGCGTCGCCGAATCCGCCGCGCGCGATGGAAATGCCCGAGACCGACTTGAGCACCTCGCCCACGCCACCGTCGGCCACGGGGCCGAATTCATTGGCGGCGACGGCGTTCATCGTGTTCGGCGCAAAGCGCTGCGTGTTGATCGCGATGGCGGCGCCGTCCATCTGCTTCGAGGTCGCCACGACGAATTTGTCGAGCTTCACCGTGCCGTCCGTCGCGGCCGCCGGACGATCATAGGTCAGCTCGAAGTTTTGCCGCGTGGTCTGCCCGGAGAGCACCGCGACGGCCCGTGAACTTGGCGCCACGCCCGTGCGGAACGCAGTCACCTTCGCCGTGCCGACCGGCACGTTGGACAGGCGGAATTCGCCGGAGGAATCGGTGAAGGTCTCCAGCGCCGTGCCCTCGACCGTGATGCGGACGAACTCGAGATACTCACCCGTGCCGGGATTGAAAACGCGACCCTCAATCAGGCCCGCGCCGGCGTTTGACCGTGCGGTGGCCGGAGGCTCGGCGGCAGCCGCGGGGGTGGCGACCAAGAGAGACGAAAACATCAAAACGGCCGAGGCGAAGCAGAATCGGATGTTAGGAGGGAGCAGGGGATAGTCGGTGGACATGGTGTGGGGTGGGGGGTGTGAATCTGAAACATCAAAACACTTGCCCGCCGAGGCGGGTAAGACATGGGGCAAGGTTGTCTCTCCAGCAATTGGATCGGTGGAAGGAATTGAAAGCAAGAATGCCTGTTTCGTGACAGGGCCGCCATTCCCGCGAATTGGGGTATGCCTCAACCGAGGTGGCGAACGGGATTGGCGGAGGCCATCGGATGTCCCACGGTCGGCCCATGATGAAAATCCGGTCTTTGCGAGTTGCGAAAAGGCTCTGGCTGGTGGTCGCGTTGGGAGTGCTGGGGCTACCTACATGGGCAGCCGAAAGTATCGGGGGCAAAATTCCGGCGCGCGCGGCGCGGTCGGTGCACCTTCAGTGGAGCGCGGCGGAGAGCGAAGTGTTTTATGTCGAGGCGACGGTCGAGCAATCGACGCCGGGGACCTATGTTTCCGCGATCGGCTGGAGCGGCGGTTACTTCGGGATTCAAGAACTGCGCGACGGGAAGAAGGTCGCGATTTTTTCCGTGTGGGATCCGGCCAAGGGCGATGATCCGACGGTGGTGAAACCCGAGGAACGCGTGGAGTTGCTGCACGAGGGCGCGGGCGTGCGGATCAAACGCTTTGGCGGCGAAGGCACGGGCGGGCAGTGCATGGTGGATTTTCCGTGGGTGGTCGGCGAGACGGTGCGGTTGCTCGTGCGGGCGGAGTTGCACGACGTGCCGGGTGCGGCGGGTGAGAAGGAAAAGAAGACCGCCTATTCCGGCTGGATTTTCGATCCGCAGCAAAAAGTCTGGCGGCTTCTCGTGACGTTTCGGACGCGCAATGGCGGTAAGCTCCTGCGCGGGCTCTACTCGTTTGTGGAAGATTTTAAGCGCGATACGAAAAGTGCGGACGAGGTGCGGCGCGCGCGGTTTGGGAATGCGTGGATGAAGTCACGCACGGGCGAGTGGCAGGCGGTGACGCAGGCGAAGTTCACGGCAT
>Ga0209829_10001401_pt1 | contig 19634 bp, 20 predicted proteins | sample C_140205_EF_Meta_FD_187311 | JGI IMG/M metagenome (GOLD analysis project Ga0209829, IMG submission 187311) | Freshwater microbial communities from Lake Croche, Canada to study carbon cycling - C_140205_EF_MetaG (SPAdes) (version 2) | ecosystem: Environmental > Aquatic > Freshwater > Lake...
GTGGTTTGGGCCGATGCCCCACCAGGGGTTTTCACGCCATAGTTGCAGGGCAGGTCGCCAGAGATCGAACCGCGCGTCGTCATCCAGTTTTCCTTCCGCCGTGGCCAGCTTTTGCAAGCGCGCCTTGAACAGCGTCGCCCGCGGCGACAGAAAAACACACGCCCCGATCAGCAGCACCAGCAGGATCACGGAGGGCAGGCGGTAGGTCCGATGAAAGAGCAGCACGGCGAAAAGAAACGCCAAAGTGATGGTGGTGGCAATCCAAGTGCCGCGTGACATGGTGACGATGATGCCGGAGATGATCACCAGTGCGGCATAGGCCACAAAAATTCTTGTCAGGGGTTTGGCGCGGCTGACCAAGAGCCACACCAGCGCCACGGGCAGAAGCATCTCGAGAAACCCTCCGAGATTGTTGGGTGAGATGAAGGTGCCCGTGCCCCGGCCCTGATAGGGCGAGGTGAAGGACCAGACTTTGCTGGACTTGTTGGCGAATTGGAAATCGGCATAGAATGCAATGCCCATGCCCAGGAAAACCATCGTCAAAAGCAGGAGCTGGAGATGCTCCTGACGGTGGAGGTTGTTTAGAATGGCCAAAAAAAGGAAGGCATAAACCAGCACCCGGGCCACCTCACCCCGCGCCACATATTCGAGATCCGCCGTCAGGTAACGCCCCAGGGCATAGGCCGAAAAGGCCAGCACGGCCCAGCAGATTGGAGGCCAGAGGAGTCGGGGACGTTCCACCAGCCAAAGCCGCAGCCCCCAGAGAACCATCACGCCTAGGGTGAGCGTTTGAATTGCCAGAAAGTCGGGAGTGCGAACCGCCCCGGTGGCCAGAGGGCCGAACACCAGGATGGTGAACACGAGTCCGAGAATTCCGCGCTCACAACCGCGGTCCAAACTTTCGCGATTCATCTGGCGGCGAATCTAAAAAAACATAAGGTCACTTCAGCTGCTCAAACAGGCCGCGGACGCGGCGATCCGCCATCGCCATCCGGCTTTTCCTCCGGTCAGGTTGACTCCGGTCCTCATTGCGGGGCGGGTGGTGGTTTTTTAGTTGCCCAAATGACCGCGCGGGTCGGTGACCCGGCCCGTCAGGGCGCTGGCGGCGACCGTGGCGGGCGAGGCGAGAAAGACCTGGGATTCCTTGTCACCCATGCGGCCGGGAAAATTGCGGTTGGTCGCGCTGATGCACTTGATGCCGGATTTGTTGATGCGGCCGAAGGTGTCGACGGGGCCGCCGAGGCACGCGGCGCAGCCGGCGTTTTCGGTCATTTGCACCCCGGCGCTTACCATCACGTCCCAAATGGTCTGGCTCCCCCAATAGGTTGTTTGCAGATCGCGGACAATCTCCGGCGTTGCCGGAACTCCAAAGGTATCGATGACCACTTTTTTGCCGCGCAGCACCCGGGCAAACTCCACAAAATCGCTGGTCTTGCCGCCCGTGCAGGAGCCCACATATGCCCGGTCCAGTTTCATATCCATGTCCTTGGCCTTCTTTCGCTGGCCCGGATCGGGATGGCAGGCCACGGTTGGTTCGAGCTGGTCCAAGTCCACCACCAGCTCGTAAACAAAGGTTTGGTCTCGGTCCGCCTCCACCGGTTGGTAGGCGGCCTTGGTGCCGTTGAGCTTGACCCGGGCGTCGACGTATTCGGCCGTGCGGGAATCGAAGGGGAAAATGGCGTTCTTGCCTCCGGCCTCAATCGCCATGTTGGCGATTGTCATTCGGTCATCCATCGAAAGAGAGGCAACGCCGGGGCCGTCGAACTGCATCGCCCGATAGGTCGCTCCGTCAAACCCGATCTCTCCAATGCAGTGGAGAATGACGTCCTTGGCCATGACCCCGGGTTGCAGTCGTCCTTCCAGCCGGAAACGCATGGTTTCTGGAACCTTGATGAGCAGCTTGCCCGTGCCCAGCACAAACCCCGCGTCGGTGTTGCCGATGCCGGTGGCGAACTGGTTGAACGCGCCCGCCATGCAGGTGTGCGAGTCGGTGCCAAAGAGGATTTCCCCCGGCCGCGTGTGGCCCTTGGCGGGCAGGGCGGTGTGGCAGACCCCGGCATAGCGCGAGCCATACTGGCGCTGACGGTTGCCTTTGGCCGCGTCATAGACCCAGTTGCCATTCGGGTCGTCGATCACGTCGTAGAAATACTCGATCCCCTGTTCCTTCACGAATTCCCGGAGGATATCCACATTCCGATTGGATTTGGAATCGGCGGTGAAAATGTAGTGATCCGGAATGATGACTACCCGGGTTTTGTCCCAGACTTTGGCGTCCCTGCCGAATTCGCGCTTGAACACTCCTATGGTGCCCGGTCCGCAGACATCGTGCGTCATCAGCACGTCCGCGTTCACCCAAATATTGTCGCCTGCCTGGACGCTGGCCTTGCCCGCCGCGCGTGCCAGAATCTTTTCTGTCAACGTCATGGGGCTGATGTTAACGAAGGCCGGGGATGAGTTCAACCGGGAACATGGATTCATTGAGGGCCGCGGCGCTTCGCTTAGCCGGGACACCAAGGAGGGAATGCCGGTTTGCGCATCAGGCTATCCGCCACCCCAGGGCTTCCCTCCTCTCACCCCAGCAGTTTGAGGGTTTCTGCCGCGGTTAAACCGTGCAGCTTGAGCGTCTTATGCCGCGAGGTCCGGCCGCGCAAGATTTCCACCCGGCCGCGGGCGCAGCCCAATTTGTCGGCCAGCAGCCGTATTAAAGCCTCATTGGCGGCCGCATCCACTGGCGGGGCGGTGACTTTGACGCGCAGTTCGTCTCCAAGCGGTTGGCCTATCTCATTGGCCGAAGCCCGCGGCTGAAGCTTGATCGAGAGCAACACCCCGCCGACCTGCTCATGCAAATAATTTGGAAGGGACATGAACGCTTCTTTTGCGCGCCACGTTAAATGAGTTCTGGCCGCAGGTCACGACGGATCGTAAAGTGTGCGGGTCATAAAGCCCCGTCCGATATTAAATCCGTCGAGGCAGCCCGATGAATTTTGACTCAAACACACTGATCGCATCGCTTGTCTGGGGCTCGGTGGGCTCCGGTTTTGCCGCTTACGGCTGGAAACAAAAGAAGATGTTGCCCTTGTTCGGTGGCCTGGCCCTGATCGGGGTTTCCTACTTTATTTCATCCGCCCTGGCAATGTCCTTGGTCTCGCTTGCGCTGATTGCACTCATCTATCTTTTGCGAGGCCGGGTTTAAGCCAATCCACAGCCTTTGCGCTCAAGGACAGAGCTCGGCTGTTTTTAAATCAGCTCAGGGCCAGCTGGCGCTCCTGCGGCACGAGGACTTTCCAGCTTCCGGGCGGCAGTCCGACCAGCTCATAGCGGCCGATCCGGACCCGCAGCAGCCGCAGTGTCGGGTGTCCGATGGCGGCGGTCATCCGGCGCACCTGCCTGTTTTTTCCCTCGATCAACTCGAGTGCAAGCCAGCAGGTCGGCACGGTCTTGCGAAAGCGGATTGGGGGGACCCGGGGGGGCGGTTCCGGTTGGGGCTCGATTCGCCTGGCTCGGCAGGGCAGGGTTTTCCGGCCCTGAAGGACAACGCCTTGCTCAAGCTGGATCAAGGCGGCGGGCGTGGGGACGTTTTCCACTTCCACCCAATATTCACGCTCATGAGCGTGGCGGGGATGGAGCAGGATCTCATTTAATCCGGGTTCGTCGCTTAACAGAAGCAATCCTTCCGAGTCGGCGTCCAAGCGGCCGACAGGGTAGACATTTTTCGGGAAGGCGAATTCTGCCAGAGGACGGTTGGGCGAGCCGTCGGGTGTGAATTGGGACAGCACGCCATAGGGTTTGTGAAAGGCGATCAACATCTTCACGCATTGTGGCGTTTGGGCGCCGGCAGCGAAAGCGTCTTTTGATTCTGTTGCCTCTCCGCCCCGGACGGCTACACTCCGCGCGTGGTTCGCAATATCATCTTTGACTGGTCCGGCACCCTGGTGGACGACCTGCCTGCGGTCTGGCAGGCCACCAATTTCGTGCTGGCTCAGGCGCGGTGCGCGGAATTGTCGCTCGAGGCGTTTCGTTCCGAGTTCGCTCTGCCGTTCACCGGCTTTTATCAGCGGCATACGCCGCATATCCCGTTGCCGCAGCTGGAGGACTGGTTCCATTCCAAATTCCGCCAGGTGCAGGCTTCGGTTTGCCCGCTGCCCCATGCGCTGGACTTCCTTCAGTTCTGCCGTGCCCGGGGGCTGCGCACTTTTTTGCTCAGCACGGTGCATCACGAGCACTTCGCCCAACAGGCGGCGGCGACCGGATTTGGCGAGTTCCTCGACACCCCTTACTTGGATGTCCGGGACAAGCGGGAGAAAATTCATGAGATCTTGGCCAGGCATTCCCTGACGCCAGAGGAGACCCTCTTTGTGGGCGATATGCGGCATGATATTGAAACCGCGCGGCACGGCGGCATTCAATCCTGCGCGGTCCTCACGGGTTACAACACCCTGGAGCAATTGCGCGCCGCCGGACCTGATCTGATTGTGGAGCATCTGGGGGAGTTGAAGTTCCTGTTGGAGGACAATGGGATGAGGTTGTCCCCGGCGTCCCTTGGCCTTGCCAAAGATGCGCATCCCATTCCCACGGTCGGCGGGCTTGTTTTCAATGACGCCGGACAGGTCCTGCTGGTTCGCACTCACAAGTGGTCCGACTTGTGGGGAATCCCCGGCGGCAAGATCAAACGGGGCGAGACTTCCGAGGACGCCCTGCGCCGCGAACTGCTGGAGGAAACCGGGCTGGAGGTGGGGGATATCCGGTTTGTATTGGTTCAGGATTGCATCGCGTCACGAGAGTTTTATCGTGACGCGCATTTTATATTGCTCAATTATACCTGCCGGGCCGCGGGCGTCGCTCAGGTGGTTCTGAACGAAGAAGCCCAGGAATTCCGCTGGGTCAGTCTAAAGCAGGCGCTGGATCTGCCGGTCAACCAGCCCACCCGGCTGCTCCTGCTCACCGTCCCGGGCAAAAGTTGAAAATGTTGGAAATTTTATGTCGCGAATCAGCATTGTTGATCTGGAAGTTTTTTATCACGTGGGCATCACCGATGAGGAGCGCAGCCGGCCCCAGCGGCTCCTGCTGACAATCGACATGACTGCCGATACGGTTGCTGCCGAAGTAAGTGACCGCCTGGAGAAGACCATCAATTATTACGATCTCGCCCAGGATCTGCTGCACTACGGCGAACGGCGCAGTTGGAAGTTGATTGAAAAGCTCACGGCTAATCTCGCCGACCTGATTATGGTCAAATACAAGCCGCTGACCGTGAATGTGGAGGTGAAAAAATTCCCCATCAAGGAAGCCCGCTATGTTTCGGTTGCCCTGGGGCGAACCCAGTCGCGCAGTTGAATTGCTGCGGTCTCCGCTTCCCGGGGCCGCTTCGAAAAGCAGTCGACGCCGGCTTGCCCGCCAACGGCAAAACAACGGATCACCCCCGGTTTTTCAATTCAAGCATTGCTTGAACAGGGAGTCTTTTCCGCCGGGTTGGCATTGAAATTCCATTTCCGGCGGGGTCCCTCCACCGCTCGTGCCGAATCTCTTTTCAGGCCGGGTGGCCGCTGATGTAGGTTTGCAGTTGATGAATGGTGGTGTCCTGCTCGGAGATGATCGAGTTGACCAAATCCCCGATTGACACCAGGCCTTGGATGATGCCCGCCTCCAGAACCGGCAGATGCCGGACCCGGTTTTCCGTCATCAGTCGCATGCAGTCCTCGACCTTGTGGGCAGGGCTCACAGCCACCAGGCGTTCGGAAAGGATCCCGCGCACTTTAACCTCCTTGGAGGATCTTCCCTTGAGGGCGATCTTGCGCGTGTAGTCCCGTTCCGTGACCAGTCCAAGAAGCTTATTCCCTTCTGTGACCAGCAGCGCCCCCACATCTTTCTCGGCCATCATCTTGATGGCCTCAAAGACTGTTGATTCCGGGGAGATGCTCCAGACATGGGAACCCTTGAGTTTAAGGATTTCGCTGATGGTGTTTGTGCAGGGCATGGTATGCTACTGTTTTTGTTTTGGCGGACTGCCGCCGTTGTGGTCGCCCAAAATCTTGCACTCTGTTCCTGGCGCCTTTCACGAAAGCAATTTGACGGCTGCTGGTGCCGCAATGTTCGTGATGTCCCCATCCTAGCACAGGCGCGTTCAAATGCCTAGGAGCCGATTTTGAGATTGGTGTTCCGGCCTTTACCCTGCAAAACCATTCGTTTTGGGTACGTGGGTCTTTTTAAAAGGCTTTCAACATCCTGCCAGCAACCCGTCCGTCCTGCCAAGCCGGGGAGGAAATTCCGGGGGGGAGAAGCAGTCCGCAGTAAACCCGGTTTCCAGAAAACACTTTGTCACGGCTCGCCCGGGTGGCAAGTTCGCATCCGGGGGAAGCCATCAGTCGGACGGGTTGGAAACGGATAAACCGTCCATGGTTTCAACTTTCCAAGCACCCTTCCCAAGGGTGATTGTCACCGCCCCGGACTCTCGGGTGCAGATCACCCGGCATCCGCGACGGCTCAGGCGTTCTCGGAGTGCCGTGCCGGCCCGAAACTGGGCTGGAAATTCAGAGTCCACCAGGATTATTATTTTGGGGTTTATGGCCGTCAAGAGGTTTTCTCCCAGGGGAGGTTCGTTGAGGGGCAGCCCGCATACAACGATGTCCGCCCGCAGATCCATTGCATTGGCTAGCAGCGCGGTCTGGCCGGCCCGGCCCAGTTGTGAGAGCAAGAGCACGCGCGCCTCCGGGAAATCCCCGCGAAGGACCATGGTGTTGTCGGCAGCCCTGGGCAGGGGTGTCTGCCGGGGAGGCGATGCCACGGTCCAGCGTCCCAGAGTCTCCCCGGGATTGAGCACGCGCATGGGAATCCCTGTTTTTGCGAGGTGTTCGATGATTTGGCGGCAGTTGGCAGAGCGGAAGGAAGCACTGCCGGAGGCGATCATGGATGGGGTGAAGAGTCCTGCAAGCAATTCCGCTCCGCCCATCTGGCGGGTCTCGCCGCACGTGAGTATCAAGCACGGAAGATGGTTGATGCCCTGCGCCCGCAGGAAGGGTTTTAGGACGAACTCGACGCTGTTGGTGTTGCCGCAATCGGCCAGCCAGGTTTTTTCCCCCGCGGCAGAACGGCAGAAAACGGCACTGCCCCCGTTGAGCGGCAACACGCTCAGGCGCGTGGCGCTCCGCTGCCGCTGCCACTGCCAGCCCCAAGCCAGAGTCAGGCTGATCAGTCCGAAAAACCTCCAGCCTCGAAAGCGGGGTTTGAAGAGCCAACCCGAAAACACGGCCAGAAGAACCGCGTAATAGAACGCGGTGGTGTGCCAAGCAGGGGCTCGAACATACAGATACGCTCCAGGCCACTCTGCGCACCATTGGCTGGTCACGCGGATTGATTCCATCAGAAACCATCCGGCGTGGTTGAACAGTTGGGCCGCGGGTGGAAAGCAGCCCGCCACCAAGAGGCTGCTCCAGTTGGCCGCCAGCACCAGGGCGCAGAGCGGCACCGCCAGCATGTTGGCCGGCGTGCTGACCGGGGTGATGATATGGAAATAATAGGCCGCCAACGGGATGGATCCAAGCCACGCCGCCAGCGAGGTGCAGAATAAATCCCCGCAAAACCGGCCCGGAGCTTTGAGCTTCTGCTGCCAGCGCGGCCTCATCTCCTGCGGCACCAGAGGATCGTCCCGGAGCAGGACCCGGCCCATCCGGTCAAAAGCCGGCAGCACGAGGATGATGCAAAGCACCACAAAAAAGGAGAGCTGGAATCCCGCTTGAAATAATTGTTGCGGATCCCAAATCAGAATCACGAGCCCTGCCGCAAAGAGCGAATTGATCAGGTCCGCAGGGCGCTTCAAGGCCCACCCCGCAATCACAATGGTCAGCATGACCGTCGCGCGGATCGCTGACGCGGGCCATCCGGTCAGTCCCACATAAAACCAGATCAGAGGGATCAGCAGCATTCCTGCCAGCCATCGGGGCAGGCGCATAACCCGCAGAAGGGTGAAGAAGATTCCAAACAGGATGCCCATGCGCAGGCCGTCGACGGCAAAGATATGATAGGTTGCGGCTTGGACGAACGGCTCGGAAACATCCTCGTTCAGCACCGTTTTATCACCCAGCGTGAGGGCGAACTCCAATCGCAAGGCCTCGTCCTCTGCCGGGAGTCCTCGTGCCAGGGCAACGCGCGCCCAGTCCAGAAACCGGTCACTCAAAGGGGGGCTTTTTTTTACCGGATCGAGCCGCTGCCAATCGGTGGCGCTTTCGGTCTTGAGCTGGTAATAAATCCCCCTGCGGCGCAGGTAGTTGCGGTAGTCAAAGAGACCTTCCGCCAGGGGGCCTGGCGGCGGGGCCAGCACTCCGCTGACCTCCACCTGCTGGCCGGCAAAAAAAAGGGCAGGCAAAAGTCCCGCGTTGAGAGTCATTATTTTTCCGGCCGCCGCCTGCCAGTTCGTCCCCAGACGGATGCTTGTGATCTTCAGCTCGGCCTGCGTGCGCCATAGTTCCTGGTCATTCCGGAGCAGCAGTTTTCTTCGGGGCGTTTCCTCAAGCTGCCCCCGCACCGTGACCAGGACCGGATTGGAACCTGAAAAAGCGCGCAGGTCCAACGGGGAAAGAATGGATGTGTGGCAGACCAGCCCCGTCCAACCCGCCATCAGGGCCAAAGGCGGAATAAGGCCCGGTCGCAGCCTGCCCAGGCAAAGGGCGGTCAGGCAGAGCAACAGTGTGGAGGCAAGCAGCCAGGGCGGCGGTGGTTGGTAGAAATCCCCCAGCAGCACCCCCCCCCGTAAAGCAACGCCACTTCTGACCAGCGGCTGTCTCATCAATGCCCGCCATATTACTCCGGCTTCTTAGGGCTGTGAACGGAAATCGCTCCGCGGTTCCGCGCACGTTTTCCCGCGCGCTGCAGCCCACCAACCCAGCCGGCTTCCCAGCCACCACAGTCCAAGCAATCCCGCCACGCCGCCCGATGAATCGATCAACACATCCCGCACGCAGCCATCGCGGCTGGGAACAAAGGTCTGGTGCCATTCGTCGCTGGCCGCATAAAGGACCACCAGCAGCAGGGCTGCGGCGGACTGGCGCCACGACCATGGGCGCGGATCGCGCCGGATCGGTTTGCGCAAGGCCCGCCAGCAAAGGATGCTCAGAGCGGCGTATTCGGTCAGATGCGCTCCTTTTCGGACCACGAGCACCGCCGTCCTCACGGCAGCCTCTGAAATATCCGGAACCAGCCAGCGCAGCAACGGCTCCACCAGCCGCGAGGAATGATTGTAGGAACCCGCGTCTGATGAGGCGGTGAAGATCAGAGCCCACCAAGCCGCAATCGGAAACCAGTATTTTAAAAAGGATTGAAAAGGGGTCATGAAGGAGGGATGAATTCCAAAGGTTGGCAAATAATTCTCAGATCGGTTTTGAAAACGCGCTTTCCATACCCTAGGATTCTCACATGCTCAAGTTATTCGTCAACATTGATCACGTCGCCACCTTGCGCGAGGCCCGATATCGAGGATGCGTCCGGGGGGAGCCGGATCCGGTGGCGGCGGCTCTGGCCTGTGAAGCCTCCGGCGCCCACGGCATCACCGCACATTTGCGGGAGGATCGCCGCCATATCCAGGACCGGGACGTCTGGCGCTTGCGCGAATCCATCCGCACCTGCCTGAATTTTGAAATGGCCGACACCCCGGAGATCGTCGCTTTGGCGCTGGCGATCAAGCCCGAAATCGTCTGCATCGTTCCTGAGCGGAGGGAGGAGGTTACAACCGAGGGCGGATTGAACGTGGTGGCCGCGGAGGGGGATCTGAGCCGGACGCGCCAGCGGCTGAACGATGCCGGAATTGATGTCAGCCTGTTCATCGCTCCGGAGGAAGGGCAGGTGGCTGCGGCGGCGCGGGTGGGGGCGCAATTTGTGGAGTTGCACACCGGTGCTTTTGCCGGGCAATTCGACGACCTGAACCGCCGCGATTTACAGACGGCAAGGTTGGTCGCCGCATCCAAGCAGGCTCATGGCTTGGGCCTTAAAGTCAATGCCGGGCATGGGCTGAACTACGAAAATCTGCCCGCCCTGCGGCAAGTCCCGCATCTGGCGGAGTTGAACATAGGTCATAGCGTGGTCAGCCGGGCCGTCATGGTTGGACTGCCCGGCGCGGTGACCGAGATGCTTTTGCTTCTGGAAGGATATCGGGCCTGATTGAGGGGGTGGACTCCGCCGCGATTGAAGCGGGTTTGAGTTTGCTGTGGCCTGAATCTCTGGCTTAATGGTGCCTGAATTGAGCGCGAAACCATCCAAATCCCAGTGGGACTTCGGGGACTTGTTTTCCCCGCCTCCCAGCCGTGCGGTGATGTCGGTGTCCGAGCTGACAACCCGGGTCAAGAGTCTTTTGGAACGGCAGGTGGGTCAGGTCTGGGTCGGCGGCGAGGTGACCAATCTGCGTCTCCAAGGTTCAGGGCACATGTATTTCACGCTCAAGGATGCATCGGCCCAGCTCAGTTGTGTTTTATTCCGGGGAGCGGCGACCGCGCAGCGCAGCCTGGTGGCCGACGGACAAAAAGTCCTGCTGCATGGGGAGGTGACGGTCTACGAGGCGCGCGGCCAATATCAGTTGCTGGTGCGTGAGGTGGAGTTGCAGGGGGTTGGGGCGCTCCAATTGAAGTTTGAAAAATTGAAGCGCCAGCTCGCCGCTGAGGGTCTTTTTGCGCCCCAGCGCAAAAGACCCTTGCCCGCGTATCCCCAGCGCATCGGCCTGGTGACTTCGCCCACCGGCGCGGCCATACGCGACGTGTTGCACGTGATTCAGCGGCGTCAGCCCGGGTTGGAGATTGTTCTGGCACCGTGCCGGGTCCAGGGCGATGGCGCCGCCGCCGAGATCGCCGCAGCCATCCGCCTGCTCAATGAAGCCAACGAACGGCCGCCCCACTGCCGCCTGGATCTGATTCTGATCACCCGCGGGGGCGGGTCTCTTGAGGATTTGTGGGCCTTCAACGAGGAAGTGGTCGCCCGCGCTGTGTTTGAATCGGCCATTCCCGTGGTGTCTGCGGTCGGGCACGAGATTGATTTCACCATAGCGGATTTTGTTGCCGATGTGCGCGCCGCCACCCCCAGCGCCGCCGCGGAAATCATCACCGAAGGCATGTTTGCCAGCCGTCAATTCGTGGCGGCCGCAGCACTCCGTTTGGCGCAGCGCGCCCGGCGCCGATGGAGCCGGGACCGGGAGCTGTCCGCGCAATTGTCCAGGCGTTTGGCCCGGGTGCACCCCCGCCGCCGTCTTAACGAGCAGTTGCAGCGCCTGGATGACTTTCAGTCGGCCATGCTGCGTTGCGCCCGCTCTGCTCTCCGTGGACAGGCAACGGCTTGGCGCACTCTTGCCGACCGTTTGGCCCGGGTGCGACCTGCTCAATGGCTGCGTCTGCAGCGCGAGTCGCTGGCCCAGCACGACCTTCGTTTGCAGGAGATGGTGCGCGGCCGCCTCCGTTTAGCTAAGACCAGAGTGGATGGATTGGAAACCCGGGTCCGGCTGCTCGGTCCGGAGCAGGTTTTGGGGCGTGGTTATTCCATCACCCTTTCTGCCGAAACGGGTTTGATCGTGCGCGGTGCCGCCCAGATTTCCGACGGACAGCTGCTCAAAACCCGCCTCAAGGACGGTCAGATCTTCAGCCGGGTCGAGCTGACACCCCCCGGGACCTGATAAGCATCCGCCAGATCTGAATCCTCCGGTGACACAAGGCGGAGGGCTTATTCACAGTGTTTTCACCTAATCTCCGTAGTTGAAGTGGCGGTTAAGGAGTGAATGAGTGAATAAAATCGGGGGTGATGAGCACTTTTACATCGTTGGTTTCGGTTTATCTCGCGGGTGAAGAAAAGGACGAGAGTTCCTTGGGCAACTTGCCGGGCAAATTCACGGTCACACGAACGAAAGAGGTGCTCACGCCTTACGGCGGCCTCTCTACGTGGAGCGGCTTTCTCAACCACCTGGGGATCACCCGCACAATCAGTTCCGGAAGCGCCCGGGGATGAAATCACGGTGAATTTGCGGACCCGGATCGGGGCTTGGCGACGCCCGAACAGGTGGCACTGCTCTATGGCGGTGAACGGGGGGTGGTGGCAGATGTTGAAAGGCTGCTACGAGCGGCGGACGGGGTTGGCGATAACTGCGCCGCAGTTGGAACCCAAGGCGACGGTTTTGGTTTGCGGAGTGCGCCCCGTCCCGGGGCGCAGCAACCTTCGTCTCCAGCGACTTTCTGCGCCAGATCATCCGCAAAACCATTGATATTCCCCTCGAATGGTCCGCCCGCCGCGCCCGCTCCGCCCTGTTGAACTCCAACTGCGGTTTTTAGCTTTAATGCGATGGAGGGCTTCGCCATGAAACCGCCGGTGCTTTCTCTGTATTCCCGCCGCAGCTTTGTGTAGGATGTGCGGATGAGTTCTCTGGTTCTTCAAATTGCGGCCGAAGTGGTGGGTCATGCCAGTCGTGAGCACCCGGCCGATGTGGTTTTGCGCGATGCGCTGGCTTCCCGCCGATTGCCCACCAGCGAGGAGACCCGGGAAATCAGCCGGGCCGTGTTCAGCTACTTTCGCTGGTGGAACTGGCTGGAGCGGGAAAGTCCCCTGACGGCGCAAATCCAAGCGGCGCTCGAACTGGCCCGCACCTTCGCCGAGCGCCCCCAATCCTTTTCCGACGAGACTCTGGTGGAGCGGGCTGTGCCGCCTTGGGTGCAAGCGGAGCTGAGCCTTTCCCCGGCGTGGGTCCGCGCCATTCAAGCCGAACCCAAGTTGTGGTTGCGCGCCCGCCGTGGTCAGGGCCTGATCCTTTCCGAGAAGCTGGGCACCACTTGGAAGTCACCTCTGCCCGACGCGGTGCTTTATCTGGGCTTGGAGGACCTGTTCCGGCGTCCGGAATTTCATGCAGGAGAATTCGAGATTCAGGATCTCAATTCCCAGGCCGTGGGCTTTCTCTGCAGCCCGCAGCCGGGTCAGACCTGGTGGGATGCCTGCGCCGGGCAGGGCGGTAAAACCTTGCAGCTCTCCGGGTTGATGGAAAACAAAGGATTGATCTGGGCCAGTGACCGGTCTGCCTCGCGCTTGCAGCAGCTTAAACGCCGGGCCGCCCGTGCCCAAGTGTTTAATTTCCGCTCCGCCCTCTGGGACGGCGGCGCCAAACTGCCCACCAAGACCAAATTCCATGGCATCCTGCTCGACGCTCCGTGCAGCGGTCTGGGCACCTGGCAGCGCAATCCTCATGCGCGTTGGACCACCATGCCGCAGGATGTCCAGGAGTTGGCCTCGATCCAGTTGAAGTTGCTCAATCACGCAGCCCCGGCGCTGCGCCCCGGCGGCAAGCTGGTGTATTCCGTCTGCACGCTGACAGGTGCGGAAACCAGCGGGGTTGTGGACCAGTTTTCCCGCGCGCATCCGGAACTCAAACCCCTCGAGTTGCCGGATATCTTCGGCACGGCCGGCGCTCCTACTGCCCACACACTTCCCGCCACCCGCACCCTGTGGCCCCAGGATCATCGCGGAAACGGCATGTTCATCGCCGCTTGGCGGAGAGCGGACTGAAAGGGGCTCAGGCGGTCGGGAGGTCCTGCACCGCCTGTGCCATCGAGTTGACGCTCTGCAGCACGATCTTCGCCGCGGCCGGGTCGGGGATTTTCAGGCCGAAATTCTTGTCCAGCGCCACCACCAGCTGCAGCGCGTCCACCGAGTCTAGTCCGAGACTTTCCGGGCCGAAGAGCGCCTGGTCATCGGTGATTTCGTCGATGGTGAGCTGGAGCATGAGGTTCTCCACCAGCATCGTCTTGAGCCTTTTTTTCAGGGCAATTGAATCTTCCATGATGAAAAACAGCCGGCGTTTTGGGCGGCTCAAAAAATGCCGCCGTCAATTTTCAACGCCGAGCCTGTGATGTAAGAGGCTTGGGCGCAAGCCAGAAAGCGGACGGCGGCGGCGACCTCCTCGGGCCGGCCAAAGCGGCGCATTGGGATGCGGCTCTGCGCGGCTTTGCGCTCATCCGGTCCCAAGGTTGCCAGGGCCTCGGTCTCCACAAACCCCGGGCAAACCGCATTGACGGTGATGTTCAAGCGCGCCACCTCCTTGGCCAGGGACCGGGTCAGGGCCACCACGCCGGCCTTGGCGGCGGCGTAATTCGCCTGGCCTGCAGGCGCCATCAGCGCGCTGAGTGAGGCGATGTTCACAATCCGCCCCCCCCGTTGCGAAATCATTGCCGGCAGCACGGCTTGGCACCCGTGAAAGGCGCCGTCCAGATTGGAACTCAGCACCGACTCCCAAGCATCGGCGGGCATGGTGGCCAGCAGGGCGTCCTGGTGTTTGCCTGCGTTGTTGACCAGAACGTCCAGGCGCGAATGCACCGACAGGATGGAATCCACCGCGGTTTTCCAGGACTCGGGCCGCGTCACATCCAGTTCAAGGCATCGGCAGCGCCCGGGAAATTGCGCGGCCAACCCGGCGGCCGCCTCGCGCCGCTCGCGCACTCCCATCCAGACAAAATTCTCCGCCGCCTCTCCAAGGAACTCCCGGGCGATGGCCTGGCCCAACCCCCCGTTGGCACCGGTGATCAATACAACGCGCAAATTCATTCAGGATTCAGTCGGGTTTGTTTTTATAAATTGGCCGGCAATGGCTTGCGCATGGCAGCCCACCACGCTCACGGTCGCCGCAGAGAAGGGCTCCCGCCCCAGCATGTCTGCGGCGGCCACGCATTGCCAGGCCGCTGCCGCCGTGAACCCCTCGCCTAAAATCCGCTTGGGCGAAATCCGGATTCCCGTCCAGTCCGCCCACACCTCGCGCTCATCCCGGTCCGTCCGCTCCGAACCTTGCAGACCGTCGCAGAGCAGGGCGGGGGGCGGGTTGAAGGCAATTTCCTCGCGGGCCAATTGTGCGGCGTGCCGGCGCGGGATTCCAGCGCGGAAGAGGTGCGGGTTTGTGACGGCGCTCAGCCGCACCGCCGCGCCCCTCTCCGGTCCGATTCGCAGGTAGATTGCGCCCGCGCCGGCGGCGGCAACTGCCTGCCTGTCAAAGAGCCTCAGGGCGTCGGCCAGCAGCCAGTCCGTCTCCTCCGCCCCCACCACCAAACAGCCTCCGACCCGGCCGTCGGTCAGCCACTCGGCGGCCAGTGCCAAGCCTTGGAGAAAAACCCCGGCATCGCCCACCAGAGTGTAATTAACAGCCGTGGCACCCAGCAGCGAACCCAGATGGCTGGCTGGAGAGTTGAACACGGTTTCCGGAAAGAGCAGCGGGCTGGCGGTGCGCGGGTCCTTGAGCACCTCGTCGTAAAAACGGCGCGAATAATTCACACACCCGTTCATCGTGCAGTAGATGATTCCCAGAGTCAGGGCCCCGCTGGAAATCAGAGCCGCATCCACTCCCAGTGCCTCCAAGGCGGCCGACAGGGTGTGATGTGCCACCGGGCTGGTCCGGCGCAGCCGGGGGTGTGTGACGAAGGCGGGGCGCTGCTCTGGTGGCGGGACCTGTCGGACGCTCAGGGACCGCCGGGCCCACCCCGGGCGAGGCAGATCCACCGCAGGCAGGGGCAGCCCGATTGCCAGGGCTGAGCGCAGGGATGCGACAGTCCACCCAGCCGGTGACACCGCGCCCAGACCGGCTATAAAAACCCCGCTCATGGATGCCTCCGAAGGATGAGCGATGCGTTGGCACCTCCAAATCCAAATGAATTGGTCAGCGCATATTCCAGCGCGGCGTCGGCGGGGGTTTGCACCAGAGGAAAACCGCAGGCCGGGTCGGGTGTTTCCAGTGTGGAGGTGGGAGGCAGCCATTGGCCCTGCAGAGCCATCAGGCAAACCACGGTTTCCACCGCCCCGGCCGCCCCCAGAAGATGGCCGATGCTCGATTTGGTGGAGCTGACAGGCAGCCGCGCGGCATGAGTGCCGGCCCATTTGTTGATTGCCGCCGCCTCTGCGGAGTCATTCAGCGGGGTGCCGGTCCCGTGCGCGTTGAGATAATCTATTTTCTCCGGACTCAGCCCGGCGCAGGCGCAGGCCGCACTCATCGAGGTCACGGCGGCTTCTCCCTGAGGATGGGGCTGGGTCAAATGATGCGTGTCGGTCGCCGCGCCGTAGCCGACGATTTCGCCCAGAATCAAAGCGTCGCGTCGCCGCGCTGAGTCCAGCGTTTCCAGAGCGAGCACAGCCGCGCCTTCTCCCAGCGCCAGTCCATCGCGCCGCACATCAAATGGCCGGCAGCGCGTTGGGGAGAGGGCTTGCAGAGAGTCAAATCCCCCAAACACCACTTGGCTCAGGGCGTCGTAACCGCCTGTCAGAACCCGCCGGGCCCCGCCGCGGCGCAGCAGCTCAAAGGCATGCCCAATAGCGTTGGCCCCTGAGGCGCAGGCGTTGGCAATGATCGTCATCGGTCCGCTGAATCCAAAGGCATCGGCCAGATTCAAGCCCTGGCGTTGGGCAAGGTAATTGTGGACGCGCTCGGCCTGGCCTCGCCGCAGGTCAGGCGTCTGGATGGCTTGGCGGTAGTAGGTTTCCCCCAGCATCATCCCTCCGCTGGTGGTGCCCAGCACCAGCGGCAAATCATCCGATGGTCCCCAGCCGGATTGAATCCAAGCCTCGTGCGCGGCTAAAAGCAGCATCCTGGCCGCCCGGTCCATGCGTTTCATTTGCCGGGCACCCAACCGGGTGGACGGCAGGGGCGGCAGGTCCGCTTCCCCGGCCAGCCCAATCCGCTGCCGGTCCACGGGAAAAAGGGACACCGGCCGCATCGCCACGCGCCCGGCCCGAAAGCCCTGCGCGTTGGGCTGCCATCCGGCACCCAGAGCGGTGAGAATCCCCGCGCCGGTGACGACCACGCGGTGCGGATGAGCGGATTTGGAAACAGGAAATAACACAACAATGTCACCAGGCTGCCCCGCCATTAAAGAGTGAACACGCCCGCAAGTCAACGAAGCGCCCTTTTCCGGATTGTCACCCTCCGGTGCCTGGGCTAGACTCTCCGCGTGATGAACAAACACCCCGGTCTCCAAAAAACACTCCGATTGGCCGCTCTGGCCATGGCTTTGCTTTGCCAAGCGGCCTTCGCCGCCGAACCCACCGCCTTTGAGCTCATCAAGGCCGGCAATGATTACGTCGGCAAGGATTCCAGAGACAAAGTGGTCCAAATCCGCTCCGAAAAATCCATCGGCAGCCTTTTCCCCACGATTTGGTGGGTGGTCTACTACGATGCTGACGCAACCTTTAAAAGCACCGAGGTGAAATTCGGCGCGGGCCAGAAGCTGGCTGTCTCCCGGCCCCTGCGCATGATCGAATACATCAAAGCTGAAAATATTTTCGATCCTAAAAAACTGCACACCGACTCCAATAAGGCCATCCAAATTGCTTCCGCCCAGCCACTGTTGAAGAACATCACGCTGCGCGCAACCCAGCTGTCCCTGAATTCCAGGTTCAAGTTCGATCCCTCCTTGGAATCCCCCGTTTGGAAGGTGCGTCTTTGGGCCGCCCGCCTCAAGAACCCCAACGACGACACCAGCATTGGGGATGTCTACATCTCCGCGGCCGACGGCACTGTGCTCAAAGTCGATCTTCACATCGACCGGGTGGATTGAGCGGCCACTTCCTTTCTGCGCCTCCGATGAATGCCACCTGCCCGGATACGGATTCTTTTGATGTGGCCGTGGTGGGGGGGGCGCTCTCGGGTGCTGCCACGGCGATTTTGCTGTTGCGGGAGCAGCCGCGGTTGCGGGTATTGATCCTCGAAAAATCCCCGGCCTTCAATCGGCGGGTGGGGGAGGCAACGGTGGAGGTGAGTGGTTATTTTCTCTGCCGTGTTCTCGGCCTGACCCGATACCTCAACGAATCGCATCTGGTCAAGCAGGGGATGCGTTTTTGGTTCGCCAACCCGCGCGCCACCACCCTGGACCAAGCCACTGAGATCGGGGGGGAATACCTGTCGCGAGTCCCCGCGTTTCAGGTGGACCGCGCGCTACTGGATGAGGAGGTTCTGCGCCGCGCCGCAGAGGTGGGCGCCCAAGTATGCCGGCCAGCCAGTGTGGGGAAGATAGAACTCTGCCCAGGCGGCCGGCAAATTCTGGAGGTGCGGCATGGCGGCACTGTGCGCAAGGTCTCGGCTCGTTGGGTGGTTGACGCTTCAGGCGTGGTCGCCCTGCTCGCACGCCAACAGGGGTGGTGGCGGATCAATACAGCCCATCCCACCTCGGCGGTCTGGGCCCGATGGACGGGGGTGAAGGACTGGGATGGCCTTGAATTGGCCGGCAAATTCCCCGCCTGGGCTGCAGCCTGCAAGGGCGTTCGCGGCACGGCCACCAATCATCTCCTCGGGTCGGGGTGGTGGGCTTGGATTATTCCCCTCAAGGGCGGGGACATGAGTGTGGGCGTGGTGTTTGATCAGCGTCTGGTATCGTGGCCGGCGGAGGGCCTGCCGGGGGATCGATTGAAAAACTTTCTGCTCCAGCACCCCGTCGGCCGCGAGTTGATGACCCAGGCGCAGTGGCGTGAAGGGGATGTGCATTCCCGAAAAAATCTCGCTTATTCCAGCACCACCTTTGCCGGTGATGGCTTTGTCCTGGTGGGCGATGCCGCGGCATTTCTTGATCCATTCTACAGCCCGGGCATGGACTGGATTTCCTATAGCACCTGGTCGGCCGCACAATTGGTTCTGGCCGGCCAACGAGGCGAACCCTTGCTCCCCCGGATTGCCCGGCTCAATCAGGCTTTTACCGACAGCTACCAGAGGTGGTTTGCGGCCGTGTATCAGGACAAATACCAATACATGGGTGAATACGAGCTGATGCGCCGCGCCTTTCAGCTCGATCTGGGACTCTATTACCTCGGGGTGGCATCCCAACCATTCAAACTCGGGGCCATGGCTCTGGCGTCTCCCGCCTTTTCCACCCCGCATTCCCTCCCGTTTTTCTGCTTCATGCGCCTCTACAACCGACGTTTTGCCCAAATGGCCCGGATCCGACGCCAGCGCGGCCTCTGGGGGCGTCGCAATGATGGACGCCGCGAATTGATTTCCGGTTTCACTTTCTCCCCAAAAACCTCATTGCCCCTGCTCCGGGCTTTGGCCGGATGGGGCTGGCTCGAATTGACCGAGGGCTGGCGCAGTTGGTTTTCACGCGCACATCCCTCATCAATATGATCGTGTCGGAAGTCTGAACTTGGCTTCGCACCTCTGACCGGCAGCCTCAGCATTCCCGCTGTCCAATGAATTTGAGCCGGGTCGCATCGGCCGCAATCGGGCGAAAATCCAAGCTCTGCAGCCGCGGTCCTGTGTAATTGCAAAAGCCTGCAGCACAGCGGGATGGAATTCAAATTCAGGGGCAAACACTGCTCCCCCCGGCGAAAGAAATTCCGGGGGGCGAACTCCGGTTGCAGAGAGCAACCGCAAGCAAACTGTCAGTACGCAAAGACCAAGGCTCGCGGGCAATCCTCACCTTTAGGATGTTGTTGACTGATCCCGCGACCTTCAAATAGAATTCCCAATCAGTAGAGAAGTAATTTTTTAGTTGTACCTAGTTCAATGAACTGCACCCTTTACCTCCGATTCCTCCTGCTCCCATTATTTCTGGCCGCCGGCGTCCTCCGGTCCAACGCCCAGTGGGTCACCCAGACAGTCCAGGTCACCAACGGCTGGAACGCCGTCTTTCTCCACGTCGACGCCTCCTATAACTCCATCAGCA
>Ga0209829_10001402_pt1 | contig 19622 bp, 23 predicted proteins | sample C_140205_EF_Meta_FD_187311 | JGI IMG/M metagenome (GOLD analysis project Ga0209829, IMG submission 187311) | Freshwater microbial communities from Lake Croche, Canada to study carbon cycling - C_140205_EF_MetaG (SPAdes) (version 2) | ecosystem: Environmental > Aquatic > Freshwater > Lake...
GTCATTAGTCTCCTTAGTTGACTTACCACAAAGCAGGGACATTACTGCCCCTGCTCTGTTGTCAATTAACTATTAGTAGTTGATTGAAGAAGAAGTCTCAATGCGATAGAGCGCTTCATCACGGTAGATAGCGTGTCCAAGTACGCCGTACCATCCAAGTGGACGGTGACGCATCAACTTATCAACGACTGGTCCGATAACAACATGTGGTTCTTCAGCAACGGCTTCAGCAAGTGCTTGCTGTCCAGCGAAGTATGTGTTATAGACGTTTGTCTCATGTGTGAAAGTGATAGACGCACCAGATGTAACCTGTGTAGTGATAGCAATATCAATTGTTACTGAAGCAGTACCAACTGCAGTTACGTTTGCACCTGTTGGTACGTTAGTACCAGCAACAAGGTCACCAATAACAATGCCTGATGTAGAAGTCAAAGCAAGTGTTGTTGCTCCGACTGCACCTGAAGCAGTTGTAGTTGTAGTAGATGTTGTCTTACCAGCACCTCTTAGGTCGTTGTATAGACGAGGTGATTCAACATAGAATGCACCTTCGTATGTACCAATTTCTCCAGCCCAGATAGAATCGTTGCTCTGGTATTCGTGTGGCTGACGCCATGAACCCACACCAGTCTCAGCACGAAGGTCGTGTGAAACTTCAGGGTGGATACCTGCCCAGTAAAGTGAACCCTTACGTGGGATAGCCTTGTTAGCACGCAACTTAGCAGTTGTCTTACGAGCAAGTGCTGAAGTAAATGTGTCAGAAGAAGTTAGAGTTGCTGTTGAAGTACGTGTTCCGCCGTATAGTACGTTAGTACCTGTGCGTAGTACGTTCTGTGCAACAGTATCAATTGAGTCTGCCATGTTGAACGCAATGATGTTAGCGATTGCTGGGTCTACGTCTGCTAGAGAGAAGAGTTCCAACGCACGTGTTACTAGAACTGCGTTACCATACTCAGCAAGAGTAATGGTTGTGTATGTAGGTGTAGCAAGTGCTACAGCATCTGGGTCAGTCTGCTCTGTAAGAGTAGTTGTCTGTTGTGACAAGTCAACGTAACGTTGCAAAACAACTGATGAACCAGGGATGCTTTGACGTGCAGGAGTCTTATCGGCTACTGAACGAATGAGTGGTTGTGCACGGAGCGCGAACTCGATGAGGCGGTCATACGCCTTTTGTACGAGACCTGCGCCACCAACTGTACCGCCGAGTGAAGCGGAGCCTGTGGTTGTATATGCATTGGCCATTTATTGCACCTCCTTATGAGGGGTTAGATTTCGGTTGGGTTTAAAATTCGCCCGACTGAATCATTGCTATAATCTCTTCTGCGCTAGCAGCGTTATTGATACGTAGTAATGAATCAGCAGCGCGGTCAGGCGTTATCGCCTGCTGCGTTACAATGTCCTGCTGCCGTAGGGCAGCACGGTCAAGGGTATTAGCAGGCTGTTCCGCTGCCTGACGTGTTTGAAGTCCGAATACTTCAGCGTTATCATCAATCCAGTTAGAAACTGAATCTTCTGTAAAGTCGCCTTCTAGTTCTCGTGCAATCAAACGCGCAGCCTTTGGACTTACGCCTTTGTCTTCTAGGACTTTCTTGATGACTGATTCTTTCTGAGCCTTTGAGAAACCCTCAAGTTGGTCAGTTAGGTCTTTGATACGTTTTTCATCTGCACGCTTGGCTTTACGCAGTTTCTTTAATAAGTCACTGCCATCCATGCTGCTTTCATTGACGTCTGTATCATCTTCATCTTCATCCCAGTAATTGTTGCTCATAGCAACCGTCCTCCCATATTTCATTAGTTGAATCGCAGACCTCAGGGCTATGTCGGGGAACATAGTCTGGCTTCTACTCTCGGTCTTATACGCCCCCTAGGGCCGATAGGTCTAGGTGGGGATTCTTATTTAAAAGGCGCCTTGTATATTTCTGTTTAGGCTACCCGCTTGTGAGGAAACACCACTGTCACCCATAAACTTGGCACGTTCCATAGATTTCAAACGCTTACGCTGCTCGGCAGCAGTTACGTTATTCTTCATGAACTCTTCTTCACCAGTTTTTTGTGTATAGTCAATGCCTGCTTCTTGATAAATGTTACTTAGTTTTCCTGATGTAGGTAATACTTCGGCTACGTTTGCGTAGCCAGCACGTGCACCTGCAAGGTCAACACCGTACTTAGCAAGGTCAGTTGCCGTAGTTACATCAGCAGTTAAGCCTTGACCTAGTGCAGCACCACCAATTTCAGCAGCAGTAGTCTTTTGCTTAAGCACTGGTAGAACTTCCTTAGGGTCAAGGAAATATGCAACTAAATCTTTATCGGTTAACTCTGGATAGAATTGTTTTAACGCTGAAAGCGTTTCAGGATTTGCATTTATAACACGGTCTTCAACAGTCTTAATGCGGTCAGCAAACTCAGTTGCTGAAATGTCTCCAGCAATATAAGTAGCAAACCTAGCCTCATTTGTTTTACGGTCTGAACTAAGCATAGATGTTATTCCATATGACTTAAGAGTCTCAGCATAACTATCTTCTAATGCCATGTACTGAGCCTCAGATAAAGCATTTAAACCATTGTTAACACGTGCAACATTGCCAGCAAAGCGGTTGCTATATGCACTGTTCCAGGCTTGGCCTGTTTCTTTATTAACACTCTTGTCATACTTAAGAATCATAAGTGATTCATTAGCACTCTTACCAGATTTTAATAAACTTTCAATTGTTCCAGCAAGGTCACCTAAACCGTATTGCTCAAAGATAAGACGTAACATTGCAAGTGCATCTGCATAGTCATTGCCTTTAGGTACATCAGGGCCACCGCCAGGTGGTACATCTACTGGTGAATTATCAGGAATAATTTCAGGGGTAACTTTAGGGGTAACTTCTGTTTCAGTAACTCCGCCATCACCATCTGGAAGCATAACATCAGGACCACCACTAGTACCATTGCCGCCAGATTCAACAGTTGTTGTAGAAGTAGTTGTACTAGTATCTGTACTAGTATCTGGATTAGTTTTTGGCTCACCATTTGGGGTTGCATCAATGTTGTCAGGGATTCCATCGCCATCAGTATCTATTGGAGGAGGTACATTTCCACCACCTGTGCCATCAACGCCATCTCCAGTGCCATTACCAGAACCACCAAGCAGTGCACCAGCACCCACACCAGCAGCAACAGTGCCACCAATTGCTGCGCCAGCCTTTAAGGCTCCACGTTCTTTAGCCGCTAACTCTGCTGTTTCTTTTCTAGCAGCGGCCTTAGCCGCTAACTCTGCATCACGTTTTACTCTTGCAGCAGCAATGGCTTCTTTCTTTGCCGCTGCATCTTTTGTATTCTTTTCCATAGCGGCTTTTAAATCTGCATCACGCTTTGCTTTTGCCTCAGCAGCATCTGTTCGCGCCTTTGCGGCAGCGTCATCACGTACTTTTTTTTCTGCAACAGTCTTATCAGCAGCGGCTTTATCAGCAGCGGCTTTATCGGCTGCTACCTTATCAGCCTTATCTTTAGCAATCTTATCTGCTTTTTCTCTAGCAGCCTTTTCTGCAGCAGCCTTATCGGCTATCTCTTTATCTGCTTTAGCCTTAGCAGCCTTTGTAGCAGCGGCTTTTTCTTCTAATGCTTTTGCTTTAACAGCGGCTTCTTGTTCTGCTTTGGCTGCTGCTGCTCTAGCCTTATCAGCAGTTGCTTGCATTGATGCTGCTTTATCTGCTGCTAGTTTGTTAGCCTTAGCCTTGGCAGCCTTTTCGGCTGCTGCTTTTTCAGCGGCTGCTTTGGCAGCCTTATCTGCAGCAAGTTTTTCTGCAATCTTCTTTTCTAATGCTTTAGCAGCCTCAAATGCATCACTAATTTTACTCATTAGTTAAGTCCTAACTTCGTGTTGTTCAACATTTAGCCACCGAATCCAAAGGACGAAAGAATGGTATTGATAAAATCAGTTGCAGTATTGTGTGCTTCTTCAGTCTTACCCCATAATGGGTTAGCCTGCATCTTACGATTAAAGTCTGCCACGCTTAATAACCCACCTGAGTTATGAATAGCATCTTGAATGTCTTTATCAGCCATAGGGTCTGCTACAATAACGCCAAGTTTTTTATTCTTATATGAAGCATATGTCTGTGCAATATCTTTAACTGTTCCGCCACCTTGAATGTAAGATGATAGATTAGGATTTAATACAATTGCTTGTTGACGCAAACGCTCTTGTTGCTTAGAAATATAATCTTTAGCACCAAAGCCTTCTTTAATATACTTTAATGCTTCATCCGCAGACATAGGTATGCCATAAGAAGAAGCAGTAGATTGTAAAGAAGCAATATCAGTGGCAATCTTGCTACCTTTTGGAGACGCTGATAGCGTCTTGGAATCCATTGTTCCCAGCGCAGCAATAGCAACTTTAGCCATTGCAGAGTCGCGTTCATCTTGTGTTACGTAAGCACCTTCACCTGCTTGCTTAATAATCTTACCAGTAGCATCAGTAGTAGTAGTTACCTTGCGAGTAGATGAAACTTCACGTGCATGGATGTCAGCATAGTATGCAGCCTTCTCAGCAGCAGTTGCTTCTCTGCCTATTGTGTCCATCATATAGTTGTTGATTTCTCTATAGGCATCACCAACATCAGTTAAATCTGTAGTAGGTACAGTCTTTGTGCCAGCCTGGCTAGGAGCAGCATTGGCAGACTTTGCAGTTGACAAGAAAGAAGTAAGCGGAGTAAACTCTGTCTTGTTCTCATATGCATATCCAGCAACATTCTGGACAGATAAATCTGTAATAGCATTTACTAAGCCACCTATATAGTTACCACTAGCATAGTCTGCTTTGCTTAAATATTTTGCATCAAAAAGAGCCTTCTTTAATCCTGCTATGCTACCAGACTTAGCATACTCTTTAATGTATGCAGCCTGTACTTTAGTTAAATCATCTGTTACTTGATACTTTAAGTTCTTTCCAGAACCAGTAACAATAACAAAAACTTCACCTTTTGCGGAAGAAACATACTGACGACCATTAGATGTTACAACTTTATATGTAGCATTGTTACCAAGAAAATCAGCATCACTTAAAGAAACGGTAGTGCCATTAGGAGTGCCACCAAAAAACTGAACATGTGGCCCACCAGTAGTTGGGTCTGCCATTATGACCTCCGATTAAATGTGACATATGAATCTCGTGACAGGTTATCAAGGATTGATTGGAAAATTGCGCGGTTTGCTTCAGTGACATATAAGTCACCAGCCATTAAGTCTTTTAAGTTTGCCTCAACTTGTGCCTTACGCTCACGCTTTAACTGCGTACCATTAGTCAAGTCTTTAATACGTGGGTCTTGTGCAAATGCTACAAACTCTTTAACCATTTTAATAGCCAGTGTCATGCGCATACGTGTGCCCTGGTCTACATTTGTATTAGGGTCAGCAACAATCTGTTCAACCTTTGTCATCATAATCTGCTCACTACCAATACTATTGCCCTGCCCAATAAGGGCTGGGTTTAATAATGGGTTAGACATTTTAAGATTACTACGAGCAATTGTTGCATTGTTAATAATGTTTGCGCGAAGATTAGGGTCTATTACAGTATCAAGCATTGCATGCTCTTGAGTACCAATATCATAATAAGCCTGCTTATCATGTGATACCAGTATGTCGTTATAGTAAGTCTCAAGGTCTTTGTTCTTCATAAGACCTGCTGCTTGAATCCAGTTATATGATGCTGGTGTAAACTTACCTACTTGTGGAGCAAAGATATATGCTGCTTCACCATAGGTTTTAAGAAGATTGACATTGTCAATAGCCCAGTTCTTAAGTCCATCTGTATTCTTTACAATAACCTTGGTTGCTTTATCTGTACGAGATACTGTATAGATTAACTTGCCTGGGTTCTGACCAATAAAGGTAGCCAATGCAAGACCATATGGGTCTTGAATATCACCATTGTTAGTAGCGGTAATACCATTAAGAATATCAAAGAACTCTGGACGCAGTCCAGTAATCTTTGCATTCTTTAAGTAGTCAGGAACATCCATGCTCTCTTGCAAACTAGGTGCAGCAGGAGATATCAGTCCTAAGATAGAACGTAATGCAACAATGTTGTGCGCACTAATGCGCAAGTTCTTAAGGTATTCAGCCTTAACCTCAGCAGTTGAGTTAGGGTCAAGATACTGCCCATGTGCTGCCATATATGCCATAGCCTGTTGTCCTGCTGTTACTTCTTGACGAGTCTTTTCGTTAAAAGGAAGTATTGACCATAGTTTAGTAAGCGTTGAAGGCATAGTTGCACGGGCAATATCAATGTTATCTCCAACATTACCTAATGCAATACTGTCTAATTGCTCACCAACCTTAGTTAAGAATGGGTTGTTTGTAGAGCCTAATAGATTCTTCATAGCAATAACACTTAAGCCTGCCATTGGTCCAGCCAATGTAGGCAAACCAGCATCTTGTTGGAATGAAGGGTTAACTAACTTTAACTTAAGAGTAAAGTCACTAAATACTGGTTGGCTATAGCCATTACCTGTAAGGGCACGCAATGTAGTATCAGTTGCCTTGTAGATAATCTTATCCATAGGCATGATTACATACGGGTCACCATTTTGGTCAGTATGTACTTCACCTGTTGCATCTAATCCCTGATGTGCTAGGCGCAAACGATATAATACACGTGGTCCAACCTTAGCCATACGCCAGATACGGCGTTGGAAGTCTTCTGTGGCACGATAGTAGCGACCTACGGTACGTGCACTAAAGGCTGCATTAGAACGAATAGCAGGGTTATCAGCAAACATAAGCACTCTATCTGCTGCATCACGAGATGCAATTTCAGTAAATCGCTTTTGTGCTACTGCTTCCATCTGAGCACGTAAGCGTGCTTGACTCTTCTCGCTAACGTACATGGTAGGGTCTTCTGCAATGTGTGCTTTATACATATCATCAATAAACTTCTTTTCAATGTTTGCATACTGCTTACGCAATTGCACATATGTAATCATAACTGCTGGCTGACGGAACAAGGCATTCATTTGCCTATCCATGCCTTCCATAAGTTTATTACCAAAGGCGCGATAGGCGCCTTCAATGTCACTAAACCCAGGGAAGTTAATAGCAGTATTAATCTCACCTATTGGCTGATGGTCAACAGTTAATTCAGCAAAGCGTTCGTAAGGAATGCTTGCTGATGCTTTAGCCCACTTGCGAGATACGTCCTTGCCAGTCTGAACCTCAAGGTCTTGGAACTTAATGAACTCACGGCGCACTGCATCAAATAATTCTTGGTTGTAACCTTTAGCGCTTCCATGAAATGTAGTATAAAGGTCTGCAAGAATACGAGAAGCCTGGTCACGGACAATTCCTATGTCATCAATACCACGACTCTTTAATTCAACAGTGCGAGATGACATTGCCTTAAATGCATCTACTGCTTGCTGGTCTTTTACATACCAACCTTTAGTTTGTATATTGTATGCCAAACCAGCAGACTCAGATAATTGGTCTAATGCATTCTCAAAGTGTTCCTTGCCAGTTGCGGCATCAATGCCGCCTGGGCGTAGACCTTCATTTGAATAAAATACATAACCTGGGTCAATGACGCGACCATTAGGAAGTTCTTTACGGTTAGCAACAAAACTTAAGAACCAGTTTTCATGGTGTGCTGCTGTAAGCCAAGCATTATTAGCATTGGCTAATTCTTTTGTTGAGATTGAGTAGGCTTTAGTGCCACGCTTAAGACTTAAATCATCAAGGTGCTTTGATAAAGCACTCATGTCTACAATGCCGCTAAGGATTTCCTGTGCATACTTACCAGATAAACCACTTTGTGCAACAATTGAGTTAGCAACTGAGTTAAGCATTTCTGGTTGGTGCACAAGTGCTTGCATAAGCAAGCCTTGGTCTTCTTTACTAATGAAACGACCATACACACTAAGGGCATATTCACCAATTGCTTCACGCTTTTGAATATTAGTCAGTTGTTCTACAGGAACACCAAGTTTTTCTGCCAGTGTTCGCATAATTTCTGCACGCTTCTCAATGCCAATAGCATCTTGTGGTGCTTTACCAATAATTTTTAGTAAACCAGACTTAACTGGACCAACTGCTGATGCAGAACCAGTAAATATAGTAGACATTTTACCTAGTCGTGCACCTGTACGTGCAGCAAAGTGGAATAAATCCTTACCAGGTGCAGTCAATGCATAGGCTAAGCCTTCATCAATAGCAGAACGGATACCTAAACGTGGAAACAGTGTAAGCAATGACCATACATCTGTAATCTTGCGTGCTGTTTCACTGGCTGGAGCACCGCCAATTGCATAAAATATATTCTTTTTAGAACGAATCTGATTTGCCATTGCTGCTATTTCAGCATAAGGCAAGGCTCCAATAGCCTTAGCCTCTTGATAAGGTTGAACAGCGCCACTGGTCTCAACCATTGGCACACCGTTCTCATTACGCAATGTAATTGCGTCAACAAACTTAGCATGTTTAGGATTAATTTCTAAGTTAGAAACTACGCCCATTCCAGATTCGCCACCATACTTATCGGCAAGAATACGGTTCATTAAAATTTTACCATCGGGCTCGCCACCAAGGCCAGCCTTAAGCATGATTGATGCATCCATGTTGCGCATGATTACAACTTGTTCATCTTCAGTTGCATCTAGGAACTTAGTTGTCATAAACTCAGCAAGGTCACGCGGCATAAGCACGCGTGCTTTTGCAGTAAAGTTTTCTGCAGTCTTAGCGGCATCTTCACCAAGTCGGACTTCAAGACCTATTGGGCTGCGTGCTCCAAGTAAACCAATTTTTTTAGTTATGTTTTTAAAACCTTTAAGTTCTTCTTGAGCATCTAGTACTGCTTTAGAAGTTACTGGGTTCATCATGTTATCAATAGCATCACCAGATTGCTTAAGTGCGCTGTAGATGTCTTCGCCTTTAGCATCCAATTGCTCAACAGTGCGACCAAGTGTTTGCAGTGGTCCTAATTGCTTTGACGTTGTAGCGTTGAAAACGCTATCCATAAAGGACGATAAACCATCGCTCATATTGCGATGAGTTCTAGCAACAGCAACACCGTTGCGATAATAGTCAACACCATCAATACGACCAGATAAAAGAAGATTTACATTTTCTGTTTGTGTAAAATACTTTGTAGCAGCATCAGCATTAAATAGTTTATTACGAGAAAATAAATTGATTGCCTCACGGTTGCGATAACCAGGGTTGTTATCAATTAACTCACGGTAGGCTACAGTTTTTTCAGCAGCAGTTTTAGCATCTGAATACTTTTTGATTGCAGGACCAAGGTCATTTTCCCAAAGGTTAAATACCTCTGGCTTCCGCATGACTTCACTAACCTTCATGCCTAGTTCTTCAGGTTTAGCCGAAGTAATCTTTTCTGCTAAGCGCATACCAAGCGTTGCACCCTTAGTGGTTCCACCGCTAAGCCATGTCATAGGGTCTATAACAATTTGATAAAGAAAGTCTGTAACACCAGAAATGTTTTTAACTTTGCCGCTAACATAATCACCATGAAGACCACCGCTTGCAGGTGGTCTGTCATCCATCATACGTGCTAAGTCACGACCAGGACTCATTTGTGCATATTTAGTACCATCAAGTACTTGTTTAAACTCTTCTGGCTTATTGTATGCCTTAGTTATAGATGCAAGAATATTAGCATCAACAGTTCCATATGACTGCAAGATTTCACCAGGAGTTTTACCTGCAAGCAAACCCTGTGCAACTACAGTATCAGTATTACCAAAATGTGATTTAACTTTTGCTAAGGCTTCATTGTCATATAATGATTTACCATCCCAAGCATTGTTCCATGTCTTAATGTTAAATGGTGCACCTTGTTGTACTTGACGGCCAAGTAGATAACCTTCATTGATTGCACGTCCATAACCAGCAGATAAGTTATACATTTGCACAAGTGGACTAGCAAATCCTTTTGCTACATTTTTAACTATGCCAAACGCACGGTCAGCAATTGACGGGTCTGGTTGAGAATAAGTTGCATTCTTAAATAAAAACTTTAAACCATCCTGTGCATTCTTATCAAGTTTAGCAAACTGTTGCTTTGCAGTATCAACTGGCAACTTAGTTAAACGGCGATGCTCTTTTAAAGAGTAACTAAATTGATTTATCTGGGTTGTTTCAGCAGGTGTTAGGTTTGCACTTTTAGCAGCAAGGTAAAGATTAGGCGATGCCTCAGCAACAACTGGTTCTAATCTTTCCATTAGTACCCATTATCAAGCAGTTGTCTATAAATTAATTCTGAATCTCCTGATGGGTCAAACTGAGTAAGATGTTTAATAGTATCTATAAGTGTTGGCACACGGTTAGGAAGCCCACGCATTGCTTCTGTTCCTGGACCTGGACCAAAGTTTATGCCAGCAGTAATAGGCTCATTTGGTCGTTGTGTTGGAGCACTAAGCGGAGTGATGTCAGCCATTGGAAATGGGTCGCCAGCAAGGCGTGCCCCACTTTGTTGGTCTGCTAATTCTTTGTTTTCTCCATAGGCAAAGCCTGTGTAATCTTGTTGTGGTTGCGTCATGCCGTCTATAGCGCCACCATCGGTGCGCTTAGATAGTGCACCAGGACCTGATACTGGTGCTGGATTACTAGGTTGGCGGTATCCCCCACTTGGCATTAGTCATCCTCATCTTCTATGTGTTTTCTAATATCTTCGGCTGTAGCAGTTTGTATCCACTCAGGATACGATTCTTTTGATGCTAATAACCACAACGCATTTTCATTTGTAAATCCTGCTTTGCGTAATGATTTATAAAATTCGTGTAATTCAATTGCGTACTGGTCTAACTTTGAGTAATCTTCATCAGCAACAGTTTTAACTTTTGTGGTTCTCTTGCGAGGTGTTGCCATGATTACTCCTTAGACTCTATGCTGTTGACTTAAACGTGCTGCGGAACGAGTGTTACCTGTTCCAGTAAGTGTTGATAATAATGTTTGTAGTTCTGGTCTTTGCTGAGGCTGTTCCATTGGAGCGCCTCCTGCTGGAGGGACACCAGGAGCCGCTGGGACAGGCTGCTCAGACTGTACTTCCGCACCAGCAGGAGGATTCTCAGGTTTGAACACTTCTTCGATAACATCTTCAATGTTCTTGCCAGCCTTGCGTCCTTTAATTGTTTCAGCAATTTGACGCACCATATTTGATGGGTCTTGTCCCTGCATAACCATTTGAGGTATCGCTTGTGTCATGGCTGATAATGAACCTACCAATGCGTCACGCATCTTTTCAATTTCAATTTTCTCTTGTTCAAGAGTCACGTTGACGCCGAATGGTAGTTCACGCATAGCCATGTCCTTGGAGATTAATCCGCCTCCAAGTGCCTGCAACATAAAGATAAGTCCTTGTGCTGGGTTTAACCCAGCCAGCATGCCATATCGTACATCTGCAGAATAATCTTTTTTGATGTCTTTGCTTGGTAAATACTTCACTTCATAAGGTGAACCAGCATCTACTCCACGAATAGTCTTTTCTTCATTAAACATTGCTTCATCTGTTTCAAAGCACAAACGAATAACATCGCGCAGTGCTGCTGAGAAGATGGCTTGTGCAGATTTAATCTGCGTATCAAATGCTCCTAGTAGTGCTTGTACACCCTGTCCAGTGACAACGCTTGCATTCATGTTTCCAGTACGAGATTCTGGATAACGTGCACCTACACGCAATTCTTCATTGAGCAACTGTTGCTCTGTGAAAGCGCCTTGTGGCAACGTAAGTTCTACGCGTCGAACTCCTGCTGGGTTTGCTGTACGAATAACAGCATCTCCACCTAGTTGAAGTTCTTGTACATCTTGAGGCAGAACGATTGGTGCTTGTACTGACTTCTCTGCGGCTTCCATTGCAAGTAATGCAAATCGGTTGCGAAGCAACTGAATACCAAGTACGTCATCAAACTGTCCGCGCAATTCACCATCTGGTGATGGACGTCGGGCAATAATGACGTTCATCTTTCCAAGTGGATTCTTTGCTTGCGATAACAACATGTTGTTTCGTGATGGAAGATACAGAACTGTTTGGTCTGCATCGTAGTAACGAATCATTTCAATCATGCCGTTAAGGTCTTGCTTATACCCTAGTGAACCAAGTAGTGCTCGCTCTTGTTCTGGGAACTGAGCGACCAGTTCACCTAGTGTCATTGAGTATCGTTTAGCAAAGGCAACGCAACGTCCGTAGCGGTCAAACTCTGGGTAAGCACCTACTGGGTTTTCTAGTCGGATACGTGGCAACTTTGCTTCTTCATCCAATTCAATAATGAACGGGAGGAAACCATATGTGATGTACATGTCTGCGCCATTGTACATCTGTACTTGTAAATCAGAATGTAAGAAATAGTTATTAGCAATGCGAGTACGGTTGTCTGCAAAAACACGTGCTCGGTCATTAGTTTTGTTAACTGCTGAACAGTTTACCGCTGGAAGCGGTGCCATAACTTCTGCTAGGTCACGTGCAACAATGTCAATAAAGTTTGCAACTACGTTTTGGTCAATGCCATCTGGGAAGAAGTTAGGGTATACCTGACTAATCTTTCCTTGGCGCACCATCTGTACGTCACCGTTGCGCTGGTCACGACCATGCGCACGGTAGCGAAGAGTCTGAACTCTTGCGCCAATCTGGTCCATTGCTAACATTATTATCCTATCGGTTGATTAAAAATTAATGAGTTGCTCGGTATACATTACTAACATACTTAGCGCCTTTACCTATAATGCCACCAGCCACACGAGCACCTGCCATATATTTTTTAGGACTTATTGGTAAAGCAGCAAAGCCTACTTGGACTGCTGCTTCACCTAATCTTTTTAAACCAGCATTAGTTACTTTAATAGGGTTATTACCACCAGCACGTAATTTGGCTTGTTCTTCTTGTTGTTTAGTTGGCATAGGTTATCTCGTTGCTCGGTATACTTTGGCAACATACTTGGCACCCTTGCCAACAATGCCGCCTACAGTACGTCCAATACGACCAACGGGTGTTGCCATCATGGCAACGTCTAAAGCAGAGTGAGGCATAACAACATCATTGGCTGTCTTGATAGCCTTAGTAGTAGCCTTAGTCACTGCTTTGTTAACTTGATTCCAGCCTGCGTTATTCATTGACATGGCTATCTCCTATCCATAGTTTTCGTGCCATTGTTCCGCAAATGCTTCATCGAGATTGACTGCGCCTCTGCGTTCCATCTGGGCACGAGTTGCCCATCGGTTTGTTGTGTACTGTGCTGTTCGACTGCTAGCCTGCATCAGTTCGCGTATGCGAATGATGGCAAACCATAATGCCATAACGGTATCTGTCTTACCTTTAGTCTCAGGCTTCCACGTGAGTAGTTGCTGAGTCAGGGCTTTGATACCTTCAGAACCTTCTGATGAAGGTAATTCTAGGATGTTGTTCTTTTGGTATTTCTCTTCGCGGACTGTGCCAAAGAGGTTAGACATTGATGCAACGCCAAACGAAGTGTCCCATTTGTTCTTGCCTGTGAAGTGTGCGTCAAGGCGAACACCGTATGCAGCAAGCCAGTTTCGTAGGTCGTCATCGAGTGAGTAGGCTTTCTGGTGGGCGTTGATTTCAACTCGGAACTCTTGTGGTCTGTATCTAATTGTGAGTTCTTCAATTGTCGCCCGAATCTTTTGTGGTGTTGGCTCTTCCATGTTGATACAGTCAAGCACATAAATCTTTCCATCTGCACGGTTATATGCCGCCACTACAAAGGCGGCGTTACCTGCCATAGCAGGGTCAAATCCAATTACAGTATGAACCTCAACTTGAGGTGGATGTCCAGCAGCACCAGCCTTTAGCGGTCCCCGCTTGCGCATCCCATTGGTCGCTCCTTGCACGAGTGCAGGCGGGAATATGGAGTCTTCTTGGATGTCTTCTTGTTGGTAGACAAGTGCCCATGTTGAAGGGGTAACTTCACTTCTTCGCTTGAAGAGTGCTGGCCCATCCCACTTGGGGAAGAAGCCGTTCTCTTTAGGAGTGTCAGTGTCGCCATCCCACGGTACATCCGACTCAGGCCAGAGCGTCTTCCAATCCTGCGGTTTCTCAGCATATTCAAGTACAGCAGGCATCCCCATGTAAGTAAACGGAGTACGACCACCAGACCAATGCTTAGGATTACGAAGTTCTTTATAAAGGTCATTAGCAGCAATTCGTGTCCCTACCACTAGCAGTTTACCGTTCTTACCCAAACGGGTAATAACTTCTTTTTGTAGCCAGTCCATCTGCTTATCCCACTCGTGGGCGTTGGCAGTGGTAATGCAGTCATCAAGAATAATCAAGTCAGCACGGGCACCGTAAATCTGACCACCCATACCTAGTGCTTGAAGGGTTGGGTCTTTCTCGCTAGAGTTACGCGCATCGCCCCCAAGGTAGACTGTGTCGGTACGCCAAGTATCAGCGTCTTGTTTCCAACCGCCCTCAGGACCGTATGCGGTCTGCAGTTTGAGCCAGCGGGGATGTGACAGTCGTTGCTTGATAGCATAGACGAACTCGCGTGCCTTGTTTAAAGTCTTAGATACCACGATGATGCGGATATTGGGATTGAGAGCGATGCGGTAAGTTGGATAGTTCACCGTGATAACGGTGGACTTAGCGTGCTCAGGTGGCACGTTCACCAACAGACGGTTGTTCTCACCTGGCTCATAAATCATATTAGGGTGCAGGTAGGTAGGAGGGTTACCCTCTAGTAAATCTACCCAGTCCTGATGATGTGGAAATACCGTCTGGTCAAAGAACATCTTACTAAACTCAGCAAAGGGGATTGATTCCTTTTCAAGACCCAGAGCATCAAAGGATTGTTTGGTGCCCTCTTCCTTAGCCTCTTCCAAAGCACGGGCAAATGCGGGGTCACGGTTCATCCACTGACGGACTGTATCTGGCTTCTTGCCAGATGCAACCATAGCGGCTTGGACAGATACCCCAGCCTTTACTCTCTCGAGTACTTCGGCCTTGGCTTGAGCCACTCCCTTTACAAGGTGGTGCTCCCCGCCCTTTTGAAATCCCTTATGCGCTGGCTGTGCCATGGTTGTCCCAACTGATAGTCTTGTCCCGCACTACAATAGTCTATTTGTACAGTACAGTTGTAACAGAGTGAGTAAGGCTCTAAAAAGACTTACGAACTATTTTACTCTCTATATATACTTAATCCGTTCAAACAGGTCAAACGAACATATTTAGACAAACTATTTTTCTAGACAGTAAAAGTCCTTGTTATATCAACAGTTTCTATCTGCGTCACTATACTGACAGAAAGTTTTATGTAGAGATACAATATATAATACTGACAGACATTAACATATAGGGGGTCAAACAGACTGTTACAGACTATAGACTGCCAGCAGTCTAACATACTACGAGTTGTCTGTAGGTAGTCAGTCTGCCTGTCCTGTCTAGGGGGGTAGATATATACAGACAGTACAATTAAATGAGAATACTCGGACTACGATTGCCTTACCTGTAGGCTAAAGCATCTGTCCTACGGAGTGCTTCTAGCGTGTCTGAAGCCACGCTCGGACAGACGGTTAGCGGACCTAACTGAGCGTGACCGTTGTCCCTTACCAGTATATCGGGATTCCCAGATTGTCAATCTAGGTGTAGTCTATCTATCTCGCCCTTAGGGGGCTCGAAGATAGCCACACACTAGAGTTTGATGATAACGATTTGCTAACAATTATAAAGCCAATTGTTATCAAATAGTTATAATCTGCACATGTTGACAATCATGTGCCCAGTTCTATAGTCAGGACTTCTATGGGAATCACGGCGGTAACTCGTCAGCCTGATTTCATATGGAAAGACTATGAAATCAAAACGCGGCTGACTAAGAACGATTTTCCCAAAGACGGGGAAAACCGTCCGTTCCCGCCTACCGATAGACTGGACGGGATTTAAGCGCATGGTGCGGTTAAAGAGAAAGGATTAAAAGATGAAAGTATATAAAATAGGCAGGGCACCTGCTGAGGCTATATATATAGGTAGAGGTAGTGCATGGGGTAATCCTTATGTGATTGGAAAACATGGGGATAGAGATAGAGTTATCGCTATGTATTATGTTTATGCTTTAAAAAGGCTCGCAAGCGAGCCAGAGTGGCTAAAGCCACTCGAAAAGGCTAATGGCTTAGTTTGTTATTGCGCTCCGTTAAAGTGCCACGGAGATATATTGGTTAGTTTAATAAAGTAAATAGTTCCACCTGCTATGCAAAGTGCTAGCAGGTTCCACAAAACAAAGGAGAAAACAATGTCCGAATACACAACTCAAGGGATATCAGTAACTACACAATGCTACAACTGCATCCTACTTGATGATGTATGTAACGAATGCTTAGAACTACGTGAAGCACGTGATAGCCAGATTGCCCACGAAATCGTGGACGAAGGCAACCTTCAATACAAACGTCAATGGTTACTAGTTACTGAGCCAAGTGGACATGACTGGACTGACCGAGATGGTGAGTTCAAACACTCCACCGTCACACTACAGGACGGCGGAGTATATGAAGAACTATGGGAGTTAGACGATGAACGCCAACGGGCACGAGAGATACAGTGTCCATGGTGTAACCTACTAACCCCTAAGTTGTTCAACCAGTGCCAAGATTGTGACGGAGTACTAGAAAATAACGTTCGCTAAGAAGGGCAGATAGACCCCCTACGCCTTCTGCTAGGGGGCTATCAGCCTCAATAACAATCAACCGAAACTAACAAGGAGAAAAAACAAATGGAAAATACAGTCACACTAACAGGTAAGATTAAGAATGTACGTAGTTTCACTGGTTCAAAAGGTACAATGATAACAGGTTGGTTTGACCAACGTGAAGTGTCAGCATTCAGCAACGGTGAGGCTGACCGTCAAGTGTACGTATGTGGTATCAATATCGTAGCAATGGAAGACTCAACCGTAGGAGAAATCCTAGGAGTAACACGTGCAGGTGCAGAACAATCAGACCTGGTCACACTCAAAGGTCGGTTAGTTACACGCTTTGACCGTCGTCAAGACGTGGCTGAATCAGCACGCCGAGCACCACAGTTGCAGTTAGAAGTGTTTGAGGTTACATCAAACTAAAAGACAGGGAAGGTGGGTGGCTAAGACAGCACTCATCTTCCCCTTTTTTTATGTGCAGGGGTACTGTAACCTCAGCGGACCACTGCGAGTCCATAACTTTTCTATAACTTACAAGGAGATTCCTATGACACAGGAAGAATACAAGGCTATACTAAAACGCATCATGTCTGACGATGGACTGATGGCTAGGATAATGATGGAAGCACCAGACAATAGTAAGGGAGAACAGAATGACATTATCATATGGTGATATGGTTGCTATAACTATAGCGTTGGGTGCATGCATAGTCATGCTTATTGTGCTAGCATACGCTAACATACAACTGCTAAGTGAGAATAGATTTCTCAAGCAAAGACTAAGAGCATGGCGCAAGGCATGCCAGAATCATACGGAGGTACCGTTCTAATGCATAGTAGACTAACCAAACCTAAGATATCAGAAGTAAAACAATGGTTCTTAATGGAAAACAACAGCAATAGTATTGTTAGAGTATATTATGCTGACATAGATGATGCCTTTATAAAAGCAGTACCCCAAAGAAAAGGATACAGAACCAAGTACTTCTATGGTGAGAATGCATGGTCAGATAGCAGCAGATATGCAAGAGATATATACAACAAGGAGTTACATAAATGAAACAAACTAAGACAACATACGATGTACTAATGGCAGCAGACCATTTCGTAATGGTCACTACAGTAGAGATGCCACATACACCAGACAAGCGGGACATAGAAGAGCAAGCATGGTATAGATTGACTGAAGTATACGGTGCTACTTGGGTACTAGAAACCAAAGGTTTCATTAACCAAATATCTATTGAAGAGGCAGCCATACCACAGATAGGTGACCTATCAGATGCAGGAATAGAGGAGTAATCATGGGACTAGACATGTATCTATACGAGAAACAAGTACATGAAGTAGCATACTGGCGTAAGGCTAATGCTATTCATGGTTGGATTATAAATACAACTAATGCAATAGATGATTGCACACCTATCAATCTAACTAAACAAGACCTATACAATTTACGTGAGGTATGTATTAAAGTATTAGATGTACATACAACGGACTATGCAAAAGAAATGCTACCACCTACATCAGGTTTCTTCTTTGGTAGTAATGAAGTTGATGAATGGTACTGGCAAAATATAGAAGAAACAATTACCTTACTAAACAAAGCATTAGATGAATCAGTAGATGATGCTACGTTTGAGTATCAGGCTAGTTGGTAAGCCATGACTGAACCAAGAGATGACGATGACACAGCACTAGGTAAAGATGATACATGCGCTGATTGCAATGAACACATGAGTCAGTGCACATGCACTGAACCTGACCGTATGTACGGAGACGAAGACTAAGGAGTAAGACCTTGGATAAGAACACAAGACGGCTACTATCTATTGGCAGTACCATTGTAATAACATTAACTACTATCATGGGCATACCTCTCAAGGTATACCATAAAACTGTAGATGCACAGTGTATAGATGAAATCAATACACCACAGATATGGACTAAGACTAAGGCTAAAGCCTATGCTTTGTCATATATACAGACATGGTACCCACACTGGGGCAGAGGCGAGTGGAATGCATTAGTAAAACTCTGGACTAAAGAATCTAGATGGGATGAACATGCTGATAACCCTACTTCTACAGCCTATGGTATAGCACAAGTACTTGGTACTAAACCAGGTACTCCAGCCCCGCAACAAGTTGCGCGGGGGCTGGACTACATATCAAATAGATATGAAAGACCATCAATTGCGTGGTCACATTGGAGGAATCATGGCTGGTACTAATACATACGTAGTAACAATGGAGTTCCATGTGTATGCATCTGACGATGATGCTGCACGGAACAGAGTAACACGTGTCTTACCTAAGGGTGACCTTGATGTGGCATGGGTATGGACAAGAACAACACTAACAAACAAGGGAGATGGCAATGAATAAGAATACAATCAAAGCAAAGATAAATGAAATCAAAGAACTGTCTACTCAAGATGAGCACGGACGGTTTGAGATTGGTACATCAGAACAACAGCAGGCTGCTAAGTTAGTAGAAGATTTCTACAATAACTTTGCAGTTGTAAAAGATAATGTTAATGAAGATGTATTATCTACAATGACGGCTGCTGTTATACTAGCACTCAAAGATATTCAAGTGCGTGACTATGCATTAGGTATCATGAAACCTGAAGAAGATAAGGCTAGATTATTCTATGAGTTCTTAACAAAGAAAGCACCTCATAAGTACAACGCTGCACCTACTACATTACTTGCTGTCACATACTATGAGAAGCATGAAGATGGCAAAGCAAATGAAGCGTTAGCCCCAGCATTAGCGCAGGGCTATTCATTAGCAAGACTATTAAACCGAGTATTCCAAACCAACTGGCCTACTGGAGCATTCAATAAATTGCGTGAAGAATTACACCCTAAAGTAAAAGCAGGTATATTCGGAGAGGAAACAAATGACAACAGCAACTAAAAACAAATCAGCATGGGTACGCGGTGGTACTGCAGTAGAGGCTACCTCTGCTGCTAGTG
>Ga0209829_10001403_pt1 | contig 19608 bp, 18 predicted proteins | sample C_140205_EF_Meta_FD_187311 | JGI IMG/M metagenome (GOLD analysis project Ga0209829, IMG submission 187311) | Freshwater microbial communities from Lake Croche, Canada to study carbon cycling - C_140205_EF_MetaG (SPAdes) (version 2) | ecosystem: Environmental > Aquatic > Freshwater > Lake...
TAATGCCTCTGCCAAATCCCTTTCAAAAACAAAGGTTTTCAGACTAAGGCTCGGAGGACTCAAGCATATCTCCCAATCAGGCCTCGAATATCTACTCCTTCTTGGCGACTTGGAGCTTGGTTTAGAATCCATCTCAGATGCCACTGCTTTAGCTTTCGGTGCGGACCGCGATTCGCGGCGTCATTATAGATTATCTTTTAGCGGCATTCGCCATCTTAGCACTCTCCTAGCCAAAAGGCTTGCCAGCGTTTCATGCCAAAGACTTTCGCTCGATGGATTACAGAGATTGTCAGTGGCTACGGCCAGGACGCTTGCTGGTTATTCTGGTAATTATTTGGATCTATATGGACTTAAAACCATTTCGGCTGATGTGGCCAAGTAACTTGCAAATTATACGGGCTCAATCGCGCTTGATGCCTCAGTGCGCCTTGACGATGCCGCTGCCAAGGCATTGTCAAGGACACCATATGCCTAAGGTTCACGGGGATTGGTTCGGTTGGACGAAGCGAGTCACTTGGATTTGTGAAGTAGCCTCGCGGGTGAGGGGCTCGTCCGTTCGTGTTCATGAGATAACGATTCAACTACTGTCGGGTTAGAATTCCGAAAAATCTCACCTTGGATTTCAAATCAACCATTTCATATCACCCGGAGGGAATGGGATATTTAATTCTTTGAACCTTTCATCGATAATTTTAAGGCCACCACAAAGGTCTGCCTCAATAATGAAAGACAATGAGCTCTGAAATGTGATGAGATCGGGTGATCCATCCTCATCTTTGATCACTAACGAGTAGTTGCATTTCGGTTCAATATCTAGCAGGGTTGCTTTCGTGATTTCATCGATGCGATCGTGCTCCTCCCACCATTCGCTTAAACAAAAAAATTCAACGCACATGCCATTATCCCAAACATATAACGCGCATGTACCAACCGTATCGTAGTAGATCATTTGAACAACTCGTGTTGCCAGTTGCTTTGATAAGTCAGCGCCATGAAGTCCTCCTGTGCTAGAATATGGTATGGCCACAACCCAGTCCCCTGATTTATACCATGGCAGAGCAATGCAGCGACAGTCGGCATAGCTGATTAAATCGCTGGCGTTTTCTTCTGTAACACAACGAGTGAATTGTTCTGATGAAGCATTAACCAGGAAAAGTCCATCTTGGAGGTATCTAATTACCTCGGAGGGCTTCCCTTGTTCGGATGACTCGAGTTCTGAATTTATTACCCTGTAGCAATTATGATTCGGTTTTTTTTTCATGTCATCTATAATGAGTGGCTGTATCGTGGATTCCTTTCAAAAATGAGCTAACCTACTGGCCGGAGCCTTTCAGGATGATGACCGTGCCCGCCACGGTGCCGTTGGTGAGGTAGTGGAGGTCCACCGCCGCAACGTCATTGCCTCCGCGCTGGGCGAGAAAGCGCTCAGACGATGCCGTGCGTAGGGTGCGTTTCCAGGTGAGGTTCATGACAGAGAGGTGACGATCCAGTGAGTGAATGCCAGCGAGGCAGGGATGGCGGCGAGCAGGAGCAGGCATCCACTGCCACGGTAGCCCACGCCCGTGCCAGGGATGCTGAAGGCGGAGTAGCGACGACCACGGGCACTCGTCCCGACGCGGAATCCCCTGCCCCCGACCGAATAGCCGACGCCGGACTTGCTCAGGTTGACCCTGAACGGTCCAATGTTGACGGATTTGCGGTAGAAAAAGCCCATGGGGGAGAATGATCCGATGCGGTTTTTTCTCAAACGAATACAAACAATTACACGGGCATCCCCTCAAGCCCAATCGGTGGTGAGAAGGCAAATTTCTCGTTAGGACAAGGGGACGTAAATGGTTGTAAAATCATGGTTTCATGAGAATTTGGCATGCGATGGGAGCGATGCCGGGAGATGGCAGTCGCCTCGTTTCTCAGCCCAATTTAGGCACCCGGGGTGGGACAAACACGGGGGTAGCCAGAGAAATTCCGTATTTTGATGATGGATTCTGAATCGGGAAAGCGCGGGATGATTTCGTCATTCTCATTGAATGAACCGCTCCCAACTTCCGTTTTGCCTGTCATGAAGGCGATCCACCTCCCAGCGCTGCTTTCGCTCTCCCTGGCCACCATTCTCACCGCGCAGACCTGCCGCGAGGTGGTCCGCGACGCCTCCGGGCGGATCGTCCATACCATCGATCGGCAGAAGAGCACAGGCGGCAGGGTGCAAGCGACCACGCGGGATACTTCGGGCCGGATCATCGGCACCGCCACCACCAAGCCGAAAGCCGGCGGCAGCGCGCAGACCACCTATCGTGACGCGAGCGGCAGGCTGACCGGCACGGCCACCACCCAGCCCACTGCGGGAACCTCGTCGCGCACGACCTACCGCGACGCCAGCGGACACTTGGCTGGCAGCGCCGAACAGGCAGCGGCTCAGCCACCAACACCCAATACCGCGACGCCTCGGGACGACTCACCGGCAGCCAGACCACGATAGGCGATGCTGATCAATTCAGTCGGTAAAATAGAAATGGTCGTGTTTTTCTTTGTAGATCATGATATGACCACAAATTTCTTCTGCAAATAGATTCCTACCACCGCTGGTCGGCTCAAGATAATTCTCAGGATTACTAGCGTGATCTTTAGCAAGTTCGAAAAGTTTATCAATTAATTCTAGTTCTGGAGACATAGTTTTGGACGCTACCATTTTAGGAAATTAGGGGGAAAAAATCTACTGAGCGATCAATCTTTGCTTTTGACAATCAGCGATGCCACCCAGTCCGCCGCAGCCATGTAGTTAATTTTCCCAGAAAAATTAGACAAGAATTTAGCAGCGGCTTCAGATAGATCCTTAAAATTATAAAGAAAAATATCTCCATGGTGTTTGGAAAGAGCTTCGGCTGCAGCATCTGAAAGATGATTAATACCAAGAGATAGGTATCCGCCGTGATGCCTAAAAAGAGCCTCGACTGCGGCGTCCGAGATTACGGCCAGGCCGGAGAGAGAGAGATTTCCCTGATACCTAGAGAGAACTAAAGCGGCAGCCTCAGTGATCGAGGTCATTTCTCTAAGATATCTAATTTCTTCGTCCTGATCTTGGATAAACCACTCTGCCTTAGCCTCATTCAGCACCTTAAGCCGATTAACCCACTCATGGTCAGCCCATCCCCCCACGGCATAATACATACCTCCTCCTGATACAAGCCTGCCAAGACATTTAAAAAGTGGCTCTGCTGCATCGTCCGAGATTTCATTCAGACCACAAAGATGAAGCTCCTCACCCTTATAGTTAGATATGGCCTCTGCAGCAGTATTAGAGAGTTCTTTTAAACCATCGAGATAAAGTCTCCCAGTGTGTTTAGCGAGTGCGGAAGCCACAACCGGTGAGAGTTTGGCAAGTCCATTCAGGTAAAGCCTCAATTGATGATTTGCTAAAGATTGAGCGACATCTTCAGGAAGATCTGACATGCCATTCAGCGATAAATGACCCTCAAGTAGGGAAAGAGCTTTGGCGACATCCTTTGAAATCTCAAAAAGGCCATTTAAAGATAATAAAATAGCCGGATTTCTTGGATACTGTTTTCGTTTATTAAGAGTATTTGCATAATCTACCGACAATTCAGTAATGCCATTCAAAGACAAATCTCCCTTATGCTTACTAAATGATGTGACCGCAGATTTGGTTAATGTTTTAAGTCCATTGAGCGATAAATTGCCTTTGCGCTTTGCGAGAGCTTTGATTGAAGTATCAGAAAGTTTTTCGATTCCGTTGAGATCGAGTTCGCAACTGCCACGCTGTCCCTTGTGTTGTGCTAAAGCAAGAATTGAATCCTCGGAAATTTCTATTATTCCATTTAATTCGAGACTTCCCTTGTAGTTGGCTAGAGCGAAAGCCGCTCCTACATCAATTGATGTAAAATTATTTAATTCGATGGTTTTTGGCTTCTTCAAAAATTGCAAAGCTACTTCAGCAGTCAGTAATTTCTCTGTTTTTTTCATAATTAAGTTTCGGTAATATAAAAAATTGGAATGAGTCTTTTTGGGTGGGGCACTCGCATAGCTCGCCCCTCCTCTTCACTGCCGTTCACAGCAGGCGTTTCAGGTCGATTAGCGGGCAATCCTCGCCGTCCGCGAGATGCGCGTTTTTCTTGAGTTCGGCAGTGATCCCAGTCACAAGCCAATCGTTTACTGCTTTCATGGCGTGGAGCATTCCTGAGATTTGATCCCACTCTGCAGCGTCGATTTCGCGCTGGTATGCTTCGCTTGCATAGGCCCATGCCTTGTCGCGCTCAGCTTTGAGTTTGAGAATAATTTCTGATTCGGTTTGTTGGTTGATTTCCAAGGCGCGTATTCAATTCAATTTCCCCGATTGTGTTAGCCACTTGTTGTGAATTTATTTAGCGAGATGGGCATCGTGATGATCGTTTTTATCAGGGGCAAAAATCAGCTCTGCGATCAATCTTCGCTTTTGATTCTTTTCGATGCGACCCAATTCGCTAGATCCATCTTATTAATCTTACCCATATTATTGGAAAGAGACTCAGTAGCAGCTTCAGATATGACATTTATGCCCCACCCAAGAATAAGATCTCCCCGATGCTTGGAAAGAGCCTCAACCGTGGCGCCCGAGATTTCGGTCAGGCGAAATAGGTCAAGATTTCCCTGATGCTTTGAGAGGGCCTCTGCTGCGGCGGCCGAGAGCACACTCAGGCGGCAGAGATAAAGATTTCCCTGATGCTTCGAAAGAGCCTCTGCCGCGGCGGGCGAGAGTTCGGTCAGGCCGAGATCAAGATCTCCCCGATGCTTGGAAAGAGCCTCTGCAGCTATGTCCGAGAGTTTGGTCAGGCCGGAGAGAGAAAGCATCCCCTGATGCTTGGAAAGAGCCGCTGCTAGGGCGTCCGAGAGTTCGGCCAGACACCAAAGATTAAGGTTTCCCTGATGTTTGGAGAGAGACTCGGCGGATATTTCCGAAAGTTTGGTCAGGCGATAAAGGCTAAGGTCTCCTTGATGCTTGGAGAGAGCTTCTGCTGCGGAGTCTGTGAGTTCGGTCAAGCGATCGAAAGTAAGGCTTCCTTGATGCTTCGAAAGAACCACTGCGGCGAAGTCGGAGAGTTCGGTCAAAGCTCCGAAACTAAGCTCACCTTGATGCTTGGAAAGAGCCTCTGCGGCGAAGTCCGTGAGTTCCTCTAGGCTATCCAGACTAAGACCTCCCTGATGCTTCGAAAGTGCCTCTGCGGCGAAGTCCGTGAGTTCGGTCAGGCCGAGGCCAAGATATCCCCGATGCTTCGAAAGAGCCTCTACGGCGAAGTCAGTGAGTTGGGTCAGGCCTCTAAGATCAAGATTACCCTGATTCATAGAAAGAGCCTCAGTGGCGGCGTCTGAGAGATATATCAGGCCGCTGAGATTAAGCCAATCATCATGCTTGGAAAGGGCTTCTGCAGCCGCGTCGGTGATCGAGGTCATCTCGTCTAGGCATATGTTTTCTGGGTCTTCGAGAAACCGCTCTGCCTCGGCTAGATCAAGGACCGTCTTTTTTCGAACCTGTGCCACCCTATCCGCCGGATCCATCTCATTGATCTCTCCCTGATGCTTTGAAAGAGCTTCCGCTGCGGCGCCGTCGATTGTACTAGCATCACAGAGATCAATATCATCTGGATTTTCTAAGAATCTCTCAGCCACCTCTAGGTCGATATGATCTGGTGACTCTTTTTCACTCCCGGAATCATCATGGGATTCTAATGCCTTGTAAAAAGCATCAAATACCAAGCCAAAGTAGGATGTTTCTCCAACAGATTCACCAAAAAGTGATCTCATCGCCTTTACATCGTCCGGATCGGAAGAGTGGACGGTGAACGCGCCTTCAAGATCACAAATATCAAAATTCTCATGCCAACTGCCAGGCATGTTAGGTGTTCCGACCTGCGCTCCGCTTCTCAGTCCGTCAAGTAGTATTCCCAATTCTTCTTCTGATAAGATTTGATAGCCATCGTAACTGACATCGCAGTATGAGAAGTCGATTTTAACGATAAACTCATCATTTGGATTGGCCGCATTATAGATGGCTTCAAGATCGTGGGGATCAATAACCTCGGTATGTTCAGTGTGTTTGGTGTTATTGCTCATGGTTGTGACTGGTGGGTTGGCTCTAGTTTTGAATGAGAATTTCAAGCAGGCCTCCAGCAATCTCGTGGAGGATCAAAGGAGCCGCTTCGAAGGCGGTTTCCAGACCGAGTTGCTTCGTTCGGTCGGCCGAAAGCGCTCCGTGAGCCACCAAGTGGCGTAGTTGGGCGCTGATGAAGACCGCCCCTTCGGTGCCGCATGGTTCGTCTGCGGTCCTGCCCAGCCGCCAGTTGGTGAAGCGATCTCGCTTGTTTTTCTGAATGCCGAGAAAGTCGCATAAAGCGGCCGCCTCTTGGTCGCGCTCCTCGATGCGGTTCAGTGCACTCTGGCTCAGCATCGGCCCGGGGAGGCGGTATTGGAGGCGGATTCTGGTAAGGGTGTTCTTTCGCGGTGCCTTGGAATGGCATTTTTCGCCGAAGATCGCGTTCTCTATCTGCTCATAGCCGCTGTAGGCTATCACCAGACGCCACTGCATTCCGCGGATGGAATCCAGCTTTCCTCCGCCGCCAACCATTGGATCGCTCCACTCCAGCGCATGCTTCAGCAAAGTGGCACCCCGGAAGAGCTTGCCAAGCCACTGGCGCGCCTCCTCCGGCGTGGAAGATCTCGCAGGTTCCAAGCTCCGAAAACCGGCGGTAGCCTCGTCAAGCGACAGCTTGGCGAGGGAGTTGATGACTGACAAAAGACCTGCTTTTGAAATCTTATTTCTCACCGTTGGCGATGGATTCAAGATCGAGCGAACAAAACTCCAAGCAGCGGCCTTGTTTAAGCAGCCAGGACGCTCCCGTTGGTGAAACAGTCTGCAAGTCCTCCAGCGCAAGCTCTCCCTGAAAAGTAGACAATGCCTCACACGCTTCATCGTTCAGTTTTTTCACGCCTAGGCTGAGAGTTCGGGCCTTGGCTTGCGCCAGCACGCGAGCCAGTTCCGCCGAAAGCGATGAAAATCCTCTAAAACCCAAATACGACCCTTCAAATTCCCCCAAACCTCGGGCCGCATCCGGAGACAGATCGTTCACCCCATGCAAGGACAACATGTAATATTTGCCGCGACCAAGGATACCGGCCACCTCTGGACTGATTGTTTCAAGGCGATCAAGATCGCAAATAATTTCGTCGTCCTCATTCATGGCCTTGGAACTCATCATTTTAGCGATGGCGGGCGTGAGCTCGCTCAAGCCATCCAAGGCGATCCAGCCATTGTGTGCCGAAAAACAATCGGCCCCCCTGTCCGAAAGCTCGCTCAGCCCACGGAGTGCAAGTTCCCCGTGATGCTTGGCGAGGGCTTCGGCGGACGTGTCCGACAGCTCCCTTAGGCCGTCGAGGATGAGCTCCCCCTGATGCTTGGAAAGAGCCTCTGCAGCGGCGTCCGAGAGCTCGGTCAGGCGGGAAAGACTTAGCTCTCCCTGATACTTGGAAAGAGCCTCTGCCGCATCGTCAGTGATCGAGGTCATCTTCGACAAATCCACGGAATCCTCGCCCTCGAGAAATTGCTCCGCCTTGGCGAGATCGAGGACCGTCATCGCCCGAACCCGTGCCACCCAATCCACCGGAGCCTTACCGTTAATTGCTCCCTGATGCTTTGAAAGAGCCTCTGCTGCGGCGTCCGAGAGCTCGGTCAGGCGGTTAAGACTTAGCTCTCCCTGATGGTTGGAAAGAGCCTCTGCGGCGAAGTCCGTGATTTGAGTCAGGCCGTCGAGATTAAGTTCTCCCTGATGCTTTGAAAGCGCCTCTGCGGCGAAGTCCGAGAGTTTGGTCAGGAGAAAGAGGCCAAGCCTTCCCTGATGCTTTGAAAGCGCCTCTGCGGCGGAGTCCGTGAGCTCGGTCAGGCCCATGAGATCAAGAGCTCCCTGATGCTTAGAAAGAGCCTCTGCATCGGCGTCCGAGAGTTCGGTCAGGCCGGAAAGATTTAGGTCTCCCTGATGCTTAGAAAGAGCCTCTGCAGCGGCGTCCGAGAGTTCGGTCAGGCGAAAGAGGCCAAGATATCCCTGATGCTTTGAAAGCGCCTCTGCGGCGAAGTCCGTGAGTTCGGCCAGTCCGAGGTTAAGCCCTCCCTGATGCTTTGAAAGCGCCTCTGCGGCGAAGTCCGTGATTTGAGTCAGGCCGTAGAGTTCAAGCCTTCCCTGATGTCTGGAAAGAGCCTCTGCAGCGGCGTCCGAGAGTTCGGTCAGGCGAGAGAGGTAAAGCTCTCCCTGATGCTTTGAAAGCGCCTTTACGGCGAAGTCCGTAAGTTCGGCCAGTCCGAGAATAAGTCCTCCCTGATGCTTGGAAAGAGCCTCTGCGGCGGCTTCCGTGATTTGAGTCAGGCCGTCGAGGTGAAGCGTTCCCTGATGTCTGGAAAGAGCCTCTGCAGCAAAGTCCGAGAGTATGGTCAAGCCGTCGAGATTAAGTTCTCCCTGATGCCTGGAAAGAGCCTCTGCAGCGGCGTCCGAGAGTTCGGTCAGGCCGGAGAGCCAAAGGTCTCCCTGATTTTTGGAAAGAGCTTCCGAGGCGAACTCCGAGAGTATGGTCAAGCCGAGATAAAGATCCCCACGATATTTAGAAAGAACCTCTGCCGCATCGTCCGTGATCGAAGTAAAATCTGTCAATTCGACGTTATCAGGATCTTCCAAAAATGACTGTGCTACCTCCACATCAAGTTCAAGGCATCCGCTGTCCTCGGTTTCGTCTTCCTCAGGCTCATCGTAATCTTCGCGATCGCCCTCGATAATCTTCTCGCTGCCAGAAACGGATCCGTAGGTGTAATCGTCTTGATAGTTGCCAGTGATTTCAAGCTCGGGGAACTTTTTCTGTAGATCGGCGAGTTCACCACCATCCCCGGAAATGGGCAAGTTGCTTACATTCTCGTTTGCCCAAGAACGAACGCGGACCGTGACCCCGGTCACCTGGAAGCCCCAACTCACCACCTCGTTCGGATTTTGCAAACCTAGCTCTGCCATCAATTCAGCAGATCCCTTGCCTGCTTCTTTGGCGCCTTCCCAGCGTTCTTTCTTAGTTTGAAGATAGCGTAGGACCTCGCCCAAGTATTCAAAAGAATCGTGGCTGAACTCAAGTTGGTAATCAGTGTCGTTGCTCATTAGATGGGTAATTTAGGGGTCTGATTTCGATTTGATTGATTTTTTGGAGGTTATTATAATAAACAGGTATGGGAATGTATTACCTAACGAATACTGTAAAGGATAATTTATCAAAAAATTGAAAGCTACCCGCAATTACAGGGAGTCCTGGTATGGGTTCGAGCTGTCGGCGGGATTGAATGGATTGATGGTGCTGCTCACGCGAAGCGCGGCAGCCGAACTCACGAGATGGACCCAGCACTCCGCGGCGGGGTCGTCGGGATACGCGGCCGAGACGACTTGTTGATAGAGGTTGAGTTGCCCCGAGTAGGAGAGGGCGGTTTGTTCCCACATGGATTTAGGCCCTGGGAAGATCTTGTGGTCGAGGATGACAGGGCCCGTGGGAGTGAGGATGAGGTGGTCGATGAAGCCGGTGGCTTGTTGGCCGTCCGGAGTGGTGTGGGTGAAGGGGACCTCGGTGAGGTGTTGGGTGGGATTGAACCTAGATTCGATCCACTTGAGGTAGGTGTCGATCGTGGAGAGGGCCTGGTCAGGACTGAGGTGCTTTTCGAGTTCCCAGTGGGAGAGGAGGCGGGCGGCGCGGGCCTTGCGATCGGGATGGGTGGGGTTTTGAATCTCCGCTGCGATGATGCGGTGCATGGCGTCGCCGTAATCGCGGGAGTTAATGGTGGTGGGGATGTTGAGGGCTTTTCCGAATTCGATGGTTTCGGTGATGATGGCCCCGGGGATCGGTTCGCGAGAGGACGGGGTGATGAGGAGTGGCTGGCGCTGTGTCCGGGAATCGACCCGGATTGGAACCTGGATGGAGGAGGTGAGCTCTGGAGTCGATTGAAGGGGTTCGTAAGTTTGAGTGGTGACGGTGCTGGAAATGGTGGTTTTGCCCAGTGTGAGGGAGGCTTCCGTGGCGAGAAGATCCCGCGTGTTTGCGATGTCGAGCCAGCACGGATTGGTGGCGGGGTCGTGCACAAGCACGAGGGTGTCGCGGGCCCGAGTGAGACCGACGTAAAGGAGGCGCAGGTCTTCGGAGACGGCGGTCAATCTGGCCTTGATGCCAACAGGCGAAGCATGGAGAGAATCGAGGAGATCTGCTTTGCTTTTGCCAAAGGGATGAATCCAAAGGCGGAGGCCGCGGCCGGCAAGCGGATGGTTGAGGTCGAGTTTTTCCGTGTCGCTGTGGGGGCGGAGTGAAAACAGGCGGCTGCGGGTTTCTGTATCAAGGTCGGTGGCAAACACAACGGGCCATTCAAGACCCTTGGCTGAATGATAAGTGCCGATGTGAACGGCATCGATCTCGGGATCAATCGGTCGTTTATCGAGGGCTTTGTTGGTGCCGTGGTCATCGGCGAGATCTTTGAGCCAGCCGAAGAGGCCGTTGAGGGTGACGGGAGCCCCGGTGCTGTGCGCGGTGGTTTGGTATTCGTGGATGAACTCGCGGAGGCGGGAGAGATTGGCGAGGCGTTGTTCGGCGCGTTGCTGGGTGGGCCCCCATGCGGAGGTGAGGCGGGGGACGTCAGCCGTCGAGTGGGCGAGATCGTAGAGCGCGAGCGGGCTGAGGGTGGTGAGGCGCTGCTGCTTCCGGATGGATAGGAGGGACTTGATGCTGGGCGAAGCGATCGAGCCCTCGATTCCCCAGTCGGGAAGGATTTCCCCTGCAGCGAGAATACTTCGTTTCTGAAGATAGCTGAGACGGTCGCTGAGCCATTCTTCCGGCGGATATTGGGCTTCGAGAGCGATGACCTCGGCGGATGCGAGCGAGTCGCGGGGATCGACGAGCACACGGAGGCAGGCGAGGGCGAGTTGGCACTCGGGGGTGGCGATGAGTCCGGTGGTGGCGAGGGAAACATCGATGCCACGGGCGCGGAGTTCGTTTGCCAAGGCACTGGCGTTTTCGCCGGTGCGGACCAGGACAGCGATGTCGCGCGGTGTGACGGAGCGAAGCGTGCCGGTGGGGTTGGTTTGGGTAACGGAGGGTTTGTCAACGACCTGCTCGCCGGAGTGGAGGAATGCCTGAATGGCATCGGCGGTGGCGGAATGCAGGTATTCGTTTTTGAGGCGTTTGGGTTCACCCTTCTGAGTGTATTCGCCGGAGGTGACCTTGGCGATGCGGATGGCAGGCGAGGCCCCGGGGTGGGTATGCCGATGGGGTGTTAGAATTACATCTTCAGATGGCAGTCCGAGGTGTTCCTCAAAAGGTTTGGCGAAGAGTTCGTTGACGAGGTGGACGAGATCCGGGGTGGAACGCCAAGATGTCCCGAGGGTGTGTGCCTTTTTCGCACCAGCTACGGCGGAGATGATGAGTTCGGGGTCAGCACCGCGGAAACCATAGATCGACTGTTTGACGTCGCCAACCCAGACAACCCGCTTGGCGCACTCCGCGAGCCGGGAAAAGAGGGCGAGCTGGATGGGGCTGGTGTCCTGGAACTCATCGACGACGAGCAGATCGATTTCATCTGTTAGGATAGAGCGGACCTCTTCGGAATGGGTGAGGAGATCGAGCGCTTCCTTTTCGAGATCGGCAAAGTCGGCAGCGCCGCTTTCGCGCTTGAGAATTCCGAATTGATCGGCGAGCAAGCGCGCGGTCTGGAATAGCAAAGCGAGATAGGCTTCGTGATCCTCATGGAAACGCGGATGTTCGCCGAGGCGTAAGGCGATTTCCTGCACGGGATCTGAGATATAGGCATTGGCTTTCGCAGCGCCGGGGCTTGCGGTGCAGAGCTTGTTCCAGTCGGCCCAGCCGAGCTTTCCATTCTTGAGAGACCGGGCACTATCCAGCAGGAGTTGACGATAGTCTTGGATGACTTTGACGGTTGAATTCGGGTCGATTTCCTTGAGTGCGTACTTAATGGCAGAGGTGAGGGCAGCGTCGAGGTCGTCGCTGGTGGGAGCGGGCAGGGCGGCCTTCATTTCCTGCCAACTGGCGGTCCCCATGGCGGGAAGCGCTGCGGGATCGATGTTGTTGCTGCGCGCGTCGGCGACGATTTTAGGGATGACTTTGCGGTAGTGATGGGTTCCGGTTAGCGGGTCGATCTGGGCAAGACGGGCGGAGAGTTGATAGATTTCATTTTCCTCTTCTCCGGAAAGGATGATGTCGAAGGCGCGGGAGAGGAGGATTTGGGACTGGGTGTCGTCGAGGATGGTGACCTCGGGAGAAATCCCGGCCTGGAGCGCGAAGCGGCTGAGGAGTTCGAGGCAGATGCCGTGGACCGTGCCGATCATGCCGGAGCCAAGAAGGATGGCGTCATGGTGCCGACCGGCTTGGTGAAACTTTTCGGCGAGGCGTTCTCGGAGCTCTTTGGCGGCGGCGACGGTGAAGGTGGTGGCGACGATGCCTTGCGGGCGGGCTTTGTCCTTTTTAACCTCTGCGACAATCTCGACGAGGCGGAAGGTTTTCCCCGAGCCGGCACTAGCGGTGATGAACTCGATGGTTGAGTTCATGCGATGGCTGAGTGGCCGGTTAGATTTGTGAAGGCGCTGTAGGGATTGCCGTCCTTGGGAGGTGCCCAGCGATCAATGGGTGAAGGATCGTTTGCCTCGGTGCCGGGCACTGGAACTTCGATGCGGCCCTCGTCGAGTTGTTTGCGTCGCCACTGATAGATTTCCTCGAACTCCTGCCAGCATTCCTGCCAGTCGGAAGCGGGGCTGTCGCCCTTTGGGGGGATGGGGTTGGTGTTGGGGAAAAACGATTCGTTGCGGGTGAGGAGGGTGCCGCCGTTGGATAGGATGAAAAAGGCGGTGGCGGGTTCGGTGTGCTTGCTCTGGCGCATGAGGTGGCCGTAGGTGGCGAGTTGGAGGTGGCGATTTTTCTCGAGTTCTTCGCGACGCTTGGTTTTTCCTCCAAGTTTGAGGTCGATGACCGCGGTTTGGCCATCATCGCGGCGGGCGATTAGGTCAATGCGGCCGCCAATCTGACCGCCGATAAAAAGAACGGCCGCAATTTTCCGTTCCAAGGTGACCTCGGTGATTTTGGACTCACGCAGGATCTCCACGAGCCGCCAGAGGCTTTGCTGGGCGGAATGGAGCAGGCGGGTGCGCGCCGCCTCGTATCCGGGGGTGAGGTAGAGGGCTGCTTGGGAAGCGAGGAGTCTTGGAAAGAAACCGGCGATGGACTGGTGGATGGAGGATTCGCTGGCAGCCTGCCACTTGATCTCGGGGTGGTTGAAAAGTTCTTCGGCGGCGGCGTGCAGAATCGAACCAGAGCGGAGTGCGCTATCGCTGGCACGGAAACTGGAGATGGAACCGGCGGAGAGTTTGGCGTGTTTCTCCAGAACCCATTCCACAGGGGCATCGATGAGTTTGGAAATGGACGAGAAGGACTCTTCCTCGCGGGGTGGAAAGAGATCGGGCGTGTCGAGATTCCACCAGCGGCGCAGTGGAGGGAGTGACCGCAACGGGATCAACTCGGTGGTGGTGAAGCCGCGTGCGGGCACGATGATGGAGTGACCGCATAGGGAGAGCAGTCGGGTCAAGATGCCAGCTTGCTCGGCGGGTCTTCCTTCGGACTGGGTGACTTGATAAATGGTCAGGGATTTTCCGGCGAATCGTACCGCTCGGGAGGCGGAGCTTTCGGCTGTCAGGGCGAGCTTGGTTTCATCAAGGAGGATGACGCCGCGGGAGGAGAGCCAGTCGGATTCGGCACGTGTCCATGGAGAGCGCCGAGTGCGTGTGGGTGCGGGACGCCACCAGATGATCTGATCCTGGCGTGCAAGCAGTTGGGCAGGGGAAGCGATGGCTGTCACGGAGCCGACTTGGCCCGAGAAACGTGTTGTGGCGGATGCCGCTTGATACCAGTCTGTAAGAAGTCGGTTGACGTCGATCTGGGTGAGGGTTGCTTCGGAGCGCAATAGGGCCTCCAGTTGCGCCACGGCGCGGGAGGCGATGATCCATTCGGAAGCGTCGCTGGCATCATCGGATTTCTTAGCGCTGGCCCGACTGGCGAGCCATTTTACTAATGCCGTGAGGACATCCGCTAGGGCGGGGCCGGTCAGTGAGTCGGGGGAAATGAGGGGTGCGTCGATCCAGTCGGCGAAGGATTGTCGCAGTTTGGTGATGGCGTCGGTATCTGCGGCATCGATGAGGACGATACACTCCTCCAGAGTCTTCTGCCAGTGATCTCCGAGGCCAGGTAGGTTGTTAATCGTTTCCGCGAGGCGGTGGCGGAGTCGGGACGGGACCGGCGAGATTGGATGCAGGAGAAATTCAATCCATGCCTGAGGATCAAGCGGTGCGAGGCGGCAACGGAGGAGGAGGGCGGGAAGTTCAAGAAGTGCGGCGGCGGTTTCTGTCCTGGCGGTGGGCAGCGGGAGATCGATGCTCTCAAGATGGCGGTTCAGGGTATCCCGATCAGACGGGTCGGCAATGAGGGTGGTGGATGCCGGATGCAGGCGGGCCAACTGGGAGGCAAGGGCATCAGCAGCGGCTTCCGCTGTGGAGGCCGTGATGACTTGGAGGCTTCCGAAGGCATCGGGAAAATCTGTTTTTTGATTGAGTAGTGAGGCTTGGACCGAGCCGAGTGTGGTCGAGGCGTCCGCAAGGATCGTGGTGGGGACGAGTTCGTTGTATTCGGCGGCGAGCGCGCCAAACAGTTTATTCCAGCAAAGCGGGATGCTATCCGAAGGGTCGGTGACGATCAGGCTTTCAATGCCGGGATTTGAGCCGGCCTCAATGGCTGCCAGAATGGCTGTGATGCATCCGGAGTGGGTGGCATCAGCAAGGCCGGTATCGCGGAATGCGGATTCGATTTTCGCAAAGGCTTGGAGACGTGGCGGGGCATCCTCGTGATCAATATTCCCATGCCAACCCGCTTCGTTCAGTTGGTCACGCCATGAAAGCAGGAGTCGTGCTGTGGCAAGGGGGTCGCATCGGAAGGATTTCGCATAGAACAGGTCGTCTGTTAGGCAGGATTCAAGGAGGTTGCGGTAGGCGAGTGCACGTTGGAGGGCAGAGGATTCTGTGGGGGATAAACCAAGTGATGTCTCAAGCGCGGCGAGCAGGATCTCTGGACCGCAAATGGAGGTTTGAAGAGACTGATGATCGATTGGAGTGTGTGCACCGTCCAAGTGCATTCCGAAGATGTAGCGGGCCATGGATTGAGATGGGAGTTTGGAATGAAAATGTGGGGCTGGTGTTATGGCAGCCAAGGATGCAGTGCAACCCTAGCGCCCCCAAATTTATGCGCCGACCAAATCAAATCCAGTTATGACCAATACTCCGTCTGGTTTGGGCATCAAGAGTCTTGTTTTTCAGTGCGTTTCGGAAATTCGTTATTATTGTTTTACTGTTCATTTTAATGTTTGTTTTTGGTTTTCAATTAAAGGATGCTTTTCAACTCCAAATTCGACAGGTGCATGATAAGGCAGTATTTTTCACCATTGGTTCTGCCTTCCAGAAAAGCGCGGTAGGCTTTGCCACCATCCTGAAAGACCAGGGGTTCCAATCCTTTAGCACCAGCACCGACAAGCATGAGGCAATTAGAGTCTTCTAGTTCCTTTGCCATGTTAAATAAGAATTCGAAAGTAAGGCCGTTGCTGTGGCTGAGCTGGTATTTCCTGCTCAAAACGATCTTTTGAGTAGCGTCCTTTTTAGGAATGAGCTTCCCAGACATTCTGATGGGTGTTTCCAGCAGCACGTTTGCCAGCGACTCCTTCACCGGGCGTTCTTCCTTCAGGGTACCGTCAGGAAGAAAAACCTTTTCGGTTCGAACGACCTTAAACAGAGGCCTCTGGTTTTTATCCAGATACAGCTTGCTGACATTGTCAATGAACCTGCCGCATTGCAGTAGGTCGATTTCAAAGTCGTCCTGCAGTAGGGCCTCGGCGATTTTTTCAGGGTCGCCGTATTTCTTCATCAACCCCTCGAATGAGCAGGCGGCTGGCGCTTTGAGCACGCGCAGCGTATGCACCGGCTTTCCCTCCTTGGTGACGGTTTTCACCAAAGGTTTTTTTGTGAATCCGGCGAAAGTGATTTCCGTATTCCTGCCTTTTTGATCGGCCAGATTGATTCTCCTGGACATGTGCGTGTTGTTTAGTGGTTGGAGATAATGATCAGAACATGCCGAAGTCGAGCGCGTCCGACTCCTCTTCAGCGCTGTCAGTTTCGTTATCCTCAATGGGAATGATTGTTTGATTGTCTAGAAATTCAAATTCGAGGAGTTTACCGGTAAGGGCGAAGACATCAGCGCCGTTGCAGACAAGAAAGGCATCGGCTCCTTCGTAATCCGCGCGGTAATTGTAAACAAAGTAGTAGGCCTTATCGGTTTTCAGTCGCGCGATGGCCGCAGCTTTATCGTCCTCGGCATCAAAGGAAAGCTGGTAGGCAAGATCGACCTGGAGATCGAGCAGTCTGTCCAAGGGCTCTTCCTTGAGCTGCACCTCGGCATCGAAAACCGACGGAACGAGTTCGGCGTCCCTGCCGTCCATGTAAACGGTTTTCATCTCGCTTTTATCCACCTCGCGGAACGCATCATCGACCTTTTTTAGGGCGGTGGCACCACTCAAAACAAAGGTGATCCCATCGTCCAGAACCGAGCCCATGTGGCATTCATCGCCATTCGCATCATAGGTGTGTTCCTCCACATAGCCGTAAACTTTATCACGGTCGATTTTAGTGATGCCTGCCTGAAACAGGGTATCGCCTATTTTGAATGCTGCTTGTCTTGCCATGGTTGTGAGATTTGTAGGATGAAAAATCGAACGGGTTAATTGGAAATAAATTCTCAGAAATAAAAAACGAGTGCTGCGGGAATCGTCACCGGACACAAGGGCCCAGCAAGCATCAGTGAAACACCTATTTCCAGCCTGTTTTGATATTCTCCGCCTTGAGACCGGCCATTTTGTTTTCAGCGTCCTCCAAATCGTCAAAAAGGAAAATTTCCTGTTCCAAAGGTTTTTTGCGACCGGCGCTGTAATCGGTGAAAACCACGGCGAAAGGCGAGTAACTGCGGGTGTGTTCCTTGTTGGTTTTAAGTATTACGAATTTACGTATGGCTGTGCCACCCTTGCCCGATTTGGAATAAGCCTCGCGTTTCAGGATCTGGGACAGCACGCGGTCCTGTTCTTTCTCTGCCTGTTCAAATGGCATGAGAATATTTTCGAACTGCCGTATGCCGCAATCCCCAATGGAATGCTCCCCAAAAACTGGTCCATGAGTTATGAGAGTCCCGGCGCGTGAGCGCCAATGACTCCCATGAAAAGAAAACGACACACTCCCGAGGAAATCATCAAGAAGCTGCGGACTGCCGAAGAGGCCTTGGCTGGCGGCAAGAACGTGGAGGAAGCCTGCCGCATGATTGCGGTGAGCATGGCGACCTACCAGCGTTGGAAGAACCAGTATTCCGGCGTCAAGAAGGACGCCCTCAAGCGGCTTAAGGAGCTTGAAAAGGAGAACGCCCGCCTCAAACGACTGGTCGCCGACCAGGCTCTCGACATGGCCATATTGAAGGAGGTTGCCGAGGGAAAATGGTAGGCCCGGCCCGCAAACGCGAGGTGGTGGCGCATGTGTGCCAGCGTCTGAAAGCGAGCGAGCGCCGGGCCTGCCGGACTCTTGGACAAGCGCGCAGCAGTCAGCGCTATCGGACGAAGCCCAGAGAGGACGACGCACGTCTGACGGCAGCGATCCGGCGCATTGCCATGCGGGAGACTCGCGCCGGGTATCGCGGCGTAAGGCGCCATCTGGTGCGCGAAGGCTGGGATGCGAATCTGAAGCGGGTCCACCGGATCTGGAAAAAGGAAGGACTCCGAGTGCTGCCGAAGGCCCACAAGAAACGGCGGCTGGGCAATTCGGAAAACGGCACCCAGCGCCTGCAGGCCGAACGAATCAACCAAGTCTGGAGCTATGATTTCGTGTTCGATCAAACCGAATCGGGCGGTCGGCTCAAATGGCTTCCGGTGCTTGATGAGTTCAGCCGCGAGTGCCTGTCGCTGGAGGTGGAGCGCTCCATGACGAGCGGCGACGTCATCGGTGAAAGGGGTCAGGTGTCGCATTTCAACAAAATGCTGGAGCGTTTGGTTTGCAACGGATAGCGAGAGGCATGCCGAGAACCTTGACATGAAAGGGGTCAGGTGTCGCATTTCAACAAAATGCTTGAGCGTTTGGTTTGCAATGGATAGCGAGAGGCATGCCGAGAACCTTGAGACACGAGTATCCTGGAGCGGTTTACCACGTGATGGCGCGTGGGGACGGCGGGAAGATGGTTTTCGAGGACGACGAGGATCGGAAGGGCTTTCTCTTCCGTTTAGGGAAGGTTTGTGAGTGCCACGGCTGGCGGATTCATGCCTGGGTGTTGATGGGCAATCATTTCCATCTGCTGGTGGAAACTCCAGAGCCGAATCTGGTGACGGGGATGAAGCTTTTGCTGGGGCCCTTCAGCCAGGGTTGGAATCGGCGGCGGCTCAGACGTGGCCATGTGTTCCAAGGACGCTACAAGTCGGTCCCGGTCAATGCGACCGACAGCGAACCGCATTACTTTCGAAGCGTGGCCGACTACATTCATCTCAATCCCGCCCGGGCCGGTCTGGCAGGTGGGGAGCGGGGGAGACTCCTGGACTACGCATGGAGCAGCTTGCCCAGTCATGTGAAGGGAAAGGGGCCCGTCTGGTTGGAAACGGGACGGCTTTTGAATGCGTTCGAGCTGGCAGGGGATGGTCGTGGCCGTCGTGCCTATGCGGACTGGCTGGAGGCTCGGGCTGCTAATGACGAAGGGAAGATCGACGACGAAGCGATGAAAGCCCTCCGGCGTGGTTGGTATTTGGGCGGGATTTCGTTTCGGGACAAGTTGCTGGGACTGTCGGGAAAGGTTTCGGCACGACGCGTCCACCCTACGACGGGTCCGCGCGGATATGGCGAATCTGCGGCGGAAGGTCTGGCGGTGGAAGCATTGGCTGCCTTGGGTCTTCCGACAGTGCTCGAAGATCTCTCGGCAATGAGGAAGGGGGATCCCAACAAGGTGCTGGTGGCGGCCTTGTTGAGGGAGCGGACTTCGGTCGGCAATGAATGGATCTCCAAGCGCCTGGCGATGGGGCATTCGGGATCCGTCAGTCGGTTGGTGGTTGATCCTAAAATCCGCAGTTGGAAAGCGGATGGGGCGCAAATGAGTCATGTGACGGCAGATGAGGTGACTTGTGTGGGGTCAAACAGCAGCCACGGGGGGGATCCTGAGGTTGTTAGGCTCAACTGCGGCGCAGTTTGGTTCAACCATTGCTCAAGCCTTTGGTAGGCTTGCTTTAGGAAGCTGGCGAACTTGTTTCCAACCGCTAGTTTTACGATTTTCCGGCGTCCGCTTAGGATCATTTTAGCGGGGATGAGTAGCAGCTCGTAGCGGCTTTTGATCGCCTCGGTATGCCCTCCTTGATTTTTGAGAACTCGCACAAACAGGCTCCACAGATTGTATACCAGCAACAACATGCGCGCCGAACTCTGGCTCACGGCCGCCTTTTGCGAG
>Ga0209829_10001404_pt1 | contig 19600 bp, 17 predicted proteins | sample C_140205_EF_Meta_FD_187311 | JGI IMG/M metagenome (GOLD analysis project Ga0209829, IMG submission 187311) | Freshwater microbial communities from Lake Croche, Canada to study carbon cycling - C_140205_EF_MetaG (SPAdes) (version 2) | ecosystem: Environmental > Aquatic > Freshwater > Lake...
AACTTTGACGAACAGGGCTTTCACAAAGCAATGTTTGATATTGGCACCGCGCAAGGCAAGGTATATGGCTTGCCGTTTGCGATCTCGTTGCCTATTTCGTACTACAACCTCGATTTAGTTAAAAAAGCGGGCGGTGACCCTGCGAATCTGCCAACAACTTGGCCAGAAGTGATTGCGCTAGCCAAAAAAATTAAAGCGCTTGACGGCGGTCATCATGGTGTGACTTATGCTTGGGACATCACAGGAAACTGGCTTTGGCAGGCTCCGGTGTTTAGTCAAGGTGGCACCATGCTCAATACCGACGAATCAAAGGTGGCGTTTAACAGTGATGCCGGTAAATTTGCGATCAATATGATTGCAAGTCTGGTGACTGAAGGCGGCATGCCTAATCTGGCGCAGCCTGATGCACGTAGCGCCTTTGCAGCTGGCAAGACTGGTATTCACTTTACGTCAACCTCAGACTTAACTAAGGTCACGCAAATGATCGGAAACAAGTTTGAACTTAAGACGCAGGTTTACCCCAGTGTCCTGCCGAATGGCAAGCTGCCAGCGGGTGGCAACCTCGTTGTTATCGTCGCTCAAACCCCTGAAAAGCAGAGCGCTTCGTGGGCATTTGTGAAGTTTGCCACGGGCCCTGAGGGTGCTGCAATCATGGCAAAGACCACTGGTTACATGCCGCCCAATAAAATTGCAAATGACGTCTATCTGAAGGATTTTTATGTGCAAAATCCAAACCATTTCACTGCGGTTAAGCAATTGCCTTATTTGACAGGCTGGTATGCGTTTCCGGGCGAAAACGGCTTGAAAATCACTGATGTTATTAATGATCATTTGCAGTCAATCGTTTCGGGTACCCGTGCGAAAGAGCCGCAAAAGGTGTTGGATGACATGACCGCTTCAGTCCAGAAACTTTTACCACGTCAGTAAACCCACGCGTTATTGAGACAGCAAACCGGTTCACCCGCTTAAGGATCAAGATGAAACTCATACACTTAACAGATACCCACTTAGTCGAACCTGACCAAATCTTGTATGGTTTGAATCCTCTTGAGCGGTTGAGCTTGGCAATTGCAAGTATCAACAGCTTGCACGCCGATGCTGATCAAGTCGTGATTACAGGTGATTTGACGCACTGGGGGCAGTTGGGCGCCTATCATGCGCTGCATTCTAGTCTTGCCGAGCTTAAGCCACCGTGCACATTAATTTTGGGCAACCATGACAACCGCGATTTGTTTCGTAGCGTTTTCAGTGACGCCTTAGAAGATGAAAATGGCTTTGTGCAAGGCGTGCAAGAGACTGCTGTCGGACAATTTTTATTTTTGGATACAAATCAGCCAGGGACACATTCTGGCTGGTATTGTGCCAATCGACTGCATTGGTTGAGCGAGCAACTTGCGCGCGCGCCACAACAGCCAAAATATATTTTTATGCATCATCCGCCGTTTGAAGTAGGTCTAGAGCCAATGGATCGTATTGGTCTGGTGCAGCGCGACGAGTTTTTGCAGGTGCTTCGGCCGTATTTAGGTTCGGTGCGGCACCTATTTTTTGGGCATGTCCATCGCCCCATCTCGGGTAGTTGGCACGGGGTACCGTTTTCAACGCTTCGTGGCACAAATCACCAAGTCTGGCTCGATTTCGCGGCCAAGGGCGACATCCCAGGAAGTCACGAGCCACCTGCCTACGGCGTGGTGTTGATCAACCACGAGACCGTTGTGGTGCATTCACATGACTTTATGGATCAAAGCTTGAAGTTTTCGCTTGGCGCGCAAAAGCCGCAAGCCGCTTGAGTTATGCTTTGAGGCATGAAAATTCGAGATCAAAAGAATTTACGGTGGGTGTTGTTCGCTGCATTTTTGCTGACCAGCGTACCAGTCACTGCCTACATGCCGCTGAATACCGATGATGCCGGGACAACCACAAAAGGCACCTATCAAATTGAGCAGTTTTTTTATTCGTTGATCCAGGTTGGGCAGTCTGCCGATAACGCTGATGTTGCCACCTCGGGTGAAGATTACCAAGGCTCGGGTAACGCGCAAGCCTTTCCGTTCACTTTTTCTCGAGGGCTGACGGACAACATCGACTTGCAGTTTGCACCGACCTATTATCTGCAGCCTACGGGGGCATATTCGCGAATCGCAAACTACACCTTAAATTTAAAGTGGCGTTTTTATGGTGACGGCGAAACCGGCTTAAATTTGGCATTGCGCCCACAACTGATTGCGCCAGCAAGCGCTTCTCAGCAAGAGGCCGGTATTGGTAACGGGCGTTTTAACTACGGACTAAATTTTATTGCGTCGCAGTTTGGTGAAAACTATGAGCTACATTTCAACGCAGGTTATGCAAGTGCTCCATACAATAATGCCTACTCGGTCGGCTTGAGTACCGATGCACGCCGGACCGACCTGTACGCTGTGTCGCTTGCCCCCGTATGGGTCGTATCGCCCCAGTGGAAGCTTGCACTCGATGCAGGAGTCAACACCAACCCAAGCGCAACAGATCCGACCTTGACCCGTTACGCGCTTGTAGCGTTACTGTACTACCCGATAAAAGATTTAGATGTAGGTGTCTCTTACCAGCGCAACGCCAACAGCTTTGACGTGGCGTTTGGTGGCGCAGGCACCTACGTCAGCCGCTTACAAGTGGGCGTGACGTACAGGTTTTGATCAAAGCGCCTGACCCTGCCCGTGTTCACCAATTCGCAGCAACAGGCCTGGATCCTTTCGAATATTCGTTTGATTCCAGCGAATCAACACCAGCATGAGTATGGCTACCGACAAACCAAACATCACGATAATGGTGTTGATTGCAATCCCAAGCCAGAGCATCAAGCTGTACAGTGACACCATCAATAAAATATTCAGCTGCTCATTAAAATTTTGCACGGCAATTGAGTGCCCGGCTGACAATAATAAATGGCCGCGATGTTGCAACAGGGCATTCATTGGCACAACAAAAAAGCCAGACAAAATACCGACTAATAACAACAAGCCATACACAGCCCACTGGTTATAGATCAGCGGCATGACCAGTACGACTAAACCCATCAGTGCCCCAACCGGCAGCACACGAAGTGATTGCTTGAGTGGCACGCGAGCGGCTGCAATCGAGCCTAGCACCGTGCCTAAAGCTGCGATACCCATCAAGATCGACGCTTGATCTAGGCGATAGCCTAGTTGGCTGCGACCCCATTCGATCACAATGAGTTGCAGCGTCGCGCCTGCGCCCCAAAAAAGAGTGGTGACCCCCAGCGAAATCTGACCTAGCTTATCGGTCCATAGCACCTTCGTGTAGCCAGCAAAGGCTTTGATTAAGCGGATTGGGTGCTGATGCTGCTTCGGGTATTGGGCGTTGGTTTTTGGAATCAACAAATTAGTGAGTGCAGCGGCAAGGTACAACAGACCAATCATGACGATCGCAACTTCGGCAGGCGTGCTGGCCATGTGCTGGAGCATGTTGTGTGAAAGCAGCCAACTCGATACTGCTGGAGAGACCAGTAAGCCACCCACAACCGATCCCATAATGATTGAGACGACCGTCATGCCCTCGATCCAGCTGTTACCAATGACAAGTTGCTCGGGGGGGAGCATCTCGGTGATGATGCCGTACTTAGCAGGCGAATACGCGGCAGCACCTGTACCGACAATCGCATAGGCCACGCAGATTAAGACGATTTGTTCAGCTGGTGCGAGGCCAAAAAAACCGTAGCTAAACATCAGCATGCAGCCAACGACTTTGAAGGCATTTGTGGTGAACATCACCTTACCTTTAGGATAAGCATCTGCGAGTGCCCCCACGAAAGGGGCGAGCAGTACGTAGCTGGCGGCAACGCCCCATTTAATTAATGGGGGCACCCACACTGGCCCGTCTAATTGATGAATCAGTGCAATCGCCGCGATGAACAGAGCGTTATCCGCCAACGACGAAAATGTTTGAGCGATGATGACAATATAAAAGCCACGATTCATGGCGTTCTCTCTTGGTTTGTATGACTCGCTGCGCTAGTCGTTTGGTGTGCAGATAGCGCAGCGATTGATTCAACGTTTTTCGACTCAGGTGGCAACTGCATAAGTGGACTACCCATCTTAATATGTGCGCCGGGCAAAATTTGATTCGCCAAAGTGAAACCTTCTGGAGCGAACACGATAATAGTCGAGCCATGTTCAAACCAGCCAAGCTCTTGCCCTTTTTCAAACGATGCATTGCAAACAAAATCAGTTTGCCCCTTGTAACGTGTGTGAAATAAAAGGTTCAAGGCATGTAAGCGAATGCTGGCCACCAAGATCGCAGCGACCGGAACGAGTGCCACCTTGTGCTTGTTTGCGCCCAGCTCAAGAGCGAGCACGGCCCGCTCATTTTTACAAAATAGTTTTTCAACACGCTTTAAGGCAATCGGGTTTACGTTCCAGGTGTCACCTGAAAGATAATGGACGGCTGTTAGCGCACCTGCATACGGGGCATGAAAGCGGTGATACATTGCTGAGGTCAACCGCAAGGTGACATATTGGCCATTTGTCCAAGTGCTGGTGTCGGTATGTCGGCCAAATAAATCGCTTAGCGTGTACGGAAATCCCTTTGCTTGAAATACCTGACCGTTGATTATTTTTCCGCAAGCCCCTACGATTGCATCACAAGGGCTGGTCATGACGTCTTGAGCGTGGTCAACGCTGCGAGCCCCTTCGCGTAACTCGCGAATAAAGCAATCGTGAAGGCTGTCGAAATGTTGTTTTTTTGCTTCACTTAAATCAAGATCGGTAAATAGTTTCCAGACGCCAATCGACGCGTCCCGAACCCATCCAACCTTGATTTTGCTGAACCATCCCATGAAATGTGTGACGGCGAGCCTGGGAATTCGGTTCGTGAACAAAAAATTCAGGTCCTCGTTGGCAAAGACACTTCTTACGGCTTTACTGATGTTCATCATTTCGTCACCTTAAAGTCATAAAAAGGAGTTTTCGAGGCAAAACTATGACTGATCAAATTTTGAATGTCCTGCAGTACGGGTTGACGGCAGCTGCGAGTCTGTGGCTGTTGTTGCGAGTCAAGCAACGTTTGCAACTCTCGGTGGCGAAGTACCCGTCTTTGGGTGGGCATCTGCGCTGGGCGAAACGCATCGCACGCTGGGTGCCTGGTTATTCGTACTCTGACGACAAATGGTTTAACGCCGACGGGGCTCCACAAGGGGTGGCGACTCAACGCCGCGAGGCTTTGGCCGCGCTTGGCAATGACCTGCGCACACGCAGCCCGTTGACGTTGGCCCATACAGCTGCAAGCAAGCCAATGATTTCCGATTTGCAATTCATCAGCAACTATCGGGTCCCTTACCAGTTTCGCGAAGTGTTGCAGCAGCATATTCAACTCGGTAGCTTCTGGACGAGTAGCGATGGCGTTTGGCTGACCGATATGGACGGCAATCGCCTGATTGATGTGACAGGCTCGTATGGCGTGAATCTGTTCGGTCTGGATTTTTACAAGTCGTGCATCGAAGAGGGTAGCAAGCTGGTCGGCGATTTGGGCCCCGTATTGGGCTCGTATCACCCTTGCGTACTCGACAATATTCGCCGCCTGTGCGACATCTCTGGCAAGGATGAGATTTCGTTTCACATGTCGGGCACTGAGGCTGTGATGCAAGCTGTGCGTTTGGCGCGTTATCAAACCGGTCGTCAAAAAATTGTTCGCTTTACCAGCGCGTATCACGGTTGGTGGGATGACGTGCAGCCAGGGCCCGGCAATCCAATGCCGCCCTCTAAGCACACGCTGACGTTGCGTGAAATGCACGAGAATACGCTTCGGGTGCTGCGTAACCGTCGCGACATCGCTTGCGTCTTGGTCAATCCGATCCAGGCCATGCACCCCAACCAGGCTGCACCGACTGACTCGACTTTGGTTGATGGTGGGCGACGTGCGCAGTACGATCGTGCTGCGTACACCGCTTGGCTCAAAGAGTTGCGTCAAGTTTGTACTGAGCACGGCATTATCTTTATTCTCGATGAGGTTTTTTTGGGCTTTAGGCTCGCACCGGGTGGTGCTCAAGAGTATTTCGACATTGATGCTGATATGGTCACCTACGGTAAGACACTGGGTGGCGGATTGCCCGTTGGTATTTTGTGCGGTAAGAAAGCATTGATGTCGCGTTTTTATTCTGAGCATCCAGCCGACATATGCTTTGCTCGAGGCACCTTCAATGCGCATCCCTATGTCATGGGTGCCATGAATGTGTTTTTGCATCGACAAGATACTCCGGCCGTTCAAACGCTGTATGCCGAACTTGAAACCACCTGGAGCACGCGCAAAACACTGCTCAACGATTTGTTGAAACGTGAAGGCCTGCCCTTGAGAGTAGAGGCCATGTCGACGGTTTGGACGGTTCTGTACGATGTGCCAAGCCGTTTCAACTGGCTGTTGCAGTTTTATCTGCGTCGCGAGGGTATTGCCCTGAGTTGGGTCGGTACCGGCAGACTGATTTTCAGTCTGAACTTTACGGATGCGGATTTTGATAATTTCTGCCAACGTTTCGTACGTGCTGCTCATCAGATGTCTGCGGGAGGTTGGTGGTGGGCGCCACAAGGGCAGACAAACAAGCAGATTCGGCGCAGTATGTTGTTAGAGATGGTGCAGCAAACTAAGCTGTAAAGATATCTATAAAGTGGCAGTGTAGGGTGCCAATCAGAAGCTTCAAAGAATGCGTATAAAAATATTGAAGCTTCTGATTTAAACGAATTTAGTTTGTGAACTCAGTGCGCAAATTAAATGCGCAAACTTAAAGCGTGAACTTAGTGCGATTGGATGTGTTCCATTGGGTCAATTAACTCGCCGCGCATTAAATAAAGCGGTGAGCGACGATACAACAACACATCATGAAAGGGATCAGTCAAGATTTTAAGTGCCCAAGCAAAAGCCGCTTTGAAATCTTCTTTGATGCACAATTGTGCAACCCTAAATAACAAGCCAGCGACGCCCAAAAAGAGCCAGGCCATGCCGACAATGCGAACGGTTGTATCTTCGTAAGCCTCAGGAACCGCCCAAGTGATCAGCGAGGGCTGAAGATACGCTAACACTGGCACTGCAGCCCAAATCGACAGCAACACAATCTTACGATGTAAGTTATAGCCAACCTTGATGTCTTCTTTGTGCTCGTGCGTCGCTTGGTTGACGTGATCGTAGCCTTTAGGCTCAAAAAAGAAGTGGCCTGACTGACGCGTTGTCATGGCCACTAACCAAGCAACAAGCGATGCTGCGACTGGATTGATGAAAAGCAAAACATAAGACACTAAAAATGACAGAGCGCTCACTAAATGCAGGCTTTGATTGATGCGGCTGTGGTGATAATAACGATGATCATCCCAGCGCTGTATTTTTAAGGTGTTTAGTAGTTCTTTCATCGTGGTCCCTTGGTTGTCCGTGTCGCAAATCAAATAGTTGTGGGCGACGCTAAGGTGAGATTATTTCAGAAGCGCCGCGTCGAAAGATGAATTTTTGATGACATTCGTGTTGCAGTTTATTTTCAGAAGCTCGTTGTCATCGAACGGTTACATAAGTTGATTAAAGTGATGTTCACTTAAGTGTTGAAGAGCTCAGATGACCGAATACGCGCCCATTCAAGTCGATCGAATCTATCCCGACAAACCGAGCCTCAGGATTGCTTTAGTGACTGAAACCTATCCGCCGGATATTAACGGGGTGGCTCACACGGTTTCAAAAATTGTTGATGGCTTGCGTGGCCGTGGGCATGAGCTCATGCTTGTGAGGCCCAGGCATCAGAGTGATACCGGAGCAGCGACTGATTCGCGCTACCAAGAGGTGCTCGTGCGTGGCGCGCCGATTCCGATGTACAAGCAACTGCGGATGGGTTTACCCGCCCAGGGCGCATTGCAAAAATTATGGCTCAAGCAACGCCCCGACCTCGTACACATCGCTACTGAGGGCCCTTTGGGGTGGTCTGCCTCGCGGGCTGCCCGTAAGCTCAAAATACCAACCAGCTCAGACTTTAGAACCAACTTCCATGCTTACAGTCAGTTTTATGGCTTTGGCTGGCTGAAAGGCGCGATTGTGGCGTATATGCGTAAGTTTCACAACGCCACGCATTGCACGATGGTGCCGACCCAAGGCTTGATGGCCGAGCTCTCAAAGATTGGTTTTGACCGCTTGATGGTTGTGCCCCGTGGTGTAGATACCGAAAATTTTTCGCCCTCTAAACGAGATGAGTCGTTACGACAGACTTGGGGCGCCAGTGCAGAGACAAAGGTGTTGTTGTCAGTCGGGCGTCTGGCAGTCGAAAAAAATCTTGATATTGTCGTGCGCTGTTTTAAATCTTTACAGGCTCAGGGCCTGCCGGTAAAACTGGTTATCGTCGGGGACGGACCGCTGCGTCATGCGCTTGAGCGTAGTGCCCCCGAGGCGATCTTTGCTGGCACACGTACCGGCCTAGATTTAGCCAAGCATTACGCAAGTGCCGATTTGTTTATTTTTCCAAGTCTGACCGAGACCTTTGGTAACGTGACCATTGAAGCGATGGCGAGTGGACTGGCTGTGGTCGCGTACGACCACGCAGCTGCCGGACAGTTAATCGAACACAAACAAAACGGTATGGTGCTGGCACCCAATCAAGAGGCGCAGTTGTTCGAGGCCGCTCGTCAGCTTGTCGAGGACCAGACCTTGCGCACTCAAATACAGCTTGCGGCACGTCAGACTGCCGTCGATCGTGACTGGAGTTCAGTGATTGCACGCACTGAGAGTATCTTTAGATCCTTGATTGCAAACGAAGACCCGGGTGCAGTGGTGTTGTCCTCGAAGTCTACGGCGTCAGTGTTGCCCAACGCGCTTCGCTAGGCCCGAAATGAGCCTAGTACCCTGCACGCGGTACTAAATGCCGCTCGGAGTTGTCTTGCGAATGAAGGCGCCCCTTTTTAGCGAGTTGAAGTCTCTTGCTGCCGACAAATTTCTGAGTACGCTTTAAAACTCGCGGCAACGGGATACTGCTGTACCGAGTCATCGCCGTAGCCACTGCGATGAAATATAAAGGGGATGCTGCAGTTACTGGCACAAAGCGCATCAACATGCGTATCGCCTATCAACAGGCAGTCACTGGTTTGCGCCTTCAGTGCGTCAATCGTGGTGAGCAGGGGTAACGCATGTGGCTTGACTTGAGCTGTTGTGTCGCCCCCAGTGACAACACTGAAGTAAGAAGACAAGCCGTGGCGGTCAAGCGCTTGCTTTGCCGAGATTTCGATCTTATTTGTACATACCGCTAATTGATAACCGCGTGACCGCAATTGCTCGAGCAAGTCCAAGACGTTTGGATACAGAAACGAATGGTCGTGTGCCTGACGTGCATAGTGCGTCAGGTATGCCTGTTCGATGTCATCGGCGGCCACCGCAGGTGCATTCACCAGCGTCATAACAGAGGACAAAATATCAGGAAGTGGCCCGTATAAGTTAGGAATCACCTGTTCGGGCGCAAGCGTCTGAAAACCGCAGTCAAGCAGAGCCTGATTGGTGGCGCGTCGAATGTCGGGCTCGGTATGCATCAGCGTCCCATCTAAGTCAAAGACGATCGCTGAACAGTTGTCTACAAAGTCTATCGCTGTCTTCATGACCGTGACACCAGTCCGGCCGGTGTGGCTGCATAGCCAGTCAAGGTGCGGTCGGCATGTAAGAGTTTCCAATCGAGCATTTTTTGAGTCATCTTTAAGAGCTCAAGGGTATAGCTCGGATCTTGCGCAACGTTGCAAAGTTGCGACGGATCTTTTGTCAGGTCAAAGAACAGCGGTGGCAACGCCGCAAAATGCACATACTTATATTGCTCGTTTTGAATCACTGAAAGCGCGCATTGATCCATTGATAAGCCTAAAAAGTCTTCCGGCTTTGAATAGTAGATATTTCTGAAGTCAAATTCGTAATGCACCTCTGTGCGCCAATCGGCAGGCGCGACACCAGTTTGAACAAATGGCAAGAGTGAATGGCCATCGCACGTTCGGGGTATTGGGCGCTCTAGCCAGTTCAATATCGTGGGCATTGTGTCAATCGTCTCGGTAAAGTTCCGGACAATATTGCCACGCGTGGCATCGGCCTCAGGGTTCGGATCGCGAACAATCATTGGGATGTGAAAACTTTGATCAAAGTAGCCAATTTTTCCTAGCAAATGGTGATCGCCCAGTTGCTCGCCATGATCGCTTGTCAGTACGATTAACGTGTTGTCCCATTGGCCCGTCTTTTTTAAGTATTCGAAGACACGCCCAATGTGATGATCAACCTCAGACATCAAACCATAATAGGTCGCGCGCATTTGGCGCACTTCAGCGTCTTGCATATCTGCGCCAAGTCCCTGACCATTTTCAAAGAACCGACGACGCTCAATAGATTGAAGGTAATAATCCAACAGCGGATGCTGCGAGGCCTCAAGATCTTTGCTTGCCGCCCGTATCGGTGGTGGGCAGTCGTTGGGGTCATACATCTCGTGGTAAGGCGCTGCAGCGCTAAAGGGCGGGTGCGGGCGGTAGTAACCGAGATGTAAAAACCAAGGTTTGTTCTCTGTTCCTTGCAGGTATTCGAGCGCACGATCGGTAAACCAAGTGGTATCGGATAAATGCGCGGGGACCACGCTTGGCTTAGCCGTAGCGCCAATATCGGCTTCGGTCAGGTCTTGCGGTAGCCAGATGTCGTTAGGTTTTTTGGGCATCGGAAAGCCCTGCGAGGATAGCCAGGCAAAGTAAGCCTCTTTATCGAGCCCCCATGAACCGACCGGACGCCACCCCTCCATGTCTGCCCCTAAAACCTTAAAGCGCGGGTCTTCGGCGGCAATTTCGCGAGGGTCTGGCGTTGTGGTGGTGTAGCCGACCAAGGCGGGTTCATAGCCAGCCTTGCGCACTTCGATTGCGATATTGGTGTGCCGCGCATCAAGCGGAATCGTATTCTGAACTGCGCGGTGGTTCATCATGTAAAGGCCGGTCAGCATTGAGGCGCGACCTGGGCCACACGGAACGGCCTGTGTGTAATGCTTGGCGAACGTGACGCCTTCGCTGGCGAGTGACTCGATGTTAGGTGTTTGAATGACTGGGTGTCCAAGATTTTTAAGTGTGTCACCACGCCATTGATCGACCACAATCATTAAGACATTTTTTTGCTTGGTTGCCATGAGATGATTCCGTAATAAATAAGTTAGCGAAGGGTGGGATCCAGCCTGTCTCGCAGCCAGTCGCCGGTCAGACTGATCGAGAAGGTGGTGAGGACGATGACGCAGCTCGGTGCGAGCAAAATCCAGGGGGCTGTTTGTAAATATTCACGACCATAGCCCACCATATTGCCCAAGCTGGTGAGTGGCGGTTGTACACCTAAGCCTAAAAAAGAGAGCCCTGACTCAAGCAAGATCACTTCAGGAAACGTGAGCGTCATACTGACAATCAGCGTGCTCGCGATATTGGGCAAAATATGTCGGAAGTAGACGCGCCAAGAGCTGGCGCCTAGTGCATGCACCGCGTTGGCATAGCCTTGCTCATTCGCTGCGATCGTCAGGCTGCGTGTGATGCGGGCACTGCGCTCCCAGCCATGGCAGCCCATCAAACAGATAAATAGCAGCAGGGTGTTGCCAAAGAAGGCTAAAACCGCCAGCGCAATGATCATGAATGGGATAGACGCTTGAAAATCAATCAATGCCAGTACGATTTGTTCAAGCCAGCCTTTAAAGTGCGCCGCCAAAAATCCCAGTGTCAGACCGATCGCCGCCGAAAGCAGGGTGCTGGCAAAGGCTATCAACAGGCTGACCTGAACTGAGATCAGTAACCGAGAAAGCACGTCGCGCCCGAGTTCATCGGTGCCTAGTAAATGCTTTGCAGCACCGCCAAAACCCACAGGAGGTTGCAGTCGCGCCTTGAGATCAAGCGCGGTATAGGTGTAGGGTGCGATAAGATCGGCCAACGCTGCGATCAAGAATATACCAACGATCCAGACGATCGCTGCGACCACGAGCGGCGGGTACTCTTGCCAAAAATAATGACGTGAGACAGTGGGAACAGAGGGTGCTAGAACTGCCATGGCGGATAACTTTTTTAGAGTGAAGGCTGCAAAGGTCAAAGAGTGGTTTGGCTGATAGGCATACGATAAAGTCCATTACTGCGACCTCTTACTGATGCGCTCCAGAGCTCGCCCGTAAGCGCGGGTCGAATAAGCAGTAAACGGCATCAACAACTAAGTTGGTTACGACCATACTGACTGTAATCAATAGAAGTGCGGCTTGAACCACAGCCAGATCACGATTGCCGACCGCAGAAACCGTGAGGCGACCCACCCCAGGCCAAGAAAATACGCTTTCAACCACCACAGCGCCTGCGATCAGTCCACCAAGCATGAGTCCGGCGATCGTGACAATTGGCAGAGCTGCATTAGGCAGGGCATGGCGAATCACAACTTGAGACCAACGCAGACCCTTCGCAGACGCTGCGCGAATATAAGGTTGGCCCAAGACCTCTAACATTGATGAGCGGGTGTAACGTGCCAGAACGGCAGCGCCACCCACCGTCAAGGTCAAAATAGGCAATATTGCGTGCTCAACCGCGCTAAATCCCCCACTGGGTAACCAGCCGAGACTGACCGCAAAAATTAATACCAGCAAAAGACCCAGAACGAAGCTTGGCAGGGTGTGACCGGCAACCGAAAAACTCATCACAACACGGTCGACCCAAGAGTTTCGATGGAGCGCGGCAAAAATTCCTGCTGGAATACCGATTAACAGATTCAGTGCGAAGGCTGGTAACGCCAGAGCAAGCGTAGCCGGAATTGCCTCTAAAACAAGCCCCATTGCAGGGCTGGCATCTCGCATTGAAACACCAAAGTTACCTTGAACGATATTCATCAAGTAACCCCAAAATTGTTGCCAAAGAGGCGCGTCAAGGCCCCAGCTTTTACGAAAAGCGGCAATGGCTTCAGGTGGTGCATCGGCCGACAAAATCATCATGGCTGGGTCGCCCGACATCCGTAAGATGGTGAAGGCAAAACCCACAACTAAGAACACGGTGAGCAAGGCACGCAAGGTGCGCGACAACATGTATCGACCCATTGTTAGCTACTCGCCCCGTGGTGAATCATTGTGTGCAGATGGCAACTCACTGTGTGCCTATCACCAATACGTGTAACGACGGGTGCACTTGTTTTGCAATGTGCGGTTGCGAGCGCGCAACGCGGATGAAAGCTACAGCCAGTTGGGACGTCAACTGGGTTGGGGGGCTCACCCTTAAGAATAATGCGCCCAGAACTTACTTTCGTGTGCTTCATCCCAGGTGTTGAAATCGCTGAAATCAGAGCTTGGGTGTAGGGATGCGCCGGATGCGAGAGCACATCTTTTGCATAGCCCTGTTCGATGATACGTCCTAGGTACATGACGGCGACTTCGTCGCAGATGTGACGAACGACGCGCAGATCATGGCTGATGAACAACATCGTGAGATTCATTTGCTGACGTAAATCGTCGAGCAGGTTAATGACCTGGGCCTGTACCGAAACGTCGAGCGCAGAAATGGGCTCGTCGCAGACAAGTAGGCTTGGCTTGAGCACTAAAGCACGTGCTAACACGACGCGCTGACGTTGCCCGCCCGAGAGTTCGTGAGGGTAGCGTTCAAACAGGTTGTCGGTGAGACCGACGGCGCGCATCATTGTTTTTGCCGCGACTGTCGGCTTGATTTCGCCCTGTTTGTCGTGAATCAAAAGGGGCTCAGTGACCTGCTCAAGAGCAGTCAGACGCCGATCGAGTGCACCCAACGGGTCTTGGTAAACCATTTGCATATGGCGGCGCGCAGCACGCCAGGCTTGATTGCGCTTGGCGGTGACGGGTTTACCGTCAAACTCGACTGTACCTGCAGTGGCAGGGATCAGGCCAAGTACGAGTTTGGCCATGGTTGATTTGCCGCAACCTGACTCGCCTACCAGCCCGAGCGTTTTGCCACGCTGCACACTAAGCGTGACGCCATCAACAGCGCGCAAAATACTTTTACCTGCAAGCCACTCATTCTTACCTTCAACAGCAAAGTGGCGATGCAAGTTGTGAACTTTGAGTAGTGCTGTCATGCTGCAAGTTTTCTGGTGCAGGCGAGTTCATGCCCTACTGCGATTGTGCGAAGAGCAGGAGCGCTGTGACGACAATTATCTTGGGCAAAATCACAACGAGCTACAAAACTGCACCCTTGTATCAGTTGACCCGCTTGTGGGATGCTGCCTCGTATGGTCGTCAGGCGGTGAACCTCAACGTCGAACGCAGGCATTGCGGCCAAAAGCCCAAGGCTGTAAGGGTGTTGCGCCTGACTGAATAATGTTTGACTAGGCGCACTCTCTACGATCGAGCCGGCATACATGACCAGTACTCGATCGCTAATTTCAGAGATTACGCCAAGGTCGTGCGAGATCGTCACCAGAGCCATCCCAGTCTCTCGACGGATTGTATCGAGCAACACTAAAATTTGAGCTTGCACCGTCGCATCTAAAGCCGTGGTGGGCTCATCGGCGATTAGTAAGTCGGGTTGCCCAGCCAAAGCCATGGCAATCATGACGCGTTGATTCATGCCGCCCGATAGTTCATGTGGATAAGCATTCATGCGCCTTTTAGCGTCAGGAATCTCAACATGATCAAGTAGCTCCAGGATCTCTGCGTTTGCTTGAGCGCCACGCAGACCACGGTGTAACGCCAGACTCTCGGCAATTTGCGAACCGATGCGCTGGGCAGGGTTGAGCGACGAGCTCGGGTCTTGAAAAATCATGGCGATTTTGCGACCACGAATCTGCGAGAGCGCCGTATCCGATAAACCAAGTAGCTCGCGACCTTGAAACTGAACTGAACCAGTCACGTGCGTGTGCTTGCCTAGTAAGCCGAGTACGCTGAGCCAGGTGATGCTTTTTCCGCACCCAGATTCACCGACCAAGCCAACTGACTCGCCGGCTGCGATGCGTAAACTGACGCCATGCAACACCTCTAAACTACGCCCGCGTTGTTCGAACGCGATCCGAAGTTCACGAATATCTAGCAAAGTACTTGAATCAACTGCACTTGAGGTCATTGTTTGGGAGGTGTCAGGTTCGTGACGCGAAAATCCATCACAAAAGTCTTAGAAGGCTTCCAGGCAAAGTCTTTACGCTTTGCATAAAAAACGGCGCTTTGATGTAACACGGTGTAGGCGGGATCGTCGCGCTCGGCAATCTCTAGCATGCGTTTAAAGGTCCGTTGCCGTTCAGCTGGATCAACCGACGTCTCAAGCGTGTCAGACAGTTTATTGAACTCAACGTTGGTCCATTCACCGGTCTGTTGTTGCTGACCGTTGGGCCCATGTTGGTTGACGAGTGAACTCACCGGATCACTAAAAGGTGCAGAATTTGACCAGCCACGAACGCCGCGAGTCGGGCCTTTCTCAAAAATTTGTGCCCAGTTCTCTTTCATAGACATCTGAACGTTCAAGCCAGCAGAGCGCCACATCTCGAGCATGATTTGATCGGTTTGTGTCTGATTTGTGTAGTAATTGTTCAGACCCCTGAAGTGAATGACTTCGCCTTTATAGCCAGCTTCGGCCAAGAGTTTTTTTGCAAGTGCAAGATCATACTTAGGGACTGTCCAACCCTTCACAAACATGTCGCCATAGAACTCGAATTGCAGGCCAGCAGGCACCCGCGTTTGCCCGCCCCAGATGGCTTCGACGATGGCATCACGATCAATTGCATGTGTCATTGCCTGACGCACTTTCGGGTTTGCCAGCACGGGATGATTTTTGTCGAACGTGATTAAACGGTGATTTAGAACTGGCCCACCGACCACCTCGAACTTAGCGTTGCCTTGAATGGTTTTGAACTGATCGGGCGGGATGTCAGTAATAAAGTCATATTGCCCAGATAACAAGCCGTTAATACGTGAAGACACTTCAGGCACCACCACATAGCGAATTTCTTTCACCAGCGGTTTTCCACCAAAATAGTCATCATGCGCGGTCAAGACCAGATACTGATCCATTTTCATTTCTTTCACTTTGTACGGGCCTGCGCTCACGGGTGACTGAGCCCAGGTACCCCAGTCTTTTGAGGCCATGTACGCTTTCTTTGAAACAATCTCAGAGCCTAAGCGGGCAATGCGTCCCTCAAGGGTAAGATCGGGCACGGCGTTGATCAGACGAACGGTATAACGATCAACGATCTCGATGCTTTGCAACGAAGGCCATAAGTTACGCGCAATTGCAGTAATCTCAGGTGGGGGCAAATCCATACTGCCAGGTGTTGAATTTGTTGTCTTGCGACCGATATCGACGTCAATGGTCTTGCTGTCTTGGTTGGGCTGGCGAGGCGCCGAGGCTCCGAACATTCTCTCAGGACCAAAGCTGAACGCGACATCTTCAGCGGTTACCTCATCGCCATTGTGAAACTTTACGCCCGGACGCAATTTAAATTCGACTGTCTTGGCGTCAATGCGTTTCCACGATTCGGCAAGTGAAGGCTGCGGCGAAAGGTCTCCGACCGTATCCAATTGAATCAAGCCGGCATAGATCATGGGCAACATGCGCGTGCCAACGTTGCTTTGCTCGCGCAACGGGTCAAGCGCACCACTTGTCAGCAGCTGTTGGACGGCGACACGTACGACGGGGCGTGGGTCTGTGGCTTGCGCGAAGGCGTTGGGCACCACTAAGGCACAGAGCCCGAGCACTGTTGTGAGTTTCATAAACCAGCGTTTAGATTGAACCAGCTGCATGTGAATCCTGTGTAAAGGTCAAATTAAAGTGCGACGCTATGCATAATTTTTAAAAAATGCGGCAAAGTCGGTGTCACGACGTCAGGAATTTTGGCCAAGTCGTCATACCGACGAAGCCGAACCGCCTCGTGTGCAAAAGACTGCCCCTCAAATTCTGCGGCCTGCGGTGGGGTGTAGACGCCGCCTTGCAGGATCAGACTATGTTTAGATGCTATTGAAAGGGTGCTCCAGTACGACTGGTCTGTCGCACACAGGTAGCGTTTGGCATCGACATGTAAGCGGATTGGTTCAAGGACCGCGCTAGAGAATAAACCTCGCAAAAAAGGCAAGGCAACATATTGGTGCAAGTCGTCACCGCTTTCGGTACTCGCACTGGCCTGAGTCCGTCCAGTTTTGGCTAATAAATGCCCGATATCGTGTAACAGTGCGGCAGTAATCGTATGAGGGGTTTCGCCTGCATGCTCGGCTAGCGCCGCACATTGAAGGGCATGTTCCAGTTGGCTGACAGCTTCGCTACCGTACTGATTTTCACCTTCAACAGTCAGTAGTTGTGTGACGTCATTTAAAGTCAAAGCCATCTCAAACCTTTTTTAAATAAGTGCCCGGCGGATTCGCGCGGACAGTAAATCAATGCATGTGACCGTACCAATAATAATCAGCATGACCGCACAGGTCTCTGCGTATTGAAACCCTCGAATAATTTCCCACAGTACGACGCCAATGCCGCCGGCGCCCACCATGCCAACGACAGTGGCCGAGCGCACGTTTGACTCAAAGCGGTACAGGGCAAAAGAAATCCAAAGCGGCATGACCTGAGGAATCACACCATACAGAATCTCGTGTAATGCCGACGCGCCTGTCGACCGAATGCCCTCTATGGGTTGCGGGTCGATAGATTCAACCGCTTCAGAAAATAGTTTGGCTAAGATGCCAGTGGTGTGAACCCATAGCGCCAATACGCCGGCAAAGGGACCTAAGCCAACCGCCACGACGAAGAGCATGGCGAACACCATTTCGTTAATCGCACGGCAAGCGTCCATCAAGCGACGAAAAGGCTGGTAAACCCAGGGAGGCACTAAATTGGATGATCCCAAAAGGGCTAAAGGGATCGCCGTAAGCACTGCAAGCGCTGTGCCCCATAACGCAATTTGCAGCGTTATCAGCATCTCTTCCAAATACAGACGCCACTGCGAAAAATTAGGCGGAAAAAAGTCGGCGGCATACGTCGCCATATTGCCCGAGTCTTTAATTAAGTCTAGAGGGCGCATATCAGCGCCTTGCCAAGAGCTAGCCAAGGCAAGTAATAGGGCCGTCCAAGACCCGTACCAAAGAAGACTATGCTTTTTTGGTGCGGGCGCGGATAGCGCAGAGGCAGGCGCTGAAATTGTCACGATGTTACTTTTTGAGAGCTTCAAGTTTGCTATCTAGCTCAGCGAGCTTTGTCTTTTTGTCCGCTGCGCTCATGTTCTCGTCATTCTCGATTTTCAAGCGCTGACTAAACAACTCAAGCTCGCGAATCGGGATCAACTGCGCGTTGGTAGACGCTTGATATCCGGCTAGTTTGCCGATGTTCATCAAAATCTCTTTCTCTTTGGCATCAGTCTTGCCATAGTTGTAGAAAAAGTCTTTGAGTTTTTGCTTGGTCGCGTCGGGCAAATCCTTGAGCATCACGATTGGGTCAGAGGCAATCAAGGGCGATGTCCAGATGACTTTGATTTCTTTGAATTTTTCAGGTTGAACCTTTTCCAGCCGCTCAAGCGCCTCACTGTTTGCTGTGGCAACATCAACTTGCTTCATCGCGACGGTCAACAGATTTGTTTCGTGATTAGCAGCGCGTGTGACTTTAAAAAGCTTTTTAGGATCAACATTGTTTTTTGCAAAAACGTAAAAGCCTGGAACCAAAAAGCCAGATGTTGAGTTTGGATCGCCGTTACCAAAGCTCAGTGACTTACCATTTTTCAGAACATCTTCTACTGAGTTCAGTGGGCTATCGCGGTGAACGACCAGATGTGAGTAATAGCCTAACGTTCCAGTGGCCTGCACTTGTTGCGCAAAAACTTCGGCGCCCGAGCGATCAACGGCCTCGATCGCAGATTTATTGCCAAGCCAAGCAGCCTGAACTTTCTTAAAGCGCATGCCTTCGATGATGCCGGCGTAGTCAGAGGCAAAAAATGGTGTGACCTTGATACCTGTTTTGCGCTCAAGATCTGCAAACAAGGGCATCCAGTTTTGTTTTAAATTTTGACTCGATTCAGTCGAGATCAAGCCAAAGTTCAACTCTTGCGCCTGTGCGCTGTGTGTGTAGACAAATGGCGCAATCGAAACAAGTGCGAGCGCCAATAATTTTTTTAGCATTAAAGAGACTCCTGTAAAGGATGAGTGGGTTGTAGCGGTTTGATATGAAAAGTAAAACGAAGGTGCTTTAAAAAAGTAGAGTTAGGCTGCCTGACTGAGGGAGATCGCTGACCTTATCTGTGAGTTTGGGTCTGTGGCACGTTGCGTCGTCACTAAAGGCGCGAACAGTTCGTCGACCTGAACGCCATACAATTCACGCAGTAACTGTGGTGTTAACTTTGAGGCAGCGCCATCAAAGACAACTTTTCCCTGGTGTAACGCCACCACACGGGGGCAATACTTCAGAGCAATCTCTACTTGATGGAGCGACACAATCACCGTGCAGTTGTCTTCTTTGTTGATACGCGTCAAAATTTCCATGACGTTGCGTGAAGACTCGGGATCGAGTGAGGCAATTGGTTCGTCGGCCAGAATTAAATCTGCCCCTTGTACGAGCGTGCGCGCGATTGCGGCGCGTTGCTGTTGGCCGTCAGAGAGTGTTGACGCACGCTGCCCGTGACAATCTTGGATTCCGACGCGCGCCAAAGCTTGATAGGCGAG
>Ga0209829_10001405_pt1 | contig 19569 bp, 20 predicted proteins | sample C_140205_EF_Meta_FD_187311 | JGI IMG/M metagenome (GOLD analysis project Ga0209829, IMG submission 187311) | Freshwater microbial communities from Lake Croche, Canada to study carbon cycling - C_140205_EF_MetaG (SPAdes) (version 2) | ecosystem: Environmental > Aquatic > Freshwater > Lake...
ATGCTGCGATCAGAGCGCACCGATCAGGGCGCCCCAAAGGGCACCTTCCTCCAAACTCCGCTGTAGCCTAGTGGTCAATTGTTACTAAATGATCACGATTATGTGACATTTACGTGAACTCTACGGTTCGTAGGCCCATACCAACCAGTCATCCTCTCACCCATCTCTTCTTCGTATTTTGCGCCAGGTAACACCTTTGTCACATTTATGGGGTAAATTTTTCGTTTTGATTTTGCTTGGAGCGACCAATTGACTGCGGTTCTCATCATCGAAGGTATAAATGAGCGGCATACGATCTTGCGTGAAACCCTGGAAAATTCCGGAATGAGGGTGATGTTCGCCAGTGACGCCAAAAAGGCGCTGTCAACCATTGAAGCCTCGCCTCCCAACCTGATCGTCTTCGACGTCCCCGATCATGACCCCCATCTTATTGGCTCAGAACTCATGGCCGAACTTCGGCAGCATAAAGACTTTGAGGATATTCCCGCCATTATCGTTGCCCATCGCCACAATGGTCAGGGATTTCGTGGCCCTGAATCTGGGGCTGATGACACCATTTATAAGCCGCTTGACCCTCATGAACTGATCACCCGCATCAAGGCAGTCTTAAGAAAGCGATCTCATCGCATATCTTCAGGGCATCTCGAACTAGGCGGCATTGAAATGTATCTCGATGAACACCGCATCATCATTGAAGGGAAGGAAGCCTTGCTCCGACCCATGGAGTTTAGGCTCCTCGAATTCTTCATGCGAAACGCCGAGAAAGTCTTTAGTCGAAGACAATTACTTGATAAGGTCTGGGGCCAGTCGGTGTTCATTGAAGAGCGCACCGTCGATGTTCACATCAGACGCCTTCGAAACATTCTGGACGTTCACCATAAAGGTGAATTAATCCAAACGGTTCGAGGCTTCGGTTACCGATTCTCCGAACGGGGGTAGCCTGAACACACGGCAGCTTCATCGATATCTTCTTTTAACACCTATACTTTCTGGAACGATTCAATCCTGGATAGCTTACTCATGAACAAGCACACGTTTTCTATTCCGTTCACGGCCACCCTCATCGCCTCCCTCATGGGGTGCGCATCAGGACCCATCCAATTAGCCGTTCCATTTGACGCGAAGGAAGCCAAAACCATGCTGGCTAAAGGCAACAACCAGATTAGCGGCAAAATTCATTTTGAACCTGATCGTGGCCATGTCTTCGCATACCCCAACACCGTAGTGAGCTGTGAGGGCAACGAAGTCACCCTGATTCCTTACACCGACTATGCCCGCGAATGGGCCACGAAATACTACGGCAAGCCGGTGACCGATTTGGCCTACAAGTTGACCCACCGTGCCCGCGACCAGAAATTCATTGGCTATGAAGCCTTCATGGCCCAAACCATAAAAACCTCGTGTGATGATAGCGGCAACTTCGCCTTTAAAAATGTCGCTGACGGCGAATACTTCGTGATGGCGAAGGTTGAATGGAAGGGGCGTGATGAGGAAATGTATAAGTTTGCCTTTGCCCCTGAAGATATCGATGAGGAAGACGGTACTGTCATTAAGAAAGTGTCCGTCAAAGGGAACGCCAACTTAAAGCTTGATGGACCCTGGCCATAAGCCGATAAAATCCTTTGGCCTCATGAAAAGAGGCGTAAAAAAACCCGGCCATTGGCCGGGTTTTTTGTTCTCTAGGGAACGGGTCTTCAGTTACCCGTTATCAAAAGTTGCAGGTCGTCAAAGGATCCTTACAGTATGGAACGTTTTCAACACTGAAGAGATCTTTGCTGCGTGGATTAACCGTCAAGCGAACCCATTCAGCCGGGGCATTGGTTGAACCTTGAACGATGACGCGGGTGAGATTCGTCACCGCCTGGGTGTTGTGGATCTTACCTGAGGCGCTGTTGGGATCTGCCAGCGGCTGGTCCTTCCCATAAAGATGCGAATCACCATTAAAAAGGAGAACCGGATTACCAAAATCTACGGATGCGTTAGCCAATGCCTTCACGAAGGGGGTATAGCCCGCAAGACCATCACCGGCGGGAGGCAATGCTGCAGGATCCCACATATCAGCCTGGAGACCAATCACTACGCCCTTTGCATGACGCTTCTTGGCAAGATCAAATGCCTTTTGCAGCCAACGAGTGTCAGCAGCCGTCCGATCTGCGACTTCCTGAGCCTGAGCGGCTACATTCACAAAAGGAGCCGCCCATGGCAGGGTGTCATTATTAGAACCTGGCATGTTGACGGTCACAAAGACAATCCGGTTGGTTTCCCACATGACGTTTTCAACGTACTGCGCATCCTTAGGGAATGCCGGATCAAAGTCGGTCGCCTGGGTCGTTACAGGCTGATCGCTGATGCCGAGGGTACGGCCAGGGCGTGAGAAAAACAGCTGACGAACAGCGGTTAATTCATTGAGAGGAGCACCGGCACTTTTCTGCTTGGTCTTCTGACAGTCGGTCCACTCGTTATCCCCTGGGGTATAAACCAAAGGTGCTTTGAATTGTTGGAACTTACCGAAAACGCCCTGGTTCCAGCCTGGATCAGAGGTTGCAATCGGAGGCAGAATCCCAGCGCTGGTGCAAGGCATGCTGCCGGAGTGAATGTCACCCACATGCAAGACGCGAGTAATCTTGCTTGGATCATTATTGATCGAATTAATCAGCAGATTCGCATTGGACAGCAATAAAGCGTTATAAGGCCAGTCACCAAAGACCGCCATAGAAAATGGCTTGGTTGAACCATAGTTATCCGCATAGTTATCGCGAGCGAACGCCTGCGATCCCGTCGCCATCAATGCTACCAACAGCATGGATGAAATATTCATTTTTTTCATATCATTGTCTCGTGAAGGATGAGCCTTTGGCTCTAAAATTTTGAAGCTTTCTTACCGTGAGTCACCTTAGGAACCTCATTACTTGGTTACCTTCATGGCATGACCATTGTATGTATGCCTTGTTACGGTTTTGTTTCAGAATCGTGTTGGAAACCCCATATTCACTACTCGTGATGATCACCATGATCATGGGTGTGCTCGCCACTTAAAAGCATGATTTTCTGAACCGCGGGGTCTTGCTCCATATCCCCGAGATCGGTGAAATCGATATGGCGGTAATCATTGAGCTTGGCGGTCGTCATCGGTTGGATCGAGGCTGTCGATGGCGACTTGCAAGAAACTAAGTCTAAATCCTCATCTATCGCTGACCCATGCCTTGAGATTGATTTCGGCAGCTTGAGTGATGGAATCCATTCCACCTTGACATCGACCCCATCAAGCTTCCCCTGATAAGTCTCAAGGATCACGCTATAAGAGGTCTCTTTAGCGGTCAGCTTGAGATCCTTACCCAACTGACGAGTGTCGACAAGAGACCAGATCGTCGACCAAGGGACTAAACGATTCGACGCTTTAAGATCCCCATCGGTGTATTCGAGTGCGACGCGATCTTGATTGAAGAGCCGGATCTTAAACAGTCGATCCTGATTGTCACGCTCCCAGATTTCACCCTGGTCGGTCGCAAGATCGCGCGTTTCCGTGCGATTGGGTTGTCTCATGAAATACCAACCCGCATGGAACGTCTTTTGATCCTTCACCCAGGTCTTTTGATACTCACAGGTCATGGGATCCATGTCCTTAAGACCATGGAGCATTTCAGCACTCAAAGGCCTTGAATCTTTCCCAGACAGGGATGCACAACCCAGAAACAGTGTAGGTAAAGCTGCCAACAACAGTCTTTTTTTATTAAGAGAGAACATCGTCATAAAGATCACTGCACAAATAAAAACAGGGGCTTAAAAAGCCCCTGTCGTTCAGTCGGACGGATTAGATTTATTTAAATCCAAGCGCCGCGGCCATCACGTGATAGATCACGAGATTTTCTTGGGTACCATGGAAGAGGTACGCATAAGGCCCAGTAGCATAGATCGCAACATCCTCACCCGCATGGGTTTCACTACCACCGGCACCGGTTGGAACCAAGGCTTGCTGATGAAAGTTCTTATCCGTGGTATCAACGGCCGTCATATTAACCGTACGCCCCGTGTTAGTTGGATAAGCCACATCCCCATCAGCACCCACCGCGAAGCCGCCACCATTGGCATAGCTGAGTGTGGTGTAGGGTGCTTTGTCAGCCGCCTGCACATACCCTGCTGCAGGGTTATCAAACGCGATAACCTTTCCAAGGATACTGTTACCACGCTGTGGGTAACCTGCGATCGTGAACACATGGCTGTGATCCGCGGAGACCACAATGAGGGTGTCCTTATCAAGCTTCAGCTCGGCAAGGGTCGCCTGCGCCTTCTTTACTGCATCAGACAGCGCGATGGCGTCGGTCAGCGCGCGGTAAGCATTACCGGCGTGGTGGCCATGATCGATACGACCTGCTTCAACATGAAGATAAAAACCTTTTTTGTTGTTCTTAAGGATGCGAATCGACTTATCGGTCAGATCGGCAAGGCTTGGCTCACCCGCTGGGGTCGTATTCCGATCCGCCTCATACTGCATGTGGCTTGGCTCAAAAAGACCCAAGACATGACCGGCTGATGCAGCATTAATCTGATTGAAGCCAGCCGTATCGGTGATGAAGGTAGCGCCTGAGTGCGCCTTAACCCAATCGTCGGTCAAATTACGACCGTCCTTACGCTTCCCTGAAACCGTTGGATATTCTGGATCTTTGATCGTGTTCGGGAGGAAGTAAGTACGGCCACCACCGAAGACGACATCAATGCCATCACCATGCTTGAACTCAATCAACTGGCGAGCGATGTCTGGAATCGCGCAGCCTGCTGCTGGCTGATTGGAATCTGCTTCCCAGTCACGATTGCTCGTGTGCGAATAGTTGGCTGCTGGCGTTGCGTGAGTGATGCGCGCGGTACTGACAACACCGGTTGAAAGACCTGCATCTTCTGCACGCTCAAGAATCGTTGGGAGGGCATGGGCTGCAAGATCCGTCCGATTACAATCAGCCACCGTAGTGCCATGGGCCATGGTCTGGTCCACCGAGAGCTCATCACCGTTGGTTTTGATTCCCGTGACCATCGCGGTCATGGTCGGCGCAGAATCAGGGGTCTGCTGATTGACGCTATAGGTCTTTGAATGAGCCAAATAGGGGAAGTATTCGAAGCTCAGGAGATTTTCTTCACCGCTAGAAGCCGTGGCACCATTTCCTGTTCCGATGATACCGGGCTGCTGACCCTGAAGAATACGGGCGGCCGTGACCGTAGAAACGCCCATCCCGTCACCGACGAAGAAGATGACATTCTTCGCTCTACGGATATTTTTCTGCAGTTTCTTGGCATCAGCAACTGCCAGCTTACCGGCATCAAACCAAGAGGTTGCACTTGACATTGGGGGGGTAAAGGAATCTGGGGTCGGTGCAGCGATTGCACCGAGACTCAGGGTCGCTAACAAGGAGGCGGCCATCACCACCATTCCCTGCTTCAGATTTGTATTCATACATTCACTCCGTAAGCTTTTCAGACTTTATGGGGCGACCATTAAAGGGCGCCGGCTTCTCAATATTTCAATGTGGAACCATATAGTCAGATTGTTACGGTAATGTTTCTCAAAGATGAAATGTCTATGAATTTTCCAAGCAGAAGAGTCAACTCATAGCGGCCATCCCCACTGCTGCGACCACATCACGCACTGATGAAGTGATGGACCGAGCTATGCCTTTTTTCTTTTGATGACGTATCCTGTACAAAAGGCACTAACAGCATCAAGGTCAAACCCTTCTTAGCCCGCCCCATCATTTATTAAAGAGGACTTCAGATTGACGCAGTATTGGGGCAACCGATTTAAACAATCTTTCCTGGTTCTTTTGTTGACCGGCGCCTCAAGCGGCTGCTTTTCGCCACCTGCATTGGACCTCTCGGTCATGAGCTATGACCGAGTGACCAGCGATCTCCTCTCCCAGCAACTGCTTCTTAATATTGCCCGGGCAAGGCATCACCAGCCCATCCACTTCACGGCCGTTTCAAATATCGCGGCCACCTTTGATTTTCGGTTTAACGCAGGCGCGGGACCTGCGATGACCGGAAGTTCAGGCGGGATGCTGGTTCCAACCATTGGTGGCAGCGTCGCTGAAAATCCAACGATCACCATTGTCCCGATCGAGGGGGAAGAGTTCACCAAGCGGCTCCTCACCCCCATTAAGGAAAGCATGCTGACGCTCTTAATTGAACAGGGCGCCGATGTTGATCTCGTGCTTCGGCTCATTGCCGGGGAATTTAGAAGCCCAAAACAAAAGGGCTCGCATGAGGTGGTCTATCACAACAGACCCAATGACCCGAAGGACTACGCCTATTTCAGGCGCATTGTTCTTCACCTGTCATCGATCCAGGATCGCAATGCACTCTACATCGAACCCCTTCGTTTTGAGCAGCATTGGGATTTTCCCTTGACCCAGTTCACCCCGGAAACGCTCGCCACCGTTGGAAAGGACTACGATGTAGTGCTGACGCCAGATGGCCGACACTACCGACTGTCAAAAATTGTGAGCGGTCGCGTGGTGATGTCCAATTACGATCCCAAAACGCTCTCCAATAATGAAAAGATGCGCTTGAATGAGTGGGCAGAGGTCAGCCCTGACAACGAACTCATTGTTGATATCCGAAAGGAATACACGGGAGGAGACTTCCCCATCGAAGGGAACTTCCATCTTCGAAGCCTCGCCAACGTCATTGATTTTATTGGAAAAAGCATGACTGAAGAACCTGAGTTTCAGGTGGCGCCGGATGCAAGAACCCCAAAAACGACCGAAAACCCCACCAAAACCCTCGAGATCATAGAAAGCGAGGACTATCCTGACGACACCGATATCGCCATCAAGCTTAATGGTCTCTACTATGCCGTTGGGCCTGAACATGGATACCAGTGGAACCGGGAGGCCTTTACTCTGCTCCACCAAATGTTCCAGATGACCGTCACAGAACTCCCCCGCGCGGGCATTCCAAGCCTGACGATCGCGAAGTAGCGAGACCTTAACCGACGTCCTTAGGGATCTTGACCGTGGTCAGGGCTTGGGCCGGTTGCGGGTTTGACAAAGGCGCACTCCGGGGGGGATAGCGGGCATCGAGATCTCCTGCAAAGCGGTTGACTAGCTGAAGGGCGCCGTCAAAGGCCTTAGGAAAACGCCGGTGAATAGGACGGGTGACTTTGACGCCCATTTCTGGCCAAAGAATCAGAATCCCAAAAATCCAGTAAGGTGGCACCCCCGGCATGCCCACCTCGCTTAAAAGCCCCGTCACCAGAAGTAACCAGCCCACATCCCGAGGCAAATGCTCGATCGCTTTGAGCGCGTCAAGATGCTCTTGATGACGCTGTTCGCGGGAGACTTTGAGGCTTTTATTCTTTGGGTCAGACTCGGGAGCATTCATAGGAGGGCTTCAATGAAGGAGGGAGATATCGTCCATACTGACAAGATTAAGGGCCAATGGCCATTCTAGCGATAAAAAAAATCCCGCCCCAGATGAGGCGGGATGATAGCCAGTCAAACGTGAAACGCTGCCTGGGTCCCCCAACTTGCGGCTCTTCAGAGTGGGCGCCCTCAAAAGCCTCCAACCATAGTGATACTGATGCTATGTAAAGAAATGCCATCCTTCATAGCCACTCTAAGCCTTAAGTTGCGGGGCATTGAAGAATATGACAATCTGACATTTCAAACTGAACCATCAGTAACTTAACTGGCCCCGCAAAGAGACGAAAGCGGGCTCCATAGGCTCTCAACCACCCCACAGAAGCCTAAGGGACCCTTCTCTCCAATCCACCCCATCAAAAAAAGGGCAAGCACTGTGACGATGGCTGTCATGGTCACCCCCCATTCGGCCAAATAGTGCAGTACCTTGCTTTTTTCGCTCGCCACCAGAGATATCCCTTTAGGTCTTCGTTATCTTAAAGAATATACCAATCTAGGATGACGGCTTGATGAAAGCTTCACCCCCTCTGAAGCTTTCAGACGGCAGCACCGACATCAGTCACTCCTGACGGCACATCCTGTTCATCCGTCATGTCCTCGACCAGGTCCCCACCTTTGCTAATCAAAGAAGGATCCCAGCGGATCAGCTCTAGACGCCCACAATCATGCTCGACGATCGCCGTGCAGCTCTCCACGAAATCACCGGTATTGACGTAGAGAAAGCCGTCCATTTCCTTGATCTCAGCATGGTGAATATGCCCACAAATGACCCCATCAAGGCCTTCATCTTTGAGGGTCATCACAATGCTCTCCTCATAATCTGAAATAAACTGGACGGCATTCTTGACCTTGAATTTGATATAGGCGGCCAGGGAGAAATGAGACTGGATGCCCATCACCCGACGAACCGCCCGAACCGCCCGATTGACCTCTAGGAGGAAGTCATAGCCCTTGCTGCCCAACTTAGCGATCCATTGATGGTATTTCGCAATCGTGTCGTATTCATCACCGTGCACGACCAGAAAGCGCTTGCCATCGACCGTGGTATGGACGATCGAATTACGGACTTCGATATCCCCAAAGACATGCTCGTCGTATTCCCGCACATTTTCATCATGATTCCCTGGGACATAGATGACCTTGGTGTCATGACGCGCCTTTCTGAGAATCTTCTGGATGATGGTGTTATGGTCCCGCGGCCAATAGACCCTTTTTGAGAGCGCCCAGAAGTCGATAATGTCACCAACAAGATAGAGCTTTTCACTCTCGTTATGCTTCAGAAAATCCAACAGGGTGTCCGCCTGACATTGGGTTGATCCAATGTGGAGGTCCGAAATGAAGATCGTTTTGTAGCGTCTGGTGATCATAATCAAAGGTGCAACATAGACCGAGTCGAAGGGAATTCAAGGAAGCAGACCCCTTGCTCCAAACTTTAGGGGCCAGCTGTCCCTGAGCGATGGCCAGCCGCGATTATTTCAGCACGATGTTACAGCAAGGTGACCCAAAAGGCCGTCACAAAACCTTAACCCTTTTGCAATCATTCCATCATGAAGCCTCGGTATCGTGCCCCGTCACCCTGACCCATCGCGGACCCTTAATGAAATCATCCCCGACCGATCCGATCGCCGTTAAACCTCGCCGTTTTGTCGCTGAAGTCGCGGACTCTCTGGATGATATTCGGGAGGCGCAGGCCCTTCGTTACCGAGTCTTCTCAGGGGAAATGGGGGCTCACCTTCATACCCTTATTGAAGGTCTTGATTACGATGAGGTGGATGACTACTGCGATCATCTCTTAGTGAAGGATTTGACGACAGGAAGGATCGTTGCCTCAACCCGGCTACTCCCTGATACAGGCGCTGCAAGACTCGGCCATTTCTATTCCGAGGGCGAATTCCATATCGAAAAGGTTCTGGCTCTTCCCGGGCGTTTTCTCGAAATTGGCCGGACCTGCGTGGATCCCGACTATCGGGGTAGCGTCGTCCTAAGTGCGCTCTGGAACGGTCTTGCGGCTTACGCCTGCTCCAGGCGCTTTGATTACTTGATGGGCTGCGCGAGCATCTCCCCAGGTCCCAGTGGATTTGCGGTGGATGCGGTGTACCGCCAAATCAAGCCTGAGCAGTTTGGTCCGAGTGAGCTTCATGTCAGACCGAAAACCCCTGTGCCGGATACTCTGCGCTGCGTCCGTGATGAGAGCGGCATTCCTCCCCTACTATCGGCCTATCTTCGCCTTGGCTGCTGGATCCTCGGGGAACCCTGCCTCGATGCCGACTTTAATGTCATGGACGTTTTCATTCTGCTCGATCTTTCGCGCCTTCAGGAACGCTACGAAAGACGCTTTGTCGCCACCCAACCAGAAACCGATCGTGCCGTCTTTTCGGGTCTGGTTTAAAGGCTCTTTGGTTGCCGGCATGTTTGTGGCCGGCCTCCTCTCGGCGGTCATCCTGATCCCCGGAGGCCAACTACTGCTCGGGAGAGGCTCGAAACGATGGCGCGACACCCTTGTCGTCACCTGGAGCCGGATCGTTTGTCAGATCCTAAAGCTTCGCATTACGATCAGTGGCCACCAGGATCCAGAGGCCGGACTGATCGTCAGCAATCATGTGTCTTGGCTCGATATCATTGCGATTGGATCAAAAATTCCCTGCCAGTTCGTCTCGAAGGAGGATGTCGCTCACTGGCCCATCGTCGGTATTATCGCGAAAGGAATCGGAACCCTCTTCATTCGCCGAGGTGACGCCCAGCAGTCTTCTAGCGTCACCGAAACCATGGCCTGGCTCCTCAAACGGGGCTATCGCTTGGCCATTTTTCCAGAAGGAACCACCAGCCGGGGCGAGGGTGTTCTTCGCTTCCACAGCAAACTCTTCTGGCCGGCGGAGCTCGCCGGCATAAAGGTTCAAGCCTTATCGCTGTCCTACAGACACCGCGCAAAGACCGAGGCCCCCTTTGTTGATGATGACGAATTCCTCCCCCACCTCCTCCGCATCCTGCGCCTTCCTTATATTGATCTCCATCTCACCTATTGCGACAGCATTCAAGGCGGACTGAGCTATCGGGAGATCAGCAAGAAAACGCGCGAACAGATCCTCGAAACACTCTGTCCCGCCCAAAGCCCGCGCCCTCAGCCGAAGGGACTGTTACACAAACGTCACACGACCTTCACGCAGGCTTAATACTCCCATAATAAATTGGTCACGTTCGAGGGCGCTTGGATCATGACAGAGTCCCACCCCGAATCCGAGGCGTGATTCCGGCCTATCAGGGGGGGTCACCTCTTCCATGCGATGACGCGGATCTGATCTATTGCCGAGGCTCTAAGGAAACACATTGTGAAAATCGCCCTCATTACCGATGCTTGGCAGCCTCAAATAAATGGCGTCGTGACGACCCTCAGAACCATCACTGAACGACTCAGAACGTTCGGCCACGAGGTCGAGACTGTTACCCCGGATCAGTTCAGAAATTGGCCCTGCCCCACCTATCCCGAAATTCGCCTTGCCCTAGGCGCGAAAGGAAAACTGATCCAGCGCCTTCAAGCCTTCCGCCCCGATGCCATCCATATTGCCACCGAAGGGCCTTTGGGGTTTGCCGCTAGAAGTTACTGTCTGAAGCACAAGCAACCCTTTACGACTTCTTTTCATACCCTTTTTGCAGAGTATGTGAATGTCAGAACCGGCATTCCTTTGGGGGTAGGTTACCGCTTCCTGTCGTGGTTTCACAACGCCGGTGAGCGCGCCATGGCAGCAACACCTGGCCTCGTCGAACAGCTCCGCCAGCGCGGCATTAAGAACCCCGTTCTCTGGTCGAGGGGCGTTGACACCGACCTCTTTAAGCCTCGGCAAGGGGCGCTCCTTAAGGGGGAAGGCCCACACCTTCTTTATGTCGGCCGGGTTGCTGTCGAAAAAAATATCGAGGCCTTTCTCTCTCTAAAGACTCCGGGAACAAAATGGATCATCGGTGATGGCCCTCAAAGAGCGAGCCTTGAAAAGAAATACCCCGATGCGGTCTTTCTCGGCTACAAGCACGGCGAGGATCTTGCGACCCATATTGCAGGGGCTGGTGTCTTTGTCTTCCCTAGTAGGACAGATACCTTTGGTCTTGTTATGCTGGAAGCGCTCGCCTGCGGGGTGCCTGTTGCAGCCTATCCCGTTCAAGGTCCCAAGGACGTCATCTTGAGTGAGCGCGTTGGAATCCTCGATGAGGACCTCAAAAAGGCGGTCGAAAGGGCAGTCCTATTAAACCGAGACGATTGCCGGGAGTATGCCCTCAAGTACAGTTGGGACGAGTGCGCCCGCCTCTTTGAGAGCCATTTGGCGCCCATTCAGTATTCAACCTAACGAGAGGTCATCGTCATGAAAGTCATCGATACCATTCACCAATTCGATGTCAGCGTCTTCCTTTGGGTGGCTGAACGCAAAGCCAAAAAAACGCTGGTCCGCTTGGCCCGCATGACCTCTAAAACGGCAGATGGTCCCCTTTACCTGGTGTTAGGGGCCTTTCTTGTTGCCGGAAATCAGCCACAGCAGATGGCTCTTTTTTACTGTCTTCTGCTCGGCTTCGCCCTTGAAAGACCGCTTTATCTGATTCTTAAAAATCTCTTCAGAAGAAACCGGCCGGAAGCCGCACTCAATATTCCAAGCTTTGTGATCCCCTCCGACCGTTTCAGCTTTCCATCGGGCCATACTTCGGCGGCCTTCTTGGTGGCCAACCTAGTCAGTGCCTTTCATCCCGATCTGACACCCTTCCTTCTGACCTGGGCCACGTTGGTGGGTATGGCTCGTGTCGTTCTTGGGGTTCATTTCCCGACGGACACTCTGATCGGCGCCCTCATGGGGAGCCTCTTGGCGATTGAAAGCATGGAGATCTTGCTCAAGTGAAAATCTTTTATGGCGTCCAGGGAACTGGCAATGGTCACATCACACGGGCGCGCGCCATCGCTCCCAAACTGAAGGAAGCGGGCGCTGATGTGACCTGGCTTTTTACTGGCCGGCCCACGAGTAGTTTTTTCGACATGGGAATCTTTGGTGATTATCTGTGGCGGACGGGGCTGACCTTTGAAACCAAGCAGGGTCATGTTCAATATCTAAAAACGGCACTGAAAAACAACATCCTTCAGTTCATCAACGACATTAGAACGCTGGATCTTTCAGCTTATGACCTCGTGGTCACTGATTTCGAGCCGGTGACAGCTTGGGCTGCAAAACTTCAAGGCATTAAAACGGTCGGTATTGGCCATCAGTACGCGTTCGGCCACGATATTCCCATGGATGGCGCTGACTTTATGGGCATTCAGGTGCTGAAATATTTTGCGCCGGCGCATGTGGGTCTTGGGATCCATTGGGACCATTTTAATGGCCCAATTCTGCCGCCGATGATCGAAACGACCCTGCCTAAAGTGCCCAAAAAGACGGGAAAGATTATTGTCTACCTCCCCTTTGAGGACGTTTATGAGGTCATTGAGTTGCTTCGGCCTTTCAATACCCACGAATTTCATCTCTACAATCCCGGCGGGGCGATCTCGGAAAATGAAAGCCCCGCCCATGTCTCGGTCAAGGGCCTGTCTCGGGAGGGCTTTCAGGCCGACTTTGCAGAATGCAGCGGCGTCATCTGTAATGCAGGTTTCGAATTACCCAGCGAATCCCTTCATTTCGGCAAGAAATTACTGGTGAAGCCCCTTCATGGCCAAATGGAACAACTCTCGAATGCGATGGCCCTCAAGACTCTGAGCCTTGGGGATGTCATGCACGATCTCGATCCTGAGGCGATTGCAACTTGGCTTGAGCAGGATCACTCGCACACCGTTCGCTATCCAGACGTCGCCGGCTTGGTCGTCGAATGGCTGATGCGGGGCGATTTGGCGGTGCACCCCTCCTGGATTAAAGAGGTCTGGGCGCGCTGCGAACACATCAACTAATTCCCCCATCATCAACCTCCCACCCCCTTACCATAACCATTACTTAAGCCATGGCAGGACAGAATCTCAAGGGTTTCGCCCGAATTTATGCAGCCTTCTTCCACTCCGTCAGAGGTTTCAAGGCCACCTGGATGCATGAGGAAGCTTTCCGGCAGGAGGTCTATCTCTTCGTTATTGCGGGACCTTTAGGTCTCTGGCTCGGGGAAACTCCCATCGAGAAGACTCTCCTGACCGGGAGCATCATCCTGGTGATGATTGTAGAACTCCTTAATACCGGCATTGAAATCGTGGTCGACCGCATCAGCTTTGAACGCCACGAACTCTCTGGGCGCGCCAAGGATGTCGGTTCTGCGGCGGTGCTCTCGTCCCTCGCCCTTGCAGGGCTTACCTGGGGCTTGATTATGTGGCCCAAGCTGCCCTTTTGATCGGTTGAATCGCTTTATTTAAGGCGATGGGTTCGGGTGGTGATCGCTCGATGATAGGGGGGCGCTTCATGCTGGTGCGCCTCTGCCCGTCGACCGGACCTTAAAGCCGAGCTAGGATAGAGGGAAGAATGTTCCAAAAAAAAATGGCTGATTCACCTCATCAAGCGTCCACGAACCCCATGACACGCCCCTTGCTGATGGTCCTTTCTTTTATGTTTGTTACCGGATGTGCTGGCTTTTTGGCCGACATGTCATCGGACGGCGAACTGAATGCCGAATACAAACTGAAACACGACTATGCCGAATGCCTCAAGCAATCCGCCAAAAAAGGGGTTGATTGCAGCGAGATCAAGCAGCGGTTGCTCACCGAGCAGGAGTGGAATGCGATGGATGGCGGCGTCTAAGATGCTGTTCGGTCAGGAAAACGCTGTAACCCCTTAATCAAATTTATTCCGTAAACTGGCGCGGCATCATACACTCGGGATCAGACATGCTAAACATACTGGTGGTGGAAGACGATAAAGGCATCAGAGACATGTTGAAAGACATGCTGGAAGAAGCCGATTTTTCAGTGGAGCTCGCGGGCGATACCCAAAAGGCGCTGGCCTCCATTCAGCGCCAACTTCCGGACCTCATACTCCTTGACTGGATGCTGCCAAGCCAAAGTGGGATCGAATGGGCTCGGCGACTTAAAAAGGATGAGCGCTTTGCCTCTACCCCCATCATCATGCTCACCGCCCGGACTGAAGAAGAGGACAAGATCAAAAGCCTCGATTCAGGGGTGGATGACCATATCAGCAAGCCTTTCTCGAGTCGAGAACTGCTTGCGCGGATTCGGGCCGTCCTCAGGCGTTGCGGCAAATTAGATAAGCTCAAAAGGATAGAAGCGGGCGGTATCACACTGATCTCGGATGAACATCGCGTCCTGATCCTCGGTCACCCCATCACCATCAGCCCCACCGAATATCGCCTATTGGAATTCTTTCTGAGCAACCAAGACCGCCTCTTTAGCCGCTCTCAGCTCCTTGATCAGGTGTGGGGAAGGCACAGCTCGATCGAGGAGCGGACCGTGGATGTCCACATCCGAAGACTCCGAAAGCTGTTATCCCACTTCAGCAAGGAAAACCTCATTCAGACCGTCAGGGGTTTCGGCTACCGGTTTTCTGAGAATCAGTAATCCATAACGGAGCCTTAAGGATCATGAGCCTCAGCGGTAAAATCACCCTAGGGCTCATCAGCGGCATTGCCTTGGGTCTTTTTTTGGGGGAATGGGCTAAGCCTTTTGAGACGATCGGCCAAATCTATATTGGCCTCATGCAAATGACGATCGTCCCCTACATCGTCTTCTCACTGATCGGCAACATTGGCCGCCTCTCGTCTCAGGAGCTGCGTCTCCTGACGGGTTCAGGCCTATTGATGTACGCCTTGATCCTCATCGCCAGCGGAACGGTTGCCCTCGTTTTAGCCGAATCCTTTCCCGATATCCCGGCCTCAAGATTCTTTAGTGCCAGCATGGTGGAGCCAGCTCCGAACCTTGGCTGGTACGATCTATTTGTACCGGCTAATCCTTTGAAGGCCATGGCAGAGAATCATGTCCCTGCCGTGGTCATCTTCTGCCTCTTGTTTGGCGTCAGCATGAGTGGTCTCAAAGAGGCCGACCGCCTTTTGGATCACATGAGTCTCATCGCCAAAAACCTTCACCGCGTCAATGGCATGGTGATTCGGCTGACCCCTATCGGGGTCATGGCCATTGCCGCCCATACCGCCGGCACCATGAGCCTTGAAGAATTCGAACGCCTCGAAGGTTATTACCTTGTTTTTGGGGTCTACAGCTTGATCATGGCTTTTTGCATTCTCCCCCTCCTGGTGACGAGCCTGACGACCTACAGCTATAGACATGTGATGACCGCCGCGTGGAACGGCTGCCTGACCGTCTTTGCAACGGGCAGTATTCTTTCGGTCATTCCGCTGATGATCGACGGCCTCAATGGCCTCTTCAGACAAAAGGCGCAGGATCGAAGCCAAAAAAGTGTTGCTGAATTTATTCTCCCCCTCGCCTACCCTTTCCCCAACGCCGGCAACATCGGCGCCTTATTGTTCATCCCCTTTGCCGCCTGGTTTATTGGAGAACCCCTAGACCTCCATGAAGAGGGCCTCCTCCTCGGTCTAGGCTTTTTTTTGTTGTTCGGCAAAATCTTTGTGGCCATCCCTTTTTTGCTGAACCATTTTCAGCTGCCTGAAGATATGTTTGAACTCTTTATCACCGGGGGAGTTTTTGCCGGTCGTTTTGGGGATATGGTGGGCGCGATGCACTTTATCGTCTTCACCATCCTAGCCACGTGTGCTATGCGGGGCGAGCTTTCGATCCAGTGGATAAGGCTCCCCGTCCATCTTTCATGGGTCGTTCTATTGCTTATGGCGTCAAGCTTTGGGATTCAGACCGTCTTGGACCGTTTGGAAGATCAAAGTGCCAGCGAACAGAAGCTACTGACGCGGAACAGCACCATCCGCCCTGATCACCTTTTAGCTCATTTAGTTTCAAAAGAACCCAATCCCGTGGCTCTCGCCCCCGATGAAAACCGCCTGGAGCGAATCCACCGTCGAGGTGTCCTTCGCGCAGGAATCCTCGTCGATAACCTCCCCTATTCCTACCGTAACCAAGCTGGCGATGTGGTGGGTTTTGATGTTGACCTCCTAACCCGGCTCGCCAACGACCTTCATGTGTCCCTGGAATTAGTGCCTTATGAGCCAGTGAGCCTTGACGAACAGCTGGCCAAAGATCATTTTGATATCGCTGTTTCGGGCCTCTCGATCACGTTCGAGCGCGCCACCAAAATGCTCATGACGGAGCCTTACTTTGTCGCGAGCTTCTGCCTTGTGGTGAAGGATCATCTGAGGCGGGATTTTGAACAAGAGGCGTCGATCGCTCGCATGAAAAGTCTTCGTCTCGGCGTGGCGGTCGACGGACTGCTTGCCGAAAGCGTTGATGAATATTTCCCAAACGCCACCATTATTCCTCTTGATTCAACCCGTGCATTCTTCGAAACCCCACCATCCCCGATGGATGCCCTCGTGATTCAGGCTGAAAGTGGGGCTAGTTGGACGCTCCTTTACCCCTCCTACAGCATCGTCAATCCTTTTAATCACCCGATCAGGTTACCGATTAGCATCGCTGTCGCTGGCTATGACAGGGTCCTCGCTGACACCTTGAACACCTGGATCACCCTTGAAAAGATGAAGGGTCATATAGAACGGCTCGCTGATTATTGGATGAGCGGTAAGGATCTACGTCCTCAAACACCCCGTTGGTCGATCCTCCGTAACGTGCTTGGCTGGACCCCCTAAAAGGCCCTCTCTGTCGCCCCCTTCGGCAGATGCTTTGATCTTTTTTTTCAGCGGCTTTTAATGCGCTTTTCAAACATGAAACTCTCCCACCATGGTGGACGGCCATCGTCAATCCGCCAAAGAATCACGGGATTGTCATCTTCGTGACATGATTCTATTTTGTGGTCGTCCCCGCCTATTCCCAACGCCAAGAGACCGTCTTATGATGCATTTTCTAAACCTTAAGCGCACCGGCCTCCTGGCTGGATTTTTTTTATTAGGTTTTACCGCCAGCCCTTTGAGCCTGGCCTCAACCGGTTCGCAGGATAGCGCTCTGTTGGAGACCCTTTTAAAAAATGGCGTCATCAACCAGGAACAGTTCGCATCCCTCAGTAAAGCCAGCGGCCAGCTCGGCAGCAATGAGCTGATTGACATCCTCGCTAAGAACGGCGCGATCACCAAGGATCAGGCCAAAAATCTTAGCAGCTCCACAGCCAGTGCCGACAGCAGTAAGGTGGGCGGCGTTAAAATGGTCAATGCCGATACCAAGAAAGATGAGGGCTATGTTCACCTGAATGAAAAGGGCCTCGAATTCGGTTCTCAGGATGGCAACTTCAAGGCCAAGATAGGTGGCCGTGTGCAGGTCGACTCCCAGGTCAACTGGAATGACAAGAATGCCCCCCCCGGCACCGATCTCTCCAACGGCGTAGGCCTGCGCCGCGCCCGTCTGTTCAGTGAGGGCCTCTTTTTTGGTGACTACGAATATCGTTTTGAATACGACTTTGTGAGAAACAATGGGGGTACGCAGGGCATCACCGATGCCTTCGTGAAGTACATTCATTTCAAACCGATTGCGATCACCATCGGTCAGCAAAATGAAGGGAAGTCGCTTGACTCTTACATGTCGAACAACTACCTCACCTTCATCGAACGGTCGCTGCCGAATAATGCCTTTATTGAACAGGGCTCCAACAGTAAATATCAATTGGGCCTCACCGCAGAAACCTTCGAAGAAGTCTTCGACTTGCCCTACTTCCTTCGAGGCGGCATCACCACGGAATCACTGGGTGCTCCAGGGCCTGGCAATAGTTCAGACAACACCGTCGGAGGCATTAATAATACCGGCGGCACCAACGGCACAGCCACTAACGCCAACCGCAACGGCTTCAGCGGCAACACCAGCTATCAGCTGGTTGGGCGTGGGGTTCTGGTTCCCTTCAAGGACGAGGAAGGCAACCTCCTCCATACCGGCGTATGGGGCTCAGGCCGCGTTCTGAACCATAATTATAACCAGAACGGCAGTCTCAGAACGGGGGGTTGGTCCTACCAATCACAACCGGATACCGACGTCGATCGGACCAACTGGATCAACACCGGCAACCTCACCAACACCAAGTGCGTTGGCGGAACCTATAACAGCGCAACCGGTGTTTGTGCGGGCGGCCACAACGTCGTCCAGCATCAGGCCAACAGTGTCAATATGTTCGGTGCGGAACTTGCGGGCGCCTACGGCCCTTTCCACACCACGTCTGAATTCATGATGGCACAGGTGAATGGTTACAACTACAGCAGCGCCGATCTCCTGCAAGGCTTCTATGTGTCAGGTGGCTGGTTCATCACCGGTGAGACGCGACCCTATGATGAAAAGAAAGGGACCTGGAACCGTCTGATTCCGCGGTCCAACTTCCTTTCGGGTGATGGCTGGGGCGCCTGGGAAGTCGCGACCCGTTACGATCTGATGGATATGAACACCAAGCACATCAATGGTGGCGCCATCGATATCGGAACCTTAGCCCTCAACTGGTACATGACGCCGAGAATTCGGTTCATGACCAACTGGGTTCATGTCTTTGCCACTAACACCTCTCAGGCCTTAAAGGCATCGGGCAGCAAGTGCAATTTCCCAGCACAAGGAGCCAGCGCCAGCATTGGATGTTTTAACGGCCTTAGCCCAAATGTCTGGGAAACGGCGGTTCGTATCGACTTCTAAGAACACCTCAAGGGGTGTAAAACGAGCCTTTGGATGATCGCGGAAAAAGACGCGGCCCCAAGGCTCCCGACAGAGCCCTGTCGTGAAGCCCTATCGCTTTTTGAGACCAAAGACTTAAGAACAAACCGATTCAGCGAGAAAACCCATGTTCAAGATCATCCTCCCCCTTCTCATCGTCGTCTTGATGGCTGGCTGCACCAACATGAACAAACCAAACCCGAACATCAAGCGGAGCCCTGAACGCCTGGCCTATGAAGCCTGCAAGAAGAAAAACAATGGCGATACGAGCCTGTGCAAAAAGGAAAAGGAAGATCTCCTCGACCGCGAAGAAATCGAATTAATGGACGAAGATACCTGATTGATCAGATGACTTACTGCGACCTTCGCCCTTTAAGCCTCGGACGATAGATCGAAACCGCTCTGAAATGCCTATGATTATCTGAACAATCTAGGCTTATCTCTTCCTGCTTCACAGAGACTGGTTTCACGCCGCCAAAGCAACGCCAGAGCCAG
>Ga0209829_10001407_pt1 | contig 19535 bp, 18 predicted proteins | sample C_140205_EF_Meta_FD_187311 | JGI IMG/M metagenome (GOLD analysis project Ga0209829, IMG submission 187311) | Freshwater microbial communities from Lake Croche, Canada to study carbon cycling - C_140205_EF_MetaG (SPAdes) (version 2) | ecosystem: Environmental > Aquatic > Freshwater > Lake...
TGTGGCGACAAGATTTCATCTTGTCGGGGAAGTGCAAGTTGAAAACTTGCACCCACATGGGAAAACTTGCACCCACATGGGAAAACTTGCACCCACATGGGAAAACTTGCACCCACATGGGAAAACTTGCACCCACAAGAGGGCCGCCTGGAGCGGTTCCTCGAAATTCCATATGGGAAATCACGCTTGTGTGCGTGTGCAGATCGGTCAGTTTTCGGCGGGGAGCCGCAGGCTGGCAAGCGTTCCAGGCACCGCGTCGCGTTCGCGGGCATAGAAGTGTCGGAGCCGATGCGTGTCGATCTGCAGACGCCGCCGTGTTTCGCCGAGGGGCCTGTCGAGCATGTCGTCGCGGAGCACGAGGTGGAGATTCGTCACGCCGAACTCCCTGCCCGCCTCCAGGCCGAGATCGTAGGCCGCGAGCATTCTTCGGGAGATCCGGTAGGGCTCCGGATAGAGGTGCGAGACGGCGAACGTGAAGAACCACCGCTCCAATCGCGAGACGGCCTTGGTGCTCCCCATGGTAAAGCCGATCACAAATGCCTCGTCCTGATCGAGGAGTCCCCGGCCGAGCAGCACATGGATCATGTCGTGGTTCTTGAGATTCACAGCCCCATGGAGCCGCAGCCATCCCTGTGGGTTTTCAAAGAGCCGCACGATCCACGGGATCGCAGTCGCCGGCGCAGCGGGGAGTTCGGAAAGCACCTCGCGGAGTGTCCTGGCGTCGTTGTCCAATCCGGGGAACCATTCCCACCAATGGCTCGTGCGAGTGTCGCTGGTTTTCGGTTCGCCCTCCGCCTGCGCGAGTGCTGCCTGGGCATCGAAACGAGTCAGCACATCCTCGAGGTCCGGGGCATGGGCCGCAAAAATCGCTTGGCCAGCACCAAACCGGTTGAGCTCGTGGGTGACCAGTTCGCGGAGGGCTCCGATGGTCTCCGGAGGAAGGTGTGTGTCGGGCATGAGGCGGCCGATGCCCAGAACGATGCGACCCGCCGATGCCTCGACATCGTGCGCACCCGGAGGCAGGAGCCTCCTCTGCAGGAATCCACCCACGGCGAGCGCCCGGATGGTTGCATTCGCGACGGCCGTTGCTTCACAGTGCGCCACTGCATGGCCGACCGCATACCGCGGCTTTCCCACATCCAGGGCCCGTACGAGCACCCGCACGGCCCACTGGCCGCCCCCCATGGATCCATCCGAAGTCGCCACGGCGTCAACGGCAAAGGGAATGCGCGATAATGACTTGAGCGCGTCGGCGATCGCGGCGGCCAGGTCCGTGCCGGTGCCCGAGAAGGATTCGATTGTCCCGCGGGGATCCCTGATGGGGATGGAGACGTGCACCCTGGCAGGATCGGCTGTCTGGGCCTCGACGACCCGTGCCGTGCCGACCCCGATGCGTCCCACGCGGGTGAACGGCCCAATCTCGTCATGCCGCCCCATGATTGCACCCAACGACGAAAACCGAATCACGGGAGCGCTGTGTGATCGATGAAGACTGTGGGATCGATGAAGGCTGTGCGATCGATGAAGTCAGCGTGCGCACTGGGCGAAAAGAGCCCGGCGACCTACGTGAAAAACGACGAAATTGAGTATCCCCGGCAGGGCTCGAACCTGCAACCTTCGGCTTCGGAGGCCAACGCTCTATCCAATTGAGCTACGGAGACGCTTTCGCTGCGATCAAAAAGCCACAGCGACGGGAAGCCCCCAAGTCTATCAGGCCGTGGAAAAATTCATCCACACGCTTTTTTTGTCTGAAAATATCAGGTTTTTCCTCGGTCAAGAGCATCCAGGAATCCGTCAGGTTCTCCAGCAGGCCTTTCTGCACCTGTGCCAACACAGGCTTCAGCGGCTCAAGGCAAGGCACCCAGCTGCCCGTGGACCAAGTCCTCCAGGCCCTGCCGCCGGCCGCTCCTCGATCGCCCTCCGCCGGCATAACCCGCAAAATCCAACCTCTGCAACGGCACGCGAGAAGCCAAACGCCCATTTTTTGAAGGTATGCTGAATGGGCAAGCCTTGTTGCTGCCGGCTTGCCGAGTCGACCGACCTGCAGCCCCCCATTCCCCCCGTCGTTGGATTTTTCGTGAACAGTCTGCTCGAACGGTTGCCGATCTCCCGCCGCCTCACGCTCATCAGTCTGGCATACACCCTGCCGATCGCAGTGTTGCTGTATTTCGTCGTCAACGGCATCAACCAGGACATCCGTTTTTCCGAACTCGAAAAGCTCGGCAATGCCTACCAAAGGCCGCTTGCAAAGCTTCTTGAGCATCTGCCGCAACACCAGCTTGCCGCCCGCCGCCTCCTTGCCGGTGACAAGGACCGCAGTGAAGCGCTCATGAGCAGTCAGGCCGACATCGACCAGGCATTCATCGCTCTCGCAGCCGTCAACTCCCGCTATGGCGACGACCTTCAATTCACTGCCGCAGGGCTGGCCGCACGCAACCGACCGCAGATTGCCCCCGCGGCCGTGCAGCGAGAATGGACCACGCTCAAGCAGGTCGCCGCCACGGGGGCGAGCGAGCACCTCCACGCGACGATGCTTGAGCGGATCCTTTTGATGATCAAGCACGCCGGCGACACCTCCAACCTGATCCTGGATCCGGATCTCGACAGCTACTATGTGATGGACGTCACTCTGCTGGCTCTCCCGGAAAGCCAGCGCCGCTATGCCGAGGCCATCGATGCATTCGAGACGCTCTCGCGGCAGCCGGCCGTCAGCCCCGACGACCGGGTGAAACTGGCCGTGCTGGGGTCACAGTTCGCGGCCGACCTCGCACGCATCGCCACGGACTTCGACACCGCCAAGGTCGAGGATCAGAATTTTCACGGCGTGTACGGGCCGCTGCAGGCGAGCCTCCAGCCGGCGGTCCAGCGGTATGATGCGGCCGTTGCGCCGATGCTGCAGACGATGCGGCAGCTTCAGTCGGCGACAGCTGACGATGCGGCGGCGATCCAAACGCTCGTTCGCCAGACGGAGGCGGCCCGAAACGCGAGTTTTGTCCTGTGGAGTGAGAGTGTCAACTGGCTCGACGGCATGCTCGACCAGCGGCTGGCGAGCCATCGGTTGCTGCGCACCTGGGCGCTCTCGCTCTCCACGCTGGCCTGGCTCGCAGCGGCCGCCCTGGTCATGCTGATCACGCGGAGCATCTCGCGGCCACTGCGCGAGATCGTGGGAACGCTCGACATCGCTTCCGACGAGGTCGCCCTCGCGGTCGAGGAGATCTCCCGCAGCAGCGAAGTGCTCGCAGCCAGCACGGAGGAGCAGGCGGCGTCGCTGGAGCAGGCCGCCAGTTCGGTGGGCGTGATCGCCGACATGACTCGCCAAAACGCCTCCGATGCCGGGCTCGCCAACAAGCGGAGCACATCGGCCGCGGAGTTCGCCAGCCGCAGCAAGCCGTCGATGCTCCGCATGTCCGCGGCCATGGTTGCCATCAAGGCTTCGACCGACAAGACGACCACCGTGGTCAAGTCGATCGCCGAGATTGCGTTTCAGACGAATCTGCTGGCGCTCAACGCCGCGGTGGAGGCCGCCCGGGCCGGGCAGGCCGGCCAGGGCTTTGCGGTGGTGGCCGAGGAGGTTCGCAGCCTGGCGAAGCGGTGCGCCGAGTCGGCCCGCAGCACGACTGACCTCATCGAGGAGGTCAAAGCCAGCACCCGCAACGGCGTGGCTGTCGTCGATGAAGTGGCCAGCATGCTCGAAGAAATCACCGTCGCCGCGCAAGAAGCCGCCACGCTGATCGCCAGGGTGGCCGCTGCCAACTCCCAGCAGGCGGAAGGCATCGGGCAGATGCACATCTCGATCGATCAGATGAACACCGTCACCCAGTCCAACGCCGCGACCGCCGAAGAGACAGCGGCGGCGAGTTCTCAGATCACCGCGCAGGCCCGCGGCCTCAGCGACTTGGCCGAAGAACTCACCGCGATGGTCAAGGGCCGGGCTGGTTGAACTCAGGCAGATCGTCGCAGCGGTGCGGCGATCCGCTGCTTGGGTCGACCAATGCCCGCATGCGGAGCGTCGAAGCGGATCGTGCGGCTTTGGTCCGCAGAACGCTGCTTGTCTTCGAAGCCCGGACCAACCGCCGCCTTGCTGATCAGACCACGCAGTTGGCTGTAGCGGGTCACATACGCCCCGAACTGCAGCAACGCCACGCACCTTCCCGCCAGCATCGGCAGCGTGCCTAGCGGCGCCCGAACGATCGCATGGCGCACGATCTCCAGGATGTGCAGCACCAGCACCGGCAGCAGGGACTGCCCGGCGATCGAACGCCAAAACAGCCGCTCGGCGTGCAGCCCCGCCGCAAACGACCTCGCGGTGGCTTTGCGCTCGGGGGCGGCAACCACGCGAGAATGCGGTTCCAAGACCACCTCCCGACCGCTTCGCGCGAGCGTGACGGCCATGTCGGCGTCGGCGGAGGTGTCGCCGCAGGCCGTCGAGAACCCGCGTCCGGCGAATTCGAAGGCATCCGCCCGCCAAAATCCAGCCTCCAGCACCGGCCCCATCGGCGCGGTGGCCCCGGTCGGCGGGCAGGCCGAAGCCCTTGCCTGCTTCCAGGTGCGATCGGCGGCGACGCTGATCCGGCGCCCACCCGCGGCGCATCGCACGCCGGCCGAGACCACGCGGTCGTGGTCGTCTGCCGCCACGCCCAGCGGAACAACCGCCGCCACGGCGTCATCTTCGAGCCAATCCATGGCTGGGTCGGTCCAGCCCTTCGTCGCCCGCCAACCGGCGGCAAGGATGTGCACCACGGCGCCTTCGCTGGCGGCGATGCCGAGATTCGTACAGCTCACGAGGCTCGATCCGCTCGGAGCCTGCACGAAGCGGACTTCCTCGCGGATGTTCCAGGGGTCGGAATACTCGCACCCCAGTGCCACCACGATCTCGCAGTCGTCCGGCCTGTTTTCCAGCACGCTGACGAGCGTTTCTTCCAGGGCCGCGGTGTCGGCTGGCGTGGGGATAACGATGGAAAGTCGCGGCGGTCGCCCCTGATCAAACTCGTCAGTCATCGTCCGCCCCCACATGCTAAACCCACGGCCCCGGTCCGCGCGGCAGCCGAAAAGATGCCCCGGTAACGCCACGTTTCTCCACGACATCCACGGCGCTGGCCAGCCGCGTCTGCGGCCGCCATGCGCACCGCCTCCGAAGCCGCCACACTCAGGCTGCGGCCCGCTGCGGTTGCAGTTCCGTGAACAGATTCACTGTGTGCAGCATTTCGCCGTCGGCGTCGTAAAATTGCAAAACGCCCACGTCGATCATCCACATCGCGAACATCTCCGCGACGCGATAACACCGCGCCACGCAGCGACCGCGGTCGATGCGGATATTTTCCTGTACGTCGTCGACGTCGACGGTATCAACGCCGAGATCGAGGAAGTAATGCGTGACCAATCGCCGCACATCCGCGGCATTCAAGTGCAAACGCATGGTAGGCAACCTCCTGTTGCTGGCTGTCAGTTGTTGCGGGCTGTCGAACGACTTCTTGTCGATCGGGTCGGGAACCTACTCAGGTGGAGCGGGCGACGAAAGGCTGTTTTCTTTCGATCGCCAACTTCGATCCCGACACCGAATCCCATCCGCCATTGCTTGGATCGGCGGAACGCAGCCTGGGCGTTTACCTCAAGGCCATGAGACTCCCCATCCCTCATTACCGGCAGCCTCGGGCCAGGCCGCCCGGTTTTCGCAGTCGTCGCATCTTGCCGCCGCTCGTCACAGCCGCCCCGTCCAATCGCTGGCGGCATAGCGGTCGCGGGCCAACCGGGCGACGCGGTCACGCGGCCACTCTGCGGAGGCGATCGTCGCGTGAAACGCTGTCCGCACGATCCGCTCCAAGGCCGGCCGGCCTAGGCCGAGGTTGGCGATGAAGTCGGTGTGCGGTCGGCGGCCCCTGTAATCAGGCTCGCGGGGCGGATGCCGGAGCACCCGGTTCACCATGTTTAGGTCAAAGGCGTCGAGCAGGGTGCCGTGGTAAAGCACGCCATGCCGCCGCACTCGCAACGCGTTGCCAGACACCTTCCGCTCAGTCGTATCGGCACTGGCCGCGGTATCGATCATCGCCAGATCGCTCGTGCCCCGCCGCTCCACCCGCCGGCCTGCGGCGGGAAGTTTTGCCTCGGAGAGTTCGCGGGAGAGCCCCGCAGCCAACGGGCCGAGCATCGCGGCATGGATAGACTCGATGGACGGAGTGGCCGTGGGGTGGGGTGTGACGACCGACCACATCAGGCATCCCGGCCCGAGCACCACCGTGGCCCCACCGCTGGGACGGCGCACGATCCGAACGCCATCCGCCTCGCAGGCGGCTAGGTCGATCTCCTCGTTCCCGCGACTCGACGACCCCAGCACGACCACTGGCTCCGCCGCCATCCACGTCCGCACACAGGCCGTGACGGCAAGGCCCTCGTGGGCCAGTTCAAGCAGGGCCTCGTCGAGAGCGAGGTTTTCCTCGACCGTTGGCAACTGCACGTCGAGCCAGACTGTGGCCTGCTGGCTGGGCAAGGATGTCGGATGATCGGGACGTTGACGCACTGCGGTGGCCACCTAGCAGACTGTGAATACACTGCCTTTTGGACCGCCCAATGCGGCCCCGGGTGCGCAGCACCCTCAAAAACAAGAGGTTTTCAAGTAGAAAAAGGCCACGGACGACTTTTTCCACGGGCAGCTAGACTGCTGGAGTGTCTCAGGCGGCTGATGCCACGTGCACTCCCGCTCAGTCTTCGATTCATTCTATCGCAAGCCTCGATCCACGGGCCTCCGAGCCCAGCCTCGGCGCCCACTCCGGCGGAGCCAACGTTATGGCCGATCCCACCCAACGCATCCTTTCGCAGGACGACTCGCTGCCGCCCGTCGAACCGCCCAACGCGGCGTTTCTTGTGCAGCTGTTCCTTGTGCCCGGGGTCATCGTTGCCATCATCGTTTGTGTGTGGCTGGCATTCCACTGGCTCGCCCATCTCGGCAGCGATCCCCAGGCCTACGTCCGGACCCTCCGCCGCGACAACGAGGGACGCTGGCAGGCAGCTCTCAACCTCGCCAACGATCTGCGGGGGCCGGGTGGCGCCGCTCTGAAGGCCGACGAACGGCTCGCCACGGAACTGGGCCGCATCCTCTCTGATGAGGTGGCCAGCGGCCGCAGTGGCGAACAGTCGCAGACCCTGCGCCTTTATCTCTGCAGGGCACTGGGAGAGTTTGCCATCCCCGCAGCGGCCGGGCCTCTGGTAGCTCGGGCCGGCAACCTGGCGGATCCGCAAACGGCCCGCGCGGCGGTCGAAGCCTTGGCTGTGCTGACGACCAATCTCGTGGCGACGGGACGGCTTGCCGACGATCCGGCGGCCGTGACGACGGCGGTGGTGGCGGCATCGCGGAGCGACGACGCGCCGCTGCGGTCCGCCGCTGCCTTCACGCTGGGCGTGGTGGGCGGCCCTGCGGCGTTGGAGCGGCTTGGGGAGCTCTCCAACGACAGTTCCGACGACGTGCGATACAACACCGCATTGGCGCTGGCCCGGCAGGGCCGACCGGACTCGCTCGACACGCTGGCCGAAATGCTGGCGTTGCCCGACACGGCCATGCCGGCCGACGCAGCCACTGGAGGGAATGGAGACCCCGCCTCCCAGTCTCGCCGATACAAGCGGGCGCTCGTGGTGGTCAACGCATTGCGGGGCGTGGCAATGGTGGTGGATGCAACGCACGAACCGCCGCCCAGAGCGTTGCTCGACCGCATTCAATCGCTGCGACAGGACGCCGTGGCGGACGTGCGTTCGAGCTCGGCGGAGCTCTTGAAGAAGATCGAGCGGCTGTCCGCGCGGGCCGGCGAGGAGAATTCCGACGAGCCGAAGTAATGGTCGCTCCGGTGGGCGATCGAGAGCACCGTCACGACCTGACGTTCGTCCGTTCGTCATCGATCGCGTAGATGACCCGCCAATGACCGACGCGGTACAGCCAGGTCTCCTGTGAGCATCGTGATGCTGTTATGCCGTCTGGGCTCACGCACCAACTGCCCAAAGCAGCGGGCGAGCCTGCGGGCCAAGGGGTGATCGGCGGCCGCATAGAAGTCCTGTGCCTCGGGCGACAGGATAACTTCAAACATCGGAACGAATCTTGCGCCACGGCAGGCCGCGGCCAGCAGCGACCGCCTTTTCCGAGGCCTTGATGCGTTGCGGCATAGGGGGGCATCCCAAAAAGTGGACGTAGTCCGCCAACGAAGCAAGCCTTTCCGGCGGCAGTTGGTCGACGTTTTTTTTGATTACTCGGCGGAGTTCAGTCGTGGTCATTGTCGCGGCTTCCTGGATCATCGAGTGTCCTTCTGTGCAACAATCACTGTCAATATGGACTGGCGCCTGAGTCGCCGAGCCATGGCCGCCTCGGCATGCCGCCGGAACTGGGACCGCTCTTCGGAGATTGAAAGGTCTCAGCATTGGGGACTCGCGGGAAACTCGCTGGGAAATTTGTCTCCTCAGCAGAATCTGTGGGATATTTCCGGCTCGGATAGGTTCCCCATCACGTGAAACAGCGTGATTGCGATGCCTTGCGGCGTTCTCGAGCCATAGGCTTTTCTGCCGGTCAGTTTCGCCTTGCCGCTGCGCCCCTCGACGACGCCCGATGAGATCATTGCCTCCAGCTCGGAACCAGTCGAGGATCAGCTGCCGGTGTCGCCTTGTGGCGACAAGATTTCCATCGTGTCTCTTTGTGGCGACAAGATTTCCATCTGGTCTCTTTGTGGCGACAAGATTTCATCTTGTCTCTCCTGCAAGTTGAAAACTTGCAGCCACATGGGAAAACTTGCAGCCACATGGGAAAACTTGCAGCCACGGGTTGAAAATGTGCGCAAAAGGCTTGAGCCGCAGCTCTTTTCGCACTCATTCATGCTGAGCAGGCTGTGGATAAAATGCTGAAACGACCGCACGAGGCGGTCGTGAGTGCGTAGCACTTGAGAAAACTGGAGGTTTTCAAAGTGAAAAAAAGTCAGGGATGACTTTTTCCACGGACAGTGAGGGGCAGAGCCCCGTTCGCACAAGCATTGTTACCCACAGATTCTGCTGAGGAGCCTTTTTTGTTCCATCACGAATCACGTTTGTTGCCCACAAACACACAGCTCACAAGAATGCCGAAGGCGACAATAAGCGTGACGATCACGCCGGCACAAAATATAAAGAATTCCATGAAAAATCACGTTTTCAGGAGAGTTCCCAATGCCAGAATCGATGGGACCCATAGCCCAACAAATAATCCGTATTGCTTTGCCTCTTCAGGACTGCCAGTCCACGCAGCGCCGAGAAACCACAAACCAACGCTCAGAAAGAAGCTCAATCCAGCAGCAACCAAGATGCTTCCTGTCAGAACATGTTTCATAGTTTCCTCTTTTAAAAATGGGGGAGAGACAGAGTCGCTCGAGACTCTGTGTTCGATTGAAGCATATGCCAAGGACTCCCGCTGACCACAAACGCAGACCGAAAAGAGCTGCGTCCCCTTTTCACCCTCTTTTCACCCATCGGGATCGTCGATGAGTTGTTGCAGCCGCGCGGCGTGCTCTGGCACGAGACGCGGCAGCCAGGAGGCGTCGAGCAGTCCAAGGGAGAGCATGTCGAGAAGATGCGTCTGATCCTTGCGACGGAACGAGTTCAGCTTCATCCGCACCAGGGCTTCGAGTGTCACGATCGCGTAATCATCGGCGGGAACGGATTCGGTCACGTCGGCCGTGGGCAGCGGATGCGTTGCCCGCACCTTCTCGCCGGCGAAGAGGAGATGGATGGCGTCCCGCGGGCTGCCGTTGGGACCGTCGATGAAGCAGACGACGTTCATCACCGTCGCCTGCACGAAGCCGACCCCTTCGAGGGCCGCCTTGACGGCCGGCAGGTCGCTGCGGCGGACGAGGATGTCGACATCCTGCGTGTTCCGTACGGCGGCCCGGTCCACCCGCGCCACCCACGCGGCCACCGCGTTACCGCCGGCCATGGCGTAGGGAATTCCAGCTTTCTCGAGCGCAGCGGTCGCTCGCAGCGCCCGGTCACGTACGGCTTGCACGGCCTCGATCATCCTCTCCCAGGAAAACGCACGCAGTTCGACAGCCACAGGATGGACCTTCTACGACGACCGCAAAACGCTCGAATGGAACCATCATAGTCTGTGCCCGCGCCGTCAGGGTTCGAAAAAGGGGTTCGAAAAGAGCTGCGTCCCCTTTTCACCTCCACGGACAGTTAGGCGCTGAAGAATTCGTCGAGCGCCTCGCGGAGCAGTTCTGTGTCGGGCTCGATGCCCGTGAGCGTATGGAAGTCGATCGCCGTCCGCTCGCAGTGGATCTCGATCCCGTCGATCACGCAGCAGCCGTGCTTGCGGGCTTGGGCAACCACCGGCGAGGGCTGCCCAACCAGCGGGAAGTCGGCCACCACCAGATCGGGCCGCAGCCCCACCAGTGGCACCGCCAGCTTCGGCCCCTCCGCGGGCACCGCCGTCACGACGATGCCCACGCGGTCGGGGATCGCGATGGCCGTCTGCCAGGGCAGGGCGGTCGCGGGGGCGGCGTTTAAATCGGTCAGCGACTGGACGAGGGCAGCCGCCCGCTCGGGCGTGCGATCGCAGATGATGATTTCGGCAACGCGGGCCAGCGAGAGTTCGAGCGCCGTGGCCCGCGCCGCGGCACCGGCGCCTACGATCAGCACATGGACACCGGTCGGATCGATGTGGGTTCGCAGGGCCTCCAGCACCCCGCGGCCATCTGTCATGTGGCCGGCAAGGCCAGTGGGCTGCCGCTCAATCAATCCGATAGCCCCGGAGAAGATCGCTGCGGGGCTGGCCGAGGCCACCGCAGGCAGTGCCGCTCTCCGCACCGGGCCCGACAGCAGACAGCCGCGGAAACCCATGGCCGCCGCGCCATGAATCGCCTCGGCAGTGCGGTCTGGCACAACGTCAAACGAAACACACTGCCAGTCGAGCCCCGCCGCGGCGATCATGCGTTGAAAGAGATACTGGGCCGGATTGCCCGCCGCGGGGCAGCCCAGTAGGGCGACGACTTCCTGAAGAACCGAGCTCGTCATGGGTGGGGCGGATTCAAACCGTGACGTGCGTGACGGCGACGAACCGCGGATCCTTGCGGATGGGATCGAAATCGGGCTCTGCGTCGGTGAGATCCCGGTAGCGATCGTCGAGTGAAATGGCCTTGGTGAGGTGCTCGATTGCCACCTGCACGTGGCCTCCGAGCGAATGATAGCAGGCTAGGTTGTAGAGCAGGATCGGCTCACGCGGCGAGAAGCTCAAACCCTGCTGCAGGATCCCGATCGCCTCATCGAGACGGTCGAGCCGCTTCAGGCACCAGCCCATTCCCAGCCATGCTTCCAGCCGCTTCGGCTCCTGCTCGGTCACCAGCCGGAGCGATTCAAGCGATTCCACCCAGCGGCCGAGGGCCCGCAACGCCTCCCCCTCGAGCAGTTTCGCAGCGGCGTGCGAACGGGTCGGCTCTGGCAGGTGTGCCAGCAGATCGATCGCCCGTTCCAGCAGTTTCTGCCCGCTGGGCGGCACCGGCTTGTCTTGTTCGAGCAGCAGTTCGCCGAGTTCGATGTAGCCCGACGACTCGCGCAGGATCGCCTGACGACGGTGTCGCGACATGGTGGTCGTGGGGGGAGGAGACATGGCGGCTGTATCCTAAGACGGCTCCAAGTTTCCGGAATTCTAGCCCGCTGGGACGGATTGGCGGCGCCGATCCTTCTACGCGGCGGCCGAACGGAAAGGTCGGAATGGACATTTCGAGGAATTTCCGGCCCGACTGTACGAAAAAAACTGCCGGGCGCCACTATTCATATGAGGATGCAATTTCCCTGCCTCCGGAATGATTCACCCCAGTTTCCTCCGATTGGAGCAATCGCATGCGTCTCACCTTGAGAACACTCCTGGCATGGCTGGACGGGGTGCTCCCCGCCGAGGAGCAGCGGGAGTTGGGTGAAAAGGTGGCAGCCCACCAAGTTGCCACCCATTTGGCGAACCGCATCCGCGGGGTCGTCGGTCGGACTGCGATCGGGGCTCCAAAAGTGGATGGCCGGGGCCTGACGGAAGATCCCAACTCGGTCGCCGAGTATCTCGACAACACGCTTTCGCACGATCTTCTGGAATCCTTCGAGCGGATCTGCGTCGAATCCGACGTGCATCTCGCGGAAGTGGCGGCCTGCCATAAAATGCTCGCCGAAGTGGCCCACGATACCAGCCTGGAGAACGGGCTCGATCCTCAGCGGCGGCAGCAGCTCCAGCAGAGGCTCTTGGGCCTGCTCGCCGCGCTCCGCGACGGTTTGAACACCGACCATTCCCCGGCAATCCCGGCCTTTGCGAGGCTCGATGCCTCCCACCACGAATCGCGGGAGACGGCGCGTGCTCTCCGGAGTGTCATGGCCTCGACGGCGGGAGCCACCGGCAAGGCCTCGTCCAACGGTCATGGCGATTCGGAAGCCGGGCTGCTGGCGGACGCGGCCGCGAACGGGCGAGATCCCGCCGCGGCTGGTGCGGAATATTTTCAGCCGTTGCTGGTGAACTCCGGAGCGACGGCTCCACGGGGGCCGGCCGCACGACGATCGTCGACGGCGGCCTGGGCCGCTGCGGTGCTGGCGGCGTCACTTCTGCTGGCGCTGGCGGGTGTGCTTGCCTGGTCGGTCATCCGCGGCGGGATCGCCAAGCCTGTCCCTCCTCTGCCTCCTGTGGCGGCCGTTGATCATCTCAGCCCTGGGCCGGTGCCGCCACCGCCGTCAGTGGCTGCTGCCGACAGTCAGCCCGCCGGCAACGGTCCTGCCGCCGCAGACATGTCTGCCGATTCAACGGCCCTTCCGTCCAGCGACAGCGTGGCGGTCAACCCTCCAAAGGCTGGCGATGCGATGCCAGGGGCTGCTCCCAAGCCAGGGGAGCAGCCCTCGCCGTCGGGCAGTCCTGATCCAGTTCCATCTGCCGTCCCACCAGCGGGCCAGCTTTCACCCACGGTGGCCGTGGTGCCGATGGCGGTGCCGCCGGTCGCGGCCGTCACACTCCCCCCCGTGGCCGTTCCTGTAGCAGCGGCGTTTCCGGCAGGTGATGCCGCCGCCCCAGCGGACCTGGGGTTCGTGGGTGGGGGTGGCGTGCTCCTGCGACGGACTCCGAACACGGCGGGCACACCCACGTGGACGACGTTCCCCAAGGGCTCAAGCCTGCACAACCCCGAAGATCTCTTGGTGCCGCCAGGATTTCATCCCGAGCTGCACGTTCGCGGTGTCATCGTCCGGCTGCTCCCCGAGACCCGTGCGGTGATCTCGGTCGACGACGACGACACGCCGCGGATCGAGGTGGTGTTTGGGCGGGCAGTGGCTCGCGCCAGCCTCGCCGACGCCCGGCTGGGAATCACGGCAGTCGGGCTGGTGGGCACCGTCGACGGGGGCTTGCTGGAGCCCGTTGGCATCCAGGTGAAAAGAGACCGCATTGTCGGCGAGAAGGCTGTCGGCACTCCTGTCCGGCTGCAGGCGCAAATCATCACGGGCGCGGGCGGCCTCGTCTGGCGGCAGACGGCCGCGGGCGGGCTTCCCGTGGCCGCGCCGCTCGGTGGGATAGCAGTGCAGGGGCTGCTCGATCCCGGTACGACGCTCACCTGGGAAAGCGTTGCGCCCAATCAGGTTGCGGTTGTTCGCAGCGGCACGCCGCCAGCGTGGATCAAGTCGGCTCCGCCATCAGAAAAGCTCGAGCGTGCGGCGTGCGAGGCGCTCGCTGTCAAAGTCGCTGGCCCGGCGCCGCTCACGCAGTCGCTGCGGGAAATGGCGACCGACAAACGGGCTGAAAATCGGGCGCTGGCCGCGGCCACGCTTGCGTTGATCGGCGAATTCGACGAACTCGTCGAGGTGCTCTGCGCCGATGGCCCCGGACGCAAGCTCGAGGCCACGCCGTGGTCGTTGCTCGAAAGCACGACCGTGCCGCTGGCGCTGTCGAGGGGGGAGCATGCGGCGTCAAAACTCAAAGAGTCTTTTGTCAACCGTGGACCGTCCGGGAAGGCCGATCTGCTCTGGGGCATGGCGTGCGGGCTGACCCCCGCCGACCTTGCACAGGGGGCTGACCGTGTGCTCGTGGAAGCACTCGAGGACGACGATCTCGTCGTGCGCCGATATGCCAACAAGACGCTCGTTGAGCTGACCCGGGTGGGGGCTGCGGATCGAGGGCGATATCGTCCGGACGGACAGCCCGACATGCGGCGGGAGGGGGTGAACTGGTGGCGTGCCCAGATGGAGAAGGGGCTCATTCGTCATCCAGGCGACGTTGAGGCAGCCGCCGAACCGGCTCCACGGGCCGCCCTGGGAGAGGACGGCGACCCGCCCGATTTGGACTGATCGTGCAGCCAATTGTGCGGTCCGGGGCCGCGTCGTGCGGATGGTTTGTGTCGGCAACGCGGCGGCTGCTATGATCGAAAAACCGTCGCAGAGCCCGGCTTTCGCCCGATCTGGCGGCGTGTTGTCCTCGGAAAAAACAGGTCGATGCCCGATGATCGACCCCGGGTTCATTTTTCAATCGCTCGACCTCATTTTTCAATCACAGGCCTCGTTTTCAGGGGAATGACAAGGTGCAGATCAACGTTTCCGCACGGCACGGTCATCTCAGTGGTGCCGCGCAGTCGAAAATCGCTTCGAAGGTCTCCCGGCTGAAGCGGTATTGCAGCAGTTTGACGGCTCTCAACGTGACAGTTGACCTCGAAAACGCCTCCCTGCCGACGGTGGAAATCGTCGCCTCGGCGGAGCACTTCCACGACATGGTCAGCCGCGAGCACTCTGCCGATCTGTGGCGCAGTCTCGACGGGGCCGTCCAAAAACTCGAGCAGCAGCTCAGAAAGCACAAGGAGAAGGTTTTGGATCACCAGCACGTGCCCGACGCGCGCCGATCCTGAACCCATAAGCACGCATGAAGTTTTCCGATTTCGTGGCGGCGGATGCGATCCGATCGCACGTCGATGCCGACAGCAAGGAAGGTGTCATCCGGGAGATGGCCCAATCGCTCGTCGCTGCAGGCAGGATTGCCGCAAGCGATCTAGAGAGCATCGTTAAGGCGATTATGAAGCGAGAAGATCTCGGCAGCACCGGCATTGGCCGTGGGGTGGCCGTGCCGCACACCAAACATCCCAGCGTGAACAGGCTGGTTGGCACCGTGGCGGTGAGTCACGGAGGGGTCGACTTCGAAAGCCTCGACGGAGAGCCTGTGCAACTGTTCTTCCTGCTGGTCTCGCCTCCCGACAGGCCGGGCGACCACCTGCGGGCCCTCGAAAATATCTCGCGTCAGCTCCGTGACGAGACCTTCTGCAAGCATCTCAAGCAGGCGAAGGGGCCGGTGGAGATTCAGCACCTCTTGGAGGAGGCTGACAGCCATGGGGTGGTGTCGTGACCGCAACAGCAACTCTCGAAGGTGAAAGCCTGGAAACTATGAGCGAGCAGACGGTCTCCCGTGAGGTCGTGGTGGGTATGCGGCAGGGCTTACATGCCCGGCCGGCGGATCTGCTTGCGCGTGAGGCGAGGAAGTGGCAGTCGAGGATCGAGCTGCTGAGTGATGTTCAGCGGGTCGATGGAAAGAGCATCCTGGAGGTGCTCACGCTCGCCGCCGAGGCGGGCACGCGACTGGTCGTTGAAGTGACGGGGCCCGATGCGCGCGAGGCGCTGGCGGCCATCGGCAGCCTCTTCGACCGGAATTTCAACGAACAGGAAAACGACGAAGGCAAGGGTTGATCGACGGATGCATCGGGTCGGGCCAGAAAAGGCTGGCAATCGATGCAATTCGTGTTTTTTACGCATTCCATACAAGCCGCAGTCCATATAACGAAGGAGCCGCAACGAACCGCGAGGCGCGAGTGTCACTGGGATCTTGATCGCGGTAGCCATGCATTCCTGCTGGCCTGCGATCTCCCGGCCATGCACTTCGCAGCCCGCGGACGAAATGCGCCCCCAATGCTCAAACTCCAGGGAATCGCCGTTTCGCCCGGCGTTACGATCGGCGAAGCGCTCGTCCTCGACAGCGAGGGATTTCGGATCCCTCGCCGTTTCGTGGAGCGCAGTGCCGTCGACACGGAGCTCGCCCGGCTCCAGCACGCCGTGGCCGAGACTTCCCGTGAGATCGAGCGGAATCGGGACGCCATCCGGGCCCAGTTGGGCGAGCAGTATGCCGCCATCTTCGACGCCCACCTGGCGATGCTCCACGACGACAAGCTGCAGCAGGAGCTTGCCACCGCCGTGCGCGACAGGAACTGGTGGCCGGAATATGCGGTGAGCCGCACGCTGCGTCGCTACGCCAAGGTGTTTCAAAACCTTGACAACCACATCGCGCAGCGCGCCCACGACATCTACGACATTGAGAAGAGCCTGCTTCGCAACCTGTTGGGGCAGCGGCGTGAGACACTGGCCGCCATCTCGCAGCCGGTGATCGTGCTGGCCCACAACCTCACGCCCAGCGAGACGGCCAACCTCGATCGGCGGTTCGTGAAGGGTTTTGCCACGGAACTGGGCGGCCCGGGCAGCCACACCGCGATCGTGGCGGAGGGGCTTGAGATTCCTGCCGTGGTCGGGGTCGGGCCGTTTCTGGCCGACGTGTCGGGCGGCGAGCCGGTGATCCTTGACGGCAACCAAGGCATCGTGATTTTGCAGCCCGACGAGGAGACGATCGCCCGCTACCGCATGGAGATCGAAGCCGCCCATACCACGGCGCGGAAGCTCGATCGGCTCCGGGATCTGCCGGCGGTGACCACCGACGGCGTGCGCATTCAGATCACCGGCAACATCGAGTTTCCAAGCGAGGCCGAGCAGTGCCTCAGCCGCGGCTGCGACGGCATCGGCCTCTACCGCACCGAATTTCTCTATCTCACCAGCCGCCGCGAGCCGACGGAAGACGATCATTTTGCCGCCTACAAGGACGTGGTGCAGGCGATGCCGGGGATGCCGATCGTGATCCGCACGCTCGACCTGGGCTCGGACAAGATGCTCACGCAGACGAACGTGGAGGAGGAACGCAATCCCTGCCTGGGGCTGCGCAGCATCCGGCTGTCCCTGCGGCATCTGCCGATGTTTCGCACGCAGTTGCGGGCAATCCTCCGGGCCAGCGCCCTGGGCGATGTGCGGGTGCTCTTTCCGCTCGTTTCCACGATCATCGAGCTGCGACAGGCCCGCATGGTGCTGGCGGATGTGATGGAGGATCTGGCCGAGCACGGCATCGCATTCAATCCGAAGATGCCGGTCGGCATGATGGTGGAGACGCCGGCTGCGGTTTTGATGCTCGACGTTTTCATCAAGGAGGTGGATTTCGTTTCGATCGGCACCAACGATCTGATCCAGTACACACTGGCAGTCGATCGGGGCAACAAAGAGGTCGCCGACCTCTACAACGCCTGTGATCCGGCGGTGATGCGGCTTCTGCGGCGCTCGCTGGATGTGGCTGGAGAGGCTGGCGTGCCGGCTACGGTATGCGGTCAGATGAGTGGCAGCGTGATGTACACGCAGCTGCTTCTGGGATTGGGCTTGAGGCAGCTGAGTGTGCCGGCCAGCGCCATCCCCGAAGTGAAGCAGGTGTGCCGAAGTGTTTCGGCCGCCGAATGCCGCGTGATTGCGGAGAAGGCGCTGACGATGGACGGCGCGCGGGAGGTGAAGGCCTACCTGCGCGAACAGTTACGTCGGCTGCTCGCACAAACGGTCGTCTAGCAGGATTCTGCAGGACGACACCGTCCCCCGGGACGGCCCCAACAGTGAAAGGAACCATGCATGAAACAGGAAATGCTCATCAATGTGTCGCAGCCGGAGGAATGCCGGATCGCGATCATGGAGGACGGCGTGCTGGAGGAGCTCTATGTGGAGCGCACCAGCCAGGACAATCTCGTCGGCAATATCTACAAAGGCCGCATCGTCAACATCGAGCCGAGCATCCAGGCGGCCTTCGTTGATTTCGGGGTGGGACGCAACGGCTTCCTCCATATCAGCGACATCGAGCCGCAGTATTACCGGCAGGGCGGGCTCGATCCCGACAAGGCTTTTGACGTGGGCGAGCCGGCGGGCCGTGGTGACGACGCCGATACTGACACCGACGCCGACGGCAACCCGCGCGCGGCCACCAAGCGCCGGCCCCGTATTGGCGACCGGCCCCGCGTGAAGCCCCCCATCCAGGACATCCTCCGGCGGGGCGATGAGGTGCTGGTGCAGGTGATCAAGGAGGGCTTCGGCACCAAGGGGCCGACCCTTTCCACCTATATCTCGATCCCGGGTCGCTACCTGGTGCTGATGCCGCCGCTGGGACGGGTCGGCGTGTCGAAGAAGATCGACGACGAGCACGAGCGGCGGTTGCTCCGCGACATCATGCTGGAACTGCGGCCTCCCAAGGGGGTTGGGTTCGTCGTGCGGACCGCCGGCACGGAGCGCACCAAGTCGGAGATGTCGCGGGATATGAACTACCTGCTGCTCCTCTGGAAATCGATCGTGCGGCGGATGCGGAAGTATTCGGCACCGATCGATATCTACCAAGAGTCCGACATGATCATCCGCACGATCCGTGACATGTTCACGGAGGACGTGGGGCGGATTCTGATCGACGAGCCGGCCGCCTACGAGCGGGCGCGAGAGTTTCTGGAGCTCGTGATGCCGAAGTACGTGAGCCGCCTGCAGCTCTACGAAGGCAAGGAACCGCTCTTTCACCGCTACGGGCTGGAGGAGGAGATCGGACGGATCCACCAGCGCAAGGTGCCGCTCAAGGGAGGCGGTTCGATCGTGATCGACACGACCGAGGCGTTGGTGGCCATCGACGTTAACTCAGGCAGCTTTCGCACGGAAAAATCGGCTGAGGAAAATGCCTTCCAGATGAACCTGATCGCGGCCAAGGAAATCGCCCGGCAGCTGCGGCTGCGGGATCTCGGCGGCGTGATCGTCAACGACTTCATCGACATGCGTCGGGAGAAATACCGGCGCAGCGTCGAGAAGGCTCTCCACGATGCCATGAAGCGGGATCGTGCCCGCACGAAGATTCTGCGCACGAGCCCCTTCGGCCTGATCGAGATGACGCGGCAGCGAATCAGGCCCTCGCTCAGGAAAAGCATCTTTCGCGACTGTCCCACCTGCGCGGGCACCGGGATCGTGAAGACCGCCGAGAGCATGGCCATCGAGGTGATGCGCACGCTGCAGCTCTCTGCCACGCGGGACGACATCGCCCGGCTCAACGTGACGGTGCACGACGAAGTGGCCACGTGGATCAACAACCGCAAGCGGCGGGAAATCGCGCAGTTTGAGGATGCCACGCACGTGCAGTTGCACATCACGGGCAAGGAAAGTGCGTCGCCGGAGCACCTGGTCTTTGAGGCCTGGGATACTGGCGGCCGCACCGTGCGGTTTCCCTAACTGTCCGTGGAAAAAGTCATCCATGGACTTTTTCCACTTGAAAACCTCCGGTTTTTGCGGGTGCTGCGCACCCGGGACCGCATCGTGCGGTCGTTCCAGCGGTTTATCCACAGCCTGCTAACTGCCCGTGGAAAAAGTCATCCATGGACTTTTTCCACTTGAAAACCTCCGGTTTTTGCGGGTGCTGCGCACCCGGGACCGCATCGTGCGGTCCA
>Ga0209829_10001408_pt1 | contig 19534 bp, 44 predicted proteins | sample C_140205_EF_Meta_FD_187311 | JGI IMG/M metagenome (GOLD analysis project Ga0209829, IMG submission 187311) | Freshwater microbial communities from Lake Croche, Canada to study carbon cycling - C_140205_EF_MetaG (SPAdes) (version 2) | ecosystem: Environmental > Aquatic > Freshwater > Lake...
AGGAGTTCCATCCCTGCCCCAGCCAACTAGATGACAAGGCCAGCACTATCTACGGAGGTGATAACGCAGCTGAGCAAGATGCCCTCCGTGCCAGCAATACCGACCAGTTTGGCCACGACAACTGGTATGATTGGCGAGTAGCCAACTGGGGCACCAAGTGGGATGTCAACTCCAACGGCAACGGCGACCCCGCAGTCAGCAGCGACGGGCTCGGAGTCCAGTTGTCCTTTGATTCGGCCTGGAGCCCGCCGCTGGAGTTCTACGGCAAGATGGAGGAGCTGGGCTTCACCGTCGATGCCTTCTACTATGAGCCCGGTCGGTCTGGAGCCCGCCGCTGGAGTTCTACGGCAAGATAGAGGAGCTGGGCTTCACCGTCGACGCCTTCTACTATGAGCCCGGTATGGCCTTCTGCGGCCGCTATAGCGACGGTGACGACGACTACTATGAGATGTATGGAGACAGCAACTGGGCAGAGCAGCACATTCCTCAGGAGATCAACAAAATGTTCTCCATTTCCGAGAACCTGCGCGAGTGGCAACAACTAGCCCAAGAAGAAACCCCGGTTTAACACTGCCTAGCACTGGCACAGACGCCGCTACAGCGGTGGCAGCAATGCCACCGCTGTTCTAGCCGCGGCATGTCCGATAGACGGCTGTGCGGTCGTCTATGCGGGGAATTTTTTGGTTGACTGCGGTTGGGCTTCATGCTATGATACCTACATGAAGCTCGACAAGCCGATCGGCAACGCAGCACACGGCCCGCCGGGCCGAATCCTGATGTTGATGTTACGCGATCAATATGTATTTTTTTGGTTGACGCTGTCCAAAAACCTGCTACAATACAGACACAGCAGAGGAGCAGACGATGATCGACACCAACAAGGTTCTCAAGGTCTACAGTGGTCGCCCGGGCTGCTGGTGTGGCTGCCGCGGCAAATACAGCTTTGCCAGTGAATTTACCGCAGAAGGCGCCACACGACGTGGTTATGCTGTCTGGCCTGATGAAGTCAGCGATCGCAACGTTCGCATGATTGTCAAGCGGCTCAACAACAATCCCAACACCAAGATTGAAGACGACATTGCCTTTCTCGAGCTGGATAATCGTGTTTATGCTGCATACCTTGTGTGAAAAAATCAGTTGACAGAATTCTCCCAGGCCTGTAAGATAGCTGTGTGAACAGAGGAGATACAAAGATGGCAGTGAATCGCAATCGCAAAATGATCAAGGTTTTTGCTACAACGATCGACCTTGAGGGTATCACTCTTAACAAGGCTCTGGCACGAATCCAAGAGTATATTGATGACTATGGGGATACTGCCTTCATTGACACCCATCAGTATTCTTATGATGACACAGAGTATCTTGCAATTTATCAGCGCCGACTGGAAACTGATGAGGAAATGGCCACGCGCATTGCCGATGACGAAAAGTGGGAACGGCAGCGCGGTGAACAAGACCGCGCTGACTATGATCGACTCAAGGCAAAATTTGGTTGACGGCTTTATTGATCCACCGAGTGGCTGGATCTTGGCCTGCCTTTTAAAGGACTTGGCCTGCCTTTATTTGCAATAGATATTTTCTGCTTGGCTTCTTCAGAATGAGGCTTGCCTGGCTTGCCTTTATTGTGAGCTGGCTTGCCTTTATTGTGAGCTGGCTTGCCTTTTCTTGTAATAGACATTTTTTGCTTGGCTTCTTCAGAATGAGGCTTGCCTTTATTGTGAGCTGGCTTGCCTTTATTGTGAGCTGGCATGCCTTTTTTAGCAATAGACATTTTTTGCTTGGCTTCTTCAGAATGAGGCCTGCCTTTATTTGCAATGGATATTTTTTGCTTGGTCTTTTCAGAACAAATGATTCCGGAACAACCTTCACCGCCATCAGTTAAGTTCCGCAATATACCAGTATGATTATCCTTGCGGCCATACCAACGAATATATCTGCGCTCCAGGGCAAGAGCGCCTACTTCTGATAGATTAGTTTCTAAAAATACTATTTTGGATTTATCTTTTGGCACAGGCATTTTGCCATGTTTAACAAAAGCTCTATTATCTCTACCCTTGCCGATATAATAAGGGGTTGCATCTTTTCTAAGATAGCAGTATACGTAATAGTTATAAATACTCATGCTGAACTTTCCTTCTGGGTTTAGAGTCTGTGGAGCGGCAACTCGCGACAGACACATTCTATTTATATAATATGCCCACGTGGGCTAACGACAGGGACAGGCGAATGGTTCGCGAATGTGTGAGAGTTATTCTTGGTCTTGGAACGATTGTAGCTGTTTCCAGCATTATTGGAATTGATTATCCACTGGTTCTTATGGCACTGGCAGAATCTTCAGGAAACAAGTATAACATTCCTGTGATGACTCTGGAAATTGATGGTCGACAGATTTCCTACAACTATAGTTATTGATAATCTCAAAAAAACTGTTGACGGATTTCCAAAAGCCTGATAGGATGGCTTTATGGAAGGGCAATGGGGCTCAGATGGAGATGACCGATATGACCTATGATTTTGGTGATGGCCAAGGCCCTGTTGCAGCCCACCGGCATTCGAATGGCGGCTGAAAAAAACTGTTGACAGATTTCTCCCAGCCCTGTAAGATAGCTTTATGGGCAATGGGGCCCAGATGGAGATGGCACAATGGCTCACTCGGTTGAATCCATCCGCCGCCTGCTGCGTTCAAACGATCGGGCCGTGGCCCGGGCTCTGGTAGCTCTCAACGAACGGCAGACTCAAGATGAGAAAAATGATGAGTGCACTCGACATTCAAATGGTCGAGGTTTTCGTCCTTGTCATGCCAAAATGGGCACTTCCATGGCTGAGTTTTATTTGAAGTATGGTCGGCTTTCTGATCGGCAGATTCAGTATTGGAGGCATTTTCAGAAAGACGGCAAGATGCGCATTGAGATCTATGCTGGCCAGCTGTTGGAGGCAGCGAATGAAAAGAGGGCTGCATAATCCTCTCACAGGGTTCTTCTAACTTCAGGGGTATAACACCATGCATGATCTGCTTGTTGGGGCTGTGATCATTGTTTTGATTCCCATTGCTGTGAAATTTGCTGTGGTCTGCGACAATTGGACCGTGAAACGCGAACAAAAATACCCGCTGCTCTAAACCCAAACCTGTTGACAGCAGTGCTGTCATCTGCTATGTTGCAGCAGTAGAATGTGAAAGGCACAGACAATGACCAAGATTGTTTACAATGCTTGCTATGGTGGATTTGGCCTCAGCACCAAGGCAATTGCACGCTATTGTCAACTGAAGAACATGGATGTTCCAAAATACTTTGATGGCTGTGATATTTCCCGAACTGATCCTGCGCTGATCCAGGTTATTGAAGAACTTGGTGAAGATGCCAATGCCAGTTGCGCAGAACTCCGCTTTCATGAACTGGCATCTGGAACGCTGTATCGCATTGAAGAATATGACGGGAATGAAACTGTTGTGACTCAGGATCATTATGGTTGGAGCGTGGCATGACCCGCGAAGAAATGATTGCCTTCTTGCGTGAAAATCTCAGTATCGCTGTGACCGTTGGCAGTATCAACTATGATGACTGCGACGAAGTCAGCGTGTCTGTGAAACTGCTGCTGGGAGAGTCAGTAATATCTTCAGATACTGATACCGTTACTGTTTGGCATAAGACTTGAGCAGAGGTGGATCACTGTGATGAATCATCAGCATCAACCCTGGCTTTTTCAGCTGCTGAAAGAGTTGGTCATGGCTCTGCTGTGGTTTGCACTGGTCGTGGCCATGGTTTTCGCACATGATCTAGTGACGATTGACTAATATCGGCCTGCTGCGGTGTCCAGCTGTGATTCTCTGTGAAGGAACCTGTTGATCATGGCCCTGTTGCCATATCAAAGTTATCTCGTGCATGACCCCGCAGTGGTCAAATGGTGCCAGCAACAGTGGCCCTGGTCTTGTGGTGCCACTTGGAACTGGCACTATTGTGGCCAGAGGATCATCAAACCACAATATCGCCCGCCGCCTGGTCAATTTGATCTGTATGTTAACCGCTGGAGTTTTCAGTTTGTGGAAGATCACACGCTGTTTCTGCTGACATGGTCAGATCTCCGTGTGGAATTGGTTGACTGACTGCAGAAACCTGCTAGTATGTCCAAGACAACAGAGAGTCTGACTCACATGCTCTACACCATGGAAATCTACAAGCTGGATCGTCGCACCAAAGCTGGACAACGACTCTGCGGCAAGTATGACTACGATCTCCCAGATATGGACGCAATGCAGCGTGAGAGACAGGAGCTGCAGACACTGTATCCCACTGTTCTGGGCTATCGCATGGTCATTCGCGAGACCATGGTGACTCGTGTCAACATCATGTCGGGCCAGCAGTTCCAAGAACGCTATGACATTCCCAGCTGCTGCAGCCCGGCCAGTGAAACCTACTGGAGCGAATGAACCGGTCATTATCAGGTTGACGCTCAGCTGGTCAGCTGTTAAACTTCAAATGTGGTGTTGAAACCACTGACACTCTACCTACAGGGAATCAGAGATATGAGCAAGCAGGCAGCAGTGGGTTTGGTTGATGAAGCCATGTCGGACATCGATGCTCGCATTCGCAAGACGTTTTTTGTGCTGAACAAGGTGGCACAGGGCGTGATTGCAGGGCACATCCGTTCGGCAATTGTCAGTGGTGCTGCTGGCTGTGGCAAGACCTATACGCTGGAAACTGCCCTAGTTCAAGCTGAGGATCGCGGCCTCATCCGCTATCAGAGTGTGCGTGGTGCTATGAGTGCCATTGGACTCTATCGTCAGCTGTTTGAATGCAGTGAGGCCCGCAATGTGCTGGTGATTGACGACTGCGACAGCATCTTTGGTGATCTCGACGCACTGAACCTACTGAAAGCTGCGCTTGACACTGGCAAGAGTCGCAAGGTTCACTGGAACAAGGAAAGCCGTATTTTGGACGGCGAAGGTGTGCCGCGTAGTTTCGAGTTCCAGGGTTCGGTGCTGTTTATCACCAACATCGACTTTACTGCGGAGATCGAAGCAGAAAAGAAGATGACTCCTCATTATCGTGCACTGTTGAGCCGTTGTTTGTATATCGATCTGGGCATCCACAACAGTCGTGAGATCCTAGTGCGCATTGGGCAAGTGGTGTTTTCACCAGAGTTCCTCGCTGAAAATGCCCTGGATCGTGAACAGGCCGCGTCAATGATGAAGTGGTTGACCAACAACGTCAACAGGATTCGCACGCTGAGCATTCGCACAATCCTCCAACTCAGCAGCTTGGTCAAAAGTGATCGAGACTGGCAGGGCATGGCAGAATCTGTGATGCTGCGTCGAGCCTAAACTGCCCTAGCCGCCGCAGCACTGCTCCAGCAGTGCTGCGGCAGTTCTGCTGCAGGATCGCAACAGCGACGCAGACGACCGCACAGCGGGGGGCCGCGACAGCCGCTGCCAGCGTAGCAGGGCCGCAGCAGACAGCGCTGTAGCCAGCTGCAGACCCGCCTAGCACCTGCGATCCCGCTGGTGCGACCCTGTCAGCTGCTGAGAAAAATCCCAGTTGGGGCTGTGTTTGGGGTTGACACCGCTGTTGGACCCGCTATAATGGCAGCACCAAACAGGGAGTCCAACATCGTGACACGAAATATTGGCATGCCAGCTTGGATCGACGCCATACGGACAGACCACAAGGTGGGTGTTGGCTCCTACAGCGTGATTGACGAGACCTACAGCGACGACCAGCTGCGAGCAGCGCTGTTGGAGGATGGCATCAAGGGCAAGGTCGAAAGTGTTCGCTGGGCGCGGAAGATTGACCGCGTATGGCGCCTGCGTCAGCGTGCGATCCGCGCTGAAATTTTCTAAAGTCACTGGTTGACACGGGTGCAGGGCCTGCTATAATGGCCCTGCAGGCAAGGAGCAGATAACATGGCCACCCGTAGCACCATCTCCATCCAGAACGACGACGGTTCAATCGACAGTGTTTATTGCCACTGGGATGGCCATGCCACTCACAACGGTCGCATCCTCCTCACTCATTACAACAGCGAGCAGCGGGTGCGTGAGCTGATTTCCATGGGTCCCATCAGCAGTCTGGGACCAGAGATTGGGGACAAGCACGTCGACGTTGACAATCCTCCCAAAGAAGGAGTCTGCAGGTTCTACGGACGTGACATTTATGGCCAGCTCGATCATGAGCCCACAACTTGGCATGACCTTGACAGCTGGAGAAAGTTTGGTGAGGAATATGACTACATCTTCATCAATGGCACGTGGAGGGTACGCTGCAGTGACACCGGTGGTTGGCTGGTGCCGGTGGAACAACAGCTGGAACGTGAGCTGTCTGAGCTAGCTCATGATCTGTTCGAAACCTAATACCCACACAACAGACCCATAGCTCAATGGTAGAGCACGTGACTTTTAATCATGGGATCTGGGTTCAATTCCCAGTGGGTCTACCATTTTTTGGTTGACGCGGGTGCAGGGCCTGCTATAATGGCCCTGCAGGCAAGGAGCAGATAACATGGCCGTGCGCGAATACACCGTCAAGCTTCTCAACGCCATCCAGGATGGCATGATCGATCGCGATACCGTGATCACCGCTGCCCTCAATTATATGAGCGAGCAAGAGGTCAAGGGCATGTGCGGGTCCAACAGGTTCTTCGATGAAGAGGAAGAAGAAGACGAAGAAGATGATGGCCAGCCCGACGAAGCACAAGAGTGGGAATACTTCGACTCATATTGCTGAATTGGTTGACGCATCCACAGGGCCTGCTATAATGGCCCTGCAGGCAAGGAACAAGCAGAATGGACCGCAAAGAGCTGCTGAAGAAGATCCTCGAGCACCTGGGTGAGGCCATGTATCTCATGGAGACCACCGAGGTCAAACCCGATGAAGCTGACGAGGTTTGGTTCGCCGTCAACGAGGCCAACAGCGTGGCCGAGGACCGGCTCAACGAGATCCTCATGGCGGAGCTGCCGCAGGACTGACAACCAGGTTGACACGCGGGCAGGGTCTGTTATAATTGCCCTGCAAGCAAGGAGGCACACGATGACGGGTCCCAAGTTCGTCCATGACTGCACCAATATCGACTGCTGCACCTTTGTAGGGCGGACTCTGCGCTGCGACGTCTACAGGACCCGCGACGGTGGTTTGATCCTGCGTGATGGCAACGATGGCCCTGACTATCGCTGTTATCCCACCGTTCAGATCGCTCTGCTGGTGGCCCAGCATGACGCTGAAACTTTGCACGCGGCACAGCTGGCGGGAATGTCCAGCTAGGACAACAGCGTGGGCAATCTAGCAACAAACGGTTGACGACATACAGCCGGCATGCTATGTTAACCTTGTGAACGGCAGCGACGGAGATGCAGATATGAACCTGTTGACGACGAACAATTACAAGATCCTCAAGGGCACGGGTCGAGGCTACATGACCTGCATCTTGCATCTTGCTCCGGCTGACAGCTCGGGCAACGAAGTGTGTCCCAAGCGAACACTGGGTTGCACCGCTGCCTGCTTGAACTACGCAGGTCGCGGGCAGATGAAAAAGGTGCAGACAGGTCGGCTTCGCAAGACACGGTTATATTTTGAGGATCGCGAGCTGTTCATGAGCCAGCTGATCTTGGACATCGAAGCCGGCATCCGCAAGGCTGAGCGCGAGGATGCCACGCCATGCTTCCGCCTCAACGGCACTAGCGACATTCCCTGGGAACGCATCCGCGTCAAGGACCAGAACGTGTTCGAGCTGTTCCCCGGCATACAGTTCTACGACTACACCAAGATCCCAAACCGAAAGGTTGCACAATACTCCAACTACCACCTCACCTTCAGCAAGGCTGATGGCAACGATCGCGACGTGGCCAAAGCCATTGCAGCGGGCATGAACGTGGCGGTGGTGTTTGGCGGTGAGTTTCCCGAGACCTACCTTGGGCTGCCGGTGATCAACGCAGACGAGGACGACCTGCGCTTCCTAGATCCCAAGAACGTGATCCTCGCTCTCAAACCCAAGGGACGGCGTGCTCGACGTGATACCACGGGATTCGTGGTAGCAGAATAATGGTTGACACAGATGCAGGGCCTGCTATAATGGCCCTGCAAGCAAGGAGATACAGACCATGTGGACTCGCAAGCAATACGTGAACGGTGAGTGCAGCCATCGCACCTACTATGCTCAGTTTGTTAACCCCGCTGTCGTCGCAATGGTAAAGCGCGCGTTCACTGTTGAGCGTTTGGTGCGCTGCAGCGACCAAGACTACTTCAACACCATTCCTCTCCATCGCTGGGATTCAATGGCCATGGCAGCACAAGCGCAGTCAAAACAGTTGCGCAAGGACACCGGCGAAGGTCTGAGCCTCACTACCGGAGTCTGTATCCTCAAGGAAGCTGCTCGCCAGCTGGTGGAAACTCACCATGCTGAGCAAACTGCCTAGGACGTTTTTTGGTTGACACCCTGGCAGGGCCTGCTATAATGGCCCTGCAGGCAAGGAGACTCAGCTCATGCAGACACTGCGTCGTGAAGATTTCTTTGAAGCCATGACCCTGCTGAACCATCCCCGTGTCAATCCATACCAGGGCTCAGTGGATCTGCGGATCCTGCAAGCGGGTTCGTTGTGGGTCACAGTGATCATGTCTCCACAACAGATTGCCACCCTGACTGCTGCGGGCATTGCTGTGAGTCAGTGCTGAACAGGGTTGACATATGATTATTTTCTGCTAGCATGTCACAACAACAGCGCAATAGAGGTCACCAGCAATGAATAGACAACAGCGAACGGACAAGCTGACTGATCCCAAGATATGGGAAAAGATGCGCTGGGGTTGGGAAGATCGTCGCCAGAACCTACCATGGCGCGCGGAATATGAAACCTGGCCAGACTATGATCAGTGCAACTATGAGCGTGGCCGTCTAAATGCGGCCAATGTCATTGCCGCTGGCATGACTCCACGCAGCTGGGATCGCCAAGTCAAAAGCCGGCGTCGGGATGGGTTGACTGCCCTGCCACTGCGTATTAAACGTCAGATGGCCTTGTCCATTGACATGGTGGGTCACATTCTTCCAAACAAGCACAAGATACAACCGCAGCAAATGCAGTTTGACAGTTTGAACTACTGAGTCTACATTGGCCTAAACAAACCTAACCCAGGAGCCACACATGAACACCAATTTTCACACCGCTGAAGACACCGCTGCTATTGGCCTTCGCAACCAGGGTTTCACCTATGGTGAGATTGCCCAGCGTCTGAACATCAGCGTCAGCAGTGCTTGGCGAGCCTGCAACCGAGAACGCGCTCGTGCCAGTGCCTGTGAGAGCAGTGCTCGCTATCGGGCCCGCGGCTGCAGGGCACTGGCTGACTGCGCCTAGCAGTCAGTGGTTGACAAGCTGTGTCTGTGTGTTATAGTTGGTCATCAAGCAGGGAGTAGACAACATGTCGTTGACTGTCATCACCTCAAAAGACTCTGTGATCCAGCTGGACGAACTTGAGGCTGCTGTTGAAGGCATCACTGTCAGTGATGCTCAGCACTGTGATCATCACAACCCACTGCGGACGCTGCTGAAGGAGATGCAAGACTATGGCGTTGAAACACTGGTGCGATACAATTACTTCACCGATTACATCAAGGAGCTGATCGAGGATTGCTCTCTGCCCGATGACCTAGCTCCTTATATTGTCATTGACTGGGAAAAGACTGCGCTCAATTGCCAAGTAGACTGGATTGAGATTCAGTTTGAGTATGTTACCTACTGGGGTCGTTGACATATCAACCGCGTGAGATCAACAGCTAGAGGAGATCACAATGCCCAACTGGTGGTGTGCCAATCGAGTTGCTTTCAGCCACAGCGACACTGACATGATTGGTCGAGTGGCCACTGCGATCACCACAGGACTGTTCTCTGATTTCCTGCCCTGTGATGACCCTGACAACTGGCCTGAGTGGAATTGTCAACACTGGGGTACCAAGTGGGATGTCAAGCTGCCTCAGACAAAGGTTGCTGAGTATCTACATGGTCAAACCACCATTGAGTTGTCGTTTGACACTGCCTGGGCTCCGCCCACGGCATTCTATGAACACATGGAGAGCCTGGGTTTCACTGTCAGTGCTGACTACTATGAGCCCGGCTGGCCCTTCTGCGGTACCTATCACTGCGGTGAGAATGTTCATTATGACATCCAAGGCAACGCTGACTGGGTTCGCAACAATATTCCTGAGGAAATCAACAACCTCTGGGGCATTGCTGATGACATGGATGAATGGGAGCAGGACACTGTTTAGGACTTGACTGGCTGCCCAGATTCTGCTAGAATCTGTTGACCAACTGTAGAGGATCACATGAATAACACTGTTCGTGGAATGGTCGCTTGGATTGCCGCGGTGCGACAGGACCCAGTGGTGGGCAGCGGCAGCGGCTCGATCTTTGACTGCTGGAGCGACCATGACATCGGTCAAGCACTGACTCGACATGGCATCCGCGGCAAGATCGAAAGTGTGCGCTGGGCACGACAGCAGGTCACTGCTGCTGTAGAGCCAGGTGCTGCCAACACCGCTGTGGACATCTCGCAGGATGATCTCAAGTGGTTTGATTATCTCTGGTCTAAGTCATGATCACAATCACCAGCAGTCAACTGCCCTGGGTGTTTGAGGTTGTCAGCTCAAGTTGACTGATTTTCAGCAGCGGTGGAGAATATATCATGACCTATCAGGAAACATATCCAAAAATTGATTCCAACGGCAGTCTGTATTGGTGCAATAGCAAGGGCAAGTATCATCGGGATAGTGGACCTGCTGTTGTCAAAGCCAACGGCCAGCAGGAATGGTGGCAGAATGGCCAGAGGCATCGCGAAGAAGGTCCTGCTATTATACAGCCAGATGGCGGTGAATCTTGGTGGCAGAATGGCCAGTTGCATCGCGAAGCAGGTCCTGCTGCTACGTGGGCTGATGGTACTGAGGAATGGTACAAGAATCACCAACGGCATCGTGAAGCAGGTCCTGCCTTTATTTTGGCCAGTGGTCGTGAATATTGGTACAAGAATGGTATTTTGATTTAAAAAACCGGTTGACATCACAGCAGAACCTGCTAGTATGGATTCACCACAGCGGGCCGAAACCTGATCCAGCTGTTGCAGGTTCGTAGTGAAAATCCCAGTTGACATGCTGCTGCAAATCTATGGTGAAGATCAGCGCGCTGTCTGAGCTGAAAAACCTGTTGACAGTTTTTCCCAAGCCTGCTAAGTTGTGCTCACGATGATCCAACAGGATATAGAGAAAATGATCAACGCCTCTTCCACCGCCGCCTACACTTTTGACAGCGCTGTCTACAGCGATTTGTTCAAGGATGTGTATGGTTTTCGCCCCCGTGGCAAGGACGTTTTTTCTTGGTCATCCAAGATCGATAGCGAAAAGCAAGCCGAGTGGGATGGCCTTGTCAAGGCAGCGGAAAAGGCCATTGACCAAGAGCGCCAGGATGAAGAAATGGCCGCTGAGGCTTTTGAGGCCAAGATTGAAAACCTGATTGCTTCAGGGGCCAATAATCGCTCAACGGCTATTCGCTGGCTGATGGATGCTCATGATTGTGGCAATGATTCAGATTATCTTGAGTTTCAGCTGGGATTGCCCTATGGGTATCTTTCCGGTTGACAGGGTTTTGAAAACCCTGTAAGTTGGCGTTGTGAGCAAGGGGATGGGCCAGATGCAGACAGCTGCAATGAACTTTGATAATCGTCGTGTTCAGTGGGCTGGTTGCGACTATGATGGCTGGTATTTGGTGTTTGTTGATGGTGACACTGAGTCTGATGCTGAGCTTTACACTGACTGGGACTCGCTGCAGGCAGCAATAGATGAGTGGCTGGGCGTTTGTTGACATGTATGACAAAACCGGTTGACAGGGTTTTGAAAACCCTGTAAGTTGGCGTTGTGAGCAAGAGCAATGGGCCCAGATGGAGATGAAAAACATGTTGGACTATGCCGCACAATATCGCCGCGATTATTCTTCGGGCGTGCCAAGTTATCTTATTATTCCTGCTGCTGTCAAACAGGTAGAAACCCTCAAGAACCTCAAGGCTCAAATTATTGCCGGCAATAGTGATTTCCCCAACGAATATGACACTGCGATTGAGCACATCACGGCTTTTCTTGAGGAATTTGGCTTTAGAGTTGACTGAAAAACCTGTTGACGGATTTCTCAAAGCCTGGTAGGATGGCTTTATTGATCAAAGGAATGCGGATGATGGAAGAACCAGTCTATCGAGTTGATGAGTGGGGTAATAAGTTTTGGTATGTAAATAACCGACTCCATAGGACAGATGGTCCTGCTTTGGTATTGGCAGATGGAACACAAGTGTGGTATGTAAATGACCAACTGCATAGAACTAGTGGTCCTGCTATTATATGGGCAAATGGAACACAAGAGTGGTTTATTGATGATAAAGATATCACTAAAGAAGTTGCAAAATGGATGAATGAGAGAAATATTAGTTGGCCGTTTTCTGATGAAGAAACTAGCACCGAGCTGAAAAACCGGTTGACAGATTTATCAAAGCCCTGTAAGATGGCTTTATTGGCAAGGGCAATCCAGCCCGGATGAGGAGCAAGACCCATGTGGCTGGCAGTTATTGTGAACTATGACAACGTTGTTGTTGAGTGGGAGGATAAACTGATCCTGGGACTCTACAGCACCGATGAACAAGCAGTAGAAGTTCTGTTGGAATACTATCGCAAGGAAGCAATTCGCATCAAACCGGAAGTAGAACTAGCCCGCCAGCGGCATCCCGGGGTCAATTTCTTTGATGCTGAAAACATCGTTGCCGAGCCGGGTGGCAATGGTGTTGTTGATGTTGGATCGTACCATGGGAATGTTGAGTTTCATACACTTGCCAAGGCAATCTTTTTGAATCCTGACAATTCGATGGAAATGGCCATATGACAATGCAGGGCTGAAATTTTCTAAAGTCACTGGTTGACACCCTGGCAGGGCCTGCTATAATGGCCCTGCAAGCAAGGAGCAGACAACATGGCCGTGTGCGAAAACACCGTCGAGCTTTCCAAAAAAGGCCCAACACCGTGGTTCGACAACTGCACAGGCCATTGTGACAGTGAACCCCATACATGTGATTGTGATTTCATGAATGGCCGACAGGTGTTTCTAACAGAGCGGCAACGAAAGAAGATTGAGAAGGATTATTATAGTCTCTCACCTGACAATCCCCAACGCCCAACTAGTCCCAGCCCCTATGAACCCTGGGTTGTAGAAACTTGGCGTAAGGAAAGCGAGAAAAATGGTTATGGTGATATTGCCAGTAGTTTCCGGAAAAATCTATCAAATGCCTTTAAGACCTAAAAATCCGGTTGACGGATTTTTGAAATCCCTGTAAGATAGCTTTGTGGACAGCGGGGTAAAAAAAATGAGTGGTGGGTATTTTGACTACAATCAGTATAAGATTGGCTATATTGCCGATGATATTGAGCGAATGATTAGAAACCACGAGAGTTCACTTTCGTTTGAGAGTGGCTTTTCAACAGATACAATTGACGAGTTCAAGAAAGCAGTAAAGGTTCTTCGCTTGGCTCAAATCTATGCTCAGCGAATTGATTGGTTGGTGTCATGCGATGATGGCGAACAAACTTTCCATGAACGCTTGGCCAAAGATACACTATTGCTATTTGGGCATGAGGAGTGAATAAAATGATAGTGAATCGCAATCGCGCGAAAGTGGTAGAGGAAAAAGGTGAATTTTCCATAGAACAAAATGAAACACTAGGACAAATTCGAGATTATGTTGACGATCTTATCCGTCTTTGTGGTAAGGACAGCAGGGTACTATATTGTTCTGATTATGTAGGGGAGGGTGCTATATGTTGGAAAATTAATTCCACGCGTGATGAAACAGATGATGAAATGGCAAGTCGCATTGCCGATGAAGAAAAATCCAAAAAACAGTGGGACCAGATTCACAATATTCTTGCAGCAGAACGCCGAGAATACGAGCGTCTGAAGGCAAAGTATGGTTGACGGATTTTTGAAATCCCTGTAAGATAGCTTTGTGGACGGGGGAGTGCGGGAGATGGAAGAACCAGTTTGTGAAATTGACAAATGGGGAACACGGCGTTGGAGATTAAATGACCAACTGCATAGAACTGATGGGCCTGCTGTAGTATGGACAGGTGGATCACAGGAGTGGTATCAAAATGACCAACGCCATAGAACTGATGGTCCTGCTGTGGTATGGGCAGACGGTATCCAAGAATGGTGGGTGAATGGTCAATGCCACAGAACTGATGGCCCTGCTCATATATGGTCAGATGGCTCACAACGGTGGTATGTAAATAACCAACTCCATAGGACAGATGGTCCTGCTGTTATGTTAGCAGATGGAATAGAAGCATGGTTTATCAATGGCAAAGATATCACTAAAGCCGTTGAAAAATGGATGAACGAGAGAAATATCCGTTGGCCATTTTCCGATGAAGAAACCAGCACCCAGCTGAAAAACCAGTTGACAGATTTTTTGAAATCCCTGTAAGATAGCTTTGTGGACGGGGGAGTGCGGGAGATGGTTGACATAGTTTCTCTTGTTTGATAGCAGCTAGTTCTAAGATCATGATGAAAGCAAGTGGGTGATATGTCAGACACAGGTTGGATGAATAGCGAAACTTCTGAAATCTACAATGAAATCATGCTGGATATTGAACTCTACGTGCCATTGACCGCGCAGGTTTTGCGTAGAAAAATTGAGTATCATGTTACCACGGGAGACGCTTACAAGAGTCACCCGCTGAGGCAAACAATTATCAAATCATTTCTTGATCGAGTCATGTGGAACGAACTTTCCCAGTTCATAATTGAACAGCTGTCCTTAAGTGAAAGTGAATACCATGGTTGCTGATACAAAGTTGCCCCGGCAGTGGAAGCATTGGGCGCGAATCAACAAGATGAAACTTCACAGCAGTCGCACTCGCAAAGACTTTGATTATTTCAATCTCAAGGGACATAATCACTATTGGCGAGTCAATTGTCATGGGATGTTTCAAATCAGTTGCAGAATTGAAGATTTTGACCGTTGGGCCAATAGTTTTCAAGCGGAAACGGCTCTTCCCAAGACTCGAACTGAATTTTTTATCGCAGTGAACCTGCTGTTGGCTAGCGCCAAACCAGTTGACATGTAACCAAGAGAGAAGAGAATAAAATGACTTGGATTCTCATCCACAAGACCTGCTCTTCTGTTCAACACACTTGCTATTCTTTTGCTCAGGCTCAGCGAGAATTTTACAGCAAGGCTCGCGCCAAGGATGGTAGTATTCCTTGGGATATTTTTTGCAATGGTTATCAAGTTGACCCAACAACGGGCAACATCATTCGCTGCACCGTTTACGCTTAAAGGAAAATAAAATGACTTACAAACTGTTCTTGGATGATATCCGTAGTGCTGATTGGGTTTATCCTGATGAGGCCGTGGATTCCTGGGTTGTGTGCCGCAGTTATGCCGCTGCTGTCGACACAGTCAACTCCCAGGGTTGGCCCTGTCATGTGAGTTTTGACCATGACCTGGGTGAAGCAGTTCCTTCGGGCATGGACTTTGCTCACTATCTTGTTGAAAAGAGTTTGGATGAGATTGACAGTGGCGGCCAAGGCCTGCCCAAGAGTTTTGAGTATCGTGTTCACAGTGCCAATCCAATTGGTGCTGAAAATATCCAAGCACTGCTGCAGAGGTACATAGAGCTGATTCGTCAGGTGTGACCAAACTGCTCCGCGGTGTTGCAGCAGCATGTCAACTGGGATTTTCACTACGAACCTGCAACAGCTGGATCAGGTTTCGGCTCGCTGTGGTGAATCCATACTAGCAGGTTCTGCTGTGATGTCAACCAGAAAAACACTTCACTGCCACAGCTGAATCCAGCTGATCAGCTGACAGGGTCGCACCAGCAGGATCGCGGGTGCTAGGCGGGTCTGCAGCTGGCTACAGTTGTGTCGGCTGAGGACCTGCTGCTCTAGCAGCGGACGCCTCCGCACCCTGCTGTGCGGTCGTCTGCGTCGCTGTTGCGATTCCAGCTGATTGATCTGTGGGTCAGCAGGATTCACAGATTCAAATTGGCCACACACTGGTCATAGGCCAGGCGCAGGTTGTGATCCTCCAAAGCAGCTCGGTGCACAGTGATGGTCTTGTACTGGTCATTGTCAAATGCAGCTCGCAGTTGATCAGCTGTGCAGCCGCCGGGCTGCCATACATAAAAGCCAGTTCTCCTGCGACAGCGATTGAATGGCCGCAGAGACTGAGAGAATATGCTGTGCAGGCAGTACTCCGAAGGGTTGAAATCACTGCTGACAAACCATTCCACAAATCTTGATTCTCCGTCAAATCTCTCAATCAGCTGGCCTACTACACCAGCTTCCAGCACAAACGGCGTTTTACAACCTTCTACCATGGTTGGTCTGCAATCAAACCAAGCCATGTAATATCTTATGGCGTCGATAAAAACGTGATTCCCAAGATTGTCTGGTGAGTCACCTGTTGTGACCCATTGGCCGTTGATGCTGAGGTCACTGTTGCTCCATGGCCTTGTGACCAGATTGCTGCAGTCCATGGTCAACCAGTCACCGTCAAACAGCTTGTATGCCAACAGCTTGAGGACCTGTTGGTGACGCCAACCAACAGTTGATGTGATCGTGGCCAATTCATGAGCAGGGTGCAGCCAATAGCAGTGACGTGCTGCTGTTGGCCGTAGCCTGCAGTGCCAGGCCTTGGCAAATGTGTCAAAATCAAGATCACCTGATACAACATGTATCTGGCGAGTTTCAACTGAGAATTTTTCAAGACTGGCCAGCAGAGTCTGCAGTCTGGCTCCATCTCGCAGGCAGGCCACTATGACAATGGGAAGAATCTGCATGGGGACACCGTGGTTTGGAGATATTTATAGCAGAAATCACCTCAGCAGCAGTGTGAGCCATGATCAGTTGACACCCGGGTGCAGATCTGCTAGTGTTGCTGTGCAACCACACAGCAGGACCACAGCATGATCAAGGCGATTCCCCAACTGAAATTGGCCATCACTGTGCTGCGCACAGCCGCAGGTGTGACCATTCCGCAGCTGGCAGTGCTGGTCATGGCTGTGGTGCTGTTGTACCAGCAGTGGGAGATCACCCAGTTGATGCAGGTGGTCACAGGATCTCAGCAGCAGATCCTGCAGTTCATTGCTGCTGTGAATGCTGCAGACTAGACCGCAGTGACCAGTTGAGGGTTTGGTCCAGTCTGGGCGCGGTATTCAGCAGGCATTTAGGTTGACAGTTGTGAATTCCCTGCTGCATCTTATGCACAGTGAACCCTGCAAGGATCAGAAATGAGCAAGATTATTGTGGTGGATATAGATGGCACACTGGCCGACATCAGCCATCGTCGCCACTGGGTGGCCAACAGGCCCAAAAATTGGACTGCCTTCACAGCAGGCATCAGCAGGGATGCGCCGCATGCAGACATCTGCGATTTGGTCGCGGTGCTGCGCGACAGCGGCTGTGACATCATACTCTGCAGTGGCCGCGGCGAAGAAACTCGTGCGGTGACCCAAGCCTGGCTGGCCCAACAGGGCATTGGGTTCACCGCACTGTACCTGCGTGCAGCGGCCGACCACAGGCCGGACCATCAGGTCAAGGTTGAACTGCTGGCAAAGATCCGTGCCCAGCAGGGTGAGCCTTGGCTGTGGTTGGATGACAGAAACTCTGTGGTTGATGCCATCAGGGCACAGGGTGTGCGGGTTCTGCAGGTGGCTCAGGGTAATTTCTAGCGGGAGTCACTGTGTCTTGACAGCCGCGGTGACATCTGCTATCAAGACAATATCATCAGGAGTCTGCAGCTACATGACCGATCCAGTTTTTTATCTCTTGTGTGGCGTGCCGGGTTCTGGCAAGAGCACCTGGGTCAGCAGTCAGCCCTGGGACACCAAAACCACAGTGGTGGTCAGCAGCGACGCGGTGATTGAGCGCTGGGCAGCACAGCAGCACACCACTTATTCTGAAATCTTTGACAGAGCCATTGGGCCTGCTGTGGCTCAAATGCAGAGTGAATTCTCCGCCGCTGTGGCCAAGAATCTGTCAGTGGTCTGGGATCAGACCAATCTCACTGTGAAAAGCCGCCGCAGTCGACTGGCGCAGGTTCCTCAGCACTATCGTCGAGTGGCTGTGTGGTTTCCCACACCCCCGGCGGATCTACTCACACAGCGTTTGGCCGCAAGACCCGGCAAGATCATTCCTGCCAAGCTGCTCGAGACCATGATTGCCACAGCGGTGCAGCCGCAGATCTCCGAAGGCTTTGACCAAGTGCGGGTGGTACAGACTCATGTGTAAACCCAGCCACAGCAGTGGACAGCGCGACAATTTCATCACCGTGGCCTGCAGCGGCGCAGGCACCGCGGATGTTGACAGCGACGAATTGAATTCCCAACCCTGGTGCGAAGTTGATGCCCGGGGCAATCAGCGTTGGCGGTTAAATGGCCAACTGCATAGAACTGATGGGCCTGCTGTTATATTTGCACATGGAACACAGGAGTGGTATCAAAATGACCAACGCCATAGAACCACGGGTCCTGCTGTGGTATTTGCAAATGGAACACAGGAGTGGTATTCAAATGGCCAACGCCATAGAACAGACGGTCCTGCTGTGGTGTTTGAAGATGGAACACAGTGGTGGTATCAAAATGGCCAACGCCATAGAACAGACGGTCCTGCTGTTATAAAAGCAAATGGAACTCAGCGTTGGTATCAAAATGGCCAACGCCATAGAACTGCGGGTCCCGCTATTATATGGGCAGATGGAACACAGGAGTGGTGGGTCCATGACCAACGCCATAGAACAGACGGTCCTGCTGTTATAAAAGCAGACGGAACACAATGGTGGTATCAAAATGGCAAAGATATCACAGAAGCTGTTGAAAAATGGCTGAAATACCGAGCGATTAGTTGGCCATGGCCTGATGAAGAAACGCGGGTGGAGTGGATGTTGACATGGCTATGAACGCCGAACCCTCGTGTGATGTTGATGCCTGTGGAACTCAGCGTTGGTATCAAAATGACCAACGCCATAGAACTGCGGGTCCTGCTGTTATAAAAGCAAATGGAACACAGGAATGGTATCAAAATGACCAACGCCATAGAACAGACGGTCCTGCTGTGGTATGGGCAAGTGGAACACAATGGTGGTATCAAAATGACCAATTGCATAGAACAGACGGTCCTGCTATTATATGGGCAGATGTATCGCAGAAATGGTATCAAAATGGCCAACGCCATAGAACTGATGGACCTGCTGTGGTATGGGCAGATGGATCACAAGAATGGTGGGTAAATGACAAAGATATCACCAAAGCCGTTGAAAAATGGATGAAAAGCCGAGCGATTAGCTGGCCATGGCCCGATGAAGAAACTCGAGTGGAGTTCTTATTAACATGGACGATTTGAATCTCGAACCAGTTTGTGAAATTGATAAACAGGGCAATCAGTGTTGGTATCTCCGTGATCAATGGCATAGAATTGATGGGCCTGCTGTTATCAGTTCTGATGGAAGTCAGTCGTGGTATC
>Ga0209829_10001410_pt1 | contig 19515 bp, 16 predicted proteins | sample C_140205_EF_Meta_FD_187311 | JGI IMG/M metagenome (GOLD analysis project Ga0209829, IMG submission 187311) | Freshwater microbial communities from Lake Croche, Canada to study carbon cycling - C_140205_EF_MetaG (SPAdes) (version 2) | ecosystem: Environmental > Aquatic > Freshwater > Lake...
TGGAGGATGCCCCGAAGAATGCTCCCGCTCAGCCCAAGACCTCAAAACGCCCCCGACGCAAAAATGCCAAGGCCAAATCATCCAAGGGTGTCAGTCGCGATCCATCTGATGAGTCGGCACAGTCGACCCAACAAAGCGCGGGGAAGACACATGTGCCTACCTCAAGCACTCTACCTCCGACCCCATCAGCATCCTGCCCCGACAATGCCACATCGGAGGATGACTCCGATGGTGAGACGCGCAAGGTTGTCTAATCGGTCAGATCCTATCATCTCGGCCTTATCGCGTCGTCCCCTTGGGCGACGCCTTGTGCCCCCTGAAAACCTCGCATAACATCATCCCATGAACCGTACAGTTGCCATCTGCTATGACTTCGATGGGACACTTTGTCCCCGCTATATGCAGGAGTATGGGTACATTCCCCAGCTCGGGGTGAAGCCGAAGCACTTCTGGAAGATGGCGATGGAACTGGCCAAAGAACAGGATGCCGATCCGATCCTCTGCTATATGTTCCTGATGGTCAGGGAGGCAGGGATGCACAACGGGGTCGAACTTACCCGTGCCTCTTTCCAGAAGCACGGGAAGGGCATTGATTTCTTCCCTGGGGTAACAGGATGGTTCGGGAGGATGAACCGCTTCGCCAAGAGCAAGGGTGTGCAACTCGAACACTACATCATCTCCTCCGGCATCAAGGAGATGATCGAGGGGTGCCGGATAGGGAAAGAGTTCAAGACGATCTATGCTTCCTCCTTCCTATACGACCAGAACGGCATCGCGAAATGGCCCTCGATGGCCGTGAACTACACGACCAAGACCCAGTTCCTCTTCCGCATTAACAAGGGCTGCCTTGATGTCTGGGACACGGCCGGCATCAACGCCTATCAGCCGATGGAGAAACGGCCCATTCCCTTCAAGCGAATGATCTTCATCGGTGACGGGGAGACCGACGTCCCCTGCATGAGCCTGGTGAAGAAAGAGGGGGGGTACTCAGTTGCCGTTCACAAGCCCGGCGCTGCTGCCAAAAGGAAAGCCAAGCTTCTTCTGGATGAGGGACGCGTTAACCTCATCTCAGCGGCGGATTATTCAGCAGGGTCATTGCTTGACGGTGAGATCAGGAATGCCATCGGCAGGATGATATGTTCCCTTACCTGAAGTCACGTCAACCACATGCGCCAATCCGAGTTCAAAAACCTCCTCACGGAGATCATCGAGCAATTCCTGCTACACCAACCTCCGGAGGATGGCTACTATTCCGAAGCATCAGCTCAGCTCAAAATCGGCTTGGAGCTTTCGAAGAGGGTGAAATCAGAGCCCAAGCTTGAATATTACCATAAGGCATCGAACTCCTATCTAGATATCTTCATTAATATCGACGGGGTACGTTATGGTGTGGAGCTGAAATATAAAACCAAGGCCCAAAAGGGCTTCTTCTACAAAGATCAGGGCGCGCAAAACAACGGGCTTTATTTTTTCTTGGCAGACATCTCCCGTATCGAGCTCTTCAAGAAGGACGGCATTATCGACGAGGGGTTCTCCGTCTTTCTTACAAATGACCCTACCTACTGGAAAGAAAAGAGGGCTGGATCCCTCGTAAAGCCCTTTGAACTTACTGATGGGACACACATCCAAGGAGCCTATACCCCAACGTGGAAAGTGGATTCCAAGGCGTGCCCAGCTCTTCATCTAACAGGAAGTTACCCTGTCGAATGGCTCAAACCCACAGCCTCAGAAAAAAACGGGGTCGTGTTCCGTGCCTTGGTGATACCCTGCTAGGGTTATTTTTTTGGAATTCCAAGCTCCTTGAGGACATCATCGAAGGTGACGCTCTTCGATGACATCGAGACAAGATACTGATCACGAGGCGCCAGCTTGGATAGCCGGTCAAGGTTCTGAGGATTGATAAGCCGCGAAAACAGAAGGTGCTTTGCTTTCGTTAACGGAATCTCCTTGTTCCCATAGCCACTGGGAATATTGGAGGACCAGAAGCTCAACTGCTGCACCCCTTTCTCATCCGTACGGGTTCCAAGATAGACCACAGAATGTCCATGCTCCTTGGAACCGACTTCATCACTCCACCAGATTTTAAGGAAATCACCGCGCCGAGCATCCTCGATTTCCGTAAAGTTTTCTCCAAGTTCAAGCGCCTGAAACAGGCGGGCTGTTCCAGGGCCATTAGCGTTCCAACGTCCCCAGACCCCTACTCCATCTGGCTGGCGTGCATAAAGAAGCTTCTCAAGATCCTCCTTAGTGAGTTTCAAGCGCTTTTCTTTCTGCAGGTCTGCAAGCGTTACCAAAAACGCGAGATAGGTGGCGGAGGAACAGAAGCTTGGAACGGCTCCCTTCGGCGAAACCAATAATAATCCCTTCTCATTAACCAAGATTGCTTTTTTGAGATTTCCAGATGCAGTGGCAGAGATGGAATATTTTCCCTCATGAGGCATTACTGCGACGGAATCATCAACCATTCTACTGGAGGAAGCTGAGTCCAAAAGCTTTACCGAAGAAGCTTTGCCCTCAATATCAACCGGAGGTTTCGCCTGCGAACGCGCCGCGGAAGATGGAATACTCCCAGCATCAGGGGAGGCGTCGCTCTGCACTTCGTTTTTTTTCCCTACCGGTGTTTCCAGAGGACCCGGCCTTGCCCTGACACGCAAATTCTGAAGCAGCTTTGCCTCGTCGGACTTGATTTTCATCTTGGACGCATAGGGATCAGTCTCAAAACTTTTTTGCGCACAGGCTTGAGTGCAAAAAAGAAGCAGTAGTGAAAAAGCGATAAAAAGATGCGAGCGATACGGCGTGTGCTCGCGATTCCTTTCCCTGTTCCGGTTTACTAAAAAAAGGGGATGCATTAGCGCACCTTTCTTAAAAGCTCATGGAATTCTCTCGTTACAGGGAGGGACAATGTTGACACCATGCATATTGTTAGGGCGTACGCATCGTATGAAAAAGAAAAAAGCCCTGCTCATTATCTCCATCTTGATTGCTTCAATTGGTGCCATTCACATGGCGATTGCTGATGACCTACAGCCCCTTGTCATCATCTCAAGGGGTATCGTTCCAGGCACCTACATCGTCAACACGCAGTAGGCGCTACTTATGCTAGTTTGTGGCCTAGCGGCGGATCACCTGCTCGGAAAAGTTCGTGATCTGCCACTTACCTGAAAAGTTTCGCACTTCCAGATCGACAGTTGAGGTACCTCTAGCAAGCTTTTTTCCGGCATACTGATAGTTGAAATGATAACGTAACCTGACGGTATCCGGCGAAAGAACGGTGATATTATCGATGCCCACATCAGTGTAAGAACGCTGAGGGTAGGCCTGAACGAGCTTGCGGATGTCATCGTAAATATAAGCACGGGAAGCATTTCCATTGGAATATGAATAGTAGCAGGGATCGGCATAGTCATAGGCCAAATCCCATGCATTATTACTCCCGTGATCACGAACGTATTGCTTGAAGAAATCGGCAAAGCCGTCAGGAAGTTGCTGTTGCGCCCCTCCTGATGCGGCGGGTTGCTGCTGGGCCGCCTGTTGGGCTTGCTCTGCATTGCGTTCCGCTTCTTGAGCCCTCCGCAGAGCTTCCTGTTTTTCACGCTCTGCTTGGTTTGCGGCCACCCGTGCCGCATCCTCAGTTTGTTGAGCATGATTTAAGGCCTCTTGCTTTTCACGTTCAGCCTTCGCTGCTGCCTGCTGTGCTTCGCGGGCCTTCTCCTCCGCCTCGGCCTTTTCACGGGACAGTCTGGCTTCATTCTCCGACTGTTGCTGAGCTTGAATTCGTCGCTGTCTAGCTTCCCTCTCAGCCGCGGCTTGCTGATTCTCTTGTTCCGTTGCAGTCTGCTGGATTTTCTTTTTCTGCTCCTCTTTGTATGCCTTTAGGACTCCCGACGCGAGCAACACAAGAATAATGAGAGCAAAGACCGGTTTAAAAACCTTGGACGGCTGATCTTTGTAAACCGGCTTTCCTTCTTTAAGGGCAGCCTTCCCCCGGAATGCCCTGTAATAGTACCAAAGGAATGCAATTAATCCGATCAATGCGCCTTCGTTAACCTTGCCAGGTTCTATAATGGCCACCGCTATACTTCCCACAGTTGACCAGAGGCAAAAGAACCAGAACGAACGAATCTGCCAGCGGCAGTGGGTTCTGAGATAGCCCTCAGGAACCTTTCCTCGGTTCAAATAAGCCATCACAACTCCCACGATCGACGTGGTTCCACACGTCACCAAATAAAGCAGCATCATCAGGTAACCATTGCCAACTTTGTTGATGAAATCTTGACTTGGGGCGGGCTGGGTTTGTGTCGCTGCAGGGGATTCGGCAATCTGAGAGGCCTCAGCGGCATTCAGTTGGGCCAGCATATCAATCGCCTCTCTGTATCCCTGGGCCGCTGCGGCCTGGATCAATCGTTTGCCCTCGGGCTCATCCTGCCTCACTCCATCGCCCTGCAGGGTCATCATCCCCAAGGTATATTGAGCTGTAGCATGTTCTTGGGCTGACGCCTTGCGGAACCAAGATGCCGCCTGACTTTTGTCCACAGGGTGCCCCTGTTCACCGTTATAAAAGAGACATCCAAGCCGGTACTGACTCTCCCCGTTGCCCTGCTCGGCACTATCGATGAGGTAGGCGAAGCGCCCTTCCTCCAGACGCTCGTTATAGGCTGCCTTGGCTTCTTCCTGCCCCTGTCGGGATGCCATCCGCAGCCACTTTGCGGATTCGCCCTCATCCTCGTCTACCCCCTTGCCGTAGTAAAGAGCCTCTGCGTACTTGAACTGGGCAGCAGCTTGACCTTTCTCGGACGCTTTCCGGTACCAAGATGCAGCCTCCGCTAAATCTTCGTCCACTTCTCTCAAACCTTCGGCGTGGATCTCTCCCAATTCAAACATCGCATTGATGTCCCCTTGGGAGGCCATTTCTTTCAATCTGTCTGTTTCGGATTTTCCCTGTGCTGACGGCATGGATTGGGAACCCTCGGAGAGAAGAGCCAGGGCCTTCCTCAGACGAACTCGGTCGCCAAATGGAATTTTCTCCCCGCTCTTGGATTGTAGCTCACTGATGTCGTCTTCACTGAGGGCTTTCAATTCCGCGATTGTGAAGAGATCGTTTTTCTCAAAAACGGCAAAGTGCTCTGAGAGTCCGAGATCCGTCAGAAATCGTGCCAGCTCGCTCTCGAGGCTTCCTCCGCACTTGCTGCAGAACTTCTGATCCTTATCATTTTCAGATTGGCACTTTGAGCAAATTCTCATCATAAGTATTATTAGGGAAGTTTTGTCGTGGCGATACGACTCTCCGTTCCGATCGGAGCGATGATACAGCGGAAGCCGAAGCACTTGAAAATAGTGTCTTTCGTCAGGTTTAGGCGATTGGTAAGATTAATACTAGCCTCGGCCTCATCGGGCCATGAACCTCCTCGAAGACAGCCTTCTCCGCTCTGATCGTAGTCGTCCTTCACCCACTGATAGACATTCCCGTTCATGTCATAGAGGCCAAAGCGATTAGGAGCGAAGGCACCCACGTTTGATGTGTAGGGATATTTGTCGGTCTTGAGCTTGGGGTCATAGTTGCCGCAGCCAAGGGGAGGTGGCCATACACTTCCCCAAGCATAACAATTAGGGATGCCTCCACTACGCCATGCAGGAGGCCCATCCAGTTCCATGCCAATCCCTGCTGCTGCACTCCACTCAAGATCAGTGGGAAGCCTGTACTCGCACCCCTGCGGCAGGGTGCCAGATGAGTGCTCCTTCTTGGTAAGCCACTCGCAGAAGGCCACCGCATCGTAGTAATTGATCCTTACAGCGGGATGGTTTGCCTGCTGGGGAAAGCCTGCCGGCTTCCAGAATCTCCCCGTCTCGTTGACGAAGCGCTGGTAGTCGGAGACACGTGTGTCGTAGATGCTAAAGTAAGCGACCGTTCTTGGAATGGGTACAAAACGCAGGCCCAAGGAATTCACGAAGGTGCTTCCCAGATTCGGGGGAATGTTCTGGGGAACTGACTCTTGGGATACAGTCGAGACAAAGGGAGCCGGGGTAGTCACGGAAAGCGCCTCTGGAGTGGCAAGCGGAGTCGGTGTGGGTATAGGTGTCGAGGCAACAAAGGGAGCAGGCACCTGCTCGCTAAAGGAGGGCGGCCTGCTAACAGGGATCGGTGTGGAATTGCCCATGTTCACGATCCCCGCCGTAGATGCAGAGTAGTCTCCCCCAACGATTGAGGGCTTAGGGTTTGGGGTCGGTGTCGGCGATGGATCAGCCTTCTTCTCCCTAGGGAGGAAGAAGGCAACGATCTTTGCAATAATAATCAAGGTGCACGCGATCACGACGAATTTCTGCCATACCGATTTTCCTTTTTTCCCCAGTGATTCGGCCTGAGATGCAGGTTGAGCTTGTGCAGGCGGTGTTGAAGCAGTGACCGGTGCAACAGAAGGTGCCGATGGCTCCAGACCGAGCAGCAGTTCCGCAGCCTCAGCATATCCTTGGGCAGCAGCCGCCTCAATCAGCCTTCTGCCCTCTGCTCGATCCTGACGGATACCATCCCCCTGAAGACACATGGTGCCGAGCATGTATTGAGCCGCAGCCACCCCTTGACCGGACGCCTCTCGGAACCATGAAGCTGCATCGGCTTTATCAATTGGGTGTCCTTGTTCCCCTTGATAAAAGAGGCATCCGAGGCGGTACTGACTATCGCCGTTGCCTTGCTCCGCACTGTCGAGCAGATAGGCAAAGCGCCCCTCCTCCAACCGCTCATTGTATTCGCTCTTCGCATTCTCATGCCCCTGGCGGATGGCCATTCTCAACCACTTGGCTGATTCACGCTCATCCTCCTCAACACCCCGGCCGTAGTAGAGAGCCTCCCCGTACTTATACTGGGAGGCGGCATGCCCTCCCTCCGCGGCCTTGCGATACCACGAAGCTGCCACGGTGAAATCCACTTCAACTCCATCCAATCCCTCAGAGTGCAGTTCTCCCAATTCGTACATGGAATCGAGGTCTCCTTGGGCCGCTCGAGACTTCAGTCGATCAAGCGGCGATTCCTCGACAGGCGGAGGAGCGGCGACTTGACCAGTCGTGGATTCCATAGCCTTCCTTATCCGGATCTTATCGCCGTAGGGAATGCCGAGCTCATTGAAGTTCTGATCATCGAGGAGCCGCAGATCCTCGATCGTCTTTAGGTCATTTTTCTCAAAGAGCGGCCAATGCGTGCCCAACCCTAAAGACTCCAAGAGATTTTGTAGATCTCCTTGCAAGCTGGTGCCGCATCCAGAGCAGAACTTCTGCGCATCGTCGTTTTTGGCAACGCATTTAGGGCAGGATTTCACAGCAAGCTTACCACCCAGCTATTTTGACGGGAGGCAAGCCGGCCTTGAGGGCTTTGCGGGCTTTCCATGACATCCTGATATACCAGATGATGACGGCAATGCTTACGGCATTGGATAAGAACGTGGATTTCTCCGGCTCTATGAGAGCCGCAATAATCCCCAGAATAAAGTATAGCCCGACATACATCCATGCGGTCTTGTTTTGGTATTTCCAGTGTGCCTGAAGAAGTTCTGACTGCACCTTTTTCCTGTTTTTAAAAATCTTCCACCAAGCAACCAGCGTCAGAATCCCGCAGGTCAGCCATCCCCAGATGATGAAGGTGTAGGTCTGCTCCACATCATGAAGCAAGGCTGCATCCTCCAGAGCAACCTGTGTCGGGATTTCCATACATGCAGCATCCGTGACCTGAGTGAATGAGGTGGCCTGTTGGGCCGAGGCCGGGATCTGCGAAGCCCGGTTGATACCCTGCTGGGCAGCCTGCCTTAGTAGCTCCCTGCTCTGCTCGGCCAGATCCACCGGCTGGGGCTGAGAGGGAGAACTAGGACTATCCGACGGTGAAGCCTGCGACGGAGGGACATATGCGGGCTGTAAAACTTGGGGAAGGGCTGGAGCGGGGGGGGGCTCAGGGGCTTCGGGCTTCTTTAGCGACTCGATCGCTACCTTGATACGGACTTTATCACCATAAGCTAGTCCGAGTTCGGTGAGATCATTTTCCCCGAGTTCCTTGAGAACCTCCAACGATGTGATGTCATGGGCCTTCATGGCTCCCGCCAACTGAGAAATCCCTTGCGACTCGAGAAACTTTTCTAGGTCGGACTGGAGATTTGATCCACAGGAAATGCAGAACTTCTGGTCGTCGTTATTTTCGGTGGAGCATTTGGAACAGAGTTTCATATTATTTTCTATTTAGTTTTATTGATTAGTTAAATTATTACGTATGGAGTTTCACTCTTCGTCGTCCAGTTCCTCTGAATCGTCTACGTAACACTCATCATCCGATACAGTAACCATATCGCCTTTTTCCCATGATAGGTCTGTTTTCCATGATTCATCGCCATTATAGAATTTGATGAATGCATTTTCTATCTCAACCATCGAGTTTTCTCGAGATGAGTGAATGTATTGCTGCATGGAAATGCCATCGTCAGAAGTTCCCCAATTAAGCATTCGCTCGAAGAGATAAAGCCTCTCTGTTATTCCAAAACTCTTCCTTTTTTGAATACACCACATGCCGTATGGCTCATCCCGTTCTCGCTTCAGCCACAATTTGAGATTATCTAAAGTCGCGTTATCTACGTCATGACCAGCTTCGTCCAACCGCACGAGTTCGAATTGATAAGCCTTCTCGCCTGAAGTATTTTTTAACGCTTTTTTAAGCCGTACTTTGTCTCCAATGGATATATCCATCTCGCTCAGATCGCCATCGGTTAGCGCCCGTAACTCCACAAGAGAGGATAAATCGTTCTGCTGAAAGACCGAGTGAAGCGCCGCCAACCCGTGCTCATGAAGAAAAGCAGACAGCGGGGTCATAATTGATGAACCGCAACCAGAACAAAACTTTGCCTCATCGGCATTTTCAGCAGAGCAATTGGTACAGGTTTTCATAAGTTGGCTTTTTTGAGTGTTTATTGGATTTCGACTTTGGATCCGGTTCCCTCGATCATTTTTTGCAGTCTTTGGGCTTCCTCCAGTGATATCCCTTGGGAAATGACCTGAGGCAGGTTTTCAACAAGCGCTTTTGCATCTGCAAGCCCCAGTGCCGGACGAATCTTCCTCACTTCCTCAATCAGCTTGATTTTATTGGACCCGCAATAGATCAACACGAGCTTGACTGTACTATCGGGGGATTTTTGAGCAGAGCCTGGAACAGCATCCTTATCTAATCCGCTTTTGATTTTAATCATTTGGATAATATCATCCAGATATCCCTCGGAGATGCTAATGCAGAGTATTTTCTTCTCCCCATTGATGAAGATCCTCAATTTCTGGCGCTCAATCTTGCTTATATCGCTGTAGGGGTAAAAGGAGGGTTTGTCCCCCATGTCTTTGATGTAGAGACCATCCTTGGCAATGATAAATCCATCCTTCGCCCCTCTAAAAAAGGTCACATCATACATGAGGTAGGCTTCAACTCCGTGCTTCTTCACATAGGAGTTATAGGCCGCATTAAATTTATCAGAGGGGATGTTCGGCGCAACGTAGACTCGGTCATTTGCCGGAAGGGCCTGCAAGATCTCTAGGAATCGTTGTTCCGGGAAATTGGCTTCCTCCTCATGATCCTTAACTGGCAATTCCTGCTCCGGCTTCTTGTGTGTCTTTTTTTTCCAAGCGTGGGACTTACGCCAAGAATCATCCCGAGTCCCGAACTTGACCAAGGCATCTAGCAACTCATCCCTTGAAACCAGTTCGGCTGTTGCAAAATGCCTTTCTCCGGTCCCATCGCTGAATTCGAGTTCAAATCCACCCGAGTCTTCTTGATTAATCAAGAGCGCCTGCATGAATCTCCCATCATCCCCGTGTTCTAAAATCAAAAATACACCACGTTCATCATCATCCCAGACCAGCCTTTTGATATCTTCAACCGAAGGATCAAAGAGAGTGATATCGGTCTCAGTGGTCAGAGTGAATCCAGTGCACTCCTGATAATCCTCCTCCTCATCCAGTTCCTCTTCGTCCTCCAAGGACTCTTCCTCGTCCTCTTCCAGTTCCTCAACGGCCTCTGCATCACTCCTCAGAGTATCCAGGGCCTTCTTGAGCCGGATCTTATCCCCGAGGGATAAGCCCAGCTCGCCAAGATCGATGTCGGAAAGAGTCAGCAACTCCTCCGGGGTGGTGAAGTCATTATCCTGAATCGGCTTCAGAAGCTTCAACAGATCATGCTTTTGAAGAAAAACCTCTAGGGGGCCCTGCAAGCTGCCCCCGCATCTCGCGCAGAAACGCGCTGAGTCAGGATTTTCCCTCTGACACTGGCTGCAAGTTTTGATGAGTTTTAAAAACTGAAAAAGCGCACCCTGTTCTTATGCAGGGCGCCCTCTCGGATTATTCAGAAGGATTATTCGACTTTTTCCCCGCACTCGGGGCAGAAGCCTTGACCCTTTTCGATCTCTGCTTGGCAAGTCTTGCAGGTTCCGACGATCTTGACTGCTTGCGAAGGACCCTTCGCACGAGCATCCGCGGAGAATACCTGGGCGGTAGACTGAAGTGTCTTCTCGACGGTCTTGACAATCTCCGAGCCTCGCTCATCAGCTTGTTTGGCTACCCGATCCAGTTCTTTCTGATGTGCAGCGTTCTGTCCTGTGGCAATATTTGCCGTCTGTTTCATGGTGCTCTCTGCCATCTGCTGCATGCGATCCATCATGGCATCCATGCGCTTGCGTTCGGCTTCTATGTCGTCTTCGCGGCGCTTGGCTAGTTCATCGGTCTTATCCCCCTTGAATTTTTCAGCAAGAGCCTTGGCTGCCTCGGCCGAAATATTCGGGTTGGTGGCCATGATCTGCTCAAAGGTCATCCCGGCATAGATCGAGGTCTTCTGAAGGTCGGCATCGACATCAAGACGTCGGGCGGCGAGCTCCCGTTCATGTTGGGCGGCATCCCTCTGCTCACGTAGGGCCTGGAGATCTTCCATAGCCTTGATCTTCTCGGCACGTGACTGAGACTGGAGGCTGATGTCCTGAGACCTCTTCCTTGCTTCGAATTCAAGCTCCTTCTCCCGACGCTCATCTCGGAATGACGCCTCGGTACGGGAGATATCAAGTTCTATGCTCCTCATGCCTAGCTGGGCTTCCAGCTCCTTGCGTCTGATATCATGCTCCTGTCTCTGGAGCTCAACTTGACCGGCAAAGCGGGCCACGTCAGCCGCAAGTTGGCGGTCTACCCTAAGGAGATCCAATGCATGGGAGCGGCTCAGGAGCCGGTCCTCTTGGCGGTCGTCCTGATCCTGTCCAAGGTTGTCCATCTCCTCTTCTCGGACCATGCGGCGCTTTTCCAAATCCTGCTTGAAGGAGTCCATTTCTTCTCCGGAGAGAAGTCCGTCCCGATTGACGGCATCCATGGCGACGGCGAACTGCTGATCCGAGGTAGCTTGATCCAGCTTGCTGCGATTCTCAACGCTGCTGAGCCGGTTCTGCAGCTGGTTCATGCGCTCCATCTGGTCAATCTTGCGCCCGTCGAAGTAGATCTGCTGGCTGACAGCCCGGATTTTCTCAACCTCGGGACCGTTGGCCGTGGCCTCGATGATCCCCAAGACAGTGACTCCGGGGAAGCTGCCGGAAAGAGCGGCCTTGAGAACTTCTGGAAGTGTCTGATGCAGTTCGGGTCCGGGCTGGAAGGACTCAGGAGTGAACGCCCCAAGCACCTTGGACAACTCCATGCCAAGGACAGGCTTGATGATTTCAGCCAACTGCTCTTCGCTGACCCTCGAAGCGCTGACGAGCGCATGAGAGTAAAGGGACGCCGGATCGCTGACCTTGGCGTTCAGGATAATCCCGACACTCGACCTGATACCATCGACAAAAGGTAGCTCGTCGAAGTGGAAGGAGAGGTTAAACGGGGCCTCCCGCATGAGCACGAGGCTGATGTGCTTCGCCTTTCTAATGACTTCGGCCTCCTGATGTGAAATTGCAGGGGCCTGCTCGACGTTGTCCTTGCGGCGGAACCATCCGATGACGTTTTCAATGAAGTTGCCCTTCGCTTCCTTGACCAATGAAGTGATGTGTCCCGACCTGTTCTTCGGCAATCCGTAGTACCCTCCAGTCAGAGTAGCCACGATGCGTCCGTCCGCGATCACGGTGAGAATAGTTCCCGGGGAAACAATCACACCCTCGCGCCCGGAATACTCGCCCATCTCCTTTTCCGTGACCTTACGGGCCACCACTCCGGGAACGAGCGTCAACTGGATGCAGCACTTGTCCAGAAGCACTATTCCATCCGCTTCAGCCTCGGAAGAAGTCTGGGGTGGCTTAGAAGCGGATCCAGCGATAGCACCCGCGATGGCACCGACAGCACCCGCGGCAACCACTCCGATGGTCACGGGATCGATGAATTTGGAACCCCCGTCGGAGACAACAATCTTGGTTCCACAGGAGCCACAGAATGGTTTTCCGTGAGCAAGAGGAGTTCCGCATCTGGGACACGAAGCTGCGGTAACCGGTATTGACGGAGTCATGGCTAATCCGCATTTTCCGCAGAACTTTCCGTTTGAGTCGTGGCCGCAGTTAGAGCATGTCATAGTATTTATAGGGGTTGTCTGGTTGGGTTTATCCTACGTAAAAGATGTGTCAACAATGTAGCGCAATCAGGATGCTTGATTTTCATCTTCAATGCTTGTCATGGAGGGTTCCTTGAGCTCCATGAGGGAATCGACAAGCAGCATTGCACCCTCCCCCATGTGACCCGTAATCCGGCAATATTTGCCGCGGAACGGTCTAAGAAAGAAGTTCTCAAAAGGATTGTCTCCAGCGCGATAGAGCATTTGCGTGCCGTTACTGGCATTGACCAAAAACGGACGCAGTCCCTCGCTCTTGGACCCCTCCGCAAAGGGAAGAAAGAGTAGATATCCTTCGAAAGTCGTATTGGCGGATTCGCTTTTGTGTGTTATCGGCGGGATGTTCATTTCATGAAGAATATAGGGCCCATCTCACCATCCTGAGAGGATGTTGTCACTAGCCCCCGGCCTGAAGATGAATCCCCGCCGGAATAGTAGGTCAGTAAGTATTGTTCTTGGCCTCCCCCCACTCTATAAGAGGTCTCCAGCGGTTCCACCCCTGTATAGTCAGGGTAGAGTGAGGCAATATGACGATCGATTCCCGAACGCAAGTCGCTGCTGATCCTGGAAAGGCCCGTTTCGATTCTACCGAAGAGGTCCCCGGAGAACCTGGCGTGTGCTTGATCTATACGACTGGAGATATTGCCGGTGTGGGCTGACTTTTCAGCAACACCCTTGGCAAATAAATCCTGTTTACCCGCAAAAAGCGTTGGATCGCCGAAGAGGTTGAACTCCAGGAATGTCTTCAGGAGAATTGGCAGTAAATCCGGCCTTCCAATGCCAAAATCATTAGCCAAGGAAGCGCGTGCATTTCCGGCTGCTGCTCCAAGCGATAAGCTCGTGTTGATCCATGCTTCGGGTCCGCAGTAGGGTTGAAGGAACTCCCTGACAACTGTGTCCGCACCCCAGTTCGGAACTTCAGCGGGGCCATAGGCGATTCTACTCGATCCGAAAAAGGCCAATGATTTGTGATACAGACACGTCATCAGCACGCTCTCCTCATGGAAGAGTCCCTCGAATCGTGCTCCATAGCAGGCCTCTGAGGAAATAAGATTGATGCTAGGCAGTTCCCTGAAGTTCTCAGGTTTGGCCACTTCAGGAGAAAGATTCAGCCCCTGCCCCCACCAGGAGGGATTATTACTGCTCCCATGGACATTGAAATAAAGGCAGTCGTAAGGAGCGCCTAGGTAGGCATGGAGTTGATCATGATTGAGCGCGGGGCTGGTAAGGACAAGAGGCCCTCCCAAGTTCTGGGCAACGGCTTTCGATGCCGGCTCCCAGATGGTGCAGGTTGCAGCGAAGACCCTCTTCTTCCCGGCAGCCGCCCATGCTGAATAGTCCAATGCATTTCTAAAATAAGATTGGATATCTCCAGGCTTGGTATCCATGCCTATTGGGAGGCGGCCAACCATAAATCTGGATGACATGGAGACTTCCCCGCTTCCATCTCCAAAATCGCGATCGGAAAGAACCGAGTAGCCATGATCCGATGCGATATCCTGATCATGGGGAGTCAGATCCGTATATTGGGCCATCGGCAGATCCTCATGACCCCCGATCAGGAAAAGATAGCGGAAATTGATCTTTTCAGCTATGCCCTCAATCACGCCCAGCACTTCATCAAATGTGGGGAAGGCACCTATTCCTCTTTTGGAAAGATCTAGAATTTCATACCTGATATTGGAGATAGACCCTCTGGATGTAAGATATGACCCGAGCTGCTTCTCCAAATAAAGAGATTCGGCATTCCCCCAGCGTTCACGCCAAGCCTCACCGTTAAATACAGTCAGACAGACTTCACGTATGGGCCGTGCGTGCATCACTCCATCATCTACTTCAAGCACCTTAGATCCACACGACTCGCAAAATCTTGCATCCGCGAATAAAGAAACCCCGCACTCTTGACAGAAGTTCATAGTGTTCTAAAGGAGGGGAATTTTGTTCAGGAGGAGAGACTTACCAGTCGTACTCTTGGATGGAGGAGAAGATCTTCTTCCTGTGACCCAAGGAGGTGATGCCAATATTCTTGAGGTCCTGCTCGGAAAGCTCCGAGATGATCGATTCATCGATCCTATTATTAGAAAACAGATCGGCGTACTGCTCCAAGCCGATCTCCTCAAGGAAGAGGGTTACGGGAGCAACAGTATTTCCACAGGAACCACAGAAGCGTGCAGAGGAGGGCATTAGGTTCCCGCAGGTTCCACATTTTTTTTGGGAAGGCTGGGTCTCTTGGGGTGGCGTATCCAGGTTTGTTGCCTGAGAAGCTAGGTGAACACCGGAGCGCTCGAGGAGCCTCAGCTTGCTAGAGCAGAGGACGGTGTACTTGAACCAATCGGAGGTAGCAGCACCTGAAAATCCGGCTGCATCAGAAATCATCTTTACCAGCGAGGAAGCGACATTGGAGCGCTTGCCTGCGCTTGCCTTGACAGCATCAAGGTACTCAATAATGAATCGACTTGGGGTAGGCGAATCTAATCCTTCCAATGGAGAGCAACGATCCAGCCCCTCTTGGGCTTCTGAAAGGTAAGTTTTTGCTAGATACTCCTCGTCCTCAAACAGCGCTCTGTCCAAGGCAATTTCCACAGGGAGTAGCGCCCATTCGGCCTGATCTCGATAAGCCATAGCTTTGAGATGGCTGGACAGAACCATACGGTCGGCAGCTTCAGGCTGGCCCTTTGCAAGTAGTACTCGGACCCGAAGAAGATCGATGGTAAGTTCCTCATGCTGGAATTTTAGAAGTTCCTGATCAAGTTGATCAGGAGAAGAAATCAACAGAGCGCTCAGGTAAACGTCCCGATACTCACGATTGTCTTGGCATTCGTTCCAAGTGGGCTCAAGTAACTTAATTGCTAGCGGAGATTTATTCTCCGTAACTGCGCGAGTTGCCGCCTCGACTTTTTTCCCAATGCCCGGAACTGCCGTCTTGCCAACGGCTGAATTCTGACGGATCCGGGCAAATAGATTTTCGCGAACTATGCCCTCTATTTCTTGGTAGCGCTTCTGGCTGATCTTCAGCCGTGTCTGAATTTGGATCAGGGAACGTGTTTCCGCCGCATCAATGATGCCATCATTTCCTAGTTTTTCCTCGATGGATGATTTTAGTTCGGCTTCGGCGCGATCATTACAAGAAAAACAGCGCATGCCACCCTGATCGAAAAATCGGCTTGAAACTTGAAGCCTGCACTGCGGGCACTCGTTGAGATCGGTAAAAAGGACATGTTCCCCACTGATAGCGCACTTGTGAACGGACTTGGTGGCATCCTCATTTGTGACGTTGGTCACGTTGTTGGTATAATTCCCTGCCACCTTGGTCTCACTCTTGGAGCCGATAATATCTCCCGAGACCATGGCGTCACTACCGATGGAGATCCCTGACCCCGATGGGTTTTCGGGTGCTTGTGTTCCACACTCAGGGCAAAACTTTGTTCCCGTGGGAATGCTGTTTTTACACTGGGGACAAAAAGCGCTCATGAAAAAATAAGAGGATCATCATCTGTAAGCGCCAGTTTGAGGTCAAGAGGAACAAGCCACTTTGTTGCACTTTATCGGAAGCAGATAGACAGTGATGAGACACCGATTATATAGAGAACAGCACAGGAAATTCCCCCGTAGAGATCCAATCTGAAGGACCCTTTATTATATCCCATCTTCTTAATCCTAAGTGAGATGCATGACATGAAAAGGGTTAAGAAGATAAATAGGAGACTGAAAACATGCACCTTGTCCGAGAGGGAGAAGTAGGGGTTCTCGGGCATGTTGCTCGAGACGACGAGCATCGATGAGACCGCCCCAAAGATAGCCGCCACCCCTACTCCGAACCGAGGATCCAAGTCCGTCGGGTCGATGAGGAATGTTAGCAGGGCGATTGCCACTGAAATAAAGAGCCCCAGAAAGGTCTTTGCATAGATAAGGGAGGAACCGCCTGCATGACGAACAGGAATGGAGAGTATGAAGCGGGAATACTCAGCGACCTCCCCCTTGAGCCGAGTTGGGTTCCCGTAATTGGTCGTGTACTTGAAAGTAATGGCTTCTGCCTTGATCGGTCCTCCCTGCTCCCAAGAGCCGAGGTAGAACCTAGGGCTCTGGGCCAGATTTTCGGTGTCGGGCACGTAGACAAGTTCCCGATTATCATGGGAGGCGTCCTCTAACAAAATCTCCAGAACGTGGTTGTCGGCTGGGTAGCTGTGGAAGTCCATTTGAGCCCTGAACTTTCCATTGCAACGCCAGCACCTGTAGTGAAAATCACCCTGATCTTTTTCATCAGGATCTCCGATGAACTGCATTTGCCCGTTCATTGCCTCAAATTTTCCCGGATTGAGATTCCCATGCCATCTCATCCAAATATAAAAATCCGCGTTGAAGCTGGAGGATTTCAGGTCGAGATCATAGACATCGACAAGATAAGCTCCGACCTCGACCTGAGTAGGCTTGGTGGCTTTGGATCCAGCACCGAATGCATTCTCACCCGCTAAAAACAGTACCAAGACAACCAGCAAGCAACCTTGGCGGGGAGACGGTAATAGGAACGGATTCACGAATAAGAGCCTCTTCTAATGCCCTTTTTCAGAGTTTCCACTCTGTGCTTTTTCCGTCCAAGCAAAGATGAGACCGGAGAGAACAAAGATCCCATGGAGACTACCCATGCAAATGAGCTTCCACCTCATGTAGGCCTCTTCGGCGATGCTGGGGGGGTGATCGATGCTGCCGAAATTAATGAAGATCTTGAGCAACTCGATGGAGGAAATTGCAACAATGGATCCAATAATTTTTTGTTTGAGCCCACTGTAACCGATTTTTCCCATCCACGAAGGACGATCAATATGGCTCTTGGCGGCCTCGATCTTGGAGACAAAATTCTCGTACCCGCTGAATATAATCATGAGCAAAAGGTTTGCAACCAATACAACATCAACGAGTTCCAGAATGGAAATAACAACAACCTGCGCATTAAGTGCCTGAAACTGCAGTAAGAGATGCCAGAAGTCCTGAACGAATTTTGCGGTGAGAATAAGAAGGGCTGCAACAAGGCAAAAATACATCGGTGCCAGAATCCATCGACTGGCAAAGATGATTTTCTCTAGAATGTCTGCGATGCGTCCCATGGTTTTAGGTGTGGTTTATGGTTTTTGTGGAGGGGGTGATTTAAAAAATCTCGTGGGGAATGATCATCTCGGCATGAACAAAGTCGCCTCTGCGGGCGTGATCACAGGATTCCTTGAGCCTGCGACGCCGCAAGACCATCGACGCAATAGTGAACGATCCCAAGGTTAGTATGAAGCAGACTAGAATGGTGAACCCTGCTATGATCATGACTATTGTTGTTTGATGGTTAGCGGCATAAGGCTTATTAAATTACCTCCAACATACGACCGCAATCTATGGAGCGACAACCTAATGCAGTCAAAAAGAAAGTTCTTTTCAAATAGCCGCCGCCATCGCCCGCACGTCCTCTGCTACTTTGTCTTTCAGTGATTTGGGGCCGATAATCCTAGCCGATGATCCCCAGCTGAGGATCCAGGGCTTGAGTTCCAGATAAGTCGGTTCGTCGAAGGGAAGTTCGAGACGCACTCCGCCACCTGGGAGAGGAATGACCTTCTGCTCAGGGTGCCAAACCGTCTCGGAGACGCGCTGGGCGGAATCCTTGGTGAACTCCAATACAACCGGATTCTTGCGCGCCTTTAATTGACTGGGTACGACTCCGAAGCTGTATTCAAAGCAATCCTTGGGATCGATCCGAACGTGGGTGAACTTTTCACCTGTCAGCTTGGCGTTGCTGATGCGGGCGAACTTCAGCGTCCGTTTCTCGGGCTTGCCGGCCTTGGAGGAGTAAAGATACCAGGAGCCGTTGCGCATGAAGAGGAAATGTGGTTCCACTATGCGGGTGCTCTTGGGATCCTTGGCTGGCTTGTAGTCGAGGGAGACCTGAAGGTTCTCCCTGATAGCCTTGTGGAGTAGGTCAAAGAGTTTCACATCTTCCCGTGAAACCTCGGGCTTACCTTCGAAGCGGAAGTGGACGATCCGTTCCCACTGCTTCCAGTCGGTCGTTCCGGTCAGGATGCCGAAAGTATGATTGAATGACTCGATCATACTCTTGCCGATCCCTGTATCCTTGTACGGCTCCAGACACTGGCGGAGGAAATGAAGCATCAGAAGATCTCGGTCCTCGACACGGATGATGGGAAAGTGGTTGAGCTTATGGCGCAAGCGGTAGCCGCCGTTGTGATGATCGAACTCGATGGCGTTGCTGTCGACCTTGCCGAATTCAGCATGGGTGGTCTCAAAGCTGCTCAGCAGCCCGTTGATCTGATCGATATCCCTCAGGATAGTTCTGTCGTTCCGGTCGCAGAGTTTCGCCAGTTTCTTGAGCGTCGGAAAGCGCTCGTTCTGTACCTCCGAGAAGATGACGAAGATCCTATAGATGTGATCGCGGGAGGTATTGCCCTGAATAATGCCCTGAGCTTTTTCTCTAGTGGGAGCAGTTACTGGATTCCCTTTTGAACGGGATGCTCGGATCGTCGGGGACGAAGCTTTACCAGGGGATGGGCGTGACATTCCTCCCACCTAGCGTGCTGCTGTAACCACTGCAAGGGAAAGGAAAAGCGATTCCGGCAGCCCGGGTATCTATGACACACGGTGAGTTTCCCTTTTGGGGGTGACTTCTGCCATTATGTTGCCAGACATTAGGAATTCCTTCGCGAAAGCGGGGGGTGCCAACCTGGGAGGAGACAGACCCCAAGGTGGCTGGATGAGGAAACTCATCCGATGTGCGGAGGGAGAAATCCTCTGAACAAAATCAGTCTCCCGGATCCAACCGCCGCTTCCTGACTGGAGACGGCGGTTTTTTTATTTCCGGAATCCCGGTGTCCCAATCCTAAATCCAAGAAAGACACCCATGAGCAATAAACTGAAACTTGTCCCCGTACCCGAGTCCAACTGGGGATTCC
>Ga0209829_10001412_pt1 | contig 19488 bp, 18 predicted proteins | sample C_140205_EF_Meta_FD_187311 | JGI IMG/M metagenome (GOLD analysis project Ga0209829, IMG submission 187311) | Freshwater microbial communities from Lake Croche, Canada to study carbon cycling - C_140205_EF_MetaG (SPAdes) (version 2) | ecosystem: Environmental > Aquatic > Freshwater > Lake...
GGGCAAAACAGAGGTGATAGCGGTCAACGAGGGCGGTCTTGGGGTCCGCCTCGCGCTGGCGCATAGACGCGATCTGATCGTCGGTGAAGCGATAGGTCTTGAGGTTGGCGAGGCTCCAATAGGCATCGCCAAAATCGGGGCGGATCTGATAGGCGCGGCTATAGGCGGCGATGGCATCGGGTTGACGCCCCACCGTCTTGAGCGCGTGGCCAAGCGTCAGATGGATGGTCGGGTTGTTGGGCGTTTCCTTGGCCAGCTTTCCATAGACGCCCAGCGCCTCATCGAAATTACCGACGGCCAGATTTTCATTGGCATAGAGCAGCTCAATCTGCGGCACGCCCTTGGATTTTTTGCGCAAGACTGTCGCCTGCTCAAGCGCCTTAGCGAACTTTTGCCGCTTATGGAGCACGTCGACATAATCGACATGGGCGCTGGTATTGTCCGGTTCGAGCACGATGCAGGATTCGAGGAGAAACTCGGCCTCCTCGTAGGAATTGAACTTGGTGCCGATCTCCGCCAAGAACCGCATGGCCTCAACATGATGACCCTTGGTCTGCAGATAGTGACGGCAAATCTGCTCGGCCCGCAAAAACCGGCCCTCTTGGATCAGGTTCGCAACGCTCAAGATCTCGGGCGGCAGGCCATTGAGATAGTCATACTGGTCCTGCGAGAACTCTGCAGCCGCCCGCGCGCCCGTCGCGCGTTGAAGTTCTGACAGCATCTGCCAACTGGCAACCAGCGCAGCATTGTTTGCCACAGCCCCCTGATAGGCGAGCAGCGCACCATGGCGATCACCCGTGTCGCGCAGACAGTGGCCTCGCTCCTGATAGGCGCGGCCAAATCCGGGATCTATGGAGATGAGAAGGTCGTTGGTCGCCAGCGCCCGTTTCACATCGCCTTGATAGCGATAGGTCACAGCCAAGGTATAGAGCGCATCCTTATGGACCGGATCGGCGTCTAGAACCTGTTGGCACAGGGCGGCGGCTTGCGGGAATTTGGTCTGTTGCAACACGTCCCGGGCGCGACCGAGAAGGTCGTCAATCTGGGCCGGAGACAGTGCAGCTTGGGTCAAAGCTTGATCCTTATCATTCGGCTCAATCATAGCGTTTCAGCGGGCCAAGGTAAGGATGTTTATCGCTTTTGCGATCCCGTTCTCATCCGGAATCGATAGGGGATAGCCACAAAAGCAATGGGCCCCCGAATGAACGAGGGCCCACCACAGTTTGGTTAGTTACGGACGGACAGACGAACACCGAAGGTTTGTGGACGTGACGTGGTCACGCGCAGCTCACCATCATTACCGCTCTTATAGAGCTCTGGGCGGGCGTCGGTGAGGTTTTCACCGAACAGTTCCACGGTCCAGTTGTCCTTCGAAGCACCGACCGACGCGCTAAGCGTGGTGTAGGACTTTTGCTTCAGGGCACCCTTCAGAGGAACGATCACGTCACCTGGCTTCACCGTCACACCGTTATAGGTGATTGGCACTTGCGCCGCATAACCTGCCGTGGCGTTGAAGCCCGGCAGCTTGATGCTGACATTGTCGATATCCGACGAGATGCTGGAATCGACGAAGTGGAAGCCGCCTTGTGCGAACGGACGCAGGCCCGACGCGGTTTCGGTCTCATAACGCATCCGGATATTGCCCTGGAACTTGGGGCTCAGAGCCAGTGGGCTACCGAGCGGCACCAGAACGGTCGCGGCCTTACGATATTTGGTCAGCTCGGAGTCATTGTAAGAGAAGCCGCCATTGACGGTCAGCTCTTTTGTTGGACGCCAAGCCACATCACCCTCAACGCCACGGATGCGCGCATCGGTAAAGTTGGTGGTGAAGGTCTGGTTCGAGATGTTCTGGTCGAACACCGTCATCTGGATGTTTTCCCAGTTGATCTGGTAGGCCGCTGCATTGAACTGCAGGGTGTGATCCAGCAGGGCCAGCTTCCAACCCACTTCGTAGTTCTTCACCGTGTCGGGCACAAAGGCCTTCAGGCTGTTACAGGCTGCGCTAACCACGTTACAGGGCTTGCGGTTAAAGCCGCCGGGACGGAAGCCTTCCGAATAGGTCGCATAGACCAGCGAACCGTCATCCAGCTTGTAGGTCAGGTTGCCCTTGAAGATCGTGCCGGAGTACTTCGCAGGCGAAAGGCCCTTGAGCGTATTGGCGAGGTTTGCGCTGATTCCGTAATATTTCGGTGGCGTGGCAACGGCGCTGTAGGTTCCCGTGACAGGGTCATACTTACCGCGCGAACCGTAGCCGAAGCTGGAGTTCGACGAACCGGTCATCGAGGCCTGCTCGTCATAATAACGGGCACCGCCAGTGATGGTCAGCTTGTCTGGGATGATGTCGTAAGAGGCTTCACCATAGACCGCCATCTGGCGGTCCTTACGGGTGACGTCGTTGAAGAAGCCAACATTGACGCCCTTTACGCTTGGATCGTGCGCATTGACGCTAGGATCGGGAGCGCGCGTATAGATGAAGCCCGCCGCCTGCTGGGAGTAGAACCAGTCGGTATTATCGTAGAGGGTGTTTTCATCATAGAACAGGCCACCGGTGGCGCGCAGGCGCTTGTCGGCAGGCGTCGTGACGCGGAACTCGTGGGTCGAACGGGTATTCTCGTTCTTGACCTTATAGCTCTTGTTTGGGGTGTAGCAGGTCTTACCAATGTTGCCGTTATAGGCAGCGGTATAGTAGACGCCGCGGTCGCACTCATAATAGGGCAGGTAGAGGCCAATATTGGAGTAGGACGCATAGTCCGCCTGCTGGACGGCGGTGTGGTTCAGATAGGATCCGGTATAGATCATATCCAACATGCCCAAACGGCCGTTCACCGTCAGCGTGGTTTCGTCGAAATCATCACGCAGATAGTTGGGGTTGAACTGGGTGACCTTCAGGTCGCCCACGCCGGGCTCATAGTCGAACACGCCGTTGGTCTTGAGATTCTGACGCATATGCATCAGGTCGACCGACCAGTTGTCGTTGATTTCATAGGCCAGAGCCAAACGCGCGCCGGTGTAGGACGCGTCATTGTAGTTGTTCGCGACAAAGCGGTCATTGTTGATGGTCTGGCGCGTTGGCACCTTATAGAGGCTGCCGGTGCAGTTTGCGACGCCGGAGCAAGACTCAAGAGCGCGAATCACCAGCAAGGGGTTGCCGGTTGGCAGCTTGCCGGCTTGGCCGACCTTGCCATCAAATGGCATCTGGTAGGTGCCAGCGACATTGTCGATATAGCCGCCCTGTTGATCATTATAGATCACCAGACGTGCAGCCAACTTGCCCTCGATGAGAGGGATGTTGATGAAGGCATCGCCCGCAGCGCTCGGAGCGCCGCCCTTGGTCATCGAATAGCTGCCGTTGAAGCCCGAACGGAACTCCTTCAGGTCTGGCTTGTTGGTGATGTAACGCACAGCGCCGCCCATGGCGCTCGCGCCAAACAGGGTGCCCTGCGGACCAGCCAGCACTTCGACGCGCTGAAGGTCAACGGCATAGACGTCCAGGTTGCGGCCGGGCATCGAGCTTGGGGCATCGTTCAGATAGAGCGCGACGTTAGGCTGGGCGCCCGCAGTGCCGAGGATCTGTAGACCCGGCGTGTCGGTTGACAGGCCGCGAATATACATCGACGAGGTGCCGGGACCGTGCGAGGCGGTGCGGACGTTCGGCAGATATTCAACCAGCTTTTCGAAGTTGACGATGTTCAACTTTTGCAAAGACTCGGCGCCGAGCGCCTGAATGGCCACGGGGACCTTGTTGACTGCCTCTTCACGGCGCGTCGCCGTAACGACGATGTCTTCAATGGCGCGATCGTTTGCAGGAGCTGCGGCGGGCGCATCGGCTGCGAAGGCGGCTCCTGCCCCCATTGAAACCAGCACCGCCGCGGCGGTGGAGACCATAAGGTGTGCTTTCATCTTGTTCCCCGTTTGGATCCTTTGGTTTGCCCAAAGGTTATCGAAATGACTTTAAACCGTGTTCGCGGGGTTTGCCGTCAGCAATTGACCAAAATTTGGGGATCGGTAAATTTTATTGTGATTTATGGGCTTTTTGTCACTAACAAGACGCAATGGCGTAATAAATATAATATATTCAATGCGTTGTATCGTCGCATCGAGAGCGCGACATGAGGGCCACAGTTGGTCCTAAACCGCCCTTGCCTCAGCGTCAAATTGGCATACCGCTATGATTTTTTGTAAACGAGGTCTTGGCCGTGAGGCGAAACGCCCGCCTCAGGTCCTACCGCTCGGCCCGCAGGCCTCTAACCTGGACTATCAGAAGATCGACATTGGAGCGGGCGAAGAGATTCGAACTCTCGACCCCAACCTTGGCAAGGTTGTGCTCTACCACTGAGCTACGCCCGCGCTCCAGGACACCAAAATGTCCGCGTCGAGGGCGGGCTTATGACAGAGGGGCTAAGGGTTTGCAAGGCCCTTCTCGACCTTGTGAGCGGAAGTTTGTCCCCGTCGTTCAGAGCTTCACCCGGGTCGGGGCAAGGCGGCGGCGATTGACGTGGTCGGAGGGCGCCGTGCCGAGGTCGTCGGGGATTTCCCCCTTAAAATAGTATCTCTGCCAAGCCTCTTTCACCGCAGCAGGATCTTGCTTGGCCAAGCGCTTGTTGAAGTCTGTCCGCTCGCGGTTCCAAGCCTCATATTGTCCGCGCAAGACGGGCTCTGAATCGAGGGACCGGATCACCGGCTCAAAGGCCTCCAGCGCCTTATCTTGAACCAGCGTAAAGAAGCAAAAGGGCTCGCCGCGCTCGAACCGCACCTTGCCGGGGCGGGTAAAGGCCCAGTTCATGGTGAAGGGGAAGGGCAGCCAATCGGTCTCGACCAGACCCGACAGGGCTTGGATACCATCCTTGATCAGGTTCGGCGGCCCCTGCACCATCATCGACCACTTCAGGGGGGTGCGGAACATATAGCCCGGGTGGAAAGTCATGATGCCTTGGGTGAAGTGCGAGACCACAAACTCATGAAAGCCGAGATAGGGCGTGTCGGGCCGAAAGGTGATGTCACTCTTTTCCGGGCCACCATTCCACTCTGCCGTAAAGCCGACGGGGCACAGAATTTCCCAGCCACTGGTATTGGCCATGGTCAGGGGCAGGCAGCGATAGGGGTGGCGCTCAGAAAAGGCGTCCATCCAATCGCGGTTCGGCCGTCCGGGAACAATCTCGGGCGGGCGGCTCATGGTGGGAAAGCACTCTAGGTCCATCGGGTGAGCCTCTCATGGCGCGGGTCTGGGCAAGATCCCTGACTAACCGGGCCGATAGGCCATCGTCCAGTGCCAAGCGCTAATCGGTCTTGAGCATTGGGCTCCGCCGCCCTAGATCATCATCATGACCCAAGCCTCGACCCAAGACCTCTTTGCCCTCCTTGATGGACTGGGTATCGCCCACACCACCCTTGAGCATGAGCCCGTCTTTCGGGTTGAAGAGGGCGCGCATATCAAGGCCGCCCTGCCCGGCGGTCACAGCAAGAACCTGTTCTTGAAAGACCATAAGGGCCAGATTTGGCTGATCTCGGCGCTGGACAGCACCCAGATCAATCTCAAGGCCCTGCCAAAGGCCATAGGCTCGGGACGCCTGTCCTTCGGCTCGGAGGCCCTGTTGCTTGAGGTTCTGGGCGTGAAGCCCGGATCGGTCACCGCCTTGGCCCTGATCAATGACAAGGAGGGCCGCGTGCGGTTCGTGCTCGACAGCGCCCTAGCCTCCAAAGAGCCGGTCAATTTTCATCCGCTGCACAATGGCGCGACCACCGGACTCTCAACCGAGGGCCTGATGACCTTCCTCAAGGCGGTAAACCACGAACCGATGATCATTGATCTGGAATCGGCCGTTTGAGGTGGCCCGCCTGATCCTTGACATTGCACTGAGCGCCAACCGAGACCATCTTAACCCCTGATCCCCTGACCAAAGACGACAAGGACGGACCATGCTGGGACTAACCCCCGCCACCCCCGCAAAGCCCAATGGTGCGGCAGAGGGCCTGATTAAGGACGGCACCGACGCGAGTTTCATGGCCGATGTGATTGAGGCCTCGAAGGTCCAGCCGGTCATTGTTGACTTTTGGGCAACCTGGTGCGGCCCTTGCAAGACCCTGACCCCCGCCATCGAAAAGGCCGTTATCGCCGCCAAGGGCGCGGTGAAGCTGGTCAAGATTGATGTCGACAAGAACCCCGCCTATGCCGGTCAGTTGCGGGTTCAGTCGATCCCCGCGGTCTATGCCTTCGTCAATGGCCAGCCGGTCGACGGCTTTATGGGCGCGGTGCCCGACAGCCAACTGAAGGCCTTTATCGAAAAGCTGGTTGGGCCCGCCGGTCCGACCGACATTGACCAGTTGCTCGCCGAAGGGGCGGCCTTTTTGGCCGAAGCCGATCTTGCGGGCGCCGGGCAGGCCTTTGCTCAGGCCCTCGAGATTGATCCCGAAAACGTCAAGGCCCTGGCTGGTCTCGCCCGCTGCTATCTCCAGAGCGGTGATCTTGAGCGCACCGCCGAACTGATTGCCATGGTGCCGACAGGAGCCAAGGATGCCAGCCTCGACAGCGTCAAGGCCGCGCTGGCCCTGGCCTCAGCGCCGAAATCAGAGACCTCTGGCCTTGAGGCCCACATCGCGGCCAATCCCGATGACCATGAGGCTCGGTTTGCGCTGGCCAAGGCCCTCGCTGCCCAAGGTGATCTGGCCGCCTCTTCCGACCACCTGCTGATCATCATCGAACGCGACCGCGCTTGGAACGATGAGGCGGCGCGCAAACAGCTTTTGACCGTGTTCGAAGCTGCCGGTCCAATGTCAGATGTGGCCAAGCAAGGGCGGCGACGGCTGTCCTCCATCCTGTTTTCCTGATCGGACGCACGTCAATGACTCCTGGGACCTTTCGCACCCTTTCAGATCTGCCACCGGTCATTCCGGTCTTTCCCCTAAGCGGCGCTCTGATGCTGCCCCATAGCCAATTGCCGCTAAATATTTTCGAGCCGCGCTATCTGAACATGTTTGACGATGCCATGGCCAACCATCGGGTCATTGGCATGATCCAGACCATTCCGGGCAGCGACCGCGCTCGACCCGATCTGGTCAAGGTCGGCTGCTTGGGACAGATCAGCCGCTTTTCGGAAACGTCTGACGGGCGCTACGAGATCATCCTCACCGGTCTTTGCCGTTTTCACATTGCCGAAGAACTGTCCGTCTTGACCCCCTATCGACAGGTCAGGGCTGACTATCAGTCCTACGGGGACGACTTTCTGCCGCTCGAAGATCGCGCTGACTTTGATCGCGCGGCCTTTCTGTCGGCCCTGAAGGGTTTTTTGGATCACACCGGCCTTGAGATTGACTGGGATGGAGCCAAGGCGGCCCCCTCTGAGCCACTGGTCACCAGCCTTGCTGCCGCCCTGCCCTTTTCGCCCGCTGAGCGTCAGGCCCTGCTAGAAGCGCTCAGCCCTGCCGATCGCAGGGAAGTCTTAATGGCGCTGATGCAGATCAATGCCGCTGAATCGAGGGGCGACGACGACGCCCCCACGCCCCTGCAATAGGATCCGCCATGACCCCCACCCCCTCGCTGCAAAATGATGTGGATCCGCGTCTTTTAGAGGTCTTGGTCTGCCCTGTCAGCCACGGCCCCCTCGACTATGACCGCCAAAAGGGCGAGTTGATCAGCCGCAAAGCAGGCCTCGCCTATCCGATCCGTGACGGTGTGCCGATCATGCTGGCCGAAGAGGCGCGCACCCTCGACGAGGGCGAATGACCACCCCTTGGCCAACAGACCTGACCCTGCTGCGACGCGAAGGTCAGCTTCAAGTCAGCTATGACTCAGGCGAGCAGCACCGCATTGGCGCGGAGCTCTTGCGGGTTATGACCCAGAGCGCCGCAGACCGTGGCCATGGATCAGGACCGGGCAAAACCGTATTTGGTAAGTCAGAGGTCGGCATCGTCAATCTGACGCCCATTGGTCGCTATGCAGTTCGGCTGGAATTTTCTGATGGCCACCAGTCGGGGCTCTACACATGGGATCAGCTTTATGATCTGGGTCAGAACCAAGACCAGATATGGGCGGCCTATCTGGCGCGCCTCGCCACCGAAGGGCTGAGCCGAACCCCCTAGAGCGGTTCGCCGCGCAAGAGCTTGGGCAGGTCCCCAACCGCGCCGCCGGCCTCCTGCATGAAGAACTTGCGGGCCGGGCCGATCAGATTGACCACCGCCATCCCTGCGCCTCGGACAAACCGCACCATCGGATTGTCGTTCGAAAAGAGCCGCACAAAGACATCGGTCGCGGCGGCCAGCATGACATTGTCAAACCGCCTCCAAGCCGCGTAGCGCTCTAAGACGACCAGAGAGCCAATATCTTCGCCAAGGCGGATCGCATCGGTCAGGACCTCGGCCAAGGCTGCGGCGTCCTTCAGACCCAGATTGAGCCCCTGACCGGCGATGGGGTGAACCCCGTGGGCCGCATCTCCCATCAGTACCAGTCGGGGCGCGGCCATATCCTCGGCCAACTGCAGCGATAGGGGATAGACAAAGCGAGGGCCCAAGACCTCGATCTCGCCCAGAAAATCACCAAACCGGCGTCGCAGATGGGCTTCAAAGACTACGGGTCTGGCGCTGCGGAGGGCCTCGGCCCGGTCGGTCTTTTCGGTCCAGACCAGACTGGCGCGATTACCGGTCAGGGGTAGGATGGCGAAGGGACCCGAGGGCAGAAAATATTCGTGGGCCACGCCCTCATGAGGCTTGGCCATGCCCACCGTCGCGACCACGCCGCTCTGGGTATAGTCCCATCCGACGGTACCGATCTTGGCGGCTTGGCGAATGATCGAGTGACGGCCTTCAGCGCCCACCACAAGGGGGGCTCGAAGAACACGCCCGTCGCTGAGTGTGACCTCGGCAGCCGCCCCGTCGACGCTTGCTGAATCCACCGTTGCTGGAGCCAGAACAGGGATAGACGCGTCCATAACCGCTTGCGCGAGCGCTGCGCGGATCGCCCGGTTTTCTAACATATAGCCGAGCGGCTCACCGTCCGAACGGTCGGCGATCTCAGCAGAGTCAAAGCGCAGAAAAAACGGGCTAGCGGCACCATTGGCTGCGCCGGGTGTGCGACCATCGGTAACGAGGATCTGCTCGATATTCTGGGCCTGTGCCGCCAGATCGTCACCCACCCCAATTGCCTTCCAGAGCCGAAAGCTGGAATAGGCGATGGCTGACGAGCGGCCATCAAACTCCGGCGCCTGTTGAGCGTCGAAGGTCTGGGGGTCGATCAAGAGGGGTTGCAAGCCACCACTGACCAAGGCGAGCGCAAGGGTCATGCCGGCCATTCCGGCGCCGACAATGATCACATCGGCATCGAAATTGGACTGGGAGGGAGCGTGGTCGGTCAAAGTCATGAGTGCTTATGTCGTTCGCAAGCGGCCGCCGTCCAGAGGGGATTTGACGCAGCCGGATCGATCCATCCGCCCTTCGATCTTGTCATGGTAAACAGGCCTTAACCCTCTTGTTGTAAAATCAGGCCCTAATGGACGGTGAACGGGTCTGTGTGGAGTGCGATATATGGCGCGGGTGGCGCAAAGGTCCAATCTGCAATTGATTGGCATGGGCCTCAGGTTCGGCTGGGATCATCCGCTGACCGCTCGGTTTCGCGGCGGCGTCACGGCTGGCCTTGGCCTGGCGCTCATCCTTGCCTTTGCCTCCTATAATGCCGCTGACCCGAGCTTTAATGCCGCCACGGGTATCGAGCCAACCAACCTTTTGGGCACGCTGGGCGCGGGTATCGCCGACGCCTCTATTCAGTCCCTTGGCTTAGCCGCGTGGGCGGGCGCCCTCTTGATGGTCGCCTCAGGCCTGTGGCGCGCGGGCGAGCGTGAGCCTGACGATACTCGCGGCATACTTCGGCTTCGCGCCTTGGTCGGCCTAATTGGAGCGCTGGCCTTCGCTGGTCTGCTCGCCGCGGCACCAACCCCGGCCTCTTGGCCCCTTGCCAGTGGGTTGGGCGGCTTTTGGGGTGAAAGCCTGCTCCAACATTTCGGAGACCTGTTCAGCCTCGCCCACATTCCGGCCGGCCGGATCTTTGCCGCCGCGCTCCTATCGATCGGGGCCATTGCCGCGCTCGGCTTTGGGCTTGGGATTAGCAAGGAGATGGTTGGGCGGGCCGTCTTGACCTTACGCGCCACCGTGGCCGAGCAGGCACGCCGCCGGGCTCAACAACCGTCGGTGAAGGATCAGGCCGCGTCCATGCCACGAGCCCCACGCGCAGCCCGGGCCAAGGCTGCGGCGCGCGAAGGGGGCATAGAGATCAACCTTGATGACGAGCTGGACGCCCCGCCTGAGGCCGCGCCTCAGGTGCTCAACATCAAGGCCCCCAAAGCCTCGAATCGCGAACAGCGGGAAAATCAGAAGGCCTTTGATTTCGTTCAGCCCGGAGGGTTCCAGCTGCCGGAACTGGCCATGCTGGCCAAGCCGAAGCCCCGCTCATCGGCCTTTGATGAGGGCTCCTTGCGCCAAAATGCGCGGATGCTCGAAAGTGTGTTGGCGGAGTTCGGCGTTAAGGGTCAGATCGATCAGATTCGCCCAGGTCCTGTCGTCACCCTCTATGAGCTGGTCCCTGCGCCGGGCGTCAAACATGCCCGCGTCGTCGCCCTGTCCGATGATATTGCCCGCTCAATGAGTGCTCGGGCCTGCCGCGTGGCGGTGGTGCAGGGCCGCAATGCCATCGGGATCGAGCTGCCGAACTCTCATCGCGAGACGGTCTATCTGCGCGACCTTCTGGCCTCGAGCGAATATGAGAAATCGAGCCAGATTCTGCCCATGGCGCTTGGCGAGACCATTGGCGGCGAACCCTATATTGCTGACATGTCTAAGATGCCCCACCTCTTGATCGCGGGCACCACCGGTTCGGGTAAGTCGGTGGGGGTCAATGCCATGATCCTGTCGATCCTCTATCGTTTGCCGCCGGACAAATGCAAATTCATCATGATCGACCCCAAGATGCTGGAACTGTCGGTCTATGACGGTATTCCGCATCTGTTGGCCCCGGTCGTCACCGACCCGAAGAAGGCCATTGTCGCGCTCAAATGGACCGTGCGTGAGATGGAGGACCGCTATCGGCGCATGTCCAAGATCGGCGTGCGCAATATTGGCGGCTTTAACGAAAAGGCCAATGAGGCCCTGGCCAAGGGCGAGCACTTTGTCCGCACCGTCCAGACCGGCTTTGATGAGGCCGGGCGGCCGGTCTATGAAGAAGAAAAGCTGCGCCCCGATCCCATGCCCTATCTGGTCGTGGTCATTGACGAGGTCGCGGACCTGATGATGGTGGCGGGCAAGGATATTGAAGGGGCCGTTCAGCGTCTGGCCCAGATGGCCCGCGCCGCCGGTATCCACCTGATCATGGCCACCCAGCGCCCTTCGGTCGATGTCATTACGGGCACCATCAAGGCCAACTTCCCGACTCGTATCAGCTTTCAAGTCACCTCCAAGATCGATAGCCGCACCATCATGGGCGAGCAGGGGGCCGAGCAGCTGCTGGGCCAGGGCGACATGCTTTATATGGCCGGGGGCGGCCGGATCACGCGCCTGCACGGACCGTTCGTTTCGGACGGTGAGGTTGAGACCGTCGCCGCCTTCCTGCGCAGTCAGGGCCAGCCGCAATATCTCGAAGAGGTCACGGCCAGCGATGACGAGGATGGCGGTGACGGTGACGGCGGCGGCGAGGGCGGCATGTCCGGCGATGATCTCTATGATCGGGCTGTGGCCATCGTCACGCGCGACCGTAAGGCCTCGACCAGCTATATCCAGCGGCGCCTGCAGATCGGTTATAACCGCGCGGCGTCCTTGATGGAGAAGATGGAGCGCGAGGGCGTGGTCGGCGCGGCTAACCATGCTGGGAAGCGCGATATCTTGGCCGGACCGCCGCCCTAATAGGGGTTAGGCCCGTGGTCATATCCTCGCCCGGATTGGCAGATAGGGTCGATCTGGTTAGAGGATAGGCCATGATGACCCAATCGCCCCACCGCCCAATGACCCGCCCCATCCAGATCGTGAGCCTGATTGCGCTGCTCTGTTTTGGCGCACCCGCCGTCGCTTCGGCTCAGCCGGTCCGGTCGAGCGCGGTGGCCCTATCGGCAGACGACAGCGCCCTAGTCGCAAAGGCTAGCGCCTATCTGCAATCGCTGGGACAGGCCCGAGGCCGGTTTGTTCAAACCGATCCCTTTGGCACCAAGATCCGAGGCGATCTTTACCTCAAGCGGCCGGGCAAGGTGCGCTTTGCCTATGACCCGCCGCTCGGGCTTCTGGTCGTTTCCGATGGCTTCAACGTCTCCATCGCGGACAGTCGGCTCAAGACCTTTGACCGCTATCCCTTGGGCGCCACCCCCTTGGCGCTGCTTTTGGCCCGAGAAATCCGCCTAGATCGCGGTGTGATCATCGATCGTGTGACCCGTAGCACCGATGGCTTTGCCATCACGGCCCGTGACGGTCGCAAAGAGGCGGAAGGGCGCATTGTTTTGACCTTCTCTTCGAGCCCCGTAGCGCTCAAGTCTTGGGCCGTCACCGATGCTCAGGGCCAGACCACGCGCATAGATTTGGAACAGTTTTCTCCCGTATCCAGCCTAGACCCTGCCCTGTTTGTCTTGGTTGATCCTCGAAGCCTCGCGCCCGGGTCGGCAAAGACTCGGCGCTGAACTGTGACATTTTGACGACAGGCAAGGAAAACCGTGATTCGCCTTGACTTTATCGTACAGCGTGTCCATAAGGTCACACATGGCGGCGGCATATTCCCCTGTGTCGCTCGATCCTATGTCGGATTACATCCCCTCCCGGCATCGGTGTTAACGTCTAATCCTTAGCCCGGTGCCGGTTTGACCCGCTCCGGGCTTTTTTTTGCGCGCCGAACAGGCCTATAGGGGATGAACAGCCAGCCTCCGGATCCTTGCCATGCGCCTTCGTCTCGCCACTTGGAACATCAATTCGGTCCGCCTGCGGCTCGACCAGATCGCTCGCTTTGTCGCCGAGCAGGCGCCCGATGTCCTCTGTTTGCAGGAAATCAAATGTCAAAACGGCGAGTTTCCCACTGAGGCCTTTGAGGCCATGGGGCTGCCCCATCTCGTGATCCGAGGCCAGAAGAGCTATCATGGCGTGGCCATCGCCTCGCGCCTTCCCATCGAGGAAGGCATGGACCTAGACCTGTGCCGCGAGGGCCATGCCCGAACCGCCGCCGTCAAGGTGGCGGGGGTCGAGATCCATAATTTCTACATCCCGGCGGGCGGCGATGAGCCGGATCGCGAGGCCAACCCCAAGTTCGATCACAAGATGGACTTTTTCGAGCGCCTGACCGCCGATATGGCCAAGCGCGACCCCAAGGCCCCCCTCATTCTGACTGGTGACCTCAATGTCGCGCCCGGCGAAAATGATGTCTGGAGCCATAAGCAGATGCTCAAGGTGGTCAGCCATACGCCGGTCGAGATCGAGGCTATGGCCAAGCTCAAGGCCTCGCTCGGCTTTCTGGACCTGCCGCGCGAAGCGGTGCCAGAGCCACAGAAGCTCTTTTCCTGGTGGAGCTATCGGGCGGCCGATTTCCGCGCCTCTAATCGGGGCCTGAGGCTCGATCACATCTTGGCCAGCCCCGGCCTAAGGGCTGCGGCCTTTGCTCAAGGCGCGGTCTCTTCGATGGTGCATGACACGGTGCGCGAATGGGAGCGGCCCAGCGACCACGTGCCGGTCACCGCCGACCTGATGGTCTAGGGCGCGAGGCGATAGCCGCCGGGCTCAGTCAGAAGCAGCTTTTGCGAGCCAGCCTCCGGCTCGATCTTTTGGCGCAGGCGATAGACATGGGTTTCTAACGTGTGGGTGGTTACCCCCGCATTATAACCCCAAACCTCGGCCAAGAGCTCCTCGCGCGATACAGACTTGGTCCCGGCCCGATAGAGATATTTCAAGATATTGGCTTCCTTTTCGGTCAGCCGGATCTTCTTTTGCTTGGCATCAACCAAGAGCTTTGCTGAGGGGCGAAACTCGTAGGGGCCTAAGCGATAGACGGCATCTTCGGACTGTTCGTGGGCGCGGAGCTGAGCGCGGATACGGGCTAGCAGGACCTGAAACTTAAAGGGCTTGGTCACATAGTCATTGGCCCCAGACTCTAGGCCTCGGATCGTGTCTGTGTCCGTATCGGCCGCGGTCAGCATGATCACGGGCGCCGTAACGCCGACCAAGCGCATCTTCTGACAGGCGTCGCGCCCGTCCATATCGGGCAGGTCCACATCCAGCAGGATCAGGTCGGGCTTAATCTCTTGCGCTAAACGCAGGCCATCGGTGGCGTTTTGTGCCTGAACCGTGTTGAATTCGTCATGCAGGTCCAGTTGCTCAGCGAGGGCGGAGCGCAGGTCCTCATCGTCGTCGATGATCAGCAGGGTCTTATGTTGAGCCATGGGATAGAACATGCACCGGTCTGGGCGTTTGGCAAAGGGCAGAGGTGAGCCATGATCTTCACGGCTTCGTCAGATGGGCAGTTTATCCTCAATGGCCGCGGGGTTCCATGCGCGATCGGCCGCAGTGGCATGATCGCTGCCACCGACAAGCGCGAGGGCGACGGGGCGAGCCCGATTGGGGTCTGGCCCATTCGCCGCTTTGTCTATCGCGCCGACCGTCTAGCCCTGCCGCAAACCCTCCTGCCTATATCCGCAACGCAGGTTCAAGACGGCTGGTGCGACGGGGCTGACGATCCGCTCTACAATCAGCCCGTGACCCTACCCTACCCCGCCAGCACCGAGCAGATGTGGCGCGAGGATCATGTCTATGATCTGGTCGGTATCTTGGGACACAATGACGCCCCGCCCATAGCGGGTATGGGCTCGGCGATCTTTCTGCACCTCGCCCGCCCCGGTTTTACACCCACTGAAGGCTGCGTCGCCTTAAGCTTAGAAGACATGCTCGAGGTCATGCGCCTTGCAGGGCCGGGATCAGCCATCGAGATCAAGCTTTAGGATAGGGCTTAATAGGTCCTTGCGCCAAAGAGGGCCGAACCCACCCTGACCGAGGTAGCGCCATGGGCAATGGCGGTCTCGAAATCTCCGCTCATGCCCATAGAGAGCTTGGCCAGGCCATTACGCGCCGCGATCTTCGCCAGAAGCGCAAAGTGCATACCGGGCGGCACGCCTTCGGGCGGAATGGCCATCAGGCCCTCAACTGATAGGCCCAAGGACCGGCATTCGGCGATGAAGCCGTCGGCAACTGTCGGCGATACCCCGGCTTTTTGCGGCTCCTCGCCGGTATTGACTTGGACATAGAGGCGGGGCATCCGACCCTGTCGCGCGGCCTCTTCGGCCAAGGCCTTAGCCAGTTTTGGCCGATCCAGCGTCTCAATCACATCAAACAGGGCCACAGCATCGCGGACCTTATTGGTCTGTAGCGGCCCAATCAGGCGCAGTTCCAATCCGCCGCGTCGGTCGCCCCAACGCTCTTGGGCCTCTTGAACCCGGTTCTCGCCAAAAATAAGCTGTCCTTCGGCCAAAACCGGTGCGATGGCCTCCCATGGCTGTTGCTTGGAGACCGCGACAAGGGCCACATCCTCTGGCGACCGGCCAGCCGCGCGGGCGGCGGATGCCATTCGGGTCAGAATCGTTTGACGGGGCGAGATTTGAATATCGGTCATGATGCCATGGAACTGAAGCGGCGCGGCCTGATCGCCGAAGCCGCGAAGCTAAGCCGTCTGGCCCAAAAGCAAAAGCCTTCTCAGGCGCTCAGCGCAAGATCGCGGGCCCTGCCCCACCTTTGGCTGATGACCGATCCTGACCGGTTACCCGACCCTGTCGGTACGGCCTTACGCCTTCCTAAGGGAAGCGGGATCGTCTATCGCGGCTTTGGCCGTCCTCAGGCGCTGGTAGAGGCCTTGGCCTTAGCCGATTTGGCCAAACGGCGAGGCCTGACGCTCTTGATCGGTGCAGATGAGGCCTTGGCCTACAGGGTCGGAGCCGACGGGGTTCACCTGCCCGAACGAATGATGGGCAACGCCAAACGCTTTCGGGCACGCCATCCAAACTGGATCATCACCACAGCCGCCCACAGTCCCCGCGCGATCGCCAAGGCGGCCCGGCTCGGACTGGATGGGGCGCTGGTTTCGCCGGTTTTCGTTAGTCAAAGCCCGTCAGCCAGTCGGCCCCTAGGACAGACGCGGGTCGCTGAGTGGGCTCATAGGGCTAACCTGCCGGTCATCGCGCTGGGCGGCATAGGTCATAAAAATGCCCGCCTCCTTTCGGGGACGGGCGTCTGGGGCATCGCGGCGATTGACGGCCTTAGAACTTAAAGGCGGTCTCTAGGCGCACACGCGGCGCGCGATCTTGCGGCGCGCTATAGCGATTGATCTGTGACGAATCGCCAAACGCCACGGCACCGCCGACGCGCAAGGAGGGCGAGAGCCGATAATAGGCGCCAGCCTGAATGTCCTTTAGCTGCATGTCACGGCTAGCAGGTTGGGTCAGGTCCAGCTTGACGCCCCAACGGGCCTTATCGTCCCACTGCAAGGACCGATGGGTCGATTGCGCGCCCCACTGGTTTTGATCCTTCGCAAAGGCGTCGGTCGCAGGGGCCAAGTCGGTCGTCACGGTCGCCTTGCCGCGCGGGGCGTCAGCGGCGTGAGCCGTTAGCGCCATCCCCGAAAGGATCAGCCCGACCGTGCCAGCAGCGATGGTGCGCGACAGAGACATAATGAAACCGAGTGAACCTATATTCTTGGAACGACATTGATCATGATCAAGGACGAAGCAGATCATCCTCAGGGATTTGATTAAAGGCTTCTTTTCCCCGGGGTCAACTCGGAGTCTGATGCCTGCCATAAGATTCGACCCCCTAAAGCGCGCTAAACATCATGCTGTGGCCCTTTAGTCACGTGATTCCTGTTTGGAGGCGGCGTCGCCATGCTATAGACCGCGATGATGACAGTTTAAGGCGGTCGGGGGCGACAGTGCTAATTCGGACAGTACGGATTGGCCAATGAGTGGAGCGATTGAATATGGCGTTTATGCGTAAGGCGTCTTTGGTGGTCGCGGCCGTGGCCCTAGTGGCGGTTGCGGGCTGTTCGACCTTAAAGATCGGTGGGTCCAAGGGTCCAGCCGTGTTCCAAACCCAAGAGGAGGGCGGCTTTAACCCCTTCCGTCGTAAGGCGGCTGTGGCTGCTGAGGCCGGTAGCCAGATTGGCGTCAACAGCTATCTGTGGCGCGCCTCGCTTGACACCCTGTCCTTCATTCCGCTGACCTCGGCCGATCCTTGGGGCGGCGTGATCATTACCGACTGGTATACCAGCCCAGAAAAGTCCGATGAGCGCTTTAAGGTCACGGTCTATATCCTCGACACCCGCCTTCGCGCCGATGGTCTGAATGTCGCTGTGTTCAAGCAGGTCAAGGATGCGACCGGCGCTTGGGCCGACTCGGCCACGGCCGCGCAGACCGAGACCGATCTGGAAAATGCGATCCTGACCCGCGCGCGTCAGCTTCGTCTGTCGACCATTAACGGCAAGGGCTAAACGGGGCGGCCTAGGCCGCTCCGACCTATCCTTCGATCCCCTCCGGCACCGTTCGCGCGGTGCCCCCACCCCTTCCTTCTGCCAAAGCCACCACAGTCATGCCCCGTTACAATCCAAAAGAAGCAGAGCCCAAATGGCGCGCCGCTTGGGATGAGGCGGGGGTATTCACCACCGTCGCGCCTGAAGCGGCTGGCGACCGTCCCAAATATTATGTGCTCGAAATGTTCCCCTATCCATCGGGGCGCATCCATATGGGCCATGTTCGTAACTATGCGATGGGCGATGTGGTGGCCCGGTTCAAGCGGGCGAGGGGCTTTAACGTCTTGCACCCCATGGGCTGGGACGCCTTTGGCATGCCGGCCGAAAATGCAGCGATGGAGCGCGGCATTCACCCCAAGGGCTGGACCTACGACAATATCGACGCCATGCGCCGACAGCTTAAGCTGCTAGGCCTATCGGTTGATTGGTCGCGTGAATTTGCGACCTGCGATCCGGACTATTACGGCAAGCAACAGGCCTGGTTCCTAGAGCTGCTGGCCAAAGGCCTCGTCTATCGCAAAGAGGGCGTGGTCAATTGGGATCCGGTCGATATGACCGTTCTGGCCAATGAGCAGGTCATTGACGGCAAGGGTTGGCGCTCCGGTGCGACGGTTGAAAAGCGCAAGCTGACCCAGTGGTTCTTGCGCATTACCGACTATGCCGACGCCCTGATCGAAGGTCTCGGCGGTCTTGATCGCTGGCCCGACAAGGTGCGGCTGATGCAGGAAAACTGGATCGGTCGGTCTAAGGGTCTGCGCCTGACCTTTGACTTTTCCGGGGCCGCTCCAGCCGGGTTTAAGAACGGTTTAGAGGTCTATACCACACGTCCTGACACCCTCTATGGCGCGAGCTTTTTGGCCATTGCGCCGGATCATCCGTTGGCGGAGCAATTGGCGGCCGCCGATTCGAAGACGGCCGCTTTTGTGGCGGACTGTCGCCATGGCGGCACCTCTGCGGCCGATATTGAGGCGGCGGAAAAAAAGGGTCTCAATACCGGCCTCTCGGTCGTCCATCCCTTTGATTCGACAAAGACATTACCGGTTTGGATCGCCAATTTTGTGTTGATGGACTATGGCACGGGCGCGATCTTTGGCTGCCCTGCGCATGACCAACGCGATCTGGACTTTGCCCGCAAATATGACCTTCCGGTCCGATGCGTGGTCCTGCCCAATGGTGAAGATCCCGCTACCTTTGCGGTGGACAAGGAGGCCTATGTCGGCCCTGGCAAGATCTTCAATTCGGAATTTCTGAACGGTCTTGAGATCGAGCCAGCCAAGGCCGCAGCGATTGACCGGATCGAGGCGCAGAACCAAGGCAAGGGCGCTACCGTCTACCGGCTGCGCGACTGGGGCGTCTCTCGCCAGCGCTATTGGGGCTGCCCGATCCCGATCATCCATTGCGAGGCTTGTGGCCCCGTCTCGGTCCCGACCGACCAGCTGCCCGTCCTGTTGCCCGATGATGTCGAGTTTAATCGTCCGGGCAATCCGCTGCTGCGCCATCCCACTTGGCGCCACGTCGCCTGCCCCTCATGCGGCGGCAAGGCGGAGCGCGAGACCGATACACTCGACACCTTTGTTGACAGTTCTTGGTATTTTGCCCGGTTTACGGATCCCAAATCAGCCGATCCGGTTAACCGCGCGGCGGCGGACTATTGGCTGCCGGTGGATCAATATATTGGCGGCGTTGAGCATGCGGTGCTGCATCTGCTCTATGCCCGATTCATCACCCGCGCCCTCAAGGACACCGGGGCAGTGGGCGTCGAAGAGCCCTTTGCGGGGCTCTTTACCCAGGGCATGGTCACCCATGAAACCTATCGGCTTGCCGACGGGAGTTGGGTCGAGCCGCAAGCGGTCGATATTGTCCACGAGGGCAACCAAAGGCTCGCGCGCCTGATTGACGGCGGCGATGCTGTGGCCATCGGCGATATCGAAAAGATGTCGAAGTCGAAGAAGAACGTCGTCGCGCCGGAAGATATTTTT